>Ga0209415_10010559_pt1 | contig 15679 bp, 16 predicted proteins | sample PeaSoiSIISIP2007_FD_187696 | JGI IMG/M metagenome (GOLD analysis project Ga0209415, IMG submission 187696) | Peat soil microbial communities from Weissenstadt, Germany - SII-SIP-2007 (SPAdes) (version 2) | ecosystem: Environmental > Terrestrial > Soil > Wetlands > Peat | place: Germany... | reverse complement strand
TTGAAGCCGCCAGCTTGAATCGCGGAGAAATGCACGAAAACGTCTTCGCCATTCTGACGGCTGATAAAGCCGTAGCCTTTGGCGTCGTTAAACCACTTCACTGTTCCTTGTTCTGCCATTGTATTGGTGTTCCTATTCTTGTTGCTTGAAATGTGCTGAGAAGATTCGCTGCAGTGAGGGGGTTGACGCTGGTTGGCGGTACCGACCTTCAACTAACTGTGAGTCAAACTTAGCGATTTCTAGTGTAGCACAATAAGCCCCAAAAACGTTGGAAACTTCGATCGGCGTTTGGATTGACCGGCTAAACCCTTATGGCTCAGCCCAGTGGAGTCGCTTCTTTGCCATGGAATAGGCTATAAATGCTGATGATCGCCTTCCTCACGCTGGAGCTCCGGATCGAAGCGGCGCACTCGCTCAAAGACAAGCGTCAGGTTACGCGCAGCCTTAAAGATCGCCTTCGGTCCTCCTTTAATGTTGCGGTTGCCGAGCTTGAGCCCAGCCTGCTCTGGAATCAGGCTACGATCGGCGTGGTCAGCGTCTCGCACTCGCGGGATTACCTTGACGGGCTGATGAAAAACGTGGAGCGCGCGGCCACCCGCATTGCCAACAACGCTGGGGCGGAGGTTATGGATTCGTTTGTGGAGTTCCTGTGAGGATGGGCCCTCAGCGGCTGAAGCCGGATTCAAAATAATGTCCGTACCGCAGCGGTGAACCGCTGCGCCACCCAAAATCAAGTGCAAGACCGACTTTCTTCCGCAGCCTGTGAGGCCACGCGCCTGCAAAACAAAGTCAAACTCCGGGGTTTGACTTTTCTGTTATCCTCATGAGTTTTCTCCATTCGAGGTGGGGCTTGGAGCATCGTGGGCAAAAATATCATCGGGGGCGGCTGAGTGAGGCTATCCGCGAGGAGATCGAAACCATCCTCGAAGGCGAACTCGCCGATCCCCGCATCGGGCTGGCCAGCGTCAGCGCGGTGCTTATGGCCCAGGACGCCCGTTCGGCTCGCGTCATGGTCACGGTTTGCGGCGATGAGACGGAGGCGGAGCGCACGCTGGAGGGCCTGGCCGCTGCCAAGAATTATGTCCGGCACCAACTGGCGGAACGGCTGCGTCTGCGGCGGCCTCCCGAGCTTTATTTTCAGATCGATCGCGCCGATGAATTGGAGAGCCGGGTGGAAGAGCTTCTTGGGCGCGAGCGGAAACGCAAGCGGAAGAATGTTGAGCCTGGCCCCTAAAGGGGCGGCGGATTTAGGAAGATTTGCGGCATCGCTAAAGCGATGCCCTGATACGAACTTAAGAGCCAAGAGCCAAGAGCGATTCATGCTAGAGCGGGTTCTACAAGAGATTCGCGAGCGTCACAGGTTCGTGGTGACCTCGCACGCCCGGCCCGACGGAGACGGTATTGGCTCGGCCCTCGCCTGCGGTCAGATTCTGCGGGTTATGGGCAAGGAGGCCGAAGTCGTCATGTACGACGGCGTCCCGCGTATTTATCAGCATCTTCCCTTTGCCGACCGCGTGGTGCAGGCCGATGCCGTTCCTCCGAACGATGCCGTCATCCTGCTCGAATGTGACAGCACGCGGCGGGCGCTTCTCAGTGGGCTCGACGAATGTTTCCTCATTAATATTGACCACCACGCCAGCGGACGCAATTTTGCCCACATCAACTGGATCGACTCGACCGTAATGGCCACCGCCGAACTCGTGTACGGGCTGGCCCGACTGGCCTGCGTCCCGGTGGATCACGACATCGCCACCTGCCTCTACACCGCGCTCATGACCGACACGGGATCATTCATGTTCGAAGGCACGAACGAGCATAGTTTTACGGTGGCGCGCGAACTGGTGCTGGCCGGAGCCGACCCGGCGCTTTGTGCGCGACCTATCTATTTTGGACATTCCACGGCCAAGCTTCGGCTGCTGGGGGCTGCGCTCTCGAACCTGCATCGGGAAGGTTCGCTGGCATGGATCTGGGTGACGCAGGAACAGATGCAGCGCTTCGGGGCCCGCGAGGAAGACTGCGAGGGGCTGGTCAACTACGCGCTATCGATTGCCGACGTGCAGGTTGCGATCTTTTTTCGAGAGCTCCCCGACCGGCGCTTTCGCGTCAGCCTGCGCAGCAAAGGAGGAGTGGATGTCTCCGGTGTGGCCGAGCAATTCGGCGGCGGCGGCCACAAATGCGCCAGCGGCTGTTCGCTGGAGGGGCCGCTGGCGGTGGCTGTGTCGCGAATTGTCGAGCGGGTGCGCACGGAACCTGAGGTCTTGAACGCGAACTCATCGACCAGTCGTTAGTCGTTGGTCGATCGTCGTTCGCGATGCCGAAACGAACGATGCAGTCGGAGCGACCAGCTAACGACCAATGAATCAGGGAACGAATCCTCGAAATCGCACTGACCTGTTGCTGCTGGTGGCGTTCTGCGGATTCCTTTTCTTCTATGGTCTCGGGGCCTTCGGCTTGGTAGGCGCCGACGAACCACGCTATGCGCAAGTGGCGCGTGAAATGCTTGGCCGCTCGGATTGGGTTACTTCCACGCTGTTTGGCAAACCGTGGCTGGAAAAGCCAGTGTTGTATTACTGGCAGGCGATGCTGTCGTTCAGTGCTGGCGGCATCACCGACCAGACTGCGCGCCTCCCCTCCGCCTTCGACGCGGCTCTCCTGATCGCGGCCATTTACTTTTTTCTTCGCCGCTTTCGACCCGGCAGTGAGCTTGATGGCGCGCTCATCACCGCCAGTTGCGCCGCGGTCGTTATTTTTGCCCACGCCGCCGCCACCGATATGCCTTTGGCCGCCTGCTTCGCGATCGCGCTGCTGGCGTGGTACGGCTGGTACGAAAGCGAGCGGCGCACTTATCTTGCCGCCGGTTATTTTTTTCTGGCGCTCGGAACTTTAGCCAAAGGACCGGTCGCGCCCGCCCTCGCTGCCGTTATCATCGTTCTCTTTGCTGCTGTGAAGCAGGACTGGCGCGCTATCCTTCGCTCCCTCTGGATTCCTGGCATCTTGCTCTACTTTGCGGTTATGTTGCCCTGGTACATTGCCGTCCAACTGCGCAATCCGGAGTTTTTCCGTTTCTTCATTCTGGAACAGAATCTTGCCCGCTTTTCGCAGAACATCTATCACCACCACCAGCCTTTCTGGTTTTACCTGCCCGTGTTTCTGCTGGCCATGACGCCCTGGACACTGGTGCTCATCCTCGTGGTCGCCGAACGCGCTCGGCTCATCTGGACTGAAGGTAAAGAAGCTATCGCGAGTCCGGAAGATTCGTGGCCGCTATTTCTTCTTATCTGGATGCTGGTGCCGATCCTGTTTTTCAGCGCATCGCAATCGAAGCTGCCGGGATACATTCTGCCCGCCGTGCCGGCGGGAGCGCTGCTGGTCACCGAATATCTGGCTGCCCGCCGCGGCGAAACTGGCCCCGGTGACGATAAGAAGTTTTCGCCGTGGTTTGCGGCGGCTCACGGAGTTCTCTGCGGACTGCTGATCTTTGCTGCTTTATCCGCTGCGACGATTGCTCGCGATCACCGCCTGCTTTGGAGTACCGGAAGCCATGTTGGCGCCGCGATTGCCGCTGTCTTCGCGTTGGGCATCACCGCCGCGGTCCTTTCCCGAGCCGGACTCCGCCTGATGAGCCGCGCCACCATGTTCGCGGTCGTGGTCAGCGTCGCTGCGATCATTCGTCTTGCCGCACCGGTCATCGATGCCACGCAATCCTCGCGACCGATTGCCGAGGCGATTCAAGCCTTTTCGCACGAGGTGGTCCCTATCGGCCTGTATCACGTGAATCGCATACAGGAATACGGGCTGGAATTTTATCTCAATCGTCCAGCGCAGAAATACGAGGACGGAAATATCCCGGCCGCGGAGCACGTGGTGGTTGCCGCGCAGGGTACCCAATCCCAAGTTGCGCAACTCGTTGCCGGACGCCGAGTGTCATACTTAACCAGAATCCCGGAGCAGAAGGTGGAGTTGTATTGGGTCGGGAAGTAGGTTTCAAAGTTTCAGAGTTTCAAGGTTTCAAGGACTTGACGCTTTACTCTGCAACCTTGAAACCTTGAAACTCTGAAACCTGGCTTGTTTATGGAAATTCTCGATCTCCGACACTTTTCTTCCGCCGATCTCCGGCCGCTGCTGGAAGATGAGATCGCCATGTGGGGACGTATGCTGTCGTGGGACTACGCCACCTCGGCGGAGATGATCCTGCGCTACATGGATGCCAAGATCCTCCCCGGCTACGCTGCCATTGAGCGCGGCAGCATTTTTGGCTACTCCTTCTTTGTTTACGAGCAGAGTAAGGGCGTCATTGGGGACCTTTTTGTCCGCGACGGCGGGCGCAGTTCCGAGCGTCACGAGGTCGAAGAACGGCTGCTTACGCACGTCATCGAAACCCTGCAGCAGTCGCCCGGCATTCATCGCGTGGAGGCGCAGTTGCTGGCGCACCACACCGGGGAAGTCTCGCGTCCCTTTTTGCAACAGGGCTTCAGCCGCCATCCTCGCGTGTTCATGAATTTCGATATCGGACGGCATCCACAAACCGCACCACCCTTGCCAACGCAGTTCGAAATCCGTCCCTGGTCGGAGCAGGAATACCAGTCAGCAGCGGCGCTGATCACGGCCGCGTATCGCGGCCACGTCGATTCCGAGATCAACGATCAGTACCGGACGCTGACCGGCTCGCTGCGCTTTTTGAATAACATCGTGCGCTTCCCCGGGTGCGGGACGTTCGATCCCCAGGCGTCATTCGTTGTCTTCGATCGCCGCACGCGCACGTTGACCGGCCTCATTCTCTGTTCGCTGGTGCGCCCCGATGTCGGCCACATTACGCAGGTCTGCGTGCTTCCGGAATACCGTTCCGCCGGCCTTGGCGAAGCGATGCTGGCGGCGTCAACTCGGAATCTGCGCGGGCGCGGATTCCGCTCCATCTCGCTGACTGTCACCGAAGCCAATGACCGGGCTATTGCGCTCTACAAGCGCATCGGATTTGAATCTACGCGGGTGTTTGACGCTTTTGTTTGGGAAGGATGAGAGGGCGACCGGCTATGGCCGCGGGCGGCTGCCGCGCTTCGCTCGGCTTGGACGGGCGGGACGCCCGTCCCCACACGAGGTACTGATTTACTGCCGCAGGATGTTCTTCGCGATGAAGAACACGTTGGCCGGGCGCTCGGCCAGGCGGCGCATGAAGTAGGGATACCACTCGGTGCCGAACGGAATGTAGACTCGCACGCCCCAGCCCGCTTTCACCAAGGACTGCTGCAAATCGCGCCGTATGCCGTGCAGCATTTGGAATTCAAAAGAGTTGCGCGGAATGTTTTCACGCGTGGCGAAGGCCATGGCCGCTTTGATAATGGTCTCGTCATGGGTGGCTAGACCATGATAGACGCCGCTTTTCATCAGGGTCTTCATCAACTTCACATAGCTGGCGTCGACTTCGGACTTCTTCTGGAAGGCGATGTCGTGGGGCTCTTTGTATGCGCCTTTGCAGAGCCGGATGCGAATGCGCTCGGAGAGCAGCTTCTCGACGTCGGCCTCGGCGCGGCGCATATAGGATTGGATGACCGTTCCCACGCTGTCTTCGTTGCCTGGAATGCGATGAAGCTCGTGAACGAAGTCGAGCGTGCGCTGGGTGTAGGGCGATCCTTCCATATCGACGCGAACGAAATTCCTGGGCGACATGCTGGCCGCCTTGGCGACGAGGCCGCGGACGATTTCGTAGGCCATGTGCTCGTCCACGTCCAAGCCCATGTGGGTCAGCTTGAGGCTGATGTTCGCGTTCAGTTTATTGGCGGCGATTTCGTCGAGCAGGTGGTGGTAGAGCTGAGCGCTGGCGCGAGCTTCGTCGGCGTTGGTGACGTTCTCGCCGAGATTGTCGATGGAGACGCCGGCGCCGATCCGATTCATGGCGGCGGCGGCGCGAATCGCGTCCTTAACCTCGGTGCCGGCGACGAAGCGGGCGGACGTGCGCTGGCCAAAGCGGGAGCGTTCAGCGATGGCGCGCATGCGCCGGCTCTCGGACAGTGCAATGAACAGTGTCCTTAACATCGTGCCCTCAGCACGGCGCACCGGATTTTCGCGGGTTAGGACTGCCGGAGGCGTTCATCACTGTTACGGGGCATTACATTATTTTTTACCACAAATTCAGGCGGGGTGCAGTGCGCCGCTGCCGCACGTGACGGCGCGGGCAAGACGGGGCAAGCCCCGTCTCTACACGAGCTTAATCCAGCGGCCAACGGTCGTGTAGAATAACCCTTTGTATATGGACCTGTCGGCCATTCAGCAAGCTTTGCGCGACCGCAACATTGGCGCCTGGCTTTTCTACGATCATCACCATCGCGACCCGATCGCTTACCGCGTTCTCGGGCTGCCGGAGGGGTTGATGGTCACGCGGCGCTGGTACTACCTGATCCCGGCCAAGGGCGAGCCCGTCAAGCTGGTGCATAAGATTGAGTCGGGACATTTGGATACTTTGCCCGGATCCAAGAAGAAGTACGCGGGATGGCAGGAACTGTTTGACGCCTTGAAACAGATGCTGGGCCCGTATCGCGACGTGGCCATGCAGTTTTCGCCGAACAACTTCGTTTTCACCATATCCATGGTGGACGCGGGAACGGCGGACATGATCCGAGGGTTGGGCAAGAACATTGTCAGCGCGGCCGACTTGATTGCGCAGTTTGAGGCTACGCTGACGGACGAACAGATTCAGTCGCACTTTGCGGCGCGCGATGTGATCGACGCGGTTACCGCCGAAGCGTTTAAGGAAATTGGACGTCGGGTACGCAACGGCGGCACGCACGAGCATGAGATTCAGCAATTTTTCATGGAAGCCTTCCAGCGCGCGAACATGGTGACCGACGACCCGCCGATCGTAGCCGTGAATGCCAACGCCGGCAATCCGCACTACGAGCCGAGTGCGAGCCGGCCGGTGCCGATTCGTGAAGGGGACCTGGTTCTGCTGGACGTGTGGGCGAAGAAGAATACGAAGGGCGCGATTTACTACGACATCACTTGGATGGGGTTTGTCGGCAAGGCTCCGTCGGACCGGCAGCGCGAGATTTTCAAGATTGTCAGTGAAGCCCGCGATATCGGGGTGAAGACGGTGCAGGATGCGGTCGCCGCCCACCGGCCGATTGCGGGATGGGAAGTGGATCATGCGGTGCGCGGACACATCCAGCAGGCAAAATATGGAGATTACTTCATCCACCGCACCGGGCACTCGATTGCGACCGAGGTGCATGCCAACGGCGCGAACATGGATGATCTGGAAATTCACGACGAGCGGCGGATTCTGCCCAATTCATGTTTTTCGATCGAACCCGGCATCTACCTGCCCGAGTTCGGCGTGCGCTCGGAAGTGAATGTGCTGGTGCGGCCGGGAAGCGCCGAGGTAACTGGTAAAATCCAACGAGAGATCGTGACCATCTGAATGGCCAAGCCGACAACAGATAAATCAACAAAAGTCAGTGAGCCGGAATACCCGCTCACCACCATGGCGGTGGTGGCGCCGCTTGTGGGCTGGCTGATTCCGGGCGGCGGACACATCCTGCTGAAGCGCTACGGGCGCGGCATTCTGCTGCTGGTGTCGGTGGTCGCGATGTTCGTAATTGGCCTGGGGATGCAGGGGCGGATTTACAAGCCGAACGGCGGCGACATCCTCGACATACTGGGCTTTATTGGCGACGTGGGCGCGGGAGCGCTCTATTTTCTGGCGCGCATCATGGATTGGGGCAACGTGATGGCGGCGAATGCGGCGGCGGATTACGGCAAGACATTTCTGATCGTCGCCGGCCTGCTGAACTTTATCGCAGTGGCGGATGCGCATCACATTGCGCTGGGGAAGAAACCGTGAACATCAATTTGTCGCACTTCACGGCGGCGGTTGTGTTCGCGCTGTTCGCGTCGGTAGTCTTCGGCATCACGCAGCGCAATACGACGATGGAACAGGTCAAGTACGGGCTTTACTGCTTCGCCATGTTTGTGGGGGGAGTTTTTCTGGCGGGATGGGTGATGGCGCTGATTCGGCGGTAGCGGCTGCTTTCAGTTAGAAGTGAATCCATCCTCTTGTCTTCTCTTCTACGGGGGTTTACCTATGCAGATCGCGAGACGAACCGCAATCCTAAGCCTCTTCCTGTCGTTAAGCTTGACGCTAAGCCTGACTTTAAGCCCGACTTTGGCGGCCCAGCAGAAGCCTTCTCCGCTTGCGCCTTATGTGAAAGAAGACGCACCCGTGCTGGTGCTGGAGCATGTGCGCCTGATTGACGGCACCGGCCGAGCGCCGCAGGAAGACATGCGCATCGACATCGCTGGCGGCAAGATTACTGCTGTACGAGCGGCCAGCGCGCATGGCGCTTATCCGGCGAATGCCAAGGTGCTGGATATGACCGGCAAGACTGTGATCCCCGGCCTGGTCGGGATGCACGAGCATCTCTTCTATCCCACGCCGCAGCAACCCGGGGGAGGCGTGAGCTACTATGGCGAAGCTGCCGATAGCGCTCCGCGCCTGTACCTGGCGGGCGGCGTCACCACGGCGCGGACGGCCGGCAGCGTGGATCCCTACACCGACCTGGAATTGAAGAAAGAAATCGACGCCGGACAGCGTCCCGGTCCCAAGCTTGACGTTACTGGGCCGTACCTGGAGGGCAAAGAGATCCTCACCGTCCAGATGCACCCGCTCGCGGATGCTGACGACGCGGCGCGTACGGTGGACTACTGGGCCGCCGAAGGCGTGACCTCTTTCAAGGCTTACAACTACCTCACGGCGGATGAGCTTAAGGCGGCAATCGACCATGCCCATGCGCACGGGCTGAAGCTTACGGGGCATCTTTGCTCGATCGGATTCAGGCAGGCAGCGGCGCTGGGCATTGACAACCTGGAGCATGGGCTGGCAGTGGATACCGAGTTCTTTCCCGGAAAAAAGCCGGACGAATGCCCAGGCTTCTTTCCAAATGTGACGTGGATCGAGAAGAACCTAGACGTAGAAGGGCCGGAGGTGCGGGAGACGATCCGCGAGCTGGTAGCGCATCATGTGGCGGTTACGTCGACGCTGGCCATCATAGAGACCTTTAGCCCCAATCGGCCGCCGATGGCGCGGGAGAATGCGGCCCTGAGGACGCTGTCGCTGGCGGCGGCAAAGGAATATCTACTTGGCCGCGCTGGCATGGCGGTGAGCGAGACCGGCGGGCCAATCCTGGCAAAAGAGATGCGCTTTGAGCGGGAGTTTGTGGCAGCGGGCGGGCTGCTGATGGCCGGCTGCGATCCCAGCGGCTACGGTGGCGTGGTGCCGGGATTTGGCGACCAGCGCAATATCGAATTGCTGGTGGAGGCGGGTTTCACGCCGGTGGAGGCGATACGAATTGCTACGCTGAATGGCGCGATCTACATGGGCAAGGACAAGGAGTCGAGCATCGGATCGATCGCGCCCGGCAAAGCTGCGGATATCGTGGTGCTGGGCGGCAATCCGGTGGAGAAGATTGAGAACGTGGAGAAAGTTGAGATGGTTTTCAAAGATGGCGTCGGATTCGATCCCGCCAGACTGATCCAATCCGTAACTGAACTGGTGGGCCTGCGCTGAGATCGCGCCGTTTACCGGATGTTGACTTAGGCCTTCCTGCAACTTTCGGTGCTCCTCCCCTGGTGCGGGGCGTTATTCCGGCGGCCCCGGTTGCAGGCCGTCGCCTGGGGCGAGCGGCAAGTGGGCGGCTCCGCTGAGGATGACGCGCTCCTGCAGCGAGAATGAGTTTCTGTACTGCTCGGAGTTGATGAGTTGGTCGCACGGCTCGGGCGTCAGATCGCGAATGCCGCGAGTTGCCCGTCTGACGTTGCATTGATTCCAGGCAACGCCGCCTTGACAAGCCGTGGTATGATGCTCAGCAATTCGGCCGGGCCACTTGTCCAGTGCTGATCAAACGATCAGCATGACCTCCTCCCCTACCGCTGGCACCCACGCCGAGACTCTGTCCATCAAGGGGGAACAAACCATTTAGCTGAGGGGAACCAGGGAATAGGAGCAACCCTGGTTTGTGAATCGGTGTGCCGAGGCCCAGTACACGTGGGGGTATCGGGCACACATACGTGGCGCCGAGGGTGCTGCGAGCTGCTCCCGGAAACCTACCGACAGTAGTTTGAAAAAGGCTCGATGCAAGCGAATACCTGTACCAGAACATAGTTCGACAAATCGATGAGGGAGATTCCCATGAAAACTGTATGCAAGATCGCAACACTAACTCTAATGTTCGTGGTCTCGGTGTATGGCTTCTCGCAGACTAGATCTACGCCGCCGAAGCCATTGACGACGACAACGCAGAACCTGGTGCGCGGCGTAATTGGGCCGCCTGGAAACAACGCCCAGTGGTCCAATTACTCAGTGTTTAATCTCATTGCGGGGGCGGAGCTGTTCCCGATCACCAGCTCAACCGCTGTTTTCTACTTCGGATTCACGGCGGGAAGTGAAGCGGACATCGGCAATATGGTTGTCTACACGACTCCGCGAGGCAGCTTGACGATCAGCGCGGTTACGCCCGTTACGCTCGGCAGCGTCTCCAATCCGAGCATCTTACTCAGTAACACCTCGGTTTGTCCGGTGGCGCCTTCCACGACCACGCCCTGCATTGTGCGGTTCGATCCGACGACACTCACGCTCTCGCCGGCTTCCGATTACTACTTTGCGGTGTATTTCCCGAGCGGCACAAACAATGCGGGCATCGCGGGAACCCAGCCGGGAAGTAACCAGACGAGCCTGGCGGGAACCTACTTCGGGGGCGCGGACTATACCCATCTCACGGCCGGGGAGTCGATTCCCGGTGTCGCCAATCACGGACCCACGTTCCTCATGTACGTCATGAATAACTAGCGGGCCGGCCGGAGGAACTCATCGCGATGGAACGCGGGAGTCCCACCGATACGCATACTTGAACGCTGAATTCACATTTTGAATAAGGGAGATTCCCAATGAAGATTATTTTCAAATTCGCAACCCTGACCCTGATGATGTTCGCTGTCTCGATATATGGCTTCTCCGCAGCCAAGGCCGAGAACCTGGTTCGGGGCATCGTAGGCCCCGTCGGATCCAACGGCAGCTGGAGCGGTTATTCAACGATAGCCCTGGTTTCCGGTGCTGGGCTGATCCCGGTCACCAGCACCCAGACTGTCTTCTACCTCGGATTCACGGCTGGGACCCAGGCTGACATCAGCAATATGGTGTTGTACACGACTCCGCGAGGCAGCCTAACCATCAGCGCGGTGACACCCGTGAAGCTCGGTGGCATTTCCAATCCCATGATCAACCTGACCAGCGCGACGGTCTGTCCGGTGGTGGAAATCTCCAGTTTTAATCCGTGCATTGTGCGGCTTGATCCGACGCCAATCAAGCTTTCGGCACTGTCGGATTACTACCTGGTGGTGTATTTCACGGCCGATGACTCGAACAATTCAGCACTTGGCCTCACCCTGCCTAACTTTGGGCAGAGCAGCCTGAGGGGAACCTACATAATCGGAGACGAGACCGGGCTTTCAGTCGGTGGATCGATTCCAAGCACTCTGAACTTTAGTAGCCAACCCTACTCTCTCATGTACGTCATGACCGACTAGGAAGCTGGTTGGACGAGCCTGGGTCGATCTGACCGGAGGCAATCTGACTGTGGGCGATCACCGATACACGTACTAGAGCGTTGAATCCAATTTTCGATTGAGGAGATTTCCGATGAAGACTTTCTATAAACTCGCAACGTTGATTCTGATGATGGCGGTTCTGGGCGCGGTTGCTTTTGCGCAAGAGCTGGTTCCGGAGGTCACTGTCCCTCTAGCGAATCTGACGGAAGGCCAAGGGACGATCGCTAACAGTAGTAATCCATCCTGGGACGGCCTTTCCGAGTTCGTCTTGATTCCGGGAGCATCGCTGATGGGGGCGAGCTCCGCCACGACCGCCCTCTATCTCGGATTTATCGCAGGATCCGAGGCAGACATCGGCAACATGGTGCTCTACGAGGTTCCGCGGAATGGCAGCACGGTGCTCAAAGTCACCAAGGTCACGCTGGGCGCGATTTCAAATCCGAGCATTAACCTGACCAGCACGTCCGTGTGTCCAGTGCAGCCGGTTTCTGTCACCAATCCCTGCATTGTGCGGCTCGATACGGTCAAGTTGGCGCTTTCGCCGCTTTACGATTACTACTTCACGATATATTTCACCCTCGACACCAACAATGAACAAATTAAGGGCCTCGGGCAAACCAGTTGGCCGGGTGCCCTAAGCGGGTGGTACCTCTATGGGGACCAAACGCGCATCGGGTTGAAAGGAGCGCTCCCGACGAACGAGAATAACGACCAAGCGCCCTTTTTCCTGGCGTACGTTACGAACCAGTGATGGGTCACGGACGGGGCGCGGTGGCGAGGCCGCGCTCCGGCCTTTTTCCTTAGCGCTGGCGTGCGAGTTTGCGGCGGCAATTTGGGTGTCCGGGCCCTTTTGCGGTGGCTGGACGTTATCATTCGGGCGGTTCGGGGTGCAGGCCTTCGCCGGGAGCTAGCGGAAGGTGGGCGGCTCCGCTGAGCAGGCTGCGTTCGTACGGCGAAAAAGCGTTCCGGTATTGCGGCGAGTTGATGAGCCGGTCACGCTGTTCGGGGCTCATGCCGCGCATCCCGCGAATTGCCTGGTTGACGGCTTGACGGCGGTCGGGCGGCAACTGCTTGAACTGCTGGAAGAGTTGGCGCGCCTGCTGCTTCTGATTCGGTGTCAGGTGTTCCCAGGTTTCCATGCGGTTGAGGACGCGCTCCTGCTGCTGCGGAGGCAGGCTGGAAAAATGCTGCAGCCTCCTTTGCAACTGGGCTTGCTGTTGCGGGGGAAGCCGGCGGAACTGAGGATCGTTTTCGAGAGCGCGGCGCTGCTGCGCCGGCGGCATGTCTTTATAGCGGCGGAGCCAGTTTCCGGCGTGGCCGGGCTGGTTCTGCGGCGGATGGAATTGATTGGGACGGCTGGGCTTGGGACTACTTTCTTTCTGAAAGTGGTGCCACTGGCCGTCCGCAGGTTGCGATCGCGGGTGCTGCTGCTGCGGCGGAGGTTGCTGCGGCGCGCGCCGGTCTTGGGCGAACGCCGGCGTCAGCAGCAGAAGCGCCGCCAGACAGCTCGCAACTCTTTCCCGGCCTAACATCTTTGTCCCTCGTCAATCCAACTAACCTAAAAACTACCGCTCAACGTGCCCGGTTCCGGGAGACGCGGCAAGCCGCGTCCCTCGAGGAGATCAAACTTACGGATTGGCGATTACGTCGTCCTGCACCTGCAGTTCGTCGAGCATATCGAAATCGGCGTACAACTCGTCGTTCTTCTCCAGCGCCTGCAGATCGCCGACAGCGGTTCCCGGTTCTACCGGCAGACCAAGGGATGGGGGTTTGGTCGGGATGGTTGCGGTCAGAAGCAACGACTTGTTGCTGAGCAGCAGGGCTCCCGCAAATACCACGGCAGCGAGTGACATCGCCCACGCCGGACGCCGCGTCCAACTCAACCATCCCGCCGCCGGGCGCGCCATTTCTTCGCGGAGGCGCGCCTGCAGGCGGGTGTCAAAATACAGCGACGGTTCGGGCGCCTGCCATTCCTCGAGCAGCGCCATCGTCTTCTGCAAATCGCTGAGATGGGCGGCACAGGCGTCACAGGATGCGATGTGTTTCTGTACCTCCGGCGATGCAGCGTCCATGCCGGCGGCCAGTTGCGGCATTAGTTCGCGAATCTGATTGCAATTCATACAGCTACCCTCTACTTCCCCGAAACGAACTCTTTCAACTGTTCGCGCAGCGTTTCGTAGGCGCGGAACAGCAACGACTTGGTAGCGGATTCGCTCAACTTTAGAGCTCCCGCTATCTCTCTGTAATCCATCTGCTGATACTTATGCATGATGACGGCGAGGCGCTGGCGTTCGGGCAGCGCGTTCACTACTTTGCGGATGGCGGCGAGCCGCTCCCGCTTCAAGATCTGCTCTTCGGCGCTGAGCGAATCGTCGGCCAGGTCGGGCGTTGTGCCTGTTTCCTGGTCGGGCTCATCGAGCCGCAGGGTATTTTCCGGACGCTCGTGGCGCGTATCGCGGGCGTGGTTGACGGCCAGGTTGGTCGCGATGCGATACAGCCAGGTCGTGAACTTGGCGCTCGGCTCATAACCGGTGCGCGAGCGGTAGACGCGCAGAAACACTTCCTGCGCCAGTTCTTCCGCAGTCGACGGATTGTGGCACATGCGGTACATAAAGCCCACCATCGGGCGGCGATACTTCTGAACCAGATAAGAGAAGGCGGACTCGTCGCCACCCTTCACCCGCAGCATCACGTCGACGTCGGAGACGGCCACGTCTTTGCTGACCGTGGAATTTGCCATGGTAACGGGCGCAGACGAAGGCGACGCTCCCGCAAAGTTCAGCAGCCCGCGATCGAGTACTCCGCCATCCATGGCCACACTGCTCACACTGATAGAAACCCCATTTGGGGCAGAAAGTTGCGCCTCATCGGAGGCAGGCAGGCGCGCGGAAATGCTTTCCCGTGAATCAGTTACGGGGCGAGCCTCGGGAGTGTCGGAGGCGGACATGAAAGGGCGACAGAAAGAGGCTACCGGGAGCCGGGGAAGCGGTCAAGAGGCTGGGTGGATGCTGGAGTTACCAAGCGTCCCATGAGCCAGCAGGGTAAGAATCGAGCAAAAGAGCGAAGTCCAAACCGGAAAGGCAGAGCGCTCACGGAATTCTCAGTTAGTGCAAACGCGATATTACGCCAACCATCGATTTAGAACGTCTGACAAAATCCCTATCCTCAGTCCTTCTGCCAACTTAGAATGGCCGGCAAGTCTCCGCAATTTTCTTCGCCGTCGCAGCCGGAAAGTAGGATAATTTCCCGGGAGCACGATCTCGCCTCTCCGAAGAGCACCCTGCTCGTTGAGACGCCCACCCCCTGAGGCGAGGGCACCCACACTTCGCACGCTTTGTATTGGAACGTTTCATCACAGGAGGAACTAATGACCTACCTACATAGTTCATCGAAACGTCTCACGCAACATTCACAACGGGGAGAAAAATCAATGAATTTCCTTAGAATGAGCTCAATCGTTTTGCTTTTTGTGGCCATCTTCGCGGTCGGTTCCGCGTCCGCAAGTTGCTCCGACCTCACGCTCAAGGGAGTGTACGGATTTATTTTTTCAGGGCTCGGTGGCGACGGAACACCCAGGGCCATTGTCGGCCAGGCCACCGCCGATGGCAAGGGAAACCTCAGCGGAACGGTAACGAAGAGTAAGGACGGAACAATCGTGACGTTCACTTTCACCGGCACGTATTCGGTTGCGAAGAATTGCACCGGCAGCGTGACCTTTATTGACCCGGACGAGACCAGACACGTCAACTTTGTTTTTGACATCGGTAATAAGGGTTTGCAGGCTGTCCAAACCGATAGCGGCCGCGTGATTTCCGGTTTTACCCTCGCAGAGGGAGCTGCAGTGTGCGGGGAAAACGGGAAGAAGCAAACCTTTGCCGCCAATCTGAGAGGGAGCGTCAATGGCATGGGTCAGGTGGCCTATGTCGAGCAAGTGATTCTGGACGGTAAGGGAAACGTTACCGGCAGCGGGACTTTCAGCCTGGCCGGCGCGATTTACACGGTTCCAATTACCGGCACGTACACGGAAAATGCCGACTGCACCGGAAGCGCGCAGATTACGCCTCAGGGATATAGCACGTTGAATTTC
>Ga0209415_10010558_pt1 | contig 15679 bp, 14 predicted proteins | sample PeaSoiSIISIP2007_FD_187696 | JGI IMG/M metagenome (GOLD analysis project Ga0209415, IMG submission 187696) | Peat soil microbial communities from Weissenstadt, Germany - SII-SIP-2007 (SPAdes) (version 2) | ecosystem: Environmental > Terrestrial > Soil > Wetlands > Peat | place: Germany... | reverse complement strand
TGCGCGTGCCCCACACCTGCAACTGCTAGATCGCGGCGGCGCGAAACGTGTCGGCGGCGCACAACAGTACGCTCCGTCCCTCCGCCTTATAACGGCTGGCCAGCTTCCCGATGGTGGTGGTCTTACCAGCGCCGTTGACCCCCACCACGATCACCACCGCCGGAGGCTCGGCCACGTGAGGTACCGGCCGATCGGCTGCTTCCAACACCTCCAACAAATGCTGCGCGATGAGTCCTTTGATTTCGCCGGCGTCCGCTAGTTGCTTGCGATCGGCTCGCTGCCGGATGTTCTCGAGAATCTCAGTGGCCGTGTTCACGCCAATGTCGGCCGTGATGAGCGCGTACTCCAGCTGGTCGAGTAGGTCCGCGTCGATCTCCTTGCGGCCGGCCACGGCGTCTTCCAGACGGTCGATTAACCCGGCTCGAGTCTTTTCGATGCCCGCCTTCAGGCGCTCCAGCAGGTTCGGTTCTTGTTCCGTGGCGCCGAATAGGGTCTGAATCATGGGAAGAAGTGTGAAGCCTTCATTGTAGCGAATGCATGCTAATCTGAAGCCGTATGCGGTGTGCGCTGGCAAGAGCGGTCTTATTGCTGTCGGTGGTGCTGGCGCTCGCGAATGCGCAATGTTTCGCGCGCTGTCTGACACAGCCAGCTGACCACGCTGCCCCGCCGTGCCACTCGCATGGCAAAGTCCAGACCCCTACGCAACAGCACGATTTGAGGCCTTCGACCGTGTCTACGGTGCAAGCTTCCGTTACGCAGGTGTTCGTTCCAATCAGTGAGATCACCGCGCACACCGTCGCATCGACCTTCACCGACCCCAGCGAACTCCGGCCTCCGCCGCTCGCATTTTCGACAATTCCACTTCCTCTTCGCGTCTGATACCCGCTTCCCGTGTGGTCGCGATTCTGTAACTGCTTGCAATGGAGGAAGTGTGTTTCGAATTATTGCGCTCGCATTCTTTTTACGCTTGGCGCTCGCCCAGGAGCACGACATGTCGCATATGCAGATGGGTGGTGCTTCCAACCCAGCCGGCGGCGACTTGACGAATCTGGCCTCGGGCACCAGCGAGAATCCGCAATCCGGCTCGCTGCCGATGCTGATGCTGAACCACGCGGGCTGGAGTTTCATGTTGATGGGTCAAGCCTACGTCTTGGATACGCAGGAAACCGGCCTTCGCGCTCACGACAAGTTCTATGCGCCCAATTGGGGGATGTTCGCCGCTGCGCACAAGCTGGGCGGCGGCACTATTCAATTTGATTTGATGTTGAGCTTGGACCCGGCGACCATCACGGATCGCCGCTTCCCGGAACTGTTTCAGACCGGCGAGACCGCCTATGGCAGGCCGCTAGTGGACGCGCAGCATCCGCACGATTTCATCATGGGATTGGGCGTGCACTATGCTCATCCTCTGGCTGAGAACACGATCCTCGAGCTGTATTTCGCGCCGGTGGGCGATCCCGCCCTGGGTCCCGTGGCGTTTCCGCACCGTGCTTCCGCCGAGGAGTTGCCGCAGGCCCCCCTCTCGCACCATTGGCAGGATTCGACGCATATCGCCGACGAAGTGGTCACCGCCGGGATCAGGTACAAAAAGGTTCGTTTGGAAGCGAGTGGATTTTACGGCACCGAACCCGACGAAAACCGCTGGAACATCGATCACGGCCCCATCAATTCCTGGTCTTCGCGCCTATCGTACTTTCCCGGCAAGAATTGGTCGGCGCAAGTGTCCGCGGGTAGATTGACCAAGCCCGAGCGTCAGGAGATGGGCGACGTGGTCCGCACTACTGCGTCCATCCAGTATGCGCGGCCCATGCAGGGTTCCGACTGGGCCACCAGCCTGATCTGGGGCCGCAATCACGATACATTCACGCAGCACAACCTGAACGCCTATTTGCTCGAGTCCGTGGCGCCGTGGCGGAGAAAGAACTTCTTCACCGGCCGGATTGAGCTGGTGGACAAAGACGAGCTTTTCACCGACCAGCCGGATCTGGAGCAGCAACTCGCCCGCACTGCCGGAAGCACGTTTCGCATCGGCGCCTATACGGCCGGCTACACGCGCGACATCGGCACGTTTCAAAAGATAGAAACTGGCATTGGCGCGAATTTCAGCACCTACTCCATGCCCGACGCCATCAAACCCTATTATGGGAGTCACCCGGTCGCCGTCAACGTCTATTTGCGGCTCAGGCTGCGCCCGTGAATCGGAAGCAGCTAACCTGACCGGTTAATCTGAAGAGAGCAGCGATGCTTCCTATCCTTCAAAACTCGGCGAGCGTACGCGATCCGGTGTGCGGCATGCTGGTCGATCCACAACAAGCCGCGGGGTCGGCGCAGTATCAAGGCCAGACGTATCACTTCTGCTCGAAGGGCTGCGTGGCGAAGTTTCAGGGCGATCCCGAAAAGTATTTGCACCCGCAAGCCGCTCCCGCGCCGGGCGTCGAATACACATGCCCGATGCATCCCGAGATACGCCAGATCGGTCCGGGCTCTTGCCCTAAATGCGGCATGGCCCTGGAGCCGGTCAGTTTCAGCCTGGCGACCGTGGACGATGTGAACCCGGAGTACACGGATATGACGCGGCGCTTCTGGCTGAGCGTTCCGCCGTCAGCCGTGTTGCTCGCGCTGATGTTCTTCAACCTCCACTCGCCGTGGATCGAGTGCGTGCTTGCGAGTCCCGTGGTGCTGTGGGCCGGTTGGCCGATCTTCCAGCGCGCCTGGGCTTCGGTGACGAATCGCAGCCTGAACATGTTTACGCTGATCGGCGTGGGCTCGGGCGTGGCTTATGTCTACAGTGTGATCGGGATGCTGCTCGGCGGTCACGGCCGGATCGGACTATATTTCGAACCGGCGTCCGTGATCGTGACGCTGGTGCTGCTCGGACAGGTACTGGAGCTTCGCGCTCGCAGCCAGACCAGCAGCGCGATCAAGGCTTTGCTCGGCCTGGCGCCCAAAACCGCAAGGGTGATTCGTCCCGGCGGTGTGGAAGAAGATGTCGCGCTGGATCACGTGCGGCCCAATGATATTTTGCGCGTCAGGCCGGGTGAGAGAGTTCCGGTGGACGGACTGGTGACCGAGGGCTTGAGTTCCGTGGATGAATCCATGCTCACGGGCGAGCCGATTCCCGTGGAGAAATCCGTGGGCACGCGGGTTACCGGGGGAACCATCAATGGCACGGGCGCATTCGCGATGCGGGCCGAACGCGTCGGCGCCGAGACCATGCTGGCGCGCATTGTAAAGATGGTCAGCGAAGCGCAGCGGTCGCGCGCGCCCATTCAGCGACTAGCCGATCAAGTGTCGGCGTGGTTCGTACCCGCGGTGATCGGCGTAGCCGTCGTGACGTTCGCTGTGTGGGCACTGATTGGGCCCCAGCCGCGCCTGGCATATGCCTTGGTCAACGCAGTTGCGGTCCTGATCATTGCCTGCCCGTGCGCGTTGGGATTGGCGACACCGATGTCGATCATGGTCGGGACCGGACGCGGCGCCACGGCCGGAGTACTGATCCGAAACGCCGAGGCGCTCGAACGCCTCGAAAAAGTGGACACGCTGGTAGTCGACAAGACTGGGACGCTCACGGAGGGAAAGCCCAAGCTGGTTTCGGCTACAAATGACGAAGTCCTGCGGCTGGCAGCCAGTGTGGAAAAGCTCAGCGAGCATCCGCTGGCAGCGGCCATTGTGGCGGGGGCAATGGAGCGAAACTTGATTTTGGCGAAGGCGGAGGATTTTCGATCGGAGACGGGGCGAGGAGTGGGAGCTGTCGTCGACGGTCGCCGCATCTTCATCGGACGAATGGAAGATGGCGGTGGCCAGTCAGCCCAGACCGTCGTCGGGGTCACCATCGACGGCCAGCCTGCCGGCACACTCGCTTTGGCTGACCCATTGAAGCTTTCGGCGCGCGAAGCTATCCAGAATCTTCGTCGCGACGGACTCCGGATCGTCATGCTCACTGGCGACAACCGCTCCGCCGCCGAAGTGGTGGCGCGCACGCTTGGCATCGATGAGGTACAAGCCGAGGTGCTGCCCGACGGTAAGGCCGAGGTGATCGTGAAACTGCAGGCGCAGGGGCGCGTGGTTGCGATGGCCGGTGACGGCATCAACGATGCTCCGGCTTTGGCGCGGGCGGACGTGGGAATCGCGATGGGCTCGGGAACCGACGTCGCCATGGAGAGCGCGGCCATTACACTGGTAAAAGGAGATTTGCGAGGGATCATTCGCGCCCGCGCGCTCAGCAAAGCCACCATGTGCAATATCCGGCAGAATTTGTTTTTTGCATTCGTCTATAACGTGATCGGCGTTCCATTAGCCGCCGGCATCCTGTATCCATTCTTCGGAGTGCTCCTGAGTCCCATCGTGGCGAGCGCCGCCATGACTTTCAGCTCGGTTTCCGTGATCGCCAACGCGCTGCGGCTGAGAAAGCTCGCGCTGTGATCGATCTGCATAGTCACACCAACGAATCCGACGGAACCTTCACTCCCTTTGAGCTGGTGGAACTGGCTGCTCAGCGTGGCGTGGAAGCGCTGGCCATTTCCGATCACGACACCTTCGCCGGATACGACCAAGCCCTGCCCGAGGCGCGCGCGCGCGGCTTGGATTTGGTGTGCGGGATCGAGCTGAGCACGCGTGTTCCGGGCTCAAAGTCGCGCACCGTGCATCTGCTTGCCTATTTCCTGCGCCAGCCTCCGCCGGCGGAATTTCGCGGGTGGCTCAACGAATTGCTGGCGGGACGCCGGGATCGCAATCAACGCCTGATTGCGAGTCTGCGCGAAAAGGGCGTGGAGATCGAGTTGGGCGAAGTGGAACGGTTGGGCCGGACGTTGACGGGGCGTCCCCACTTTGCGCGCATCTTGATTGACAAAGGCTACGCCGCCAATTTCGATGAGGCCTTTCGCCGTTATCTGGGGGAAACGGCTCCCACCTATGTGGAGCGCTACGCGCCCTATGTCGCGGCGGCCATCCAGCGCGTGCTGGAAGCAGGAGGCTTGCCTGTGCTCGCCCATCCGATTCGCCTGGGCATCCCCGACCCCGCGGCGGAGGAGATCTTCATCGGTGAGTTGCGGGACGCGGGACTGCGAGGCATTGAAGTGTTTCACTCCGATCATCGTCCAGCGGACATGGAGCGTTATGGTGGGATAGCCCGGAAGTACAAACTCCTGGTGACGGGCGGGTCGGACTTCCACGGCGACGTTAAGCCGCAGATTTCGCTCGGCACTGGTTACAAGGGAAATCTGAATATCCCGATGACCGTGTTGAACGATCTGCGCGCCGCTTCATGAGAAAGACTTTCGATGTGGTCGTCATTGGGGCGGGTGTGTTCGGCGCTTGGACTGCGCTCCATTTGCGCCGCTCCGGCCGGACGGTTGCGCTGGTGGACATTTATGGCGCGGGCAACAGCCGGTCGAGCTCCGGCGGCGAGTCGCGTATTCTGCGCATGGGCTACGGGACAGACGAGATCTACACGCGCTGGGCCATGCGGTCGCGCGAACTGTGGACGGCGTTGTTCGATCAAGTCCATCGGCCCGAGCTATTCCAGAACACCGGCGTGCTCTGGACCCCTCATCCGGGTGATGCGTGCGCGGCCAGCATGCAGGCGGCATTTGAGAAATGCGGTGTGGAGTTCCGTTTGTTGGCGCCAGAGGAACTTCGGCGGTCCTTCCCGCAACTGCGCTTTCGAGAAGACCGCATAGGCTTGTATGAAACCCACGCGGGTGTGATTATGGCGCGGCGTGCGGTGCAGGCAGTGGTGGCTGAAGCGATTCGCGAAGGCGTCGAGTATCGCGAGGAGGCCGATCTTGCCGGCGACCGGTCGCAGACCAAAGTCTACGCGTGCGGGCCCTGGCTACCCAAGGTTTTCCCCGAGCTCTTGGGCGGCCGCATTCGAGTCACGCGCCAGGAAGTATTTTTCTTTGGAACGCCCGCGGGTGATCGCAGCTTCACTGCGCCTCACATGCCGGCCTGGACAGATATTACCGACGAATACGGCGCTTACACGCTGCCGGATCTCGAAAACCGGGGCTTCAAACTGGCATTTGACCAGCACGGCGAGGAATTCGATCCTGACTCGGGCGATCGCATCGCCCGCGGATTGGACCAAGCGCGCGCGTTCCTGGCCGAGCGCTTTCCGGCTCTGGCCACCGCGGCGTTGGTCGAAAGCCGCGTGTGCCAATATGAGAACACTTCCACCGGGGATTTCCTGATCGACCGCCAGCCTGATTTCGAGAACACGTGGCTGGTGGGAGGCGGCTCCGGCCACGGATTCAAGCACGGTCCCGCGGTAGGCGAACACCTGTGCACGCTCATCGATGGGCGGGTGGCGGCCGAACCCCGGTTTTCACTCCAAACCAAAGCCCGGGATCATCACCGGTCCGTGTTTTAGGGCTCCTGAAGCGCGCCCTCGTCCGCGCCGCCTGGATGGGCCATTGCGCTATGATGAACATGGACCACCGTGCTGCGGTGGAGGGGATTACCATTCACGATAACGAGCCCAAACCCGGCCAAAGGACGCCTATGGAAAAGCTGGCGCAAAATATCCAGGAAGCTTTTCTAAACAATGCGCGGAAGGATAAGACCTTCCTTACCATCTATTTGATGAGCGGCGTGAAGCTTTCCGGCCGCATCAAAAGTTTCGACAAATATTCTGTCGTGCTTGAGACCAACAATCAGGAGCAGCTCATTTTCAAGCACGCCATCTCCACTGTTGTGGTTTCCAAGCCTTTCCATGCGTCGTCCGGCGGGCATTCCTCCGGAGCCGTTGCGCCTGCCGGAACCACCGCCGGCGGCCAGGCTTCGCAGCCTGAACCCGTCGAGGATTAACAGCCCTTTTGCCGGCAGCCAGCGAAGAACGCGCGATTCTGGTCGGGCTGGACTTAAAATCCCGATCGAGCCGCAACGCCGCTCCGAACGCCCACGATGTAGAAGATTCGCTTGACGAGCTCAAGTCGCTGGCCGACACCGCGGGCGCGCACGTCGAAGAGACTATCGTTCAATCCAGGCAAGCGCCCGATTCCGCCACGCTCATCGGCTCGGGAAAACTGGAGGAGTTACGCCGCCTGGTCAGTTTTCACGATGCCAATGTGGTTTTGTTCGACGCCGAGCTCACTCCCACGCAGCTCCGTAATCTGGAGCGCGCGCTGGATTGCAAAATTCTGGACCGCACACAGCTGATCCTCGACATTTTCGCGCGCCGCGCCCGCACGCGGGAAGGGCAATTGCAGGTCGAACTCGCGCAACTGAATTATCTATTGCCGCGGCTGGCTGGGAGGGGCGTCGAGATGACCCGTCAAGGTGGCGGCATCGGTACCCGCGGCCCCGGTGAAACGCAGCTTGAAACCGATCGCCGTGGGATTTACCGGCGCATCAAAAAACTCAACGATCAGATCGAAAGCGTGCGCGGTGGACGGGGTACGCAGCGTCGCCAACGGCAATCCGTTCCATTGGCCACTGTGGCATTGGTCGGCTATACCAACGCCGGAAAATCGACGCTCTTCAACCGGCTGACCGGCGCCGGCGTGCTGGCCGATGCTCGCATGTTCGCGACGCTCGATCCGACAGTTCGTCAACTCACGTTGCCATCGCACCGTAAAGTGTTGGCGAGCGATACAGTAGGCTTCATCCGAAATCTTCCCACCACCCTGGTCAAAGCCTTCCGCGCCACGCTCGAAGAGGTGACGGAGGCCGCGCTGCTGCTGCATGTGGTGGATGCCTCCTCGTCCAGCGCGCCCCAGCACACCGCGCACGTGTTTGAAGTTCTGGCCGACATCGGCGCGGATCAGACCCAGCAAATTCTGGTGCTCAACAAGATGGATCACATCAAGGGGGCCGAATCGGGCGCCGATACCGAGAGTCTAACCCAGCGCATTTTAGGTGAAGTGAAGGCCAGTGCCCGCACTGTCGCGGTTCCAGTATCGGCCCGCACTGGCGCCGGTTTTGACGCTCTGCTCGAAGCCATCGACAACGCATTGCCCCTGGATCCGGTATCGCACCAGCGGTTCCTGATCCCCGCCGGTGAAGGCTCTTTGATTCATCTGCTGCATGAACGCGCGAAAGTGCTCTCCAGCCAGTATCGGGGCGATCTCTGCGAACTGGAGGTGGAAGTTCCCGAGTCCATCAAGCGGCGACTCTCCGGCTACCTTGCCGAGTGATATTCTGGCATCAGGATTCCAGATCTCAAAGCTGCGGCCCTGACATGAATCTGCCAAACACTCTCTCCATTCTCCGCATCTTCTTCGTTCCATTTCTAGTGGCCGTGCTCGTGGAACAGAATTTGCGGATCGAGTGGCGCGGCGGGGTCTTGGTCCCCAACGCGTTCCTGGCTCTCGGGATTTTCTTGATTGCCGCGGCGACGGATCTGCTGGATGGGTATCTCGCGCGGCGCTGGAAGCAGATCACCACGGTCGGGACGCTGCTTGACCCCATCGCCGACAAACTGCTGATTTCGGCCGCGCTGATTTCGCTGGTCCAGATCCGTCGAGTTCCAGCCTGGATGGTGGTGCTGATCATTGGCCGCGAGTTCGCCGTGTCCGGGCTGCGCAGCATCGCCGCCGCGGAAGGCTATACCATCCAGGCCAGCGATCTCGGCAAAACCAAAATGATCGCCCAAGTGGTCGCGATTTCCATGATCCTGGTGAGCATCCGTTGGGACGCGCTGAGTGGATTCGCCATGCTCTGGATGTGGGGCGTGGTGATTTTCGGCATCGCTTCCGCGATCCAGTACTTCCGCAAGTTCTGGCGCAAAGTCGATGATTCCATCAAGCACCGCCGCCGTCAGCAGCTATTACGTATCGAGCGGCAGCGCAAACGCATGCTGCGTACCCAAACCCAGCAGGACACCGAAAAGATGGGTCAGGCGCAGTAAATCGCTAGAGCTAGTCGCTCTCTCTGGGCGGGGAGACAACCTGGAAATTATCGGGCGTGAACAGCACGACCAACACCTGTCCGCGTGCGCCCAGCGGCCCGAGTAACTTTCCATTCAACCGTACTTCGATGCCGGCGGCGTTGCCCACTCGCATCTTCGCGGACTGTTTGCCGCCTACGCTTTTGCTCTGATTCGGCTGCAGAATGCCGGAGAAAACCGGCTTGCCGTCGGAGGAAACCGATACCCACGTGGCTTCATGCGCCACCAGATCGAGCATCACCTTGTAGTCAGGCGGCGCCGGTTCAAACGGTGTTCTCTCGCCTTCTGAGCGCGCGACCGTGGCCAGAGTCACTGCCGGGCGTTCCATTGGTTTCTTGGCTGAACTGGCCTGAGCGACTCGAGTCTTGCCAAGAGATCGAACATTCTCGATCATGGCGCGTACGTCGATCGTTCCACGGTTGCGCCACAACGTATAAACTCCCGAGCAGGCCACAACCACCAGTACCAAGGCGGCCGCGGAAGCGTATGTGCGCCGCGAATGAAAACGAGGGACGAAGGTCAAGGGCGCGACATTGCGGGCCACCGCGCTCTCGTGTCCAGGCAGCGGGAGGGGCGCGTCGGCACTCAGCAGGCGATCGACTTCGGCGTTAATCTCCTGAGTGTCCAACAACAAAAACCTGGCGTATTGTTCTACGAAGCTCTTGTAAAAAAAACCACTCGGCAGACTTTTGCGATCGTCTGCCTCGATCGCTTCCAGGTACTTCACGTTGATTTTGGTCTGCGCCGCGAGGGTGCCGAGATCGAGACTCTGCGCCAGGCGCGCACGTTTCAGTGTTTCACCGACGGAAAACATACAAGTTGCCTGCTAGCTTACGGTTATAATACTACAGTCGGTGAAAAGATACCGCGCAGGGGCTATTTCGGTGGTAGTAGTGAACTGGAATCGCCGCGACCTTTTGAAACAGTGCTTGCAATCACTTAAGCTGCAGCAGGTGAACCAGCCGTTTGAAGTGGTGGTGGTAGACAACGGTTCTGACGACGGTTCGCAGGAAATGGTGCTAAGTGAGTGGCAGCACAATCCTGTAGTCCAAGTGGTACTCCTCCGTAATAGCGAAAACCGCGGGTTCTGCGCGGCAAATAACCAAGGGTTCGCCGCATCCGACACGGAGTTTGTCGCATTACTCAACAACGACGCAGAGGCCGAGCCAGGCTGGCTGGCGGCATTGGCGTGTGCGTTCGAAGGCCGCCCGGATGTGGGTATGGCCGCATCGAAAATCCTGGTGTATGAAGATCCGCGGCGCATCGACAAAGTTGGCCACTTGATTTATCCGGACGGCCAGAACCGCGGGCGCGGCACCGGCGAGCTGGATCAAGGCCAATATGATCGCGTCGAGGAAGTCTTGTGGCCTGATGGATGCGCGGCCATGTACCGGCGCTCGATGTTGGATCAGATCGGCGGCTTCGATGAAGACTTTTTTGCTTACGCCGATGACGCCGAGTTGGGATTGCGCGCCAGAATCGCCGGATGGAAATGCCTGTACATCCCACAGGCGGTGGTGCGTCATCATCGCGGCGCCACCTTGGGACTGCTGTCCTCGCGCCGTCTCGAACTGATCGAACGAAATCGTGTGTTGCTGGCCGTGAAACTGTTCCCCTGGAGTCTGCTGTGCTTAAATGCCGTCTACTACGCAATGCGATTGGGCGCGGGTGTATGGGCCGCGATGATGGGGCAAGGCGAGGTTGGAAAATTTCCAGGATTGCGTGGGAAGCTACAGGCAGCTCTCGCTCTGCTGAAGGGCGACTTCGCCGCGTTGTGGCTGATCCCACGCATGCTGGGAAAGCGCCGCGGGATGAAACGCATTCGCAAACTTTCGCCCGGTGAAGTGAGGAAGCTCATCATGGAACACCGGATTTCTCTGCAGCAACTCATGCGCCAGGCCATTTAAGCAATGCAGCGCATACATGTGATTGCCACCGGCGGCACCATCGAGAAGGTGTATTCCGAGCAGACCGGCAACGTTCAAAATCTGGACAGCAAGATCGACCGCTATTTCCGGATGCTGCGCTTGCCGGATGCCGCGATTTCCGTCACGCACCTGCTGAACAAAGACAGCCTGGAGATGACGGAGGCCGATCGCGAACGGGTGCTCGCGGCGGTGCGTGAAAAGCTCGCGCAGGATCCAGCGCCGGTGGTGATTACGCACGGGACCGACACGATGGTGGATACCGGATTGCTGCTGCAGCGGAATCTGGCGGGGTTGCAGTATCCCATCGTCCTCACTGGCGCGATGACGCCTCTGGGATTCGAAGGCAGCGACGGATTGCAGAACCTGACCGAAAGCTTGTTAGCCGCTCGCGTGCTGGCCCCCGGAGTCTATGTAGTGATGCACAACCAGGTGTTTCCCGTGGATCGCGTGCGCAAGGATCGCGAACTCGCGCGGTTTGTCTGGAAGTAGCATCCGTAAAGGAGAATTGTTGTGCCAGCATTCCAGAAAATCATGCCGGTCCTCCGAGTAGCGGACATGCCGAAAGCGATCGATTGGCACGCTTTCAACTTTGGCGGCACGCCCGCGTTCAGCGACACATTCTACTTCGAAATGGACGGTTTGCGAGAGTTTTTCACCCAGATTGCGACTGAAGTTGAAATAGTCTGGCCGGGCTTCCGCCAGGCGCGCCGAGTTCTATACGTTGGTTTGGGAAAGGCATTGAAACCCCGGCTGCCTTTGATACGTTAGTATTCCAGTAGGCATCAATGCGTCGAGCTGGGTATCTTCTCCTGTTGGCCTGTGCCCTGCAAATTGGGACACTGGCTGGAGACGACGATCTCGTTTTCCGCAGCGATGTTTCTCTGGTGCGCGTCGATGCCCAAGTGGTCGACTCCGGCAATCGCGCCATCACTCATCTGCATGCCGGGGATTTTGTGCTCCGCGAAGATGGCCGCGTGGTGCCGATCCGCAATTTCGCCAGCGAAAACATGCCCGTGGATGTGCTTTTCGTGCTGGACGTCAGCGCCAGCATGCGGCCACACGTGCAGCGCATCGCCGATGCTTCCGCGCAGGCGCTAACCGTGTTGGGTAAAGACGACCGCATGGGCATCATGGTCTTCGATCGCGACACGCGCGTTCGCTTGGCGTTCAGCAATAGTCCCCAAGAAGTGCAGCGCGAATTCGACCGCCTGCTTCGCCAGGAGCGCTTCAATGGCGGAACCGACATCACCCGCGCCATGCTCGATGCCGCGGACTATATCCGCCGCCAGGGCCGCCGCGACGCCCGCCGCGCCATTGTCATCTTGACCGACGATCAGACCGAGTTCGTCCGTGACGAAGCCGCCGTCGGGCAGGCATTGGCTCGCGCCGATGCAGTGATGTGCGCGCTGATCGCTCCCGACGCCATGCCATACAGCCATCGCGGTGGCGGTGGACAACGCAACGGAGGATGGGGCGGAGGCGGCGGACCGCTCGGTGGCGTCATCTTCGGCCCACGCGGCGGCAATCGCTATCCCGGCGGCGGAGGAGGAACGACGGCGACCAACACCAAATCGGCCGGCACTGCGGAGATCGCGCGCGATTCCGGCGGCGGCAGCATGTCTGTCAATGACGCCTCGGCGCTGGAAGACACACTCGCGCGCCTTCGCCAGCGCTACACGTTGTTCTTCAATCTTCCCGAAGGCGTGCAGCCGGGCCAGGAACGTAACATCGAGGTGGATCTCACCGCGGACGCCCGTGCGCGTTATCGCGATGCGGAAATTCGCTATCGCCGCACGTCCATGTCGTCCAATGGCACCGGCGACACTGCGCCGACCAAAATCACTCGTGCACCCACCGACCGGGGCTACTCGACTCCGTCCGCGTCGAGCAGTGACTCGGGTAATCCGGCCGTTCACCGCCGCCGCGTTGCAGTGAACGAAGACGGCTCCCCGATCGCTGTGCCATCCCCTGATGAACCACCCGCGGCTCCACCTAATCCAAAGCCGTAAAAAATTGTAATCAAGTCGCAACTTCGGCATACTGGCTGGGTAGACAAAATAGAAAGGTATCTTCGCGACGTCGATCGCGAAAGCGGAATGGACCGTTGAGTATTCGATTCGCCGTAGCCCGCCTTGCTTTCCTGGTGCTGGGTCCGGCCGCTCTGACGTTCGCGCAGGTGAACGTGCTGAACGTCAATTACGATCACCAGCAGACGGGCGCCAACCTGCAAGAGACCCACATCACCCCGCAGATGAACTGGAGCACGTTCGGGAAGCTCGGCGCCTTTCCCGTGGATGGACAGGTGTTTGCGCAGCCCCTGTATGTGACGGGAGTCGCCATCGGCGGCGCTTATTACAACGTGCTCTATGTCGCGACCATGAACAACAGCGTGTTCGCCTTCAATGCGGATGCTCCGCAGTTCACCGCACCTTTATGGCAGGTGAACTTCGGCGCCCCGATTCCCATCGGATTGTTCAACTTCACCGACATCCTTCCACAGATCGGGATTCTGGGTACGCCCGCGATCGATGCGAACGCGCAGGTGCTTTACGTCGTCAGCGACACGCTTCCCGCGGGAGCTCCCAATAGCCCCGTATTTCAACTGCACGCGCTGTCGTTGGTGGACGGGCATGAGACGCTGGGCGGACCCGTACAGATCGCAGCATCCTATCCCGGGACTGGCGCCGGCAGCAAGAACGGGACCATCGCCTTCGACGCTTTTCAGCAACTACAAAGGCCGGGTTTGATTCTGGCGAACGGAAACGTTTACATCGGCTTCGGATCGCACTCCGACACAGGCAACTATCACGGTTGGATTCTGGCGTACAACGCAGCGACATTGAAGCAGGCGGCGGTTTTCAACAGCTCGCCAAACGGACGACAGTCGGGGTTTTGGCACTCCGGGCGCGCACCCGCGGTGGACACCAATGGCGATGTTTACGCCGCCACCGGGAATGGCGATTTCGATGGAGTGGTGAACTTCGGCGAATCCGTGGTGCGTCTCGGCGGCGGTACTCTTTCGTTGCTCGATTGGTACGCACCGCAGGAATGGAGCGACCTCAACGATCTGGATGAAGACGTCGGATCGGCCGGAACGATTTTGATTCCCAATACCAATTTGCTGCTCTCGGGCGGCAAGTCCGGATTGCTTTATCTTGTCGAAGACCACTCCATGGGGCATCTCGGCCCCGATACAACCAGCACGGTCCAAGGAGTGCAGGTGAACAATTGGGGCATGTTCGAGATGGTGCTGTGGAACAATCCGGCGGCGGTGGACTCGACTCCGCCGATAAACAAACCGCATACCGAAGAAACAGCGTCCGGAGCTTCCGCTATTCTGTACGAATTCGAGCCCGGTGGCTTGCTCAAGGCCTTTCAGATCCTGAATAACAAAATCAATCCCACCATCGTTTCGGTATTCTCGCCGGAGATTCCCTCGGCTTATGCCGGGCTCTCTCTTTCCGCCAATGGGGGAACAAACGGCATCGTCTGGCTTACCACGGGCAACTATTCTATTGATGGCGTGCCGGCCACACTTCACGCGCTGGACGCCACCAATCTAGCCAACGAGCTGTGGAACAGCGATCAGAACGGCAGCCGGGACCAACCGGGCTGGCTCGCCAAGTTCGTCGGACCGACGGTGGCCAACGGGCGCGTTTACGTCCCCACTTTTTCCAACGCGGTGGCGGTGTATGGACAATTGAACAGCACGGCAACCACGGCGGCCAGATCGGCCATTTCTTCGGTCGTGAATAGCGCGAGTTACTTGGGTGGCGCGGTGGCGCCCGGCGAGTTGGTTACCATTTTTGGTGTGAATCTCGGATCGTCCTCGGGGGCGTCCGGCGTTCTCAACGGAGACTCCCTCTCGAATACGATTAATAGTACGCAGGTCCTCTTCGACGGAACGGCCGCGCCACTGTTGTACGCATCGTCCGGCCAGATAAACGCCGTGGTTCCGTTCGGGGTCACAGGACCGACGACGCAGGTTCAGGTGGTTCATGCGGGCCAAACGGCCGCGTCCATCAGCGTTCCAGTGCAAGCGGCATCGCCCGCGCTCTTTGCGATCGATGGCAGCGGAGGAGGGCAGGGGGCGATTCTCAATCAGGACGGCAGCGTGAACTCCCTAACCAATCCAGCCTCGCGCGGTTCGGTGGTGGTCCTCTACGGCACCGGCGGCGGACTCACCAGCCCCGCCAGCGTGGACGGCCTTCTCACGCCTCCACCCTACCCGTTGCTGGTGCCTCCCGTGACGGTGACCATCGGCAACCTGCCAGCCCAGGTAACGTATGCGGGGGCAGCTCCGGGAATGGTTGCCGGGGTGATACAGATCAATGCGGTGGTTCCCGCCAACGCAGGCCAATCGCCTTTCGATCAAGTGGCGGTCACTATCGGCGGGTACGCGAGCCCAACTGCCATCACTCTGGTGGTGCAGTGATGCTGTTTACCTACTGTCTCAGCGCGTAAACCAGCAACGAATTTCCGGCCGTCACCGAGATATACTGCCTGCCGTTGACCGCGTAGGATATCGGTCCCGAGGCCACGCCGCCGCCGACGTTGGCCTTCCACAACAACTCGCCGCTGCGCCCGTCCAGCGAGTAGAAATATCCCTCGCGACGGCTTGGAACCGCCCACAAGGCGACACGGTGTACCAGTCCAGCCACTCTTCTTCGAACGCCGTATCTTGGCAAGCTCAGGCCGACGACTCTGTCTACGGGACGCAGACGAACTCGCCAAGTGGTGCATGCACGCGCCCGTTAGCCGGTAGTATCGTCTACCAGACGCCAGGAATAAGACGCTTCGTCCGTGCCGAGTACGCCGCGTATTCGTCGCCAAACTCCTCAACCATCATCCTCTCCTCCGCGCGGAC
>Ga0209415_10010557_pt1 | contig 15679 bp, 12 predicted proteins | sample PeaSoiSIISIP2007_FD_187696 | JGI IMG/M metagenome (GOLD analysis project Ga0209415, IMG submission 187696) | Peat soil microbial communities from Weissenstadt, Germany - SII-SIP-2007 (SPAdes) (version 2) | ecosystem: Environmental > Terrestrial > Soil > Wetlands > Peat | place: Germany... | reverse complement strand
AGCGAGGTTTTCCCATGGTCAACGTGGCCGATCGTGCCGACGTTGCAATGCGGCTTCGTCCGCTCAAACTTTGCCTTGGCCATTTGTCATCCACTCCGTCTTGCAATCCAATGAGATCAGCCGGCCAGCTTGGCGCGGATTTCTTCGGACACGTTAGCAGGCACTTCCGAATAGTGATCGAAGTACATGCTGTATTGAGCACGTCCCTGGCTCATCGAGCGCAGGGTGTTCACATAACCGAACATGTTGGCCAACGGAACCATGGCGGTAATCACCCGGGCATTGCCGCGGCTGTCCATGCCGTTCACCTGACCACGTCGGCTGTTCAGATCGCCGATGACGTCACCCATGTAATCTTCAGGCGTCACCACCTCGACCCGCATCATCGGCTCGAGAAGCTTCGGGCCAGCCTTGGCGATACCTTCGCGGAAGGCGGCGCGGGCTGCGATTTCGAAAGCCAGAACGCTCGAGTCGACGTCGTGATAGGCGCCGTCATAGAGGGTCGCCTTGAAATCGACCATCGGGAAGCCGGCGAGCACGCCATTTTCCATGGACGAGCGCAAACCCTTTTCGACACCGGGCACATATTCCTTCGGCACCGTACCGCCAACCACAGCATTCTTGAACTCGAAACCAGCCCCGGCCTCGTTCGGCTCGAAGCGGATCTTGACGCGGGCGAACTGGCCCGAACCACCGGTCTGCTTCTTGTGGGTGTAGTCGCATTCGTAGGTCTTGGAAATGGTCTCGCGGTACGCCACTTGCGGCGCGCCGACATTGGCCTCGACCTTGAATTCGCGTTTCATGCGGTCGACGATGATTTCCAGATGGAGCTCGCCCATCCCCTTGATCACCGTCTGTCCCGAGTCATGGTCGGTGGTGACACGGAAGGACGGATCCTCGGCGGCCAAGCGCGCCAAGGCCATGCCCATCTTTTCCTGATCGGCCTTGGTCTTCGGCTCGACGGCCACTTCAATGACCGGCTCGGGGAATTCCATGCGCTCCAGAATCACCAAGTCATCGGGCGAACACAGCGTGTCGCCGGTGGTGGTGTCCTTGAGACCGGCGAAAGCGATGATGTCGCCAGCACGGGCTTCCTTGGTCTCTTCACGGGAATTGGCGTGCATCAGCAGCATGCGGCCGACGCGTTCGCGCTTATCCTTCACCGTGTTCTGAATGTAGGTGCCGGCCTCGACCACGCCGGAATAGACGCGCACGAAGGTCAGTGAGCCGACGAAGGGGTCGTTCATGATCTTAAAGGCCAAGCCGGCGAAGGGCTCGTCATCGGTCGCGTGCTTGGCGATCTCGATGTCGGTCCCCGCCTTGATGCCTTTGATGGCCGGAATGTCGATGGGCGCCGGCAGAAAATCAACGACGGCGTCCAGGAGAGGCTGCACGCCCTTGTTCTTGAAGGCCGAACCGCACAACACCGGCACGAAGGACATCGCGATCGTACCCTTGCGGATACACCGCTTCAGCGTCTCAACGTCGGGCTCGCGCCCTTCGAGATAAGCTTCCATGGCGCCGTCGTCCATTTCGACGGCCATTTCGAGGAGCTCGTGGCGGTACTGTGTGGCTTTCTCGACGAGATCGGCCGGGATCGGCTGGTCTTCGAATTCGGCGCCCAGGCTTTCGTCTTTCCAGATCACCGCAACCATGCGCACCAGATCGACAAGACCGGCATATTCGGACTCTTCGCCGATGGGCAGATGCAGGACCAACGGGCGAGCGCCCAACCGATCCTTGATCATATCGACGCAGCGATAAAAGTTCGCGCCGATACGATCCATCTTGTTGACGAAGCAAATGCGCGGGACGCCGTATTTGTCGGCCTGCCGCCACACCGTCTCGGACTGCGGCTCGACACCGGCCACCGAGTCGAACACCGTCACCGCGCCATCGAGGACGCGCAGACTCCGTTCGACTTCGATGGTGAAGTCGACATGGCCGGGCGTATCGATGATATTGACGCGATGGTCGTGCCAGAAGCACGTCGTGGCCGCGGACGTAATGGTAATCCCGCGCTCCTGCTCCTGCTCCATCCAGTCCATGGTGGCGGTGCCTTCATGCACTTCGCCAATCTTATAGGACTTTCCGGTGTAGTAGAGGATGCGCTCGGTCGTGGTCGTTTTACCGGCATCAATATGGGCCATGATGCCGATGTTGCGGTAACGATCGAGGGGGGTGAGACGTTCCATTTTGCTTCCCGAAGCCTGGAGTTCTTACCAGCGGTAGTGGGAGAAGGCTTTATTGGCCTCCGCCATGCGATGCGTGTCTTCGCGCTTCTTGACGGCGGCACCACGATTGTTGGCTGCGTCCAGAAGCTCGCCCGACAGTCGATCGACCATGGTGGTCTCGCCGCGCTTGCGGGCGTGGTCAATCAACCAGCGAATGGCCAGCGCCTGACGGCGATCGGTCCTGACTTCGACGGGCACCTGATAGGTGGCACCGCCGACGCGACGTGACCGAACCTCAAGAGACGGCTTCACATTGTCGAGGGCTGTGTGGAACACCGCCAAAGCGTCCTGTCCAAGCTTCTTCTCGACCCGGTCGAGGGCGCCATAGACAATGGCCTCGGCATTTGACTTCTTGCCATCAAGCATCAGGCAATTCATGAATTTGGTGAGCACGATATCGCCATATTTGGCATCGGGCAGAACTTCGCGCTTCTCAGCGGCGTGACGACGAGACATGGTCGTGTATCCTTACTTCGGACGCTTTGCGCCGTACTTCGAACGGCGTTGACGACGATCTTTCACGCCCTGCGTGTCGAGCGTGCCGCGAATGATATGGTAACGAACACCAGGAAGATCCTTCACACGGCCGCCGCGGATCATCACGACGGAATGTTCCTGAAGGTTATGGCCTTCACCGGGGATGTAGCTGGTGACTTCGAAACCATTGGTCAGGCGCACACGAGCCACTTTACGAAGGGCCGAGTTCGGCTTTTTCGGTGTGGTCGTATAGACGCGGGTGCAGACACCGCGCTTCTGCGGACAGGCCTGGAGAGCCGGAACCTTGTTGCGTGCCACCTCGGGCTCGCGTGGCTTGCGGATCAACTGGTTAATCGTCGGCATACATCATTTCCTTTGCCAAGGTAGGCGCAACAATAAAAAACACCCTACGGAGCCCAAGGCTTCCGGGGCTTATTTCGGGTGTCTTACGCCGACCCGTCCGGCGTTTCGAATGTGGTTCGAGAGTTCGAAGAAGCAGCGTCTAGGCTGCTCACCTACCACCAGCTCTTCGAGAGGGCCGGATAATAGGGATGGCTAAACAGCCCGTCAAGCGATTCTATCTCGCATCATCAATCTTTTCATAAATTACGTCAATTTTGATAACTAGGTACTTTTGATGTGAAAATTTGACGTTTGGCGATATATTATAATCGTCACAAAAGCCGAAGGGCGCAGTTTCCCTGGGGTGTGGCGAGAAAACCCATTCGCAGCCCAGGCCACTCGCGAAAAGGGCCCCTGTCATCGACAGGGGCCCTTTGCTTTTCTCGACCAGGACACCCCGGCCGGGATTTCCTTTGACGGCTCCTCGCCGCCCGGAGAGGGCTTCCGACGCGGGTTGCCCCGCGCCAGACTCTTACTCCGCCGCCGGCGAGGCCGCTTCGTTGCCGGCAATGGCGGGAGCGATATCCGCCCCCTCCGGAGCCTGCAACTCGCGATCCCGCTTCGCCGCAATTTCCTTCATACGATTCATCACCGCTCCGGTTCCGGCCGGAATCAGACGCCCGACGATGACGTTCTCTTTCAGTCCCATCAGGCAGTCGATCTTGCCCGACACCGCTGCTTCCGTAAGAACGCGAGTCGTTTCCTGGAACGAGGCCGCCGAGATGAAGGAGTGCGTCTGCAACGACGCCTTGGTGATGCCTTGCAGCACCGGCGTCCCCGCAGCCGGACGTCCCTGATCCTTGATCACCTTCAGATTCTCGGCATCGAAATCATGCCGATCGATCTGTTCGCCGACCAGGAACGTCGAATCGCCGCCGTCGGTGATTTCAACCTTTTGCAGCATCTGGCGAACGATCACCTCGATGTGCTTGTCGTTGATCTTCACGCCCTGCAGACGATAGACCTCCTGAATCTCGTTGATCAGATAGTTGGCCAACGCCTCGACGCCCAACACCTTCAAGATGTCATGCGGCACGGGATTTCCGTCCATCAACGGATCGCCCTTACGGACATAGTCGCCTTCCTGCACCGAGATATGCTTGCCCTTGGGGATCAGATATTCGATCGGATCGCCGTCCTCGGGCACCACCAGAATGCGGCGCTTGGACTTGTAATCCTTCCCGAACTCAACGCGACCGTCGATATCGGAAATGATCGCGTGATCCTTCGGCTTCCTGGCTTCGAAGAGCTCGGCGACACGCGGCAGACCGCCGGTGATGTCACGAGTCTTCGACGATTCGCGCGGAATGCGGGCCAGCACGTCACCGGCATTCACTTTCTGACCGTTCTCGACGGACAGAATGGCATCGACCGACATGAAGTAACGCGCTTCCAGGCCATTGCCGAGTTGGATGATTTCACCCTTCTCGTCCCTGAGCGTGATGCGCGGACGCAGATCGGCGCCACGGGGCTGCTGCTTCCAGTCCACCACCACCTTGGCGGTAATGCCGGTCGCCTCGTCGAGCACCTCGCGAACCGACAGACCTTCCACCAAATCGAGGTAGTTGGCGATACCTTCGCGTTCGGTCAGGATCGGCAACGTGAAGGGGTCCCACTCGGCCAGCTTGGTGCCTTTGGCCACCATAGCGCCGTCATCGACCAGCAACCGCGCACCATAGGGCACACGGTGACGGGCTTTCTCACGGCCATTGGCGTCGGTCAGCACCATTTCGCAGTTTCTGGACATCACCACCGTCTGATTGGCGGAGTTGACCACCACGGCGCGATTGAGCAACTGGACCTTGACCTCGAATGCCGATTCGATGCTCGACTGCTCGGCACCACGCTGGGCCGCGCCGCCGATGTGGAAGGTCCGCATGGTCAGCTGCGTACCGGGTTCACCGATCGACTGCGCCGCGATGACGCCGACCGCCTCGCCGACATTGACACGCGTGCCACGCGCCAGGTCACGGCCGTAGCAAGCGGCGCAGGTCCCCGTTTCCGCCTCGCAGGTCAGCACCGAGCGGATACCGACGATTTCGATGCCCGCCGCCTCGATGATCTCGACCAGGCTCTCGTCGATCAGATCGCCAGGCTCGCAGATGACTTCGCCCGTCACCGGATGAATGATCGGACGCGACGCCGTACGACCGAGGATCCGCTCGCCCAGCGTGGCGATGACTTCACCGCCATCGACCACCGGCGAAACGGTGAGACCCCGTGTGGTCCCGCAATCCTCTTCGACGATGATGGCATCCTGCGCGACGTCGACCAGACGGCGGGTCAGATAACCCGAGTTCGCCGTCTTCAACGCCGTATCGGCCAATCCCTTACGAGCCCCGTGGGTGGAGTTGAAATACTCCAACACGGTGAGGCCTTCCTTAAAGTTCGAAATGATCGGCGTCTCGATGATTTCGCCCGACGGCTTGGCCATCAGGCCTCGCATGCCGGCAAGCTGCTTCATCTGGGCGGCCGAACCACGAGCGCCGGAATGCGCCATCATATAGACGGAGTTGATCGGCTTGCCGGGCTTCGGCGTGCTGATCTCCTTCATCATGGCATCGGCCACGTCGTCCGTGCACTTCGACCAGGCGTCGACCACCTTATTGTATTTCTCGCCTTGGGTGATCAGGCCGTCCTGGTACTGCTGCTCATATTCCTTCACTTGGGTCTCGGTATCGCCCACCATCTTTACCTTGGAAGACGGGATGACGAGATCGTCCTTACCGAAGGAAATGCCGGCGCGGCAGGCGTGAGCATAGCCCAGCCCCATGATGCGATCGGCGAAGATCACCGTCTCTTTCTGGCCGCAATGGCGATAGACGATGTCGATGACGTTCTGGATGTCCTTCTTGGTCAACAAGCGGTTGATCAGCGAGAAGGGCACCTTGGGATGACGCGGCAACACCTCGGAAAGCAGCATGCGGCCGGCCGTGGTCTCGACGCGAACGGTGATCGGCTCGTTATTCTCGTCGACCGTCTTGTAGCGGCATTTGACCTTGGCATGCAGGCTGACCTCTTTGGCATCCAGCGCCTGCTGAATCTCGCCGACATGCGAGAAGGTCATGCCTTCGCCCTTTTCGCCGGGGCGTTCCATGGTGATGTAATAGATGCCGAGAACGATATCCTGGCTGGGAACGATGATCGGCTTGCCGTTGGCGGGCGAGAGGATGTTGTTGGTCGACATCATCAGCACGCGGGCTTCCAACTGCGCTTCCAGCGACAACGGCACATGGACCGCCATCTGATCGCCATCGAAGTCGGCATTGAAGGCGGTGCAAACCAGCGGATGCAGCTGAATCGCCTTGCCTTCGATGAGGACCGGCTCGAACGCCTGGATACCCAAGCGATGGAGCGTCGGCGCGCGGTTCAGCATCACCGGATGCTCGCGGATCACCTCTTCCAGAATGTCCCACACCTCGGGACGTTCCTTCTCGACCATCCGCTTGGCAGCCTTGATGGTAGTCGCCATGCCATAAAGTTCGAGCTTCGAATAAACGAAGGGTTTGAACAGTTCGAGCGCCATCTTTTTCGGCAAGCCGCATTGATGCAGCTTCAGCTCGGGACCGACGACGATCACCGAACGACCCGAGTAGTCGACGCGCTTGCCGAGCAGGTTCTGACGGAACCGGCCCTGCTTGCCCTTCAGCATGTCGGACAGCGACTTCAACGGCCGCTTGTTGGCACCCGTGATGGCGCGTCCGCGACGACCGTTGTCGAACAGGGCGTCAACCGCCTCCTGCAACATGCGCTTTTCATTGCGCACGATGATCTCGGGCGCGCGCAGCTCGATCAGACGCTTCAGACGATTGTTGCGGTTGATCACGCGGCGATAGAGATCGTTGAGATCCGACGTGGCGAAGCGCCCACCGTCCAACGGCACCAAGGGGCGCAATTCCGGCGGAATCACCGGGATCACTTCGAGGATCATCCATTCGGGACGCGAGTCGGATTCGAGGAAGGCCTCGACCAGTTTCAAGCGCTTGACCAGCTTTTTGCGCTTGGCTTCGGACGTGGTCTCACGCAGTTCGACTTTGAGGCGCTCGTTCTCGGTGTGGAGATCGATGGCTTCCAGCATGATGCGGATCGCCTCGGCGCCGATACCGGCCGAGAAGTTGTCCTCGCCATATTCGTCGACGGCCCGCTGATACTGCTCTTCGGTCAGCAGCTCATGCAGCTTCAAGGGCGTGAGGCCCGGCTCGGTGACGACATAGTTCTCGAAATAGAGAATACGCTCGAGATCCTTGAGCGTCATATCGATCAAAAGACCGATGCGGCTTGGCAGCGACTTCAGGAACCAGATATGGGCGACCGGCGACGCCAATTCGATATGGCCCATGCGTTCGCGGCGCACTTTGGCCAGCGTGACTTCGACACCGCACTTCTCGCAGATGATGCCGCGATATTTCATTCGCTTGTACTTGCCGCACAAGCATTCATAGTCTTTGATCGGCCCAAAGATGCGGGCGCAGAACAGGCCGTCGCGCTCCGGCTTGAAGGTCCGGTAATTGATGGTTTCAGGCTTCTTGATCTCGCCATAGGACCAGGAACGAATGCGCTCCGGGCTGGCGATGGCGATTTGGATCTGGTCGAAAGCCTGCGTTCCGCTGGCTTGACCAAAGATCTTCATCAGTTCGTTCATGAGCTTAACTCTCCCGCTCTGGGCCTGAGAAGGGCGGGAGGACCATATGGTCCTCCCTCTCCGCCTGAATTTAGTAGTTACGCTGGTTCAGTTCGACATTGAGCCCCAGCGAACGCAGTTCCTTGACCAGCACGTTGAACGACTCGGGGATACCGGCCTCGAAGGTATCGTCACCACGGACGATCGCCTCATAGACCTTGGTACGACCCGACACGTCATCCGACTTAACCGTCAGCATTTCCTGCAAGGTATAGGCGGCACCATAGGCTTCGAGAGCCCAGACCTCCATTTCGCCGAAACGCTGACCACCGAACTGCGCCTTACCACCCAACGGCTGCTGGGTGACCAGCGAGTAGGGGCCGATGGAACGGGCATGGATCTTGTCGTCCACCAAATGATGCAGTTTCAGCATATAGATATAGCCGACCGTGACTTGGCGATCGAACGTCTCGCCGGTTCGACCGTCGACCAGCGTCACCTGACCGGACGAATGCAACCCAGCCTTCTCCAGCATTTCGACGATGTCCGCTTCGCGGGCTCCGTCGAACACCGGCGTCGCCATGGGCACGCCCGGACGCAGATTTTCGCCGAGTTCAAGGATCTCCTTGTCCGACAGATCGACCACGTCTTCCTGGTAATTTTTCGGACCGTAGACGTCTTCCAACCGGCCGCGCAGATTGTCGACCGTGTTGATCTGACGCTTGATCCCATCGACCAGATCGCCGATCTGACGGCCAAGATTGGCCGAGGCCCAGCCGAGATGGGTCTCAAGGATCTGCCCGATATTCATACGTGACGGCACGCCCAAGGGATTGAGCACCAGGTCGACGGCCTGGCCATCTTCCAGGTACGGCATGTCTTCGACCGGCATGATACGCGAGATCACGCCCTTGTTGCCGTGCCGGCCGGCCATTTTGTCGCCCGGTTGCAGCTTGCGCTTCACCGCGACGAACACCTTGACCATCTTCATGACGCCGGGCGGCAATTCGTCGCCGCGTTGCAGCTTCTCGACCTTGTCCTCGAAACGCTTCTGCAGCAAATCGACGCCTTCGTCGAACGACCGCTTCAACGCTTCGATGTCGCCCATCACCGTATCGGTTTCGACGGCGATGGCACGCCACTGGCTCTGGTGCAATGTCGCCAGCATATCGTCGGTGAGGGCAACGCCCACCTTCAGCCCCTTCGGACCGTTGACAACGGACTGACCGAGCAGAAGGTTCTTCAAGCGGGCATAGAAAGACCGCTCGAGGATGAGCCGTTCGTCATCGCGATCCTTGGCCAGACGCTCGATTTCGGACCGCTCGATCGCGAGCGCGCGTTCGTCCTTCTCGACGCCACGGCGCGAGAAAACGCGAACTTCGACGATCGTGCCCGAAACGCCGGGCGGCAGACGCAAGCTGGTGTCGCGGACGTCCGAGGCCTTTTCGCCAAAAATGGCCCGCAGCAGCTTTTCTTCCGGAGTCATCGGCGATTCGCCCTTCGGCGTCACCTTGCCCACCAGAATATCGCCAGGCTTGACCTCGGCACCGATATAAACGATGCCGGCCTCGTCGAGGTTCTTCAGAGCCTCCTCACCGACGTTCGGAATGTCGCGGGTGATTTCCTCTTGGCCGAGCTTGGTATCGCGGGCCATGACTTCGAATTCCTCGATATGGATCGAGGTGAAGACGTCATCGCGCACGATACGTTCGGAAATAAGGATGGAGTCCTCGAAGTTGTAGCCGTTCCATGGCATGAAGGCGACCAGCACGTTGCGGCCCAAAGCCAATTCGCCCAACTGCGTGCTGGGACCGTCGGCAATGATGTCGCCCTTCGACACATAGTCACCCACCCGGACCAGCGGACGCTGGGTGATGCAGGTGTTCTGGTTCGACCGCTGGAACTTCAGCAGATTGTAGATATCGACGCCCGAAGCCGCGGCCGAGGTCTCCTCGGTGGCCCGAATGACGATACGGGTCGCATCCACCTGGTCGATCACGCCGGGACGACGCGCGGCGATGGCGGCGCCCGAATCGCGGGCGACCGCGTGCTCCATGCCGGTGCCGACCAGCGGCGCTTCGGCGCGGATCAGCGGCACCGCCTGACGCTGCATGTTCGAACCCATCAACGCGCGGTTCGCATCGTCGTTCTCAAGGAACGGAATGAGAGCCGCGGCCACCGACACCAACTGCTTCGGCGAGACGTCGATGAAGTTGATCTCGGAGGCCGGAACCAGCACGAAATCGCTGCTCCGGCGGCAACTGACCAGATCCTCGGTGAAGGTGCCGCTTTCGTCGAGCTTCGCATTGGCCTGGGCGATGGTGTAGCGCCCCTCTTCCATGGCGGAAAGATACAGCACCTCATCGGTCACCTTGCCGTCGATGACGCGGCGGTAGGGGCTTTCGATGAAACCGTATTGATTGACCCGCGCATAGGTGGCCAAAGAGTTGATCAGACCGATGTTCGGGCCTTCCGGCGTTTCGATCGGGCAGATGCGGCCATAATGGGTCGGATGCACGTCGCGCACTTCGAACCCGGCGCGCTCGCGGGTCAGACCGCCCGGCCCGAGGGCCGAGAGACGCCGTTTATGGGTGATTTCCGAGAGCGGATTGGTCTGATCCATGAACTGCGACAGCTGCGAGGAGCCGAAGAATTCACGAACCGCCGCCGCCGCCGGCTTGGCATTGATCAAGTCGTGCGGCATCACGGTGTCGATGTCCACCGAGCTCATCCGCTCGCGAATGGCGCGCTCCATGCGCAACAAGCCCAGACGATACTGGTTTTCCATCAACTCGCCGACCGAGCGGACACGTCGATTGCCCAAATGGTCGATATCGTCGATCTCACCACGACCGTCCTTGAGGTCGGTCAGCACTTTGATGACACCCAGCACATCGTCCTTGCGGAGCGTGCGGATGGTGTCCGGTACGTCCGTGAAGGCAAGACGCGAATTCATCTTGACGCGGCCGACGGCCGACAGGTCATAACGCTCGGAATCGAAGAACAGGCCTTTGAACAACGCTTCCGCGGTTTCCAAGGTCGGCGGCTCGCCCGGACGCATGACGCGATAGATATCGATCAAGGCCTCTTCGCGGCAGGTGTTCTTGTCCACCGCCAAGGTGTTGCGGATGTAGGGGCCGATATTGATGTGATCGATGGCCAGCACCGGCAGATCGACCACGCCAGCCTTCTCGAGCTCTCCCAACAGGACAAGAGACAGTTCGTCGCCAGCCTCGCAGAAAATTTCGCCGGTCTGTTCGTTGACGATATCCTGAGCGACATAGGATCCGATCAGATCCTCCGGCGTCACGACGATTTCGGTGAGCCCACCGTCGCGCAACTTCTTCGCCGTCCTGGGCGTCATCTTGGTGCCCAACTCGGCCACCACTTTGCCGGTCTCGGCGTCGATGAGGTCACTGGTCAGCTTGGCACCCTTCATACGCTCGCCGTCGAAGACCGTTTTCCAGCCTTTGGCGCCAAACGTATAGATCGTGGTGTCGTAGAAATAGTTGAGGATCTCTTCGGACGACATGCCGCGCACGAGGCTGTGGTCGAGCGGCTTGTCGCCGGCTTCCTCGCGCAGCTTCACGGTCTGCGCCCCATCCAGCGCATAAAGCAGCGTGGTGACCGGCAGTTTGCGACGGCGATCGATACGGACATAGACCATGTCCTTGGCGTCGAATTCGAAGTCGAGCCACGACCCGCGGTAAGGAATCACCCGGGCGGCGAACAGATATTTACCCGACGAATGAGTCTTGCCCTTGTCGTGATCGAAGAAGACGCCAGGGCTTCTGTGCATCTGCGAAACGATAACGCGCTCGGTGCCGTTGATCACGAAGGTGCCGTTGGCCGTCATCAAGGGCATATCGCCCATATAGACGTCCTGCTCCTTGATATCGCGAATGGACCGTGCGCCGGTTTCCTCGTCGATGTCCCACACCACCAGGCGCAGAGTCACCTTCAAGGGCGCCGCGAAGGTCATGCCGCGCTGTTGGCATTCCTCGACGTCATATTTCGGCTGCTCGAGTTCGTATTTGACGAATTCGAGCGTTCCACGCTCAGAGAAGTCCTTGATCGGAAAGACCGATTTGAAAACTTCTTGCAGGCCGACACTGGCGCGCACCTCAGGGGCCGTATCCATCTGAAGGAAATGATCGTAGGAGCTTTTCTGCACCTCGATCAGATTGGGCATCGGTGCGACCGAAGGAATGCGCCCGAAGTTCTTACGGACACGCTTCCGTCCCGTATAGGATTTAGCCATTGCCGCTCCTCGTAAACTCGTCGGTTAGAGTCCCGTGATATCCTGCCCTGTCTTTCGGCGAAGACACCGCCATGCCGCTTGTGGCGATGGAAGTGTTCGTCGGAATACGGGCTCCGCCCACCCGGGAAAGGGGTGGGCAGACATAAATTTCAAAACCAATCGCTTGGGACGCGACACGCCCCGCCGCCTGAAAAAAAGACGGTAAACAAACCAATGAACAAGCGGCATAAGGCCGGGTTGCGGCGGCGCATATGCGTCCGTCGCCTCCCGACCCCAGCCGAAGACGCTCTAAAGCGATCTTACTTTACCTCGACCTTAGCACCGGCTTCTTCAAGAACCTTCTTGATTTTCTCGGCTTCGTCTTTATTCACGCCTTCCTTGACCGCCTTGGGAGCGGCTTCGACCAGGTCCTTGGCTTCCTTCAGCCCCAGACCGGTGATCGCGCGCACTTCCTTAATGACGTTGATCTTCTTCTCGCCGGCTTCGGCAAGGATCACGTCAAACTCGGTCTTTTCTTCAACGGGGGCTGCGGCAGCGGCGGCAACGGCGGCAACGGCAACCGGAGCGGCGGCGGAGACGCCCCACTTCTCTTCAAGCAACTTCGAAAGCTCGGCCGCCTCGAGGACGGTCAGAGCGGAAAGGTCATCAACCAATTTGGCAAGATCAGCCATTGTAACTTACTCCAGATAAGGCTTGTTTCCGGGATTGTGTAGGGGGCTTCAAGCAGCCTCGTCCTTTCTTGCCTTGGCGCCGAGAACACGAGCGAGTTGTCCGCCCGGGGCCTGTAGCACGCCGGCAATACGCGTAGCAGGGGTTTGGATCATGCCCACCAACTTGGCGCGCAGCTCGTCCAGCGACGGCAATGTGGCCAGCGCTTGCACGCCTTCCACACTCAACATGTCACTGCCCAGAGCTCCGCCCAAAATGACGAGCTTATCGTTGCCCTTGGCGAAGTCTACAACGACCTTGGCTGCTGCGACCGGGTCCTTCGAATAGGCGATAGCCGTCGGACCGGTAAACAGAGAGTCAATGCCTTCAAACTTCGTGCCCGCCAGGGCGAGACGCGTGAGCCGGTTCTTCGTCACCTTGAAGCTGGCACCAGCGGCCCGAACTTTCCGACGAAGATTGGTGATTTCAGCCACCGTCAACCCATTGTTGTGGGTGACGACGACCACACCGGCCTCGACGAACTTTTCGTGCAACGCCGCGACCAGCTCAGATTTTTCTTTGCGGTCCACGTTGGTCTCCGTAAAAGTGCCGAAAGGCATCAAGCCCAACGACAACTTTGCCTTGGTCCCACTTCGCCGAACGAGGCGAACCTCGCCCGCCAAAACGGAACCGGTTGGCCTGTCCCAGAATTCAAGCCGTGGCCGACCCCACGCTTGCGAGGGATGCGGAAACGGTTCGACTCTGTCTATGCGGGCGGTTTCCCTTCAAGCTCCCGAAAAATCGGGCGCACCAGCAGTCTCGGACAGGAAGTTGACCCCCGGGCCGAAGCCCGTTGGCCACCCTGTCGCCGCGCGAGCGGCAACAGGGAATTTGGAACTTAAGCCAGGCTCGAAAGGTCGAGCTTGACGCCGGGGCCCATGGTCGAGCTCACCGACACCTTTTGAAGATAGGTGCCTTTGGCTCCGGCCGGACGGGCCTTGTTGATGGCATCGACGAACGCCTTGATGTTGGCCACCAAAGCGTCCTCGCTGAAGCTCGCCTTGCCGACACCGGCATGCACGATCCCGGCCTTCTCGGCACGGAACTGCACCTGCCCGCCCTTGGCGGCTTTCACGGCTTCGCCGACGTTCTGCGTCACGGTGCCGAGCTTCGGGTTGGGCATCAGGCCGCGCGGACCCAAGACCTTACCCAGCCGGCCAACCAGACCCATCATGTCGGGGGTGGCGATGCAACGGTCGAAATCCATCTTGCCGCCCTGAACTTCTTCGGCCAAGTCCTCGGCGCCGACAACGTCGGCACCGGCGGCTTTGGCTTCGTCAGCCTTGGCGCCCTTGGCGAAGACGGCGACGCGCAGCGTCTTACCGGATCCGCTCGGCAGGTCGACCACGCCACGCACCATCTGATCGGCGTGACGCGGGTCGATGCCGAGATTGAGCGCGATCTCGATGGTTTCGTCGAACTTGGTGACGGCGCTCGACTTGATGATCTTCACGGCATCGGCGAGAGGATAGAACTTATTGCGGTCGATTTCCGCATAGGCGTTCTTCAGGCGCTTACATACTGACATCGTCTCACTCCACTACCTGAAGGCCCATGGAACGGGCGGAGCCGACGAGCATGGCGGAAGCCGCCTCGACATCATTGGCGTTCAAATCCTGCATCTTCTTCTCGGCGATCTCACGGATCTGCTCCATCGTCACCTTGCCGACGAAGCCTTTGCCCGGAGTCTGCGAGCCCTTCTGCAGATTGGCCGCCTTCTTCAAGAAATAGGAGACCGGCGGCGTCTTTGTCACGAAGGAGAAGGTGCGGTCGGCGAAAGCGGTGATCACCACCGGAATCGGCATGCCCGGCTCCAGCCCTTGTGTCTGCGCGTTGAACGCCTTACAGAATTCCATAATGTTCAGACCACGCTGACCAAGCGCGGGACCGATCGGCGGCGAAGGATTGGCCTTGCCCGCCGGAACTTGCAGCTTAATAAAGCCGACGATTTTCTTTGCCATTTCTTACCTCGGTTTGTGTCATCCGGGCGGCGGTACGGCCATGGCTGGCCTCCCGCCTTTTCAGGCCACCCACACCCCGGTTGTGCGTCGGTGGCAATGCGAAGCCCCGCCACCCGTCCAATGTCTCATTGGACGGGTGGCGGGACGAATTCCTAAAGCTTCTCGACTTGCGAGTATTCCAATTCAACGGGAGTCGAACGGCCGAAGATCGACACCGCCACCTTGAGGCGGGCCTTTTCCTCGTCCACTTCCTCGACCAAGCCATTGAAGGACGTGAAGGGGCCGTCGGAAACACGTACCTGCTCGCCCACCTCGAAGGTGATCGAAGGCTTCGGACGCTCGATGCCTTCCTGCACCTGCTTCATGATGCGTTCGGCCTCGGCATCCGAAATCGGCGACGGGCGGCCTTTGCCCCCCAGGAAGCCGGTGACTTTCGGCGTATCCTTGACCAAATGCCAAGATTCGTCGCTCAGATCCATCTTGACCAGAACGTACCCGGGGAAAAATTTCCGCTCGGTGTTGACCTTGGCGCCGCGGCGCATTTCGACGACTTCTTCGACCGGCACCAGAATTTGATCGAAGCGTTCGGCCAAACCCTTCTGGTCGGCCTGCTCGCGGATCGACTGGGCAACCTTCTTTTCGAATCCCGAATAAACGTGAATCACATACCAGCGATGGGCCATGGTCAGGCTCCCAGCCCAAAAATCAATTTAACGGCATAAGCGAAGAACTGATCAACGAGCAGAAAAAAGACAGAGGCAAGCACCACCATGAGAAAAACCATTCCCGTGGAAATAGTGGTTTCCTTGCGCGACGGCCAAGTAACCTTGGAAACTTCCTGCCGCACCTGGCGGAAAAACAGGCCTGGATTGATCTTTGCCATAACTACTCGTTTACCTGCGAGGCTCGTCAATTTATCGCCGGACCCCGGCCGTGAGTGGCAGGAGTGGAGGGGCTCGAACCCCCAACCCCCGGTTTTGGAGACCGGTGCTCTACCAGTTGAGCTACACTCCTA
>Ga0209415_10010556_pt1 | contig 15681 bp, 10 predicted proteins | sample PeaSoiSIISIP2007_FD_187696 | JGI IMG/M metagenome (GOLD analysis project Ga0209415, IMG submission 187696) | Peat soil microbial communities from Weissenstadt, Germany - SII-SIP-2007 (SPAdes) (version 2) | ecosystem: Environmental > Terrestrial > Soil > Wetlands > Peat | place: Germany... | reverse complement strand
CCGAAACGTCCTCGCACTTATCCGTGGCAGCTTCCAGTACTTCGTAGATCTCTTTCCATTTGATGATCTCGATCGGCAGCGTCGAGTCCTCGAATAACTTGGCGATGCATTCGCCTTTGATCCGGTCGCTCTCTTCTTCGATCTGGTTGAGCTGCTCGCAGTATTTCAGAATATTCTGAGGCCTTTTCAGCTCTGCAATGGCCTTGACCAGTATCTCCGCTCCGCGAAGGATGACATCGGCCAGTTGCGAAGCTCCAGGAGTTACGAATTTCACCTTGTAGGTGATGAGCCGGCTCGCTGCCGCATCCACCAGATCCATCACGTCGTCAAGCGCCGAACTGAGAGCATGGATATCCTCCCGGTCAAAGGGAGTGATGAAGGTCTGGTTCAGCTTGGTCATTACGGAACGCGTGATCTGATCGCCCCTGTGCTCGGCGACCTTGATCTCCGCAACTCGCTTTTCAACCTCCTCAAAGTCCCGGAAAAGGATGACCAATACTTGAGCCGCCTGGTAGATATTCTTGGCCTGGTCGTTGAAAAGGTCGTAGAATTTCCCATCACGTGGGATGAGCTGCACGACAGTTCCTTTGCTTCAATTCCGTGGGTTGGCTCTCAATTGTTAACGAACTGGGGAGAAAACGCAAGGGACGCGGAGCCCCATAGACATCTTGTCCTTACCTGGCACTCCGCCTCTCGGTCCGTTGTAGTTCCGAGTTCGAGGTTTTAGAAACCCGGGGGGTTCAGCGCACGCTCTCGATTACTGATTTTCGTCCGTGAAAGGCCAGTCCGTGTTGAGGAGCAACTCTCTCTCCCTCGCCTCGCGTGAGCGCTTATTCACTTTCAAGTTCTCCAGCCAATGAACACCGGTCTTGCCGGCCACCAGGACGTCGAGGTCCCCGTCGCCATCGATGTCGGTTACGACGAACTGCGTCCCTGCGCCCGCCGTGCCGTTGTAGCTGGCGGTGTAGCGCGTGAAGGAGGCATTGCGGCGATCCATCTTGTAGTAGTAGATGGCCAAAGGCTCATAGGAACCGGGGTCGTGGCCGTTGTGCCCGCGGTAGCGCTTGCCGGCGAGGAGTTCCAGTTCGCCGTCGCCGTCAAGGTCGGCCAGGGCCAGTACGTGGATCTGCGAGAACGAGTCGTCAATCAAGTGGGGGTTCCAGGCGCGTTTGCCGTTCTGTGTGGTCTGCTCCAGCCAATAGAGGCCGTAGGTGTGGCCGTGCCCATAGATCAGGTCCATCTTTCCATCGTTGTTGACATCAAACCCGAGTATGGGGAAACCGCAGTCTCCCAAGTTCCACTCGGGATGCCATTCCCACTTGTCGTGGGCGGCATCAATGTTCTGAAACCAGCCGTGAATCGAGATCACGTCAGGCTTACCATCGCCGTCGATGTCCGCGACGCCGCAGCCGTGGCCGTCCTCATCATGGCCGCCAATATTGTGCGCGGCCGGTTCCGGTCCGGCGAAGTTGATCCAAAGCATGCCCTGGCGGCCGTAGTGGGCGGCAAGCAGCTCCGGGTGGCCGTCGCCGTCCAGGTCCTGGAAAGCGAAGCCCTCGGTTTCCTTCGAGTGGCAGATGAAGTGGGGTTTCCACATCTCGCCCAGCTTCTTGGGGTTCTCGAACCACCAGATTCCGTCGTTCTGCCAGGAGGAGGTCACCACGTCGATGGCGCCGTCGTGATTGACGTCCACCGCGAACTCGCCGTTGTCCGCTACAAATTCGTCCCAGGAAGCCTTGTTCTCCGCAGCCGAAGCCCCGGAAGGCAGCTCGGGCGCGATTTGCCGGAACTTGTGCCGCTTCCATTCGCCTCCGGCAGGGCCCGGGTTCTCGTACCAGTAAGCTCCGCTGGTGATGTCCAGGCGGCCGTCGCCGTTCATGTCGATGGCGGCGATGCCCTCGGCGTGATCTGTGCCCAAGCGATGCACGTAGAAGGTCACCGGGTCACGATGGTAGGGCGAGTGGCCTGGGTCGCCTTGCATGGCATCGTCCTTTCCACCAGCTTCCGTTGTTTCGGAGAATCCTTGCGAGCGCCCCACCAGCGCGGCGGCGGGAAGGCTCGCACCTGCCATCTTGATCAGCGCGCGACGTGAAAAGTCAGCCATCAGTTCCTCTCCTTGTAGGGGCAATCCTGGTGGTTGCCCTCGGGCGGCCACACGGGCCTCCCCTGCGACATGCGGGCGGTCAGCGTATCATACCCGACCCCCAAGCAGTTAGGCCTTTTGCGACTGCAGCAACCCCTGCGCGGCCAGGACCTTCTCAAGCTTGGTGCGGTTTTCGGCTTTCATGGGGACCATGGGCAGGCGGTAGATTTCCTCGATCATGCCCATCATGGCGAGCGCGGCTTTGACGGGGATGGGATTCGTCTCGATGAAGTTCACCTGCATGAGCGGCAAGAGATTGAAGTGGAGTTGGCGCGCCGCCTCGAGTTTCCCTTCCAGGAGCAGGTGTGCCAGCCTGGTCATCTCAGCCGGGATTTCGTTCGAGACCACCGAGATGATGCCTACCCCACCCAGCGCCATGAGCGGGAACGTGAACGCGTCGTCGCCGGAAAGCACGCGGAAGGCCGGCGGGACGGCGGCAAGGACTTCCATCTGCTGCACGATGCTGCCCGACGCTTCCTTGATGCCGATTATGTTTGCGATCTTCGAAAGACGCGCTACCGTGGCAGGCTCGAGGTTCGATGAGGTGCGCCCCGGGACGTTGTAGAGAATCATCGGCAGGTTGGTGGATTCTGCGATGGCCCGAAAGTGCTGGTAAAGGCCTTCTTGGGTCGGCTTGTTGTAATAAGGGGCGACAGAGAGAATTCCCTGGATGCCCAACCCGCTCACCTCCGCCGCAAGATCGATCAATTTGCGCGTGTTATTGCCACCTACCCCTGCAAATACGGGAACCTTACCCCCCGCCTCCTGCACGACGGTACGCACCACAGCCAGGTATTCGGCGTGCTCAAGCGTGGGAGTTTCCCCCGTGGTGCCGCAGGGGACCAGGAAGTCGATGCCGGCGCGAAGCTGGAATTGCACTAAACGCCGCAGGGCATCGAGGTCCAGGGTGCCGTCTTTCCTGAACGGCGTGACGAGCGCTGTGCCGCAACCACGAATGTCCAAGCTCATGCAACCTCCACTTAGGCTGTCATTCTGAGCGAAGCGAAGAATCCCGGCAGTTCGTCGCTTCCAAACGGCCCTGGAATGCAACTACGGGGATTCTTCGCTTCGCTCAGAATGACATATTCCCCAATAGGCGGGCCAACAATACGCCTCTGCATTACCGAGGCGATTCCAAAACCTCTGCGAACCTGAACAACCCCTTCTTTCCCACCACCCAGCGCGCCGCGTGCAGGGCGCCTTCCGCAAACCCCTGGCGGCCGCGCGCCGTATGCCGAAGCACAATTGTATCGGCTTCGGAGTCGAAACCCAACTCGTGGGTGCCGGGGATGTAACCGGCGCGCACGCTGGTAACCGGCACCTCGCGGTTTCCAAGCGCAGGTTGAATTTGCCGTTTGACTTCAAGCGCCGTCCCGGAGGGCGCGTCTATCTTAAACTTGTGATGAGCTTCAACCACGTAAGGATCGTACATTGCAAAGGGCGCAAAGATATCCGCTGCGGCGCGGACCAGGCGGTAAAACAGGTTGACGCCGATCGAAAAGTTCGGCGCGTAAACCATACCCACACCCGCGTTGTCGATGATCTTCCGCACCTCCTCCAGCCGGTCATTCCAACCGGTTGTGCCGACCACCAGATTCACACCCAGTGCCGCCACACGGCGAATGTTCTCGACCGCCGCGTCGGGAGTGGTGAAGTCAATGCACACGTCCACCCCTGCGAGATTCTCGGGCGTGATGCCCTGGCCTTGTGCGTTGACGTCAATATCCATCACCCGGCGCACTTCGAAACCGCGCTGCGGGGCAAGCGCGGCGATAGCTTTGCCCATCTTGCCGTAGCCAAGGACCGCGAGTTTGGGAGCGTTATTCACTCTTCCTCTGCATGGGTGGGAATGGGACCGACCCCCTCACCCGGCCCGTCCCGTCTGATGAAAACGCCGGGGCGGTCCACCCTCTCCCCCAAGGGGGCGAGGGTTTTCCGAACGGACTGTCAATCGCAAATCACCAATCACAAATCACAAATAACCTGGCACCTGAAACCTGACACCCGCACCTAGTCCAGATACCCTTCCGACTTCATCAACTCCGCATTCAGCAGAGCCGCACCCGCCGCACCGCGAATGGTGTTGTGACTGAGCGCGATGTACTTGAATTGAAGCACCGGGCAGGGACGCACGCGACCCACGACCGTGGCCATCCCGTGCTCGGCCGCCAGGTCGAACTTGGGCTGCGGGCGGTCGCGCTCCTCTCGAACGATGATGGGATGCTTGGGGGCAAACGGCAGATTTCGCTCCTGGGGAAGCGAACGAAACTTCCGCCACGCCTCAATCAGGTCCTCGATGGAAGCCTCAGTCTTCAAGGAAACCGAGATCGACTCGGTATGGCCGTCCTCGACCGGCACGCGGTTGCAGTGGGCGCTCACCACGAAGTCCCCGGGCTTGACCGACTCATCGAGGAATTTTCCCAGCAGCTTTTGGGTCTCGCGTTCCACCTTTTCCTCTTCGCCCGAAATGAAAGGGACGACGTTGCCAAGAATATCCAGAGTAGGAATGCCCGGGTAACCCGCCCCGGAAACCGCCTGCATGCTGGTCATCATCACCTTCTCGACCCCGAATTGCTTCTCGAGAGGCGCCAACGACATAGCCAGGCCGACGGTCGTGCAGTTGGGATTGGTGACGATCATCCCCTTCCATCCGCGACGCTTCCGCTGGATTCGTACCAGGGCCAGATGGTCCGGGTTGACTTCCGGAATCAACAACGGTACGTCCGGCTCCATACGGTGGTTGCTGGAATTCGAGACCACCACGTGGCCAGCCTGCGCAAATTCCCGTTCGACCTCGCCGGCCACCTTGGAATCCAGCGAAGAGAACAGCAGTTGCGGCGCGTGGTCCGGCTTGCACTCGTGCACGGAAAGTTCCCGGGCGGCCTTGGGCATCGGGTCACGCAACCGCCAGTTGCAGGCCTCTCCATAAGTTTTTCCGGCCGACCGATCCGAGGCCGCAAGCCATCGGAGTTCAAACCAGGGATGGTGCTCGAGCAAGCTCACGAAGCGCTGCCCCACCATACCGGTCGCGCCCAGAATGCCGACTTCGATTTTGTTCATAGTAAAATTACCAATTGCCTTTCTGCCCCCAAAAAGTCGAGAGTCAAGAGTCGAAAGTCGAGAGTCGAGAGTAAAACCCGACGCCCGCATGTTCTACCGCAACTTCAGACTTTCGACTCTCGACTTTCGACTGTCTTCTTCAGCTCCCTGACTAGCCTGCAATACAGCTCCACGGCCTTGACCAAGTCAGCTTTGGCCACGCACTCACGCTCCGTGTGCGCCACACTGATCGACCCCGGCCCCAGCAACACGGGCCGGCCCCAGCGGCTTAACGAGGGCAGATCGGTGGTGAAGGCCACGACGTCGGTCTCATACCCGTTCAGTTTCTCCATGTGCAGGGGCGGAGTATCTCGAATGAACTCGCACTCACACCGCCCGCCCACCACTTCCGTGATGTGGCGGCGTATCTCGTCTGAGCTGCCTACGGTGCGAATCACGATCTGGGCCGAGGCGTGGTCCGGGACAACGTTGGGCGCCCGGCCGCCGGAGATCACGCCAACGTTCAGCGTGGCTGCGCCCAACAACGGATCCCGGGGCATCGGCACCTTGCGCAAGTCAACAAGCACGTCGACCAGCTTCTCGATGGCCGATTCACCGAGCTGCGGATAAGCCGAGTGCGCCATCCTGCCATGAGCTCGAATTTCCAGTCGCAGGTTGCCTTTCGAACCCAGCACCAGTTTATTCTCGGTCGGCTCTCCGTTAATCATGTAGCGCGAGCCCGGGGGGTGCAGGTTCGCTTCGCGGGCGCCGTCGCTGGTAGTTTCCTCCCCAACCAGGAAGAGCAGGCCGAAGTCCGTCACGTTCTCGCTCAACAAGCGTTCCGCCGCCGCAATCTGTGCGGCGATGATGCCCTTGGCGTCGCATGCTCCCCGCCCGTAAACCCGCTCCGCGTCCTCGCGGGCGGGAATGAACGGAGGAACAGTGTCGATGTGCGTGCTCAAGACCACGTCCGGCTTTCCAATTCTCGCATAGACATTGGCACGGTCGCGCGAGACCGGCTGGAGTACAACTTCGAAGTTTCGCCCGGCGAGGTACCCCCCCAAGTACTCTGCGCAGGCGCGCTCGTGGCCGGTCACAGATTCGATGTTGATTAGCGCCTTGGTGAGCTCGAAGAGTTCCATGTGGTTTGTCTTCCGCCAGCCGCTGCTGTCCAAGGGTAACGCCAAGTGCTGACCTGAAGGTCAGCGCTACCCGTTGCTCGATGCAGCCGCAAACTGTCCCTACGCTAGACGTTAGCTTAGAAAGGAAAAGAGCGTCAAGGGGCACTCAATCCGGCTTCCAGCCTGAGTATACAACGGTTTGCTTCACTCGGGCATTCTGTAAACCGTGTGCGAAAGGGAAACTCGGAGGCGGCGAGGCGACGGCATTACTTTCGGCCCAGGAGGCGGACCCGGGCGGTCAAGGCGCGGCCCTGGATGCCGCCGTAGGTGAGGAACTCGGGAGAATCCACGTTGTTGTTCACCCCGGACGGATTTGGCCGATTGGTGATGTCGTTGCATCCGGCGCGCAGTGCCCACAGGAATCCGAACAAGTGAATGCGCCGCTCGATTTGTATGTCGAGAGAGAAATATTGGGGGAAGCGCATGGAGCCGGGTGCGCCGACCAGTTGCTGGTTTACGTCCACCAGGCTGAAGGGAAAGCCGTCGCGCCAATCGAGAGAATAGGCAAGGGTGTAGTTTCGAGGCAAGGGCATGTAGCCGGAGGAGAGAAAACGGTTGGGGGTGTCCCAGGGAAGTGGGCCGCCTGCCTGCGGGCCGAAAAGCACGTTGTCAATGCTGAAATCCAGGACGGCGTTGGAGTCGGCCTTGGAGCGCGTGTAGGAAGCGAAAAGCATGTGACCACCCCGAAAAGTGTGGCGCGCGGAAATCTCCACCGAATCGTAGTGGTCCCGCTCTACACTTTCCAACTGGTAGTTGCCGCCGAACGTGCCACCTTGGTTAAGAAAGGCCCAGCCGTCGCGCCCCCGTTTGTCGAGGAACTGAAGTTGAAGGTAGATGGCATGCGGCATCTTCCTTTCAACTCCCAGGCTCCAGTTGGTGAAGCGAGGAAACCTGAGCATCCGCTGATCGACGATGAACGTGGCCACCACGGGTGGCTGGACGAGCGTCTGGCCTGTCAGGCCGTAGAAAAGATCCGTGCGTTGGCCATCCAGGGAGCGGGTGAGTAGATCGAGATTCGCGGCGTCGCCATAGACGCCCACTCCGCCGGAAAGTTTGGTGTCGCCACTCCGGCTCAGGAGATAGGTCGAGGCAAGGCGCGGGGAAACAAGGAAATCCCTGACCACATCGTCCCAGTCAAAGCGTATTCCCGGCTCGATCAGCAAGCGGCTGGAGGGCGACCAACGGTCCTGAGCATAGCCGCTGGACTCAAAGTTGTCCTGAGTGAAGGGTGCGCCGCCCTGGAAGGTAACCTCCTGGGAGAGTGTGCCGTTCGGGCGCTGGATTTGGATCTGCCTCCGCCGGTAAGACTGACGGTCCGCGATGCGGTCAAGGTCCAGCCCAACCTTGAACTCGTGGCGGCCGTGCCAGGCTCTGGGTGGAAGGAAGAGGTTAGCGATCCCTTGCGCGCGGCGGGCGCGTCCGTTGGTGGTTTCAAAGTAGTTGCCGCTATATTGCCCCGCGCGATCGACGTAGGGACTCGAGCCCAGGGGAAGGAGAGAGTCGTGATACTCGCCGAGAGCCGCTCCCACCTCGAGAAGCGTCCCGCCCGGGAAAAGCTGCTGATCCTTGAGCATCAAGAGCTGGGCGGCGTCCTTCTGGTCGAGAGTGGTGGGCAGGGGCGTAAAGACTGAGAGTCCCAGGTGGTCAGAGCGATAGTCGTTCACCAGGAGGCTCGCCGTGAGGATATTGGAAGGGGTCAAGTTCACCTGGGCCTTCGAGAGGTTGCTGACACGCCACGCAGTGCCGCGGTTCGCGCCGGGCGGAAGGTCCCTGATAAGGTTCAAGTCGTACTCGCCATCGGCGGCATTCATGAACCACGCCTTGTTTTTCTTGATCGGGCCGGAGAAAGTCACGCGGGGTGTCCAGGTTTTGAAGTGGAAACCCTCCAGTTCCTGAATCGCAGGAATGAAACCCGTGGCCAAGAAGCGAAAATGGTCGTCTCCCATGAGCGTTCTAAGGCTCACCAGGCCCCCGGAGCCCTTCCCGTACTCGGCGGAGTAACGGCCGGTCTCGACTTGCGCTGACTGAAGGCTATCGACACTTGTGCGGACGTTGAACAGCCCCGTGGTGGGATCGGAAACATTAAACCCGTCGAGCTGATCAGCGATCTGGTAGGTGCTCGCCCCGGAGACATGAAGCTGCCCGTCGGCGTCCTGAAGAACGCCGGGCAGCAAGGGCAGGGCGTAGCGGATATCGCGGCCGACCGTGAAAGGGAGATTGATGATGTCCTGGTTGGATAGGGAGGCGCTCACCGAGGTCTTTTGGGGATCGACGGCCGGGGGGGAGTACACCACCTTGACCGACTCCGTGTACTCCTGGGTGTGATTCAGCGTGACCTCGAGGTTGCTCCCCTCGGCCACCCGAACATCGTTCGAGTTGAACACGAAAAAACCGTCTTTTTCCACGCGCAGGGAATAGACTCCCGTCGCCAGGGCTGAGAATTGATAGCGGCCCGCGTAATCAGTTTCGGCCTTTTGGAAGAAGGAATTCGAGCGATCGGTGAGCGTCAGGCGGGCTGAAGGAACCGCCAGGCCGTTCTCGTCTAGAACCGTGACCTGAAAATCCTGTGAGTCAGGGGGCTGGGAATTCTGCCACCCTGCAACGGCAGAAGCGGACGACAGGACGAAGAGAAGCAGCCAGCATACGGCGGCAGCCCTGCGAAGACGCCAACCTGCGACGCCATTTCGAGGACAAACTCCGCCGCTCAGCATCGGAGAGACTTCTCCCCCCTCCGGGATCCTTGTATTCTACCTCCGTTGCAGGGAAATTTCCCTGTTGTGAGAAGGCCTGAGCCGGATCAATTTGGCGCCTATATCACACAAACGACACTAATACGTGAATGGGGGTGGGGATTTGGCTGGCAACGGAATTGCAGAACTCCAGACGTGCTGCGAAATTCCACTACAATTTGGCTGAGGCCCGGACAAATGGTATGACATTTGGAGCGTTAAAGCGTCTTCTTGTCATTTTCGGTACCGCCGGCCTCGGTCCTCTCCTCCTTGCTTTGCCCCTACGTGCCCAGCAATCCAAGCCCTTGCCGGGAAGCGAGCCGTGCTTGGCTTGCCACGAAACCGGACCCCGCATAGGCAAGCGACAGCCGGGGATGCCTCCCCCCTTCAACGCGGCTGCCCTGCGGACCTCGCCGCACGCTGCACTTGAGTGCACGAACTGCCACGCTGATCTGGAGGGCAAGAAAGAATTTCCCCACCCCGAGAAGCTCCAGCCGGTTGACTGCGGCACGTGCCACGCCGATGAAACAAAACAGTATGCGGAAAGCTTGCACGGAAAGGCGGCGAAGCACGGTGACCCGCTGGCTCCTCGTTGCACGGATTGTCACGGAACTCACAACATCCTGCGGCCTTCCGATCCCGGGTCTCCCACCACGATCACCCAGATCCCCTTCTTGTGTGGCCGCTGTCACCATGAAGGCTCGCCCGTCCAGCTTACTCACAACATTCCCCAGGACAAGATCCTGGAAAACTATACCGAAAGTATGCACGGCGAGGGCCTGTTGCGCCGTGGCCTGATCGTCACGGCGGTTTGTACCAGTTGCCATACTGCGCACTTCGTCTTGCCCCACACCGATCCCCGCTCTTCGATCTCCAAACAGAACATCGCCCGGACCTGCACGAAGTGCCATGCGCTGATTGCGACGGTGCACCGCAAAGTCATCCGCGGCGAGTTGTGGGAGAAGCGACCGGGCCTGATCCCCGCCTGCGTGGACTGCCACGAGCCGCACAAGATCCGGCAAGTCTTTTATGTGCAGGGGATGTCCGACCGCGACTGCCAGAGCTGCCATGGCAACCCGGAGTTGAAAACCGCCAGCGGCAGGCGCTCCATGTTTGTGAACGAGCAGGAACTTTCCGGGTCGAGGCACGCGCGAACCGCCTGCGTGCAATGCCATACCGGTGGTGACCCGTCCCTGGCGCGACCTTGCGCCACCATAACCGCCAAGGTCGATTGCTCGGTTTGCCACGCCAATGCCGTCGAACAGTTTCAACAGAGCATGCATGGACAGTTGTTGGCCAAAGGCAGCCCAGATGGGCCGGCCTGCGCGGACTGTCACGGCACGCATGGAGTTCTGAGCAGGAACAACCCCCACTCGCCGACCTTTTCCCGCAATGTTCCGGCCTTGTGCGGCAAGTGCCATCGCACGGGGCAGCAGGCGGCGATCCGTTATAAAGGGACGCAAACCAACGTGGTGGAAAATTATGAGGAGAGCATCCACGGCAAGGGTTTGCTGCAAAGCGGCCTGACCGTGACGGCGAACTGTGCCGACTGCCATACGCCGCATGACGAGTTGCCCAGCCGCGATCCACGCTCCAGCGTGAACCCCAAGAATGTGGCCGCAACCTGCGGCCGGTGCCACCAGGGGATCTACGAGGCCTTCAACGCCAGCGTCCATTCGGCCGCGGTGACCAAGACGGCCAAGCCCCTGCCGGTGTGCAACGACTGCCACTCCGCGCACAGCATCAAGCGGACCGACATCTCAGACTTCCGACTGCACATCATGGAGCAATGCGGTCGTTGCCATGAGGACATCGCCAAGACCTACTTCGAGACCTACCACGGCAAGGTCTCCAAGCTGGGTTATGTAAAAACCGCCAAGTGCTACGACTGTCACGGAGCTCATGACATCCGCACGGTCACCGACCCCGCATCCCGGCTCAGCCGAGCGAATGTCGTGAAGACCTGCGGCCAGTGCCACCCGGGCTCCAACCGGCGCTTTGCCGGATATCTGACGCACGCCACTCACCATGATCCCAAAAAGTATCCAATCTTGTTCCTCACCTTCTGGGGGATGACCTCGCTGTTGATGGGGACACTGGTGGTGGCCAGTATGCATACGGTGGCCTGGTTGCCGCGCTCGCTCCAGTACAGCCGGGAATTGAAGGCGAACGGCAACGCCAACGGCGCGGCCTACGTGCGCCGCTTCCGGCCGTTTGACCGCAACCTGCATCTCATGGTCATCGCCAGTTTCTTGGGCTTGGCCCTGACGGGCATGATGCTGAAGTTCTCTTACACCCGTTGGGCACAAGTGGTCGCCCACCTCCTGGGAGGCTTCGAGGCCGCCGGCGTCATACACCGGTTCTGCGCGGTACTCACCTTCACCTATTTCGCTTTGCACCTCTGGGACGCGGCCCGCCAGCGCCGGGCGAGCGGCAAAAGCTGGCGGCGATTCGTCTTCGACCCCGAGAGCATGGTGTTCAATCGGAATGACTGGCGGCAGTTTATCGCTTCTCTCAAATGGTTTGTGGGCAAGGGGCCGCGGCCCGACTACGGCCGCTGGACGTACTGGGAGAAATTTGATTACTTCGCGGTGTTTTGGGGCGTGGCGGTCATCGGCACCACGGGGTTATTACTCTGGTTCCCGGAATTCTTCACGCGGCTACTGCCCGGTGCGCTGATCAACGTGGCGACCATCATCCACAGTGACGAGGCCCTGCTGGCCGTGGGATTCATCTTCACCGTGCACTTCTTCAACACCCACTTCCGACCGGAGAGATTTCCGATCGACACGGTCGTGTTTACAGGCGGCGAGCCGTTGGAAAAGTTCAAGCTCGACCGGCCGCGCGAATACCGGGAACTGCTCGAGCGCGGTGAGCTGGAAAAACGTTTGATGCCCGTCCCGCCAGCCATCCTCGTTCAGTTCTGGCGGCGCTTCGGCTTCATCGCCTTGACGACCGGGCTCCTCATCATCGTCCTCATCCTCTATGCCGAGATCTTCGCTTATAAGTAAACCCCTGTAACGCCGACCTTCAGGTTGGTAATTTGCTTTGTTTTCTCGAGCTGACCTAAAGGTCAGCGCTACGCCGGCGCGGCAGACCGCACCGGTTGGCCTGAGGTGGCGCCGACCTTCGTGTCGGTATTCTGCTCTGTTTTCTCGTGCTGGCCTAAAGGTCAGCGCTTCCGCGTGACCGGCTTGCGGGGGCTGAGGATGTCCGGTTCGCGCGAGCGTGTAGCGGGCGAAGGCGGGTTCGCACTCCTGCCCTCTGGCGCCACATCTTGTGGCGCAGCCTCATCTTCTTCTCGCACTTCGTGCTCCGGGGCACGGCCATTGATCAGCGTCCACTTCAGCGGATAAACCTCCGGATCGAAGATCACGGCGTAGAAGTGCCATATGACGATAGCGAGTGTTGCCAAAATCGCTTCGTAGTAGTGAATGGCGGTGAGGACATCCAGCCATGAGTTGGAGAGATATCGAAGCACGTAATTATGGGCCCAGAGCAGAACTCCGGTAATGCCCATCACCACTGTTCCCCAGACCAGGGCCCAGTATTCGAGCTTCTCCGCATAATTGAACTTCCTATACAGAGGCAAATCGCGGCGGTAGCCAAGATTGTAACCCATGGTGTGGACAGCCTCGCGAGCGTCCCGGACCTTGGGTAGCATGGCGAGCAGGGCTTTGCGCCCCTCGACGGTGAAGAAGAGATAAACAAGGTGGTAGAAGCCCGCCGCAATCAAGATCACTCCCGCGATCCGGTGCACGAGTCCCCGCAGCGGGAAGTCCTTCTCCCAGCGTACGATCGGCGCCGCCCAGGAGCTCCCCGGGAACTTCAAGGCAAAGCCCGTGATCACCAGAAGCAGGAAGCTGACCAGCAGGATCCCGTGTTGGACGCGCTCATTGAGGGTGAGGCGCAGGGGCGTAGTGGTGGAATGATATTTCGCGATGTGCCTTCGCAACTTGCGTAACCAGTCGAGCAGATTATGGCAAATCATGAAACCGAGCGTGGCAGGAATGGTGAACAGGTAGAACAACCGAACGTAGCGCAGCCAGGGATTCGCGGCCGCTGCGTTGGCAACCACATGCACAGGCCCAAGGGCAAACGTTTTCCCGGCATCGGGATGGCACTTGCCGCAGGTGGCGGCAAGATTAGCCTTGGCGATCGAGGAACGCGGGTCGCTGGAGGGAAGAATGTCGTGAACGCCGTGGCAGCTTGCACAGTTGGCGACCGTCTGTGAGCCGGCCTTTGAAGCCAGCCCGTGGTAGCTGTTCTCGTAACTGGTGACGCGGTCGAGAGGAAGGCTGAAACGCCTCTCCAGCCGCGTGTCGCCGTGGCAGCGCGAACAGGTAGCGGTGGCCACATTCGTCACATAAACGGGCGATTGGGGATTGCCCGGCGCCAGGATGTTGTGCTCGCCGTGGCAGTCAGTGCAGGTGGGGGCTGCCGTGACCCCTGCGGCCACCGCCCGGCCGTGAATGCTGTCCTTGTATTGAGTGAATGCTTGCTGGTGGCAGTTGCCACAGGTCGAGCCGACACCGCGCTTCGAAATCGGGGAGCGAGGATCGGAAGGCGGAAGGATGGCGTGCGTTCCATGACAATCATTGCAGACGGCTGCCTTTTTTCCCTCACGAATGGCCCGCGCATGGACGCTGGCTTCATACGCCTCTACGGGCCTGGTCCCGGCAAACAGGTACTTTTGCGCCAGCTTCGGGTCCGAGTGACAGCGGCCACAGGTCGAGGGCAGGTTCTTGCTGTTGACGGGGGAGTCCGCCGCGGAGGCCTCGAGCACTTTGTGCGTTGCTCCATGGCAATTCTCGCAGCTTAGCGAGTCTGTGTCGCCTCGCCCACGAGCTCGTCCATGAATGCTGGAAGCGAATTCCTTGACCTCGCCAGCATGGCAAGTGGCGCAAAACGCCGCGCCGCGAGCGGCTGGATCTACTATCTCGTGCGCGCTCCCATGGCAACTCATGCAGGTGTCGGAACTGTCCGGATTCCCTAGAGCGGAATGAGCGTGGTTTGCCAACTCCCCCGCGACTTCGCCGTGACACGTAAGGCAGGAGGCGGACGCGACCTTGGCCGTGTGAGGGAATTTGGCCGCTCCGGCGTGGCAGTCCACGCAGTGCAGGTCCTTGTGAACACTGTGCGCGAGCGATTCCGGCTTCACGGTAATAGGTTTGCCTTGCGAGTTCGTCAAGCCCGTGGAGGCTCCATGGCACGCAAGGCAGTCGTCTGAGGCCCTGAGGGCCCCCGCGCGTGCAAGGAAGACAATGACTGAACTGAGAATGACTAGCCTGATCGGACTCATTTCTAAGATTCCCACCTTTTAGTACGTGAACGATATCAATACGCTCCGGATCGAGCCCGTGTCGGACAGAGTCTCTCGCATCGTCTTTTTGTCAGCGTCCAACTGAAGGTCAAACTGCGAATTTCCACCCATAAAGTCTGGCGACGAGGGACAATTTGAATCCGAGTTAGAGACCCGGAGGTACTTAAGGACATAGTGTTGCAGTTAGAGTGCCGTTTGCGCTGTTATTTTCAACACTCGGAGGATGACATAATATCACCTCGGCTGGCCCCGGGGCCAACCTCCCTTTCTTCAAGCCTGCATTGCTGAGTTATTGCGAAACTTGGAAGCTGAATTCCGCGTCAGGCCCGATCTTGCTGCCGGCGGGCGGGGATTGCGTCAAGATGATGCCGCGCGCACCGCTTGCTGCGGCGACGGAGGTAACGCCCGCCACTTTGAAGCCTGCCTTCTCCAGGCTGCGGCGCGCTTCCGCAAGGGATTGGCCGACGAGCCTTGGGCACAGGTATGCGGCAGGCTCCTCGCCCAGAGAAACCAGAATATTCACAGCGGGGCTCCTGAGCTCGGCGCTTTCAGGTAAAGGATCCTGCGCGACGACTTGGTCAGGTTCGGCGCTGGGCCAGTGTACGCCCACCACATCGCCCATTTCGAGGTTGCGCTGAACGGCGGTGATCCGTGCCGCCCGGATGCTTGCCCCCGCGAAATTGGGGATGAAGACTTGGGGCGGACCCAGGCTCACCAGAACGTGCACATGCTGGCCGATCTTAATGCGGGTTCCCGGGGGAGGCATCTGCGACGCTATCGTCTGCGCCGGATATTGAGTGTTGTAGAGCTTATCTTCGACTTTCATCTCGAGACCCAGCCCGCTGGTCATGCGTTGAGCATATTCAGAGGTCAGTCCCACCAGGTTGGGCATTGTCTCCTGATGCCCGCGAATAGTAAGCCGGATGGTGGTGATGGCGCTGACCAGCGCCACGGTTACCAACACTGTGGTTAGCAGAAAGAGGCGAAAAAGGGTCCGAACGCGTTCCCGAACGCTCATCTTGACGCTTTATTCTACCACGTACCGGGCACGCTACCTAAACTCCATGACCCGACCACCCCTGGCCCCTCCTTAGCGAAGGAGGGGAACTCGGAACTCCCCTCCTCGGTTGAGGAGGGGTTGGGGGTGGTGGGTCGTGCCCCGGCGCATCGTGCGCCTTGACTAAGCTTAAGCCAAACCAGTACTATGTGGCTCCAACCCAATGGAGGTGCAGCATGTCCAAAGGCTCGTCCGAACCGACTCTCTGG
>Ga0209415_10010555_pt1 | contig 15682 bp, 18 predicted proteins | sample PeaSoiSIISIP2007_FD_187696 | JGI IMG/M metagenome (GOLD analysis project Ga0209415, IMG submission 187696) | Peat soil microbial communities from Weissenstadt, Germany - SII-SIP-2007 (SPAdes) (version 2) | ecosystem: Environmental > Terrestrial > Soil > Wetlands > Peat | place: Germany... | reverse complement strand
TACAACGACATCGTCCACCAGGAGCGCATGGCGATCGTGCGCAGCCGCCCGGTCGAACGCAAGTGGATCGGCCAAGTAATCACCGATCCGCCGCCCGACATGGCAATGCTCGCGCGCGGACAGGGCGCGGTCGGGATCGGTCCCGTCGAGGGCCGCAGCGCCCTGCGCAGCGCGCTCACCGAAGCGATCGCGAGCGTGCGGGCCGGCAACGTGTGCGTCGTCGACGTCGTGGTCGCGCCCGAATACGACAACCCGGCCGGCGTGCTCGGTTCGCACGCCGTCCCCGCACGGGCCTGACGAAGGCGCGTCCGCGGCGCGCGGCGTTCGTGGCCGCGGCCGCGGCCGCCGCGCTCGCCCCATCCTTTGCGCGGGCACAAGCGCCGCTGCCGCACGTCCGCGTCGCCTCGACGACCGACGAGGACGTGATCGGGACGGTTTACGGCGTGCAGACGGGGGCGTTCACGAAGGCCGGGCTCGACGTGGAAATCACCAAGGCCAACAACGGTGCGGCCAGCGCGGCCGCCGTCGCCGGCGGTGCGATCGACATCGGCAAGTCGAGCGCGATGGGAATCGTCAACGCGCACGCGCGCGGGATCCCCTTCGTCATCGTCGCCGCGGCCGCGATGTACGGCCCCGAGGCGAACGAGGACGCGGGGCTCGTGGTCGCGGCGAACGGCCCCGTCCACGTTGCGCGCGACCTCGACGGCCGCACGCTCTCGGTCCCGGCGCTCCACGATCTGTTCACGATCGCGATGTCGGCCTGGATCGACCAGCGCGGCGGCGACGCCAAGAGCGTGAAGTTCGTCGAGCTGCCCAACAGCGCCGCGCCGGAAGCCGTCGCGACCGGGCGCGTCGACGGCGCGACGATCGCGAACCCGCAGCTCAGCCAAGCGCTGGCGACCGGCAAGGTGCGGGTGATCGGCCACTCGTTCGAGGCGATCGCGCCCCGGTTCATGTCGGCCGTGTACTTCTGCACGACGGACTACCTGGCGAAGAACCGCGACGTCGTGGCCCGCTTCCGCCGCGTCCTCTACGAGGCCGACGCCTACATCAACACCCACCACGCCGATACGGTCGACATGCTCTCCCGCTTCACCGGGATCGAGCCGAAGGTGATTGCCGGGATGCCACGGGCGACCCTGGGGACGAACCTCGACCCGCGGCTCCTGCAGCCGCTGATCGACCGCGCCTTCCAATATCAAGCGATCCCCAAGACCTTCGACGCCCGCGAAATGTTCGATCCCGGCGGAATTTCCGGCGGCGGGTGAACGTTACCAGGTAACACAAAGGGAGTCTCTCATGAACCGCGCCGCCTTCACCGCCCTCGCCGCCGTCGCCGCGACCGTACCGGTCCGCGCGGGGGCGCAAGCCCTCACCACGATCCGCTTCGGCACGACCCCCGTCGAGAGCTACGCGCTCGCGATCTACACGCAAGAGGCGGGCTTCTTCAAGAAGCACGGGCTCGACGCGCAGATCACGCCGTTCGCGGGCGGCGGCGCGGTGTTGACCGCCATCGTCGGCGGCTCTCTCGACTACGCCTGCGTGAACTGGGGCGCGATCGGCAACGCGCACGCGAAGGGCATCCCGATCTCGGTGATCGCGGCCGGCGGCATCTACTCGACCGACTCCCCGACGACGATCCTCGCCGTGGCCAAGAACAACACGACCTTTCACACCGGGAAGGACCTGGGCGGCAAGACGATCGGCGTCTCGACGATCAAAGATCTCCAGCAGGCCTCGATCATGAAGTGGGTCGACTCCACCGGCGGCGACTCGGCCTCGCTCAAGTTCGTCGAGATGCCGATCCCCGAGATCCCGGCGGCGCTCACGACTGGACGGCTCGACGCCGGGATCGTCCTCGAGCCGATCCTTACCGCATCAAAAAGCGATATCCGGGTGCTGGCCAAGTGCTACGACGCGATCACCAAGCACCTGATGATTTGCGCCGAGATCGGGATGACCGAGTACCTCAACAAGAACGCGGCGCAGACGAAACGCGTCGTCGATGCGCTCGGCGAATGCGCGGTCTGGGCGAACACCCACCATCAGGAAGCCGGCGAGATCCTGACCCGTGTCGCGAAGATCCCGCTCGCGACGATCTCGGCGATGGCGCGCACCGAGTACAGCAACAAGATCGATCTCGCGACCGTGCAGCCGGTGATCGACGCATCCGCCCAATACAAGTTCCTGGCGGATTTCAAGGCCCAAGACCTGCTCTGGAGCCCGCCCAAGGCGTGAGCACCGACCCGCGGATCGCCGACGGCACCTTCGTCGACGTCCGCGGGACGCGCACGCACGTGCACGAGGCGGGCAGCGGCCCGCCGATCGTGCTCATCCACGGCTCGGGACCGGGGGTCTCGGCGTGGGCGAATTGGCGGCTGACCCTACCGTACCTGGCCGAACACGGCTTCCACGTGTACGCCTACGACATCGCCGGCTTCGGCTACACCGAACGCGCGCCGGGCGTGCACTACGGGATCGACCGCTGGGTGGAGCATCTCGTCGCCTTCCTCGAGGACGTCGTCGGCGGACCGGCGATGCTCCTCGGCAACTCGCTCGGCGGCGGCATCGCGCTACGGGTCGCCACCGAACACCCGGCCCTCGTGACGCGCATGGCACTCATGGGCTCGATCGGGATCCCGCACGCGATCACCCCGTCCCTCGACGCGGTCTGGGGCTACACCCCAAGCCTCGAGCACATGCGCGCTCTGATCGCCGAACACTTCGCGTACGACCCGGCGCTAGCGACCGACGACCTCGTCCGGATGCGTCACGAAGCTTCGATCCAGCCCGGATTCCACGAGGCCTATGCCGCGCTCTTCCCGGCGCCGCGGCAGCGCTGGGTCGACGCCCTCGTCGTCAGCGAGGACCGCCTCCGCCGCCTGGCGACACCGACACTGCTGCTCCACGGGCGCGAGGACCGGGTAATCCCGCTCGCGTGCTCCTACCGACTCCTCGAGCTGGTCCCGGACGCCCAGCTACACGTCTTCGGCCGCTGCGGCCACTGGACCCAAGTCGAACGTGCGGCCGATTTTAACGAGCTATGCGCGCTTTTCTTCGGCGGGGCGGCTGGCGGAACGCACCTACTACCGCAGTCGTAGAGCGCTAGACAAGAACTCCCTCTAGCATCAAGGCATCCCTCGATTCCGTGAGGATGCTGCGATGGCATTTCGGGCAACTGCGCTTCTTCCACGCGTCGACGAGCGGCCGCCAGAAATCGGTGCACCAGCAGTGCGCGCGGTGGATGCGACCCTTCGACGGGCCGTAACGCTCCATGCCAGCGACATCCACGTCGAACCGGCCGCCGGCGGCGGACGCATTCGTCTGCGCGTCGACGGGATTCTTCGTCCGGTGGAAACCCTGAGCGCCGATCTTTACGCGCCTTTCGTGAGCCGCATAAAATTGCTCGCCGCCATGGACATAGCGAACCGGCGAATCCCTCAGGACGGACGCTATTCCGCGACGATCGACGGCCGCACAATCGACGCGCGCGTCTGCTCTATTCCGACGATCGATGGCGAGAAGCTCGCGATCCGGTTGCTCGACTGCCGAGCGGCAGCGCCGCGGCTCGACGACTTGGGAATGGAATCCGTCGCGCTGGCGACGTATCGCGCGCTAGCGGCGGCACCGTGGGGCTTCATCGTTATCAGCGGTCCAACCGGGAGCGGAAAGACGACGACGTTGTACGCCTCGCTCGCGGAGTTGGACCGCAATGCTCGAAACGTATGCACGGTTGAGGATCCCATCGAGGCGCGGCTCGCCGGCGCCACCCAAGTGCAGGTAAACGTTCGCGCCGGCCTCACGTTCCCCGCGGTCCTGCGCGCCTTTGTTCGGCAAGATCCTGACGTTATCATGATAGGCGAAATGCGCGACGCGGAGACGTGCGCAGTCGGCGTCGCGGCGGCGCTTGCCGGCCAGACGGTGTTCGCAACCGTGCACAGCAGCGACGCAACCCGCACGATCGATCGGCTTGTCGAGCTCGGGGTCGCACGCCACTCCCTCGCCGCGGCGCTGACAGCGATCGTCGCACAGCGGCTAGTCCGTACCCTCTGCGCGGGCTGCCGCGGACGATCGTCGGCATGCGTCAGCTGCGGCGGGGCTCGTTACTTCGGCCGGACCGGTGTCTTTGAGGTGCTAGCTGTCGACGATGCGCTGCGCGATGCGATCGCCGCCGGCGCTTCGAGCGCGACCATCGCGCGGATCGCCGTCGCGAGCGGCCAACGCACCCTCATCGACGACGCCGGCGCGAAGCTTGCCGCCGGCATCACGGACAGCGATGAGATCTTGCGCGTAGTGGGCGCGACGGCCGCATGAATGTCGAGCTAGTTCGCGTCGCGGAGCTGCTCACCGCGGCACGCGCACGCGGCGCCAGTGATCTGCACGTCGGCGGAAGCGAGCCGCCGGCGGTACGCATCGACGGACGGCTGCTGTTGTTGGATGCGCCGCCGCTCAAGCCCGATGCGATCGCGGCCTTCTGCGCGACGGCACTCTCGGAGACGGCGCAGCGCCGCCTCGCGATGCTCGGGACAGCCGACGCGGCGCGTCGCGAGGGGCCCGGAGCCCCGTACCGGCTGCATGTCTTTCAAGCGACGACCGGCACGCGACTCGCGTTTCGCCTGCACACGCCCACAGTGCCGTCTCTAGAGCAACTGCTGCTGCCGCCGGTCGTCGCGACGTTCGTCGCCCACCCCCACGGCTTAGTCTTGTTCACCGGCCCGACCGGCAGCGGGAAGACCACGGCGCTAGCGGCGCTCCTCGACCGCATCAACCGTAGCGCCGAGCGCGTCGTCGTCACCGTTGAGGACCCAGTCGAATACGTTCACGCCCCGGTGCGCTCGCTGATCGCACACTGCGAGGTCGGCCAGGACGTCGCTGACTATGCCGAGGCCCTTCGGGGATTCATGCGCGCCGACCCCGACGTGATCTTGGTCGGAGAAATGCGGGATCGGGAAACGATCGAGGCGGCGCTTACGGCCGCCGAGACCGGCCACCTGGTTTTATCTAGCCTCCACACCAACGACGCCCCACAGACTGTCGATCGTATCATCGACGCTTTCCCGAGCGCCGCTTACCCGCAAATTCGCAGCCAACTCGCCGCGACGCTGGTCGCGATTGCATCGTTGCGTCTAATCCCGCTGCGCGACGGGCACGGCCGAATCGCCGCCGCCGAAATCCTAATCGCTACCGACGCGGTCCGCGCGATGATCCGTGAGGCCAAAACACACCAGCTCCGGAATGCTCTTGCTACCGGTCGAAACGTAGGGATGCAGCCGCTCGAGGCACACCTCACCGAGCTCGTCATTCGCGGCCGGATCGGGATCGACACGGCCCGTGCACTCGCGAACCATCCCGCAGACGTGCGTGCGCTCGATCCCTCAGCGGGATGATCGCGTTTCGCTATCGAGCTCGCACGGCGGCCGGCGAGCTCGTCCGTGGCTCGGTGCACGCTGCGGACGCCCAGGGCGCGGCCGCAGCCATCTCGGAACGCGCGCTATTTGTCACTGCCGTCACGCCCGAACGGCACGCGACGAATCACCTGCTGCGGTTGTGGCCGCGCTCAAGTTCGACCCGCTCGCGAGTCGCTTTCTTCCGTTGCTTCGCAACGCTCATCGCGGCCGGGGTTCCGCTGCGGCGTGCTCTTGCCGTATCGATCGAGCGCTGCGAGGATCGGGCGCTCCTCGGCGCCCTGATCGACGTGCACCATTCCGTCGAGCGCGGCGACCCGCTCAGCTCGGCGCTAAGGCCGCATCCGCGAGAATTCTCGCCGCTCGTGGTCGCGATGATCGCGGCAGGCGAGACGGGTGGGATCCTCGACGATGTGCTGAGTCGCATCGCGACGTTTCTCGAGCGTGATCTCGATCTCCGCACGCGCATGATCGCGGCCCTCGCGTACCCCGCGACAGTGCTTGTAGCGTCGATCGCACTGATCGCATTCTTGATCGTCCGCGTCATCCCGATGTTCGCAACATTGTTCGCATCATTCCACGTCCCGTTGCCGCCCGCAACGCAAGCGATGTTGACAATCGGCGTTGTGCTCTCCCAACCGTCGAGCCGGGTCGCCACCGCGATTGTCGTCGCCGCCATCCCGCTGGCCATCGCAGGACTACGGCGTTCGTCGAACGGCCGGCACGCCCTCGATCGTTTGCGCTTTCGCATCCCGGTCAGCGGCCGACTCGCCCGCACCGCGATCACCGCCCGCCTCGCGCGGATGCTTGGAACTCTCGTGCACGCCGGTGTCGACCTCAACGCTGCATTCGCCGTACTCGTGTCCGTCTCCGGCAGCGAGTTGTACGCTGCCGCCCTCCAACGCATCGCGCTCGCGCTCCGCGAAGGCGAGCCGCTCGCGCAACCGCTCGGCGCTTCCGGCCTCTTCGATCCTATGCTTATCACTCTGGTCGGTGTTGGCGAGGAAACGGGGATGCTCGACGACCTCTTGATAACCGCTGCCGCGTACTTCGAGGCCGACGTCAGCGGCACCATCGCCACACTGGCCGCCGTCCTCGAGCCAGCGCTGATCTTGTTCCTCGGCGCCATCGTTGGCGCGATCGTCTCCTCGGTCTTTGTCCCTCTCTATGCGCTCATTGGAGGTGTAGCCCAGTGACCGACCGGACCACCATAATTGCCGCCTTCCTCGCGAAACGTTCCACGACCAACCGCGACGCTGTGATCGACGCGTACCGCTACCTCTGCCTCCGCGGAGCGCGGAAGTTCCGACGCTCCGAAAGCGATCCCGCAGACTTGGAGCAAGTCGCCGCGGTCGGCCTGATCAAGGCCACCGACTCCTACTGCGCCGCGCGCTCGACGCCGTTCGAAGCCTATGCGTGGCTGATGATCGTGGGGGAGCTAATGCATTATGTCCGCGATCACGAGCGCGCGATTCGCGTACCGCGCACGCTGCGCACGCTCGAACGCCGGTACGTCGCCGTCTGGGAGGAGATCGCGGCTCGTAGCCAGGCCGAACCGACGACGGCGCAGCTCGCCGCAGCCCTTCGGGTAACGCCGCGCACAATCGAAGAGCTGCGCGCGATGCGCCGCGGCAATCGGGCCGCTGAGCCTGACCCCCACTCACGACGTGCTGAACTGCAGTGCGATGCACTCCCGGCAGCCATGGACGGGCTCTCGATCGACGATCGCCTGACCGTGCGGTCGGCGATCGACGCGCTCGAACACCGCGAACGTACCGTGGTACTGGGAACGTACGCCGTCGGCCTTTCGCAGTCCGAAATCGGTGCGATTATCGGGCTCTCACAAAGTCAGGTTTCGAAGATTCTGGGCCGCGCGCTCGGCAAGCTATACCACTGCGTCGCATAAGGCACGGTCATAAGGGGAACTTGGACCGACAGCCTTGCGACTTTTGGGAGCAATGGAACGTGACGCGACCTGCCAACGAACGCGGCTTCACACTCGTCGAGCTGATGATCGTTGTCGCGATCATCGCTATCTTGGCCGGAATCCTAATTCCAAACTTCGTCAACGCGCGTGCCCAGGCCCAAACGTCCGCGTGCGAGTCGAACCTGCGTTCCATCGCGACCGCACTTGAGCTGCTGTACGCAGATGAGCAGGACTATGGCCCCGCGGGTACCCACGACGTGACGCCCAACAACCTCAAGGGGCAGAGCGGCGTCTTCTACCTAAACAACACACCCAAAGACCCGGCCGCGCTCGACCAAACCAAGGATTATCAAGTGACGGTTACTGCCGCTGCCAACGGCAACCCGGCGTCGTACGTCATCCAATGTCCCGGAACCCACGTCGGATCGACGCTCGCCAAGCTGACTTCGTACGGAACCACGGACGGTAGCGCCTGCGGCGCGAACTGCACCGCCACAACGATCTACTACATCGCCGGCGCCGGGATGCAGGTGCAGTGATCGATCCGGTTGCGACGACCCTCGATGCGGTCGCCCGCCACGATCTGGCACGCCTGCCGCTCGCGGTCGCCGCCGGCGCTATGACGAGCCTCGGACCGTGTGTCGCGCCGCGCTACGTCGCGATGGCCGCTGTCATCGAGCGCAGTGGGCAGCGCGGACGATCCGTCCTACTGTTCATCTCCGGCTTGCTCGTCGGCTACGCCGCGCTCGGGTACGGCGTGGGGTTACTGGGCGCGCTCTTCACCTTCGCGACCCCCCTGTACGCCGTTTTGGCAATTGCGCTGTCTGCGTGCGGGATCGCACAGCTCCTACGAAGGTCGTGCGCCAGCGCGCATGGGCACGGGTCTCCCGTCCGCGCTAGCGGGGTATTTTCGCTTGGCGCCGGATCCGCGCTAATAATCTCGCCGTGCTGCACCCCAATCGTCGCCGCCATCGCCGGGATGAACACCTTGGACGGTCAGCCGGCGGTCAGCGCTACCTTTTTCGCAGCGTTTGCCCTGGGCCACGCGCTCCCGCTACTTCTGCTCGGTGCGACCGGATCGTTCGTTACAGCGCGGTTCGCGATGTGCGGCGGCGGCTCGGGCGCCGCGACAATCTCGGGCACGCTCATGCTCGCGCTAGGTGCCTACTACGGAGTCTTGGTGTGACGGCGCTCGCACCCGTGCGCCGCGCTTCGTGCGCCGCCATCTCCATCGCCATCGCTGCGCTACTCTTTCACGGGCCACTTGCTGCTTCCGTCGTGACGCGCGGCGATGACGCGCTGCGCGGCGGCGACCTTGCAACCGCCCTGCGAAGCTACCGAAAAGCCTTGATGCTCGATCCCAGCTCGGCAATCGCCGCGGACCGCCTCGCCTTTCACCTCGCGCTAGTCCATAGTCCGGTCGCTGCAGCATCGGCAATAGCGATCGCGAGCGACGCGCTGCGACTCCATCCGCGCGATTCGTCACTCTTGGCGGATCGTGGCTTCGGGGAACTGCAACTGCGAGCTTGGCGCGCGGCGCGGGCCGACTTCACGCGGGCGGGTTCGCTCGGGAACGACGCTCGATACGACTATCTTGCGGCCCGACTCGCACTGCGCCTTGCCGACCTAGCCGGTGCGCGCAGCGCTGCGGCCCGCGCCGAACACGACGATCCGGCATTCGTACCGGCGCGCTCGCTGCTAGCGAGCTTGCGATGACGTCGCTCACTGGTGGTTTCATCACCGTAAGTGGCGTGCTCGTTGCTGCGGTCTGCGATATCCAAACCGGGCTCATCTTCACGCCGGTCGCGTGCGCGATCGGTGCCACGGCATTCGGCGCAGCCCTGATTGATGGTACGGGGCTCGCTTCCGCGGCCGGCGCGATCACTGTGGGCGGGGCGCTGTTCGGCCTGCACGCGATGACGCTGGGACGCGGCATCGGTCTAGGCGACGTGCGCTTGGGCTGCGCAGTAGGAGCCGGTCTCGGTACCGCTCCCGGATTCGTCGCACTCGGCTGGGCGTTCGCTCTCGGTGGGGTCTACGGCAGCTTTCTGCTCGCGCTGCGTCGCGCGCGCCGCGATACGGAGATTCGGTTTGCGCCGTTCATCGCCGCCGGTACACTAGCTGCCCTCATACAAGGCACGTTATGGTGAAACGTCGGTGCACACTTCCGCTTGGCGTCGACCTCGGCCGTCGCCGCGTGCGCGTGGCTCTCGCCGAGCGCGTCGAGCGTGGTGCGGTGAATTTGCTTGCAGTCGCAGCGCGCGATGTCAACGACGATATCGTCGCAGCGCTTTGCGAGTCCGTCGACGAGCTCGGAACACCTGAGCGCCGCTGCATCGTTGGGATCGGCCCTCCGGATGCGGTGCTTCGCGTGGTTGCGTTTCCGACAATGTCAGCGCTCGAGCGACGCCGAGCAGCCCGGTTCGAGGCGGCGCGCGTGATGCCACCAGGCGATGGAACAACCGTGATCACCTTGACGCCGCTTCCGGACCGCTCCGCTTGGGTGCTCGGCGCCGCCCGCGCCGACGCACTCGCGCGGCGACGTACGACGATTGGCGGCGCCACTCTGCGCGCGGTCGCGGTCGACGATGTGGCGTTGGCCCTCGCCCGCGTTCACCGCACCGTGGACGGTACAATCGACATCGGTGGCGATGCAACTCAGTTGACCATCTTCGCGAAACCGCTCCCGTATGTCGTTTACCTGCCGATCGGCGGCGACGCACTTACAGTCGCGATCGCGGACGCGCTCGGGCTCGACGCCGGGCGGGCCGAATTCCGCAAACGCGCGCACGGCTTCGCCGGCGCCGGCGAGGCGCGCCGCGACGCACTGATAGCCGACGTCGTTGCGGCGCTGGGTGAGGCACGTGCCGCGACGGGCCTCGACGTACGCGCACTCGCTCTTATCGGCAACGGCAGCCGAATCCCTGGACTGGCCGATGCGTTCGAACGCGCGACGGGGATCGCCATACGCCTCGCCGAGTTGGACCCAGCGCTGTCCGCAACGCTGCCCGCCGATGTCTTGCGCGCGGCCGGAGCGGACTGGTCCCTAGCGGTCGGGCTCGCCCTTTGGGAGATCACAGCGTGAAACGTTACAACTACGCGCCGACGCCGCTTGCACTTGCCTTCACTGCTCTCACAGAGCGTTTCGGCGCCCTCCATCTTCGAGGACGAGTCGCAATCGTCGCCGCCGGGTTCGCTCTCCTCGCACTGATCGTCGCAGTCGAACTCTACCGGCTGATAAGGCTCAACGCGGCGGTCACGCTCATGAGCGCGCGCGCCGAGCGCAGCGCCGCCGCCGGCCAAGTCGGGTCGCTCGACCGCGACCTTGAGCGGCTGCGAAGGATCGACGCAGCGTTGACGGTGGCGCGGCGAACCGCGCTCGGCGACGTGAACGACCTCGTGCTGCTCGGTAATCGCTTGCCCGCACAGACCTGGCTGACCCGCATCCATGGCGACCGAAACGGCACTTGGGCCATTGAGGGCCGTTCCGTTCGCGTTCCCGAGGTTGGCACGGCGCTCGCCGGCGTACAGGCGATCGACCCTGACGCCCATGTCCGTCTGCAATCGCTCGCCCGTGTTGGGGAACGCGCGCAGACGGTGCGCTTCGCGCTCACCTGGGAGCGCGATTCACCGTGAGCCCGCCAGCCGTGGTTGCACTCGGGCTCGGCATAGTATTCGCTGGCTATGTTATCGTCGTGCGACCGATCGAAGCGCAGATCGCGAATCGCTACGCCGCCTTAGCGGCTGCTCAGCAAACGATCGACCATTATCCCGCACTGTCCGAGCACCTCGCGCTGGCGGACCGTGAACGCAACCGTCTACGGCGTGCCCTGGCACGATTTCGACTCGGTGCCGGTCCTGCGACAACGCTTGAGCGCTTCTTGCAAACCGCGAGCGTCGCGACGATGCGGCACGGAACGACGATCCGAGCCATCGATGCCGAACCTCACGCGACCCAACTGCTTGCCGCCGTCCCGCCGCCCCCGTTGGACGAGCTTCCACTCCGGCTCACGTTGCGCGGCGCGTACGGCGCGCTGCTCGCGACGATCCGCGATCTCATTTCAGCACCCCTGGCCAGCCGGCTGACCATCGAGGCCCTCGCACCCGACGACCGAGAGCGCGCTCGGCCGGCCCTGCTCGTCGCCGAGCTCCGCGTCGTCCTGCTTCGCTCTCCGGAGAAGCCCGGTGTTCGCACTGAACCTCATTGAACGCCGCGTCGTGACGTGCGCGTCCTTGTTCGCCTTCGTCGGCGCCGTTGCGCTCGTCCCGAGCCAAGCCAGTCGCCTATCGATTGCCGCGGTACGGGCCGCCGCTCCGCCACGCGCGCTCGCCGTACCGACGGACGTCCTCGCGGAGCGCGATCCATTCGTTCCGCAGGTCGACGATCCCGACAGCGTTCCGAGAACTGCAGCGTTCGCGCGCATCGCACCGCTTCCGCCGAACGCGGGTGCAGGAGCGTTCCCCTTCGTTATGGCTAGGAGCACCCCACGCTTACTCGCCGTCGTCACCGGGCCAGAGCCCCGTGCTCTCGTCGACGAGCGGGGCGCGAGGCGCCTAGTCCGCGCCGGGGACCGGGTTGCCGGCGGCCGGATCGCAACGCTCGACGCCGCCGGAATCACGCTCGATAATGGCCAGCGGATCGCGCTCGGAAGCGAGCAGCGTCGATGAACGTACGCCGGATTGTCGCTGCGGTTTTGGCACTCGCGCTCGGGCTAGCGGCAACAGCCAACGCGGCCGATCGCATCTCCATCGAGGCCCGCGACACGGACCTCGCCGACGTCGTTCGCCTCATCGGCCTGCAATCCGGCCTTAACGTCGTCGCCGACGGTTCGATCAAACCGCAGCACATTACCTTTCGGCTTCACGACGTCGGTGTCGAGACCGCACTCTCGACCCTGGCTCAGGCGTATAACCTCCAGACGCACCGGGAAGGCAACATCGTTCTCGTTGGCGACGCGGCGACGATGAACCGCCGCTACTCCGAGGACAGCGATCCCAGCGCACCGCGCACTGAGATCTTCACCCTAGCTCACGCCAAACCTGAAGACGTCACGGCCGCGCTCCTCGCCGCGCTTCCGGCGGGGACCGTCGCCGTCGGTGACAAACGCACCGCGTCGGTCCTCATCACTGCCAACGCGACAACGCTCGAACGTACCCGTCGCCTCGTCCACGCGCTCGACTCGCCGACCGCCGGAGCGAACGGCACGACCGAGAGCGTCCCTCTGCGCAACGCACGGCCTTCAGAAGCGGTGAAAGCGTTGCACGGCGTCGTCCCGGACGCCATGCTCGTTGCCGACGATCGCGCCAATGCCGTCATCGTCACCGGAACGCGCGAACTGCGGACAATCGCTATGAGCCTGTTGGAAGCGCTCGATGCTCCCGGCCGCCAGGTCCTCTTTGAGGTCAGAGTTGCCGACGTGAAACCCGTCGACGACAGCACGAATGTCGGCATCCAGTTTGGTGGCGCCAGCTTCGGAAGTGGCGCGCTCGCGCAGTTCCCCTACACGCTGACGAAGAGCTCGATCGCTGTGAACGCTCAGATCAACACAATGGTGCAGAGCGGCCGTGCGCAGATCCTCGCGACGCCACGCATCGCGACCCTTAACAACAAAGAAGCATCGATCCTCGTGGGCGAGCAATATCCGGTCGTGACGGTCAATCAACAGACCGGGTTCCCGTCGGTACAGACGATCGACATCGGCGTACGTCTGCGCCTGACGCCGATGATCGGTGCGGACGGTGCTATTACGGCGGAGGTCCATCCTGAGTTTTCTCAGATCATAGGCTTTAACAGCTCGTTCCCCGTGATTGCGAATCGGAAGGTCGACGCGACGTTGCGAGTCGGCGACGGCGAGACGATCGTGCTCGGCGGTTTGTTCCAGGACGTCTCTTCAGAAACGATTTCGAAGGTGCCTTTCTTGGGCGAGCTGCCGATCCTCGGACCGTTCTTTCGCAACAAACAGCGTTCGCACACGCGCGACGAGATCGTCTTCTTCATCACACCGCGATTGCTTTAGATCCCCACCGCCTTTAGCAGAACACGCTTCGGGCGCTGGCCGTCAAACTCACCATAGTGGACGCGCTCCCACGGGCCGAGGTCGAGCTTACCGTCCGTCACTGGAATCATCACCTGATGTTCGAGGATCATGCGTTTGAGGTGCGCGTCCGCGTTGTCCTCGCCGGTGAGGTGATGCCGATAGTCCTTCCCCGCCGGCGCTAGCCGTTCGAGCCAGGTCATGATGTCGGACCAGAGCCCCGACTCGTGATCGTTCACGAACACGCTAGCGGTAATGTGCATCGCGCTCACGAGAACGAAGCCCTCACGTAAGGAGGCTTTCGCCCGGACGCGTTCGACGTGCTCGGTGATGTCGATGATCGCGTAGCGCGTTTCGGTGTTCATCGTGAGGTATTCCGTGTGGCTCGTCACGCTACGCACCGCTTTCTTAAGCACCGGTGAGAGGATACTGGTGAAATGCCGTGATTTTTTATGCCGTCCCAATGCGGGGCTGCGGGCCCTCGGTTATTGTCAGAGCGTCGCGACGTTGCCATAGCTCTCCAGCCTTCCAGAGGAACACCCATGCGCCATGCTACCTACGGACTCGCGCTCGCCGCGACGCTGATCTTCACCGGATGCGGCGGCGGGGGGAGTAGCTCCACGCCGATCCCGACGCCCACGCAGGGCTCGAACTCCGGCAGCTCCCAGACCCAGTCCGAGACCGCGATCTCGGCAACCAACGCACTCGGCGAACCGATGAAGAGCCTCAGCAGCTTCAACAGCGGCTCCTCACCCCAATCCGACGCGCGAAGCACGCAGTCGCTGACGCTCAACACCTGCCAATCCTATTCGGGCGGCGGCAGCTACGAGTTCTTCGCACCCGACAAGAACAACGACCCCAACTCGACCGAGGCCGAGTACTTCTACGATTCCGCTTGCGCGCAGCCGGCGCGCGACGTCGTCCGCATCTGGACCTCGACCGGCGCGTCGTCCGAGACCGTCAACGAGACCACGAAGATCTTCACGGTCAACAACGGGACCGCCAGCGCCACCCGCACCGATGCGATCGCCCTCGCGAACGCCACGTTCGACCAGTACGGCTACCCGGTCCCGGCCAACGGTTTCGACCGCACCGCAACGGGCAGCCTCAGCATCGCGGGCTCCAATACCATCAACTCCGACTTCGAACTCGTCATGCTGCCCGGGACCAGCACCACCGAATCGTTCTGCGGTGACGCGGCCGGCTACAACGCGACCGGGTTCCCCACGCTGAACGAGACGTTCGGGTGGCAGGGCGGCGTGTCGTCGACCGGGACGCGCACGGTCAACGCCGACGGTTCGGTCACGTGGAATGCGACCCACGCCGGCTCGACCGCGAAGGGCGCGATCGGGTCGCTCTCGATCCACGTCGGATCGGCGAACACGACCTGCCCGATCGCGACGCCGATGTTCACCCTCGCCGGCGGCACGACGCAGGGCGCGTACACGATCCCGACGGTGGCGACGTATAAAGCCGGCCTGTTGATCGGGCTGACGATCACGAACGCCACGCTCGCCAACGGCACGACGCTCAACGTCACCACCAATACGAGCGTGTCACCGACGAGTAACCTGTTCATCACCGGAACGGTCGCGAACGCCGGCACGACGGTCGCAACGTTCAACGTCGACGCCTTCGGCGACGGGACGCTTACCATCAGCTCGAGCGGCGCCCAATACGTCCTCGACGATTGGCACGTCGTCCACTAGGTCGGGACCCAGATCACCTCACGCGCCGGGAAGCTTGTCGGGAGCGCCCCGTAGCGGACCGAGACGTCGATGATCGGCTGCATCTCGGCCGGATCGAGATGACCCGCGTAGGTCGCGCGGGTCATTCCCGTTAGCGTTGCCGGATCGAGCTTGAGGTAGCGACTGACGATCGGCAGCGACTCGACATGGTGCGCGTTCGCCCAATCGGCCGCCTCGGCCATCGCCTCCACGAACCGTTTGGCCACGTCCGCGTTGGCGGCCAGCCAATCGGTTCGTGCCACGTTCACCCCGAGGTACCAGTGCGGCGCGATTGCGTCGTATACGAGCGCGAACACGCGGCCGGTCTTCTTCGCCAGCGTCAGCGTCGGCTCGATGAAGAGCGCCGCGTCGACGTGACCCTCGGCCAGCGCCGGCAGCATCTCGCTGTAGACGAACTCGACGTACTTCGAGTCCTTCGCGTTGCCGCCGTTCTTGTCGATCCAGGCCATCGTCGCGATGTGCGAGTTCGTGTTGAGGCCGTTGACCGCGACCGTCTTGCCGGCGAGATCGCGCGCGGTCCGCAAGGGCGAATCCTTGGCGACGAGCAGCTCGGAGGTCGGGGCGGCG
>Ga0209415_10010553_pt1 | contig 15682 bp, 13 predicted proteins | sample PeaSoiSIISIP2007_FD_187696 | JGI IMG/M metagenome (GOLD analysis project Ga0209415, IMG submission 187696) | Peat soil microbial communities from Weissenstadt, Germany - SII-SIP-2007 (SPAdes) (version 2) | ecosystem: Environmental > Terrestrial > Soil > Wetlands > Peat | place: Germany... | reverse complement strand
GGGTCCTCGCGCCGGGCGGCGGCGGCGAGGCGCGGGCGGGGCGGCGCGGCGTGCGCGACGATGCGCTCGATCGCCGCGCGCTCGAGCACCTCCTGGGACTGCAGTTCGGCGGCGAGCTCGTCGAGCGTCGCGCGATTGGAGGCCAGCAGGCGCATCGCGGCGGCGCGGGCGGTGTGCAGCAGCTCCTCGCGCTCCTCGTCGCGCAGGCGCAGCGTCTGCTCTGAGACGCGCTCGTCCATCGGCGAGCCGCGGCCGGTCACCGCGACCGTGGTGCCCATCGCGTAGTCGGTGATCATCGCCCCGGCGACCTCCGAGGCGCGCCGCAGGTCGTCGGCGGCGCCAGTGCTGACGGCGCCGAACACGATCTGCTCGGCGGCGCGGCCGCCCAGCAGCATCGTCATGTGGTCGATCAGCTCCTCGCGCGTCTTGAGGTAGCGGTCCTCGTCGGGGAGGTTCAGCGTGTAGCCGAGGGCTCGGCCGCGCGGCACGATCGAGACGCGGTGCACGCGGTCGACCGCCGGCAGCATCTCGGCGACCAGTGCGTGCCCGGCCTCGTGGTAGGCGACGACCTCCTTCTCGTGGTCGTTCAGCACACGGCGCGACTGCGTCCCGGCGATCACGCGCTCGAGCGCGTGATCGAAGTCCTCGTCGAGGATCTGGCTGGCGGCGCGGCGGGCGGCGAAGATCGCCGCCTCGTTGCAGATGTTCGCCAGGTCGGCGCCGGTCAGGCCGGCGGTCTGGCGCGCCACCATCTCAAGATCGACAGCGCCGAGCGGCTTGCCGCGAACATGCACGCGCAGGATCTGCTCCCGGGCGTGCACGTCGGGCGGCGCGACGTAGATCTGGCGGTCGAAGCGGCCAGGACGAAGCAGCGCTCCGTCGAGCTTGTCGATCAGGTTCGAGGCCGCGATCACGACGAGCCGGTCGGTGGAGGCGAAACCGTCCATCTCGATCAGCAGCTGGTTGAGCGTCTGGTCCTTCTCGCCGCTGATGCCGAAGTTGCCGCGCTGGCCGCCGACCGCGTCGAGCTCATCGATGAAGATGATCGCGGGCTCATGCTTGCGGGCGATGCGGAACAGCCGGCGCACGCGCGCGGCGCCGAGACCGGCGAACATCTCGACGAACCCGGCGGCCGACTGCGCGTAGAAGTGGGCACCCGACTCGTGGGCTACGGCCTTCGCCAGGAGCGTCTTGCCCGTCCCGGGAGGACCGTGCAGCAGCACACCGCGCGGCACACGCGCGCCGAGCCGGGCGAAGCGCTCCGGGTTGCTGAGGAACTCGACGACCTCCTGCAACTCGGCGCGCGCATCCTCGACGCCGGCGATGTCGTCCCAGCCGACCGAGCTGGCCGAATCCGGTTTGATCTCCTGCGGTTTGGTGCGCGGCAGCGTGCGCACGACGAGCGCGAAGATCGTGACCAGCGACACCATGAACAGCACCGTGATGGCCGGGAGCCACGTGGACGCGAAGTTGTTGACGCTGCTGGAGAAGTCGCCGATCAGCACGGGCGAAGCTTATCGGCGCCTTCCAGGGCCGTCTGGCGTATCGGGCCACCCCAGCCGGTGAGAAAACCGCGGTGCGTTGGTTGGGAAACCGCGGCGCCGGGGTCTCCGCGATGACCGACCCGGCGGCGATGCGGATCAGGCCGGCGAGCCGAGCATCGCGACCGCCAGATCGCCGAAGAACCGCGTGGCGAACTCGAGGTCGCGGACGTCGATGCGCTCGTCGGCGCCGTGGATCAGATGGTCGGTCTCGAACTTGGTCGCGAAGCGGTGCGGAAAGAAGCCGTAGGCGGCGCACTCCGGGAAGGCGTCGCGGAAGGTTCGCGAGTCGGTGAAGCCCGGCAGCACCGTCGGGACGCAGATGGCGTCGGGATCCTGGACTCCGATCCAGCCGCGGATGAAGTCGGCCATCGGCGAGTCGATCGGCGAGCGGTTGCCCATCACCCGCTCGGTCCACTCGAGGCGGTAGGGGCCGGGCGGGCCGACGACCTCCTCGATCGCCGCGAGCGCCGCCTCCTCGCCGAGGCCGGGCGGAACGCGGCAGTCGACGGCAAGGCGGGCGTGAGAGGGAATCACGTTGATCTTCTCCGAGCCGAAGATGCGCGTCGGCGCGAGCGAGACGCCGAGCCAGGGCTCGATCAGCGGAACCAGGCGCGGCTCGACGGCCCCGATCCGAGCCAGCGCCCCCGCCGCGTTGTCCCCCTCGAGCACACCGATCGCCTCGAGGAAGGCGCGCGGCTCCGCGGTCAGGCGGTAGCTGGGTTGGCGCTCCGCGAAGCGCTGCATTATCGGCGCCAGCTTCAGCAGGGCGTTGTCGCCCAGCCGCGGCATCGAGGCGTGTGCGGCGGCGCCGTCGGTGTGCAGCACGAAACGGAAGATGCCCTTCTCCGCACAGCCCAGGCAGTAGAGCCGGCGGCCGGCGTAGTCGATGATCCCGCCGCCCCCCTCGTTGACGAGGAAGTCGCAGCGCACCTTCTCAGGATGCGTGGCGGTCAGCCACTGCGCGCCCTCGGAGCCGCCGGTCTCCTCGTCGACGAGCACGACGACGAGCAGCGTGCCGGCCGCGGGGCGCCAGCCGGAACGGGCCAGCGCGCATGCGGCGGCGACCTCGGCGGCGGTTTGCGACTTCATGTCGAGCGCACCGCGACCCCAGACGAAGCCGTCCGCCAGATCGCCGGACCAGGGGTCGTGCGACCACTCCGACGCCGTCGCGAGCACGGTGTCGACGTGGGAGAGCAGGCAGAGCACGGGGCCGGGGGAAACGCCGTCAAGGCGCGCGATCAGGTTGGGGCGCTCCGGCGTGCGACCCAGGAGCTCGCAGGTGAAGCCGGCCTCTGTGAGATGAGCCGCCAGCTGCTCCTGGGCGGCGCGCTCGTTGCCGGGCGGGTTGACGGTGTCGAAGCGGATCAGCCGCTGGAGCAAATCGACCGACTCGCTGGGCGCCTGCGTGCTCACCGCGTGCATCCTAAGAGGTCGCCCGAGAACTCCGCACAGGCGAGCCGTGACCGCGATCCCCAGCGGTGATACTGGAGGGCGTGGAACGCCTGTTCGAGGAGCCGCGGGCGCCCGGCCCGCCCGCCCCGCTCGCGGTTCGGATGCGTCCGGTCACGCTCGATGAGCTGGTCGGCCAGCGGGCTCTGCTCGGAGCGGACGCGCCGCTGCGCCGCGCGCTCGCACAGGGCCGCCTTCACTCGATGATCCTGCACGGCCCGCCCGGCTCGGGCAAGACGACGCTCGCGCGGATCATCGCGAGCGCGAGCGGAGCCGAGTTCGAGGAGCACAGCGCGGTCGACACCGGACGCGCCGAGGTGCGCGCGGTGATCGAACGTGCGCGCCACCGCGGCCGCGCGACCGTCTTCTTTCTCGACGAGATACACCGGTTCAACAAAGCCCAGCAGGACGCCCTGCTGCCGGCGGTCGAGGAGGGCCTCGTGACGCTGATCGGGGCGACGACCGAGAACCCGCGCTTCGAGGTCAACGGCGCGCTGCTCTCGCGGGTCACCGTGTACGAGCTCGAGCCGCTGAGCGCCGAGGATGTCGCGACGCTGCTGCGGCGGGCGCTGGAGCGCGGGGAGCTCGGCGACGGGCTCGAGCTGGACGCCGACGCCATCGAGCTGCTGGCGGCGCGCGCCGGCGGCGACGCACGCGTCGCGCTCAGCGCCCTCGAACGCGCGGCGGCGACCAGCCGCCACGTCGACCTCGCCGCCGCGCGCGAGGCACTGACCGGCGGGCTGGTCCGCTACGACCGCGCCGGCGACCAGCACTACGACACGATCTCAGCCTGGATCAAGGCGACGCGCGGCAGCGACCCCGACGCCTCGCTGTACTACCTCGCAACGATGCTGGAAGGTGGCGAGGACCCGCGCTTCATCGTGCGCCGGATGGTGATCCTGGCCTCCGAGGACATCGGCAACGCCGACCCGCAGGCGCTCACCGTCGCGACCGCCGCGGCCGCGGCGGTCGAGCACGTCGGGCTGCCCGAGTGCACCTACGCGCTCGCCCAGGCGGCGATCTACCTCTCGCTCGCACCGAAGTCCAACGCGGCGGGGCGGGCGCTCGGCGCCGCGCGCGAGCAGATCCGCTCCGACGGCGCGCGGCCGGCGCCACCGGCGCTGCGCGGCGCCGGCGACTACGACTACCCGCACGCGCATCCCGGCCACACCAGCCCGCAGGAGCTGATGCCCGAGGGCCTCGAAGGCGTGCGCTTCTACGCTCCCGACCAGGCCGAGGCGGCGCTCGCCGCCGCGCTCGCACGCGTCCGCGCGGCGCGCGGGCGGCCGGCCGACTGAGGCGGCGACCGCGCCGGGGGCGGCGGCGCACGCTCCGTAAGCTTTGCCAATGCCAGCCCAGGCCTACGCCGGCAAGGAATGCGTCTGCCAGTACCGCCGCGGGATCTGCGACCAGTCGTGCGTGCGTGACATGCTCGCGGTGCCTTTCTACATCGCCTGCCTGCGCCTCGACGGTCGTCGCTGCCTGGTCGTCGGCGGCGGCGAGGTCGGGCTCGAGAAGGTCGAGGGACTGCTCGTCTGCGGCGCGTCGGTGACGCTCGTCGCGCCCAGCGCGCACCCGGAGCTCGCAGCGCTTGCGGCCGAGGGGTCGATCGCCTGGGAGCGCCGCGAGTACGCGCCGGCTGACCTCGACGGCTCGTTCCTGGCGATCGCGGCGACCGACGACAGCGAGGTCAACATCGCCGTGCACGCGGACGCCGAGGCGCGCACGATGCTCGTCAACGTGGTGGACGTGCCGCCGCTGTGCAACTTCATCCTGCCGGCGATCGTGCGCAGCGGTCCGCTGGCGATTGCGATCTCGACCGCCGGCGCCTCGCCGGCGCTCGCCAAGCGGATGAAGCGCGAGATCGCGGCGCAGTTCGGCGAGGAGTACGCGCGGCTGGCGGTGATCCTCAACGAGGCGCGCGGATGGGCGAAGGCGACATTGCCGACCTTCCAGGAGCGCCGGGACTTCTTCGAGTCGATCGTCGGCGGCCAGCCGGACCCGATCGCCCTGCTGCGCAGGGGGGACGAACCCGCGGTGCTCGAGCTGATCGAGCAGGCCAAGGGCGCAGCGGCGAGCATCTGAGGGAAGGGCGGCCGCAAAGGCCGCTCGTTGCGGGAAACCGCTCCGTCTCGCGCGTTCGGTCGCCTGGCCTCTGGCTATGCTGCCCCGCGATGCCGCTGCGCTCGACGCACCGCGCGGCGCAGGCGCGATCGGCGGCCTCGGACGTCCGCCTATTGCTGTTGGCGAACCTGCGCGCGCTGCCGATGGAACACGCATGAGGCGATCCGCTCACGGCTGGCTCGGCTCGGCGCTCGCGCTGGCGTTGGTGGGCGCCGCGATCGCGGCCGCCTCGCCCGCCGGCGCCGCCGAGGTCGGGGTGAACATCACGTCCAACGCCGGCATGGCCTCCGGGAAGATCGCGGCCGACATTCGCGCGAGCCGTCCCGCGTGGGTGCGTGTCTTCCTCGTGTGGTCCTACGTCGAGCCGACGCAGGGCAACTACAGCGCGTCGTGGATCCAGGTCTATCAGCGCTTCTTCGCCTCACTCCCGGCCGCCACCCAGATCGACGTCGACGTCGTCGGGGCGCCGTCGTGGGCCAACGGCGGCAGCAGCTCGAGCGCCGCTCCGCCGGTCAACGCCTCCGACTACGCGGGCTTCCTCAACTACCTCGTCAACACCTTCCACGGACGCGTCAAGGCATGGGAGATCTGGAACGAGGAGGGGACCCCGAACTGGTGGACCGGCACCGCGGCGCAGTACGCGGACCTGCTGAAGGCGACCTACCCGGCGATCAAGTCAGCCGACCCGAACGCCACGGTGATCATGGGCGCCAGCGACCCGGCCTTCCTGACCCAGCTCTATCAGGACGGAGCGAAGGGTTCGTTCGACGGGGTCGCCGTCCACACCGACACCGCCTGCGACGTCACCTCACCGTACGTCTATGAGTACAACCCGCAGACGACGACCGTCAACCAGTATTTCTTCCTCGGCTTCACCGGGATCCATGCGCTGATGGTCGCCAACGGCGACGGTTCCAAGCCGATCTACATGACCGAGATCGGCTGGGCGTCGACCGCCAGCGAATGCCAGACCGGCGCCTGGGCCGGCCAGAAGCTCGCCGGCGTCAGCCAACAGATGCAGGCCACCTTCCTCCAGCAGGCCTACCACTGCCTCGCGCAGCCGCAGTACTCCTACGTGAAGGCCGCGATGTGGTTCGAGATGTACGACGCCGGCAACTCCACAGCGCCGCTCGAGAACTATGGGCTGCTGAACACCAACTTCTCGCCGAAACCGGCGTTCGCCGCGTTCGAACAGGAATCGCTGCACGGGGACCAGCTGACCGGACCGTGCGGCAGCTTCAACGGACCGGCGATCCGGATCCTGCGCCCGACGCCGGGACAGCGCTACAGCGGACCGCTGAAGATCGCGGTCTCGGCGAGCAGCCCCGCGAACGGGGTGCGCGAGATAACGATCCAGCTCAGCAAGCACAGCCGCGTGCACTTCTTCGCCAGGCACTTCCCGGCCCGCTTCGGCGGCTCGATCGCCTGGCGGTCGGCGGCGAAGCTGAAGCTCGGGCCGCACACGATCAGGGTGATCGTCACCGACAAGCTCGGCAACGTCAGCACGGCGACGATCCACGTCGTGCACATGCGGGCGCCGCTGCGCCAGCGCCGCCACCACTGAGACCCCGGTCCGCGCGAGTGGGCGCGAGACGGCGCGGTGAGCGCGGGGGGATTACCGTGCAGCCCGTGCGCGGTCAGGCCTGTGGACTGAATGTGCGCCCGGTGCCGCCGGGCGGGCCGCCGCCGCGCCGGGGCGAGCCGCTGCGGGGTGGCGATCCTGGCGGCGATTGAGCTGCGCGGCCTGACACGGCGCTACGGCGAGCGCGTCGCGCTGGCTGACGTGACGCTCAGCCTGGCGACCGGCCAGACGCTCGCCGTGCTGGGCCCCAACGGCGCCGGCAAGACCACGCTGCTTCGGCTGCTGGCGACGCTGCTTCGCCCGCACGGCGGGGTGGTCGAGGTCCTGGGGCACCCGCTGCCGAAGGAGAACTGGGCGGTGCGGGGGCGGATCGGGCTGCTCGGCCACGAGCCGCTGCTCTACCGCGAGCTGAGTGCGCGCGAGAACCTGGCGCTCCACGGCGCGTTGCACGGCGTCACGGGCACGCGACGCAGCGAGGAGCTGCTCGCAGCGGTCGCGATGGAGCGCCGCGCGGACGAACCACTGAGGACCCTCTCTCGCGGCATGGTTCAGCGCGTCGCGGTCGCGCGCACGCTGCTGCACGACCCGGCGCTCCTGCTGCTGGATGAGCCGCGCGCGAACCTCGATCCGGCAGCGAGCGAGCTGGTGGAGCCGCTGATCGGGCGTGCGTCGGGGCGCACGCGGGTGATCGTCAGCCACGACCCGGCGGGTGTGCTGGCGGAGGCCGATCTCGTGCTCGGCTTGGTGCGCGGCCGTGTGGCGCTGCTCGCCGGCGCCGCTGAGCTGGACGCCGCGGCGCTGACGGAGCTCTACCGATGAGCGCGCCGGGTGCTGCGGTCGCGCCGCGCACGCACGTCGTGCTGGCGGCCCTGCTTCGCAAGGAGCTGCGCGTCGAGCTGCGCAGCTTCGAAGCCGTGCCCGCGATGTCGCTGTTCAGCGTGACGACCTTCGTGCTCTTTCACTTCGCCCTGTCGCGCAACACGCTGAGCGGCGATCTGGCGAGCGGGGTGCTGTGGGTGACGCTTCTGTTCGCGGCGATGCTCGGCATCAACCGCCTGTTCGTGGCCGACGCGGAGCAGGGTGGCTTCGACGGCTTCCTGCTGTCGCCGGCCGATCGCAGCGCTCTGCTCTACGCAAAGGCGCTGACGCTGCTGGCCTACCTCGTGGTGCTCGAGCTGGTGGCCGTGCCGGCGTTCGCGCTGCTGCTGCTCGGGCCCGCGCTCTGGCCGGCGCTGCCGGGACTGCTCGTCGTGCTCGCGCTCGGCGACCTCGGGGTCGTCGTGATCGGAACGCTCGTCGGGGCGTTGGCCGTTCGAACCAGCGTGCGCGATCTGCTCGGCCCGATGATCTCGCTGCCGCTGCTCGTGCCGGTGCTGCTGTGCGCCGCGCGCGCCTCCTCGCCGGTGCTCGCGGCGACGCGAGCCGGTCCGCTGCCGCTTCGCTGGCTGGTGACGTTGGCGCTCTATGATCTCGTCTTCGGGTTGATCACCTTCGCGGTCTTCGACTTCCTCCTGGAGGACTGAACCGATGTACGGCAAGCGGCTGCGGACACTCGCGCTGACCACGTTCGCGGCGCTCACCTTGACGCTGGTGCTCGCCTTCTTCTGGGCGCCGAACGACGCCGACCAGGGGTTCCTGCAGAAGATCTTCTACATCCACGTGCCGCTGGCGATCGTGACGCTGTGCGGCTTCATCTACGGCGGCGTCGCCGCGATCGCCCACCTGCGCACGCACGACTCCCGCTGGGACATGCGCTCCTACGTCGCAATCCATCTGTCGCTCGTGTTCGGCGTCGGCGTCCTGATCACGGGCTCGATCTGGGCCAAGGGGTCGTGGGGGGTCTGGTGGGACTGGAGCGAGCCGACGCTCGTCTCGTTCCTGCTCATCATGCTGCTCTACGCCACCTACCAGCCGCTGCGTTTCGCGATCGAGGACCCGGAGCGCCAGGCGCGCTATGCGTCGGTGTTCGCGATCACCGCAGGAGCGTTCGTGCCGATCAACTTCGTCATCGTGCGGCTCTCGACCGCCTACCTGCATCCGCGGGTGCTCGGCAACGTCAGCGCCAATCTGCCCGGGCGCTTCCAGGTCGTCTTCTACCTCTCGCTGGTCAGCATCGCGCTGCTGTGGATCACGCTGTGGCGCTACGAGATGACCTCGAAGCACGCCAGCGCGCAGCTGCGCGCGCTGCGGCGGCTGCTCGCCGGCGAGGACGAGGAGCAGCTGCCCCGGCGCAGCGCCGTGCCGACGCTGAGCCTGGAGACGGCGAGCGCAGGCAGCGCCGAAGGCGGGGGCGGGGCCCGATGATCCCGCTGCACGACGCCGTGCCCTATGTCGCGGCCGCCTACACCGTCTTCTTCGCGCTGATCCTGCTCTACCTGGCGATCATGTCCGGCAAGCTCGGCCGGATCGAGCGCGAACTCGGTGAGCTGACCGAGCTGGCCGCGCGAAGGGGCGCCGGCGCAGGCGACCGGGACGAGCCGTGACCGAACTGCTGCTGCTCGGGATCTCGCACCGCATCGCGCCGGTGGCGCTGCGCGAGCGCGTCGCGCTGACCGACCGCCAGGCTTCGCGCTTCGTCACCGGTCTCTGCGCCGAGCAGGCGATCGCCGAGGCGGTGGCGATCTCGACCTGCAACCGCACGGAGCTGTACGTGGTCACGCTGGACGCGGGCAGCGCGACCGAGAGCACCCTGCTCGCGCGTCTGGCGGCGCACGCCGAGATCGGCGTCGACGAACTCGCCCACGCCACCTACACGCTGCGCAACTGCGACGCCGCCCGCCACCTGTTCCGCGTGACGGCGGGCCTGGAGTCGATGATCGTCGGCGAGCACGAGATCCAGGGGCAGGTGCGCCGCGCGCACGAGAGCGCTCGCGAGACGGGCACCAGCGGACCGCTGTGCAACCGCCTGTTCGGGGCGGCGCTGGGCACCGGCGCGCGCGTGCGTGCCGAGACGGCGATCGCCCGCAACCACGTCAGCCTCTCGTCGGTCGCGGTCGAACTGGCGGAGCGGCTGCTCGGGGACCTCGGCGGACGCCCGGTGGTCGTGATCGGCGCCGGTGAGACCGCCGAACTGACCGCCCAGGCGCTCGCGGCGCGCGGCGTCGCAACGATCTTCATCGCCAACCGTCACGCCGACCGCGCGCGCTCGGTCGCGGAGCGCTTCGGCGGCTCCGTCGTCGGCCTCGACCGGCTACCCGAAACGCTCGAGGCCGCGGACATCGTGCTCGCCTCGACCTCCTCGCCGCATGCGATCGTCGGGCACGAGGAGCTCGAGCTGGTGATGCGCGCACGCGAGCACCGGCCGCTGCTCCTGATCGACATCGCCGTGCCACGCGACATCGATCCGGCCTGCGCCGCGATCGACGGGGTCACGCTGCGCGACATCGACGACCTGCAGGCGGCCGTCACGCACAATCTCTCGAGCCGCGCCGCCGACATCCCCGCGGCCGAGGAGATCATCGCCCAGGAGATCGGGCGCTTCGCCGAATGGCTCGGACAACTCGATGTGCGACCCACGATCGGCGCCCTGCACGAGCGCGGCGAGACGATCGTCGAGCGCGTGCTCCAGGAGAACGACGGACGCTGGGAGTCGGCGTCCGCCCGCGACCTCGTGCGCGTCGAGGCGCTCGCGCGGGCGGTCGTCGCGCGGCTGCTGCACGAGCCGACGATCCGGCTGCGCAGCCTGGACGCCGAACGTGTCCACGGCAGCATCGAATTGCTGCGCGACCTCTTCGCCCTGCGCGGTGACGGAGCGGCGCGCGAGACGCCCGGCGAGGAGGACCGCAGCGACGGGGCTGGCGCGCCCGGCGGAGCGCGCGACAACGTGCGGGAGCTGCGCCGCGGCCGGCCGTGACCGGCTCGGACGAGCAGGCACCGAAGCGAAGCGCACAGGCCGACCCGCGCGCGCGCCGCGTGCGGGCCCGAAGACACGCCAAAATGCGCCTCGGGACGCGCGGGAGCCCGCTGGCTCTGCGCCAGGCGGCGCTGGTGGCCGAGCAGATCGACGGCGAGGTCGAGATCGTCGTGCTGCGCACCGGCGGAGACCGCGGGGCGGGCGCCGACAAGCGCCGCTGGGTGGACACGATCGAGGCGGCGCTGCTCGAGCGCTCGGTCGACCTCGCGGTCCACTCGGCGAAGGACCTGCCGGCGCAGCTCGGACCCGGACTCGTGATCGCCGGCTCGCCGGCGCGCGAGGACGCCCGCGACGCGCTATGCGGCGCGCGTTCGATCGCCGCTCTGCGCGCCGGCGCGCGCGTGGGGACGAGCAGCCTGCGGCGGCGCTCGCAACTGCTCGCGCTTCGCGAGGACCTCGACGTGGCCGAGCTGCACGGCAACCTCGACACGCGGCTCGGCCGGCTCACGGCGGGCGACTTCGACGCGATCGTGCTCGCCGCAGCCGGCCTGCGCCGACTCGGACGCGACGGCTGGCGGGCGATCGACGAACTGGTCCCGGCCGCCGGCCAGGGCACGCTCGCGATCCAGGCACGCGAAGGCGACGCGCGCGTCGCCGACGCGATCGCCGCGCTGCGCGACCCGGCGACCGAGCGGGCGCTGACGGCCGAACGCACGCTCGTGCGCTGCATGGGCGCCGGATGCGACACGCCGGTCGGCGCGCACGCCCGCGAGCACGGCGACGGGGAGCTCGAGTTGCGCGCGTTCGTTGGCGCGGCCGACGGGAGCGAATGGATCCGCGACAGCGTTCGCGTGGCCGCCGAGCCGGGCGCCGTTGGTGAGATTGTCGCCGAGCGCCTGCTCGCCTGCGGCGCCGGGGCGCTGCTCGGATGAGCGCCGGCGCGCCGGACGGCGCCGCGACAACGGGGGTCGGGCGGGTCGCCTTCGTCGGCGCGGGTCCGGGCGACCCCGGCCTGTTGACGGTACGCGCCCTCGAGCTGATCGCGCTCGCCGACGTGATCCTCTACGACCGCCTGATCCCGGCGTCAGCCCTGGCAGGCGCGAGGGCGGACGCCGAGCTGCGCTATGTCGGCAAGCAGGGCGGCGGACCGTTCGTGCCGCAGGAGGAGACCGAGACGCTGATGCGCCAACGAGCCGGCGCCGGTGCGCTCGTCGTGCGCCTGAAGGGCGGCGACCCGTTCGTGTTCGGCCGTGGCGGCGAGGAGGCGCTCGCGCTGGCAGCGGCCGGGATCGCCTTCGAGGTGGTCCCCGGGGTGACTGCTGGAATCGCCGCGGCCGCCTACGCGGGGATTCCGGTGACCCACCGCGGGCTGGCGAGCGCCGTCGCGCTGATCACCGCGCACGAGGACCCCGACAAGGCGGAGAGCGCGCTCGACTGGGGCGCTCTCGCCGCCTTCCCGGGAACGCTCGTCTTCTACATGGGGGTGCGTACGCTGCCGGCGCTGAGCGCGCGGCTGATCGAGGCCGGACGAGCCGGCAGCCAGCCGGCCGCGGTCGTCTCACACGGGACGCTGCCGGAACAGCGGACCGTGCTCGGCACACTCGCGACGATCGCGCAGGACGCCGCCGCCGCGGGCGTGCAGGCGCCGGCGATCACGGTGATCGGCGACGTCGCGGCGCTGCACGGCGCGCTTGGCTGGCGCCGGTCCGGCCCGCTCGCCGGCGTCACGGTCGCGGTGACGCGCGCCCGGGCACAGGCCTCGTCGCTCGTGGCGAGGCTCCAGGCGCTGGGCGCTCGCGTGATCGAGGCGCCGGCGATCCGGATCGTTGCGAGCGCCGACGAGCTGCCGCCCACGGCGGGGTACGACCTGCTCTGCCTGACGAGCACCAACGGCGTGGAGATCCTGTTCGAGCGACTCGCGGCGCGCGGCGAGGATGCGCGCGCGCTGGCCGGGATGCGGGTGGCGGCGATCGGCCCAGGAACCGCCCGGGCGCTGCGCGATCGCGGGGTGGTGGCCGACGTTGTGCCCGAGCGGTTCGTCGCCGAGGGACTCGTGGAGGCGCTCGCCGGCCTGGAGTTCTCGCGCGTGCTGCTCGCTCGCGCGGCCGGGGCGCGCGACGTGCTCCCGGACGCTCTGCGCGAGCGGGGGGCACACGTCGATGTGGTGGACCTGTACCGGACGGTTGTCGAGCCGCTCGAGCCGGCGCTCCTGCCGGCGATCCACGCCGCCGATTACCTGACATTCACGTCGTCCTCCACCGTGCGCTTCTTCCTCTCGTCGGCCCGGCCGGGGCCGGACACGCGGATCGTGTCGATCGGCCCGGTCACGAGCGAAACGCTGCGCGAGCACGGCCTCGAGGCGAGCGTCGAGGCGTCGAGCCACGACATCGACGGCGTGATCGAGGCAATCGTCGCCGACCACGCCCGCGGTGGCACCGCCGGGAGCGCGGCGCCATGATGGAAGGGCCGACCGTCCCGGTGATCACCTTCCTGTCGGATTACGGCCCGTGGGACGAGTTCGTAGGGGTATGCCACGCGGTCATCGCGAGGCGCGCGCCACGGGCGCGAATCGTGGACCTCGGCCACGGCATCGCGCGTGGGGACGTGCGCGGCGGCGCGCTGGCGCTCCGCGCGGCCCTCCCCTACGCGCCGGCGGGCGTCCACCTCGCGGTCGTCGACCCCGGCGTCGGCGGCGAGCGACGGGCGGTCGCGCTGCGCCTGGCGGGCGACGGGCGGACACTGGTCGGCCCGGACAACGGTCTGCTGACGCTGGCGGCGGAGACCCTCGGCGGGGTGCTGGATGCGGTCGACATCGGCGATTCGCCGGAGTGCCTGCGGCCGATCAGCGCCACCTTCCACGGACGCGACGTGTTCGCGCCGGTCGCAGCCGCGCTGGCCGACGGCGCAGCGATCGACGGGCTTGGTGAGCCGGTCGAGGCGGCCGACCTGGTCACGCTCAGCCTGCCGCAGGCCGACGTCGACGACGGCGCGCTGACCGCACACGTCCTGAGCACCGACGTCTACGGCAACGTCTCGCTCGACGCCGGCGGCGAACTGGCCGCGGCGGCCGGCCTGCGAACGGGAGACTCGCTGCTCGTCGAGTTCGATGGCGGCGCGACGGCCGCCCGGCTCGGCCGCGCGTTCTCCGACGTGGCGCCCGGTGAGCTGGTGGTCTATGTCGACGGGCGCGGCGCGCTCGCGCTCGCGCTCAACGGCGGCTCGGCCGCGACCGAGCTCGGTCTCGAAGTGGACGACGAACTGGTGCTGCGAGCGCGCTGATGGCACGGACGGGGCGCACCCGATGACCCACCCCGCGGGGCGCGCGAGCGTCCGCAGCCCAGCGTCCGGCGCGCTCGGCACGCCGCGGGTGCACCGCGCGATCACCGGTTCGACCAGTGTCGACGCCCGCGAGCTGGCGCTGGCCGGCGCGCCGCACGGGACGCTCGTCACCGCCGCCGAGCAGCGTGAGGGACGGGGACGCCACGGACGCCGCTGGCATGCGCCGGCCGGCAGCGCGCTGCTCTGCTCGCTCGTGCTGCGCGACCCGCCGCCGCTGCTGCCGATCGCCGCGGGGGTCGCAGTCGCCGAGCTGGTGGGGCCGCAGGCGACGCTGAAGTGGCCGAACGACGTGCTCGTCGAGCGCCGCAAGGTCAGCGGGATCCTCGTCGAGGGACGCCCACAGGAGCACTGGGCGGTGCTCGGGATCGGCGTCAACGTCGCGCTCGCCCCCGAGGATCTGCCGGACGAGCTGCAGAGAACAGCCGGCACGCTCGGCCTGCAGGCGGCGGCGATCGAACCGACGCTCAGGCGGCTGTTGGAGCTGCTCGAGCACTGGCTCGCCGCGCCGTCGGCCGAGGCGCTGGAGGCATGGCGGGCCCGCGACGCGCTGCTCGGCGTGGCGGTCGACTGGCGCGACGGCGGCGGCATCGGCGCGGGAATCGATGACCGCGGCCGCCTGCTGGTGAGGCTCGCAAGCGGCACGCTCCACCCGCTCGAAGCGGGTGAGGTGCAGTTGCACCGAAACCGCGGGCCGTTCCGCTGACGCGCGCGGCGGCCGGGGCCGCCCGTCAGTCGAGCGCCGGTGTGCCGCGCGGGCCTGCGGTGTCGGTTTCGAGCGCCGGAGTCCCGGCCCGGCCGGCGGCGTCCGTACCGAGCGCCGGTTCGTCCGGTTCGAGCGCCCGAGTCCCGGCCCGGCCGGCGCCGTCGGTCGCGAGCGCCGGCTCGCCGGGCTGGCCGACGCTACCGGGATCGAGCGCAGCTGAGCCGGCCGCGACGACGCGCCGGCGGCTGCGCCGCTGACCCTGGCGGCGGCCGTTGCGCGGCTCGCCGACCGCGGACGCCGGCGCGCCGCCCTCGTGCGAAGCGTCGGCGCCGCGCGATCCTGCCCCGTCGCCCGGCGTGACCATCTCGTGCCCCTCCTCCGCGAGGTGCGGGCCGGAGCCGTTGACAGAGTGCTCGAGCACGACGCCGGAGGGACCGCCGTCGAGCGCCGCGCCCTCGCCGCCGCGGCGGCGGCGGCGCTTGCCGCGCCCGCGGCGCTTGGGGAAGTTGCGCAGCAGCTCGCGCGCGAGGGCGGGGGGCTTTCGCGCCATGCGGGTGCGCGCGCCGCGCAGCACCTCCTCGGCCTCGGGGGCGTGCGCCAGGGCTGCCGCCAGCAGCGCCGCCGCCAGCCGGCGGTCCTGCTTGCGCGCGGCGTGGACCAGCCGGCGCGCGTTGCGGGCGTGGGCCGCGCCGGATGAGTTGACGAGCAGGCCGAGCAACCGCTTGGTCTCAGGCCAGCGCTGCACGGCGTACTCCTCGTGCACGTCGCGGGTGTACTCGGCGATCCGCCAGATCCAGGCGTTGGCCTGGTCGCGACGGCCGATCCGCTTGTCGACGAGCGCCTGCAGCATGATCTTCGCGGCCTCGCGGCGCTCCTCGCGCGTCCAGGTGCCGATGATGTCGATCGCGGTGTCGAAGGCGTCGGGGTCGCGCGCCGCGGCGATCTCGGCGAGCGCCTTGAGCCGCAGCGCCGGGTTGGTGTTGCGCTGGACGGCGGTGATCAGGAAGCGCCGGCGCAGCTCGCCATCGCGATCGAAGTGCAGCATCGCGCGTGCGCGCCGCCAGCCGTTGGCCTGCACACGCGCGCCG
>Ga0209415_10010552_pt1 | contig 15683 bp, 15 predicted proteins | sample PeaSoiSIISIP2007_FD_187696 | JGI IMG/M metagenome (GOLD analysis project Ga0209415, IMG submission 187696) | Peat soil microbial communities from Weissenstadt, Germany - SII-SIP-2007 (SPAdes) (version 2) | ecosystem: Environmental > Terrestrial > Soil > Wetlands > Peat | place: Germany... | reverse complement strand
GCTTTCATCGTCGACGACGAGGATCGTCTTGCATTCAATACAGCGGAAGCGCCCGGCTTTCGATGCCTTCAACCTTTTCGAGCAAATGGGACAGGTGAAGATTCTGGGGAACGCTTGACGCTTCACTCCGCTGTCACGTCCTTCGAGGAAGCTCACGGCGTCGTTCAGGTTCTCCTTCACGGTAAAGAACTGGGAAAAACCGAGGAGCTGAAATACTTCGAATACCTTGGGGTGGATCTCCAACAGGACGATGTCTCCGTTGAGAGGCTTGACGGTCTTGAGGAAAGCGGTGAAAGCGCCAATGCCGGTGCTGGAGATATATCCGACGCCGGCAAGACTGAAGACCAGCCTGGTGAAGCCAGCTTCGATCACTTTTGCAACCTTCTTTTGGAAAAAGGGCGAGTTGCTGGTATCAACGTCCCCGGAAGGATACACGACCATGCATCTCTCACTGATTTTCTGAAGGCGGATCTTGAGGCTGTCACGGCTCACCTCATCAAATCCAGGAACAAGCTCGTTGTTGGCAGTCATATTCTGGCCTCCTCGTCGACCTTTGGCAGCGCTTCGAGGGTAGTAAGAGCTTCCTCGCGCATTTTGTCGAGACTCGCGTGAGGAAACGTCAGTGTTTCGGCCTTCCGGGGCGTCTCAAGCACCACCGGCGAGGCGCTATCTCGGGGCCCCGCCGGTGTCCCTTGCCCCCGCGAGGGTCAACCGTTCCTGGCCTTCTCTTCGGGCTTCCGCGCCTCCGGCCTGCTCACGCTCGCCGCCAGCCCCTGGATGGCGTCCCGAAGCATCGCGGTCAGCGGCTCCAACGTTCCCATCAGGCGGGCGTCTTGTCCATACACGGAAAGGCGGGCGCCGTTGAAGAGGTGGGAAGCTGACTCGACGATCTGCGGCGCCTGCTCGAGGGGCAGGATCTGCCGGCGCAGCTCGTGCTCGGCCCTCGTGAGCAGGAGGTCCTTTTCCACCCTGATGGCCTCCACCTGCTTCTCCAGCTCGAGCTCTTCTTTTTCGACCTCGAGGATCGCGAGCCGATTACGGAGCCGCAGGACCTGCAGCGGCTTGTCCATCTCCACGCGGGCCCGGTCCGCTTCAACCTCCAACGCGTGCTTCTCCCGGTCATGGGCAATCCGCTGCCTCTCCGTCTCGAGGGACTCCTGCTGCACGCGGCGCTCCGAGCCGATCTTCGCCACCTGCACCGACTCGCGCGCGGAAAGCTCGGCGAGGTCGCTCCTTGACCTGATCTGGTTGCGCGTCTCGGCCTCCAATTGCCGGCGCAGCTCCTGGTCCACGATGAATACCTGCGCCACCTGGACCACATCCAGCGCGATACCTGCTCCCCCGTCAACGAGCACTTCCAGCGCCGCGTGGACGGCCCCCGTCAGAGTTGTCTTGCGCTCCTCGATGCACTCCTGCATCGTCATGTGGGAGACGCGATCCCGCAGCTCGCCGAGACACGCGTTTGCGACGAGCGTTTTCATGGTCTGCAGACCCTCGGAGCTTGTGAAGTCGAACAGCTGGGCGGTCACCTCGGGTCGAACGATCCGCAGGATCACGAGGCCCTTGAAACGAAGCGGGATGCCGTCTCGCGTCTCCTGCGTCATTTCGAACCGCGCCTCCTGCTGGTCGCCGGGGACCTTCACGTACCCGGTCCGCCGCCACAGGAAAAGGCTGGCTGCCGCGCCGCGATTGGCGAGCTTCCCTGCCTCCGCCACCACGAGATACTCACTCGGTTTTGTTCTGACAATCGGCATGGTGTTTCTCCTTGCCCGGGAACCTACCCCTCATGGAGAATAATCACAATTAATAAATCAGATATTTGAAATAAGAATGGCTTATGATATCATCGGGAGCGAGGATGCCATGGAGCCCTTTTCCCTGCGGTGTTTTGTTGCGGTTGCGCGGTCAGGCAGCTTTTCACGCGCCGCGGAGGAGCTGTACCGTACGCAGCCGGCCGTCAGCCTCCAGGTTCGCAAACTGGAGCGCGAGCTGGGCCAGCGGCTTTTCGACCGTTCCCGCCGCTCACCCGTGATGACGGACGTGGGGAGGGCCTTGTACCCGGGGGCTCGTGATCTGTTGCAACGCCTTGACCGGTTGCCCGAGCTGGCCGCCGTGTCGGGGGCTGAGCCGGCGGGCACTCTGACAATCGCGTCCAACCTGTCTCTGATCGGCCACTTTCTGCCCCGGGCGGTGCACGAGTTCCACGGGCGGCACCCGCGCGTGCGGCTGCGCTTCCTCAACCGCACCTCGCGGGGCATCGCACGAGCGCTCGACGACGGGGAGGCGGACATCGGCATCGGGTTCCTGGTCGAGGAGCGAGCCGAGATGGAATCCGCGGTTCTCTTCCGGTCGCCGTTCGCTCTTGTCACGGCCCGGACCTTGAGGGGTTCCGCGCGGGTATTGTCGCTCGACACCGTCCTGGCTGGGCCCGTGATCCATTTCGAGGAAGGAGTTGACGTGCGCCGTTTCCTTGAGCAGGCTCTCACGGGCAGGAGGAGCCTGGAGCCGGTCATCGAGCTCCCCTCCATCGAGCTTATCATCCAGTTCGTGAGCAGCGGGTTCGGCAGCACGATCCTGCCAGAGTTCGCGATTTCCAAAGAGTGGCGGAAGAGACTTGTCGTCAGGAGACTTGGAGGCTCCGTCCGGCCCCTGGAAGTGCGCTCATTCGTGAGCAGGCAGCGAACCGTCTCGCGAGGGGCCGCGGCATTCCTGGACCTCCTTCGACCCATGGCGAAATCCGCTGGAAGCTGAAAAGGCTGGGAACCGTCATTCCCAACCGTGCCAGTTGACCATGACCGTCCTGCCCTCTGCAATAATCGGCCGCCTTCACCGTCCGCATTGATGTGCGACGGGAGGAGTGGCATGCAACATCGAATGGGAGACTTCTGGTTCAGACTGATGGCCCTCGAATATCGGATCAAGTCCAGGCCGGCATCCGTGCTCCGCGAGCTCGAGGAGGCGGGAGTCCGCCGCGGCATGAGAGTGCTCGACTTCGGGTGCGGCCCCGGCCGGTACACGCTTCCCGCGGCCAGGATCGTGGGAAGCGAGGGGAAAGTGTTTGCCGTGGACGTACACCCGCTTGCGCGTTTGACGGTGCAGAAAGCGGCATACAGGGACGGCCTCGCAAACATCGAGGTGATCGATTCGGACTGCGCGACAGGGCTCGGTCCGCAGAGCGTCGACGTCGTGCTGCTCTACGACACCCTTCACGATGTGGTGGACAAGGACGCGGTTCTGAAGGAGCTTCGTCGAATCCTGGGCCCCGTCGGAAGGATATCGTACAGGGACCATACTCTCTGGGGCGAGCCGCTCCTCGCTCTTATGCGTGGGAACGGGTTCTTTCCCGTCGAGCAGGAGCTCCGCTCTGCTCTCGTCAGGAAAATGGTGATGCTGAGGGGCGCGTAGTCCGGCTTCGAAACGACCGCGGCGCCCTTCCGTGAAGGGCGCCGACAGTCGAAGGCGGAAAGTGCCGGCCGGCGCTTCTAGTTTTCCTCCGGTCCGTCGTAGCCCATGCCGCCCATCATTGTGCCATACCCTCCGGGGGTGGGGCCGTCATCACCCATCATTCCCTGGGCTCCCGGGCGCCGCATTTCGAAGAATCGGCGATGCTCCATTCCGAACCCCTGCCGGATGAACCGGGAGTACAGGGGGAAGTTGTCTTCACCGATGATCTGGCGAAGCTGGACCCTGGCGCCAACGAAAGCCTTCATCATGTCCCCGCGGGTCTGGGCGATCTGGCTGATGTATCCGTTGACGTCCTGCATGTTGGGGCTCGCTGGAAGCAGAGCCTTCTCCATCTGGGCGTGCAGGAGCCGTATCTGAACGACATCCTGCCTGACAGTCGCTCGTGTCCTGGTCTGAATATCGAAGACCTGATTGATCTGCGATTCATTGAGGCCGAACTTCTTCAGCATGTTTGTTTCGTGGTCCCGGGGGCTCTGCGCGAACAGGGCCATGGGAAGGACCAGGAAAACGAGTGGGATGAGTCGCTTCATGGAAATGTCTCCTCTCATGTTGGAAATGGTACTGGAGGGGAGCACATCCATCCATAAACACGGCTTGAAAATTGGATAATAGTCTGTTATGAGCGGATGATGATCCAGATGGTGCTCGGCTACGTCTTCATTGCGGGATTCCTGCTCTTCGAGGCGGTCCTGCGCCGCGGAGAATCCGCGAAGAGCCTGGACAGGGGCGGCTCAGACCGGGGCAGCACGGCGGCGGTTGGCGTTTCGTACGGGACTGCCGTTCTCCTGCCCCTCGTTCTGAATCTGGTGCACGTGGGCCGCATGCAGACGCCCGTGCTCAGCTGGCTCGGTCTCGCCGCAATGGTTTCGGGTCTTGCCTTGCGCGCCTGGTCCATGCGGGCTTTGGGCACATTCTATTCGCGCACGCTGCGGATCGTCGGCTCGCAGGAGATCATCGACAGGGGACCGTACAGGCTCATCCGCCACCCCGGCTACCTGGGGAGCATCCTGCTCTGGGTCGGCTCGGGTCTTGCTTTTTCAAACTGGACTTCCCTCATTGTCGTCGCCGTCCTGATGTTGGGAGTCTACATCTCCAGGATCAACGCGGAGGAGGAAATGCTCGTCGCCGCGTTCGGCGAGCGCTATATCCAGTACAGGAAGCGCACCTGGAGGCTTCTCCCCCTTCTCTATTGAGCCGAACGGCTCAAAGGTGACTGGGGCTGAGCATGCTGGCGCTGCTTCGGGCGGCGGTGCTGGAGAAACCAATCGTACAGCTTCGTATTCCGGTAGGTGACGGTCCAGCAATCGTGATCGAGGTCAGGATAGAGGGTGAAATGCACGTCACCGCCGTTCTTCCGCAGGGCGTTCACCATGGTGATGGACTCTTCCGGAAGTACGTTGGTATCTTTTGCGCCGTGAAAGGCCCACACGGGGAGGCTTTTCAGAGCCTTGACCCCGCTGAGGTCTCCCCACCCGGCAACCGGCGCGATGGCTGCAAACAGATCGGGATAGCTCGTCGCCATGCGCCAGACCCCGTTTGCCCCGAGGCTCCACCCCGTGAGGTACATCCGGTCCCGGTCCACGCGGAGATCCGGGAGGACCGCGTCCAGCAGGGCCTTCATCTCAGCAGGATCCCATCTCTCCTGGTCTTCAGAGAGCTGGGGCGAAATGACGACAAAGGAGAAGCTTCGAGCCTGTTCAAGGCAGGCGGGAAGACCGTTTCTTTTCACGATCTGCAGATTGCTTCCCTTTTCGGTGCTCCCGTGAAGGAAGAGGATGAGGGGCCACCTCCTTTTTCCGTCGTTGTGGTAGCTGCGCGGCAGGTACAGGAGGTAGCGGACGGTCATGTATTTCCCCGTCACCAGGATTTTCTTCTGCTGAGGAAGCCCGGTGAGGGTCCTCGAGCGCGCCGTCAGCGGGACAACAGATGCCACGACGAGAAACGCCACGAGCGCGCAGGTCCGGATCATGCGCGGGCATGGTACATCGAACGGGCGCGACGCGCCAGCACCCGTCACGCGCGGCCAGCACCTTTCACGAGCTCCCTGGCCAATCGGCGAGTTCCCACCGGGCCGCGGCATCTGTACCTTCAACGCAGAAAGGGGATGCATGAATGGCAAATGCCTTGAAGGAAATCTCGAGCTCCCTGCGTGAAGCTGTCAAGCGCGCCGCCGCCTATACGGTTGCGCTGGAACGGGAGCCATACTCGGTGAGCGGGGTCCTCATTGGCGGGGATCGAGTGCTGACTGCAAGCCATCTGGTGGCGGACGAGGGGACGGTAGTGATCACACCGGAGGGAAAGAAGCTCACGGCGAAGCTGGCCGGACGGGACCCGATCCACGACCTGGCGCTGCTGCGCCTCGGATCGGATGTTCAGGCAGCGGTGCCCCGGGCCGCAGCGGTGGAGGTGGGAGACCTCGTGGTATCGATAAAACGGGACTCCTTCGACGGGATCAACGCGTCGCTCGCCATGGTAAGCGCGGCAGGGGCGAAGCTCAGGCTCGGAAGGAGCGGGGTATTGGCGAAATACCTGCAGACGGACTCCGATCGCCTGAGCGGCACCACGGGCGGACCTTTGGCGGATGCCGAGGGATCCCTCGTGGGGATCCAGGTTTTCAACCGCAGAATGGGCGCGGAGGTGGCAATCCCGACTGACGTGGCGCTTGCGCGCGCCAAGCTCCTCGAGGAAAAGGGAAGCGTGCGCAGACCCTACCTCGGGGTCAGGAGCCAGGCCGTGACCCTGTCGGGTGCGGCGCGGGAGGCCCTTGCGGGCAGGCAGGAGACGGGCCTCCTTCTCATCTCGGTGGAGACGGGCAGCGCCTCCGAGCGCGCGGGTCTCGAGGTCGGAGACATCCTTACCGGTCTTGGCGGCTCGCCGGTCACGAACCACGAGCAGCTGGTCGGCCTGCTCGCGGAACACGGCGCGGGGGCGGGAGTGGAGGTGGAGGTGGTCCGCGGCGGGGCGCGGCGCACGTTCTCCCTCTCCATCGGCGGCGTATGAACCTTGCGCGCGCCCGGCCGCGAATTGTCGTTCGGGCGCGCGATCCCCTGCTGCGCTCGCTCATCCTGGAGCGTCTCTCCGGGCTGGGTGATCTTGCCGAGGAAGGGGACGGGGCCGCGGGCGGGGATGCCCTCGTGGTGGCATCAAGCGCCGACCCTTCACTCACCCCGCGTGAGACAGAGGTGCTGGGGCTTCTTGCGGAAGGCATGGCCAACAAGGAGATAGCCGCCCGCCTGTCGTTCAGCACTCACACGGCCAAATTTCACGTCGAATCCCTTTTGCGGAAGCTGGATGCCGCCAACCGGGCAGAGGCAGTGCGAGAAGGGATCAAACGAGGGTTGATCGGCGTGTAGAGGGATTGTTAACAGCATTTAATCCCGCGTTCACCTTGGCTTAACATTTCATCAGTACTATGGAAGAGACTAGGACGAGAAAGTCCAAGCCTTTTTCATCCAAGGGGGCCTGCCGGGTTCCGGCCAGGTCCCTTCTTTTTTTTCCCACCGGGGATTACGATCCGGCCAGAGGTGGCTCTCATCAAAGCGGGGGAGATTTTCGACAGCTTTCCGTTCCTGACCGCAATGCCCCGGGAGGCCAGGGACGAGCTTTCCCTGCGCGCGGTCAACAAGAGTCTTTCCCACAAGCAGGTCCTCGTGAACGGCGGAGACTGCGAGTACCTCCCTCTTGTCCTGAAGGGGACGCTCCGCGTATACAAGGTGAGCGAAACGGGCAAAGAGCTCACGCTCTACCGGATCGATCAGGGCGAAAGCTGCATTCTTTCAGCAACATGCATCCTCAACACCAGCACATTCCCCGCCATGGTGGAGGCCGAAGGGCCGACCGACGTGATCCTGATCCCCTCCCAGATCTTCTCCCGGTGGGTGGAATCGTACCCCGCATGGCGAAGGTTCGTATTCGGCATCTATGAAAAGCGGCTGGATATGCTCCTCACCCTGGTGGAGGAGGTGGCCTTCCACCGCGTGGACGCGCGGATCTCCTCCTACCTTGCTGGGGAGGCAGAGGGAGGACGGACGACCGTTTCCGCCACGCACCAGCAGATAGCGTCCGAGGTTGGAACCTCTCGTGAGGTCGTGAGCCGGATCCTGAGGGATCTCGAGGCCGAAGGACTGGTCGTTACGGAAAGAGGACGGATACGGATTCTTGACCGCACCCGTCTTTCAGCAAAGGCGGAATGATCCTGGTTCGTGACCAAGGTCACAGATGCGTTGGCCATTTGCGGCTACTCTTGGTCAATTGAAAGGACGCGCATGAAGCTTGTGATAATCGGAGGCGTCGCCGGGGGAGCCACGGCGGCCGCTCGAGCACGGAGAATCAGCGAAGAGGCGGAGATCACGATAGTAGAAAAAGGCCCGTACGTGTCGTACGCGAACTGCGGCCTTCCCTACCATGTCTCGGGGGACATCCGGAAACGGTCGCGCCTTCTCCTGCAGACACCGGAAGGTTTCGACAGCCGCTACTCCATCACGGTTCTCACGGAGACTGAAGCCGTGCAGATCGACCGGGCGGGTCGCCGGGTGCGGGTCGTGGGCCCCGCAGGAGAGTCGTGGCTTTCCTATGACAAGCTGATCCTGGCGCAGGGCGGACACCCTGTTGTTCCCGCTGTGGAGGGAGCGGACGCCGCCCATGTATTCACCATCTGGACGGTTCCCGACATGGACCGGATCATTGAGCACCTCGAGAAAGCCGCTCCGGCTTCCGCTGTCATAGCGGGCGGCGGCTTCATTGGCGTTGAAATGGCGGAAGCCTTCACGAAACGCGGCATTTCCACGACGATCGTTGAGCTGATGCCTCGGCTCATGTCATCCCTGGATCCGGAGTTCGGCTCCCTGATCTCACAGCGGCTGGAGTCGCGCGGAGTTCACGTGGTAAGCGGGAAAGGCATTGCGGCCATTCACGCCTCGGAGGTGGAGCTCACCGACGGGACGCGGGTGGCGGCCGCCATGGTGCTTCTTGCAGTCGGGGTCAGGCCGGAAACGTCCCTGGCGCGCGCCGCGGGCCTTGCGATCGGGCAGGCGGGCGGGGTCCTCGTGGACAATCACATGCAGACCTCCGACCCGGACATTTTCGCGGCAGGAGACATGGTGGAGGTCCACCACAGGGTTCTCGGCCGCGGCGTCCGCATCCCGCTCGCCGGACCCGCGAATCGCCAGGGCAGGGTGGCGGCTTCGAATGCGCTGGGGATTTCGCTGGGCTACGCCGGCGCCCTGGGGACGAGTGTCGTGAAGGTTTTCGATGCGGCCGTTTCCAGCACAGGGCTCACCGAGACCGCCGCTCGCGCCGCAGGGCTGGATGCCGGCGCAGCCGTGGTCGTGAAGGACCATCACGCAGGCTACTACCCGGGCGCCCACGAGCTCTACCTCAAGATCGTGTACGAACGAGGGAGCGGGCGGCTCCTGGGAGGGCAGGCCTTCGGCGAAGAGGGAGTCGAAAAGAGGATCGACGTGCTCGCCACGGCGCTGGCCGCCGGTATGACTCTCTCCGAGGTCGCCGAGCTGGATCTTGCCTACGCTCCGCCGTTCTCTTCCGCCAATGACCCCGTCAACCTTGCCGCCTTCGTCGCGGGGAATGACCTGTCGGGATTCAGCCCCACGCTGACAGCCGGCTCTCTCAAAGGCGTCCTCGGAGCGTCGGGCGCGGATGCGCCGGTGCTCCTGGACGTAAGGACGCTGAACGAGTTCGAGGCGTCGCACCTGAAGGGCGCGACGCACGTGCCGTTGGACGAGCTTCGTTTCCGGCTGGAGGAGATTCCCCGTGACAGGCCGATCATCCTCTACTGTCGGAGCGGATACAGGGCGCATCTGGCGCTGAGGATCCTGAAGGAAAACGGCTTTCACGAGGTCAGGAACGTCACCGGCGGCTATCTGAGCATCACTGCCGAGGGAGGTTTCGAAATCGAAGAGGCGCGGGAAGGAGTGTTGGATTCATGAGCACCGTCAGGGAGAAGATTGCCAAAGGCGCGCGGATATTGGACGTCAGGACGCCGGCGGAGTTCAGAGACGGGTCGTACCCGGGGGCCATCAACATACCCCTGGTCGCCCTGCTGGCTCGCATGAACGAGCTGGAGCCCAAGGATGCTCCCATTGTCCTGTTCTGCGCCTCAGGCGCGCGCAGCGCCCAGGGAGCCCGGCTGCTCAAGCAGGCAGGGTTCACGGATGTCATCAATGCGGGCGGCCTGGATGACATGCCGGAATGACCCCCGGCCGCGCGGGGCCTACGTCGAGCCCCCCGCCCGAATCCCCCTCGTTCTGCGCCTCCCGCTTTTCTTCGTGGAAAGGCGTCTCGGCAGAAGGCTTCTTGCAAACAGGATCCTGGCCTGGTACCCGAGGCTTTTCATCGGCTCGGGAGTCATGGAGGGCCTGGCGGCCCATGACGAACCCGGTGTGCCACGCCGGCTGCTGAACTTGATCCGCCTGCGCACATCCTTCCTGGTCTCCTGCCCCTTCTGCATCGACATGAACGCGCGGGAGCTTCTTTCCAGCGGCATCGGGACCCAGGAGATACGGGGCCTGCAGGGAGCAGCTCCCCTGGAGGATGTCCCGTCATTCACGGAGAAGGAGAAAATCGCGCTGCGCTATGTCGAGTGCATGTGCGGGACGCCCCTGTCGTTCCCCGCCTCGGTAACCGACAGCCTTCGTTCCGCCTTTTCCTCGAGGGCCATCGTCATCATCGCCGGCACGTGCGCCCAGGTGAACTTCTGGGCCAGGCTCATCCAGTCACTCGGAGTGCCGCCGGCAGGATTCTCCGCGGAAAGGCCCATCCTGAATCTGGAGGCTTTCAGCACCCGCGCGTAGGCCCACGGGGGCAATCTGGACTTTTCCTGTACCACTCGATAACTTTTTTCTCAGCATGTCAAAAGGTGAGCGTCCTCGGGTCATTGCGGACCGCGCTGGTGCATCCAGGGTCCTCGAAGCGAAAAGCCTCGCTCATTCCAGTCCGGACCCCGTTTTTGTCTTCCAGTGGGACCCAGCGAAGGGATTGAGCCGCGTTTCGCAGAACGAGGCGGCATCGAGGCTCGTGGACGCCGAGGTGACCGGAGGGAACGGCGGGATGTCCACGTTCTCCCCGGCCTCGGACCCGCAGATCAGCGCCCTTCTGTACGCCTGCGCCGCGAAGCGGGCAACGGCCGGGCGGCACGTTGTCTGGCGTTCCCTGTCAAGCGGCAACGAAACGCTCATGGCGCTGACCGCTGAGTTCCTCGAACCCGACCTCATCGTTCTCAGCGCCCAGGATCAGGGAGGCGTTGGGGAGCCTCGGCGGAAGCTTTCTGCCATGCACGCGCTCACGGAGATCTCGGCAGGGTGCAGGACTCGCCCCACGTTCCTGGCGCAAACCCTGCTGTTGATCAGGGGCTACCTGGGAATAGAGGATGTCGCCTTTTCCGACGCGCTGGACGGCGCCGACCCCGCAGAGGCGGTGGCTTCCAACGAAATCCTTGTGCGAACTGAAGATGGCGTCCTGGGCGTCATTCGCATCACGATGCCCGGCCCCGCTCTCCTGGACGCGCCGACCCGGGAGTTCCTGAACACACTCGGCTGGATGGCAGGTGAAGCCCTGCGGCGCATGGACAGCGAGACACTGCTGGCCGACTCCGAGGCCTATCTCGCGGCGAGCACGGAAAGCGCCGTTGTGATTTTTGACGCTCGCGGCCGGATCACGCAGTGGAACGCGGCAGCGCAGAAGATGTATGGCCACCAGGCTGCGGAGGTGCTCGGCAAGAGCTGCTCGCTTCTCTACTCGGACGAGGATGTGGTTCGCGGCAAGCCCGAGGATGACCTTCGCAGGGCCCGGGAAATGGGCTCTATTCCGGAGGAAGAGGCTTTGCGAAAACGCAGGGATGGTCAGCTCTTCGCGGTGAGCGCAAAGACCTCCGCGCTTGTGGACGGGCAGGGGAGGCTGCGCGGATACGCCCGGACGGTTCGCGATGTCACCGCGCGCAAGCAAAGCGAGAGCGAGCTTCACATGAACCTGGCGGCCCTTGACAAGCGCGTCCGCGAGCTGCGGTGCCTGTACGAAGTTGCCGCACTGATCAGCGACCAGGCGCTCCCCCTTGGCACCGTCATGCGGGCGGTCGCGGACCTCGTGGCCATGGCGTACCAGTACCCGGAGATCACGTGCGTCAGGCTCCGTGTCGGAGATGATACCTATGAAACGGAAGGCTTTACGGAGACATCCTGGGAGCAGACCAGCACCGTCGGCACCCTTTCCTCCAACCTTGGAACCCTCCAGGTCTGCTACCGGGAGGAGAGGCCCGAGGTGGATGAGGGCCCCTTCAGCGAGGAGGAGCGGGACCTCATCGAAAGCATCGGCCAGCTCCTGGGAGACTTCCTGGAGCGGCGCATGACCGCGGACGCCCTCCGGAGGACCAACGCCCTCCTGGAGACTCTCTTTGCCAGCACGAACTACAAGATAGCGTTTCTGGATAATGACTTCCGCTATATCAGGGTCAACGACGCATATGCCCGGTCGTGGGGTCACCAAAACAGCGACTACGTCGGAAGGAGCCACCTGGAGTTCTTTCCCGACGACGAAGAGATTTTTCGGCAGGTCCTGCGGACCGGCACTCCCTACACCGCGGCTGACAAGCTGCGGGAGGTCCCGGGTGAAGACGGCCTTCCCTCGCCGAACTACTGGGACTGGGAGCTGTTCCCCATGTCGGGAGAAGGGATGGCGGGGCTCGTGCTCATCCTCGTCGATAGAACGAGGCGCCACAGGGCCCGCAAGGAGCTGGAGGATTCCCGCGAGGAGCTTCGAAAGCTCGCCTCCCACCTGCAGGAGCTGCGGGAGGAGGAAAGGAAGTTCATCTCACGGGAAATCCACGATGAGCTGGGGGGACTGTTGACCGCGCTGAAGATGGAGATATCCCTCCTGGGAAGGGCAGACTCGCCACTGAAGGGCGCGTGCCTGGACTCGTACGACTCCGCGCTCGGCCTCGTGGACCAGTCGATCTCCATGGTCCAGAGAATCACCTCCAACCTCCGGCCCCGGATCCTGGACGATTTCGGCCTCGTGCCGGCCATGGAATGGCACATGAAGGATTACGAGAAGCGTTCCGGGATTTCGTGCGCCTTGAAGGCGGGCGCCAGAAACCTCATGATGGAGAAGAACCGGGCCGCGGCGGTCTTCAGGATCTTCCAGGAGGCCCTGACCAACGTCGCCAGGCACGCGAAGGCAACCACGGTGACCGTTTCCCTGCGGCAGACGGGCCAGAGGCTGCGGATGAAGGTCGCCGACAATGGCATCGGGATCACGGAATCCCAGGTGGTCGCCCCGTCTTCCTACGGGATCATGGGTATCCGCGAGCGGGTGCAATCCCTGGGAGGCCATGTGAGCATTCACGGTGTCAGGGGGAAGGGCACGAGCCTCGAGCTGGAAATTCCGCTGCTGGGGGAGGAGGAAGGATGATCAAGGCGATAGTCTGCGACGACCACCCCATTTTCCGTGAGGGCTTGAAAAAGATCATTGGACAATCCCGCGATATCTCCGTCACGGAGGAGGTGAGCGACGGCGTTGCGTTGATGGAGAAGCTTCACGGTCGGCGGTACGACGTGATCATTCTCGACATATCGCTGCCCGGCACCAACGGCCTGGACATCCTGAAGGACCTGCGAACTTCGGGAAAGACGACGCCCGTTCTGATCCTCAGCATGCATCCGGAGGAGCAGTACGCGGTTCGGGCCCTGCGGGCAGGGGCTTCGGGGTACGTGGCCAAGGCGAGCGTGCCGGAGGAGCTGCTGGCTGCCATAAGAAAAGTAGCGGCGGGGCGCAAGTATGTCAGCCCCAGCCTGGCGGAACAGCTTGCATCCGAGCTGGACGGGTCTTCGGAAAAGCCGCCGCACGAGAGGCTTTCCGACCGCGAGTTCCAGATCATGCGCTTGATCGCCTCGGGACGGAAAGTGAAGGAGATCGCCGGGGACCTCTGCCTGAGCCCGGCGACCATCGGCACCTATCGAGCCCGCATCCTGTCCAAGCTCAACCTGCAAAGCAATGCAGAGCTCATCCACTACGCGATTGAGAACAAGTTGCTGTAGAAGATGACACTCGTGTCGAATTCCTTCGACCCCGTGTCATTGAATGATTCGAGGGAAAAATCATTCTCCGTATGATATCTTCCTTGTGTACGAGCCCCTACCCTTGGTGCATGGGACCCGTGGAGGAAAAAATCTTTGAATGCGCCAAGAAGATCTGGGTGCTTCTGGAGAAGACGAAGGAAGTGAACATCCTGCGCCTCTCGGAGCTTCTGGGAGAACGGAACGTGATTGCCTACCAGGCCCTGGGATGGCTGGCGCGGGACAAGAAGATACACTACGAGCAGAAGGGGAGCCAGGTTTTCATATCGCGAGATGAAGGGGAGGCCGGTGCGCCTCCTGATCGAAGATTGTCGAGGAGGCGTGCATGAAAAAAGGCATTGCAAGTGTCGTGGGGGCGGCAGGGGCTGCGATAGTGCTTTCGGTGGTGCTTCTGAGCTGCCAGACAGCCAAGCCCAACACCGCCGGGAACTCCATCCAGACCGAGCAGGCGGGGCTGGCGCCCAACGGGGACAAGACCCATCAGACCATAGATTTCTCCCTGGTGTTCGCCAACCGGGATGCGATCAAGACGTGGAAGGTGGAGATGGCCACGGGGGCTGGTCCGCAGAAGCAGTGGAGCGGGGACGCGAAGAACCTGCCCGCTACCTTGAGCTGGGACGGGAAGAGCGAGGCCGGGTCCCTGGCGCCGGAAGGCGGCTACACGGCGAAGCTGACGGTGGACTATGGCAGCGGGACCCCGGCGGCCACGGCTGAGAGCAGTCCTTTCGTGCTGGATATCACGCCTCCCACGGGCAGCGTGAGCTTCAACCCGCAGCAGTTCAGCCCTGATGCGAGCGGCGCGGTGCAGCCGGTGACGGTGACGATCAAGGGCACCTCGAAGGCGGCGAAGATGGACAGCTGGTCCATGGACATCACCGACCCCGACGGGAAGGTGTTCCGCAGCTTTGACGGGAAGTGGCCCACCACGGACGTCACGTGGGACGGCAAGTCCTCCAGCGGCGATGTTGTGGCCTCCGGGGCCTCGTACTCCGCGATGGCGACGCTGCGGGACGAGTTCGGACTGACGGCGCAGGTCAGCGGGGCAATCGGGGTGGGAGGGCCCGCGGCCCAGGCGCCCGGGCAGGCGCCCGGGACGTTCTCCGTGACACCCATGACCGCTGGGTTCTCCCCCAAGGGGACGGTGACGGTGGAGAAGCTGGAGGTGGCCTACGGGAAGAGCGAATCGGTGCAGAGCTGGAAGCTTGAGATCCTTGATGGCAGCGGCACCGCGGTGAAAGCGTTCAACGGGGACGGGATGAACATGCCCAAGACGGTGAGCTGGGACGGCAAGGGGGACAGCGGGACACTTTCCCCTGAGGGCAAGTATACGGCGCGGCTGTCGGTGGACTACGGGAGCGCCTTCGCGCCCGGCACGACCACCAGCGACAGCTTTGTGCTGGACATCACGCCTCCCACGGGGAGCATCGCGCTGTCGGACCCGTTGTTTTCCCCCATCGAGGGCTCGCCCACCATCACGCTGACGGTGAACGCCACATCGCAGCTGGCGAAGATCGACAGCTGGCGCATGCAGATCAACGATCCGGAGAACCACCTGTTCATGGCGTTCGAGGGGAAGTGGCCCACCAAGGACGCGGTGTGGAACGGGAAGAGCATCAAGGGTGAGATGGTGCAGTCCGCGGAGGACTACCCGGTGGTAGCCATGGTGAGGGACGAGTTCGGCAACCTCGGGGAGCTGAAAGCCACGGTGCCCGTGGACATCCTGGTGGAGAAGACGGCAACAGGGTTCCGGATCCTGAGCTCGCGCATCTTCTTCAAGGCGTACACGGCAGACTACCAGGACGTGAGGCCGGACCTTGCCAGCCAGAACATGAAGCGGCTGAGCGACATGGCAGCGAAGCTGAAGAAGTTCCCCAACTACAAGATCAAGCTGGTGGGGCACGCGGTGAAGATCCACTGGGACAACGCGGCCCTGGGGGACATCGAGCAGCGCGACATCCTGATCCCGCTGTCGCAGGCGCGCGCTGAGGCGATCAAGAAGGCGCTGGTGGACAGGGGACTGAACGAGGCGATGTTCAGCACCGATGGGGTGGGGGCATCGGACCAGCTGGTTCCTGACAGCGACCTGAGCGACAGGTGGCAGAACCGCAGGGTGGCTTTCTTCCTGGAGAGGTA
>Ga0209415_10010551_pt1 | contig 15683 bp, 17 predicted proteins | sample PeaSoiSIISIP2007_FD_187696 | JGI IMG/M metagenome (GOLD analysis project Ga0209415, IMG submission 187696) | Peat soil microbial communities from Weissenstadt, Germany - SII-SIP-2007 (SPAdes) (version 2) | ecosystem: Environmental > Terrestrial > Soil > Wetlands > Peat | place: Germany... | reverse complement strand
TTTTCGTCACGGCCCCACCCAAGGTCTAAGCCACTCGATACTGCCAGGGATCGGGCCCCGCACCGCCCTCGGATGAGAGTCCGGCGGGTTCGTTCCACTCCGCAACCAGCGCAATCTCCGCAAGGCCTCGGGGGTCGGAGCTGAAATCGTGCGGATTAGCCTCCGAGCAAACGTGACAGGGGTCCAGGCCCCTCCATCGCGATCTGGATGTTGCTGGCGAGGACTCGGGAAAACTGATCGGCAAGATCAAAACCCACGTCTACTTTGGGCTTGGACTCGATCTCGTGCCTTCGGTACGTAGCCGCGCGCATTGCATTTGCGTCGACAAGCCACCATCGCGGCTTCGGATCGGAAACGAAGAAGGCAGCGACAACCGGGATGCGTCCGGTCGACCTGACTCCATCGAGGTCCCTCTTCGACAGACTGACGGACATCTTACCGGTCTTCGCCTCGATCGCGAACCCATCAGATTCGCCCGGATGGAAGGCCTGGAGGTCAGGGACCCCGACTGAGTTCTTGATGACCTCAAATCCAGCGCTTCGGAATGAAATTGCGAGGAGGGTCTGCATGATTTGGCCGAATTGCTGAGCGCCGAAGGACCCCTCAAGCTGCTGGACCATTGTCAGGACCCTTAGCGAGTCTGGAGGAAGATCACCCATGAATGGCGTTGCCGGGTATTACCGAGGTCCCGTCGCGAGGGTTCCATTTGAGGTCGTACCACGAAACCTCTTCCCGGCCCAGATCGGAACGCAGAAACCCATCGAACTCGGCGTCATGGGTTCCCACGACTACTTGCAGCGAAGGGAAGAGACCCTTGATGACACCAGCCAACGCCCTCTTGTGTTCAGCGTCGAGGTTCTGACTCGGATCGTCCAGCAAGATGAACCCAAGATTGTGAGTCAGGACCTTAGCCAGAGAAAGATACGCGCTTAGGGCCACGCAATTCATTTGTGCCGTCGAGAGTCGGGAACTCGCCGCGGTCCGCTGACCGTCCTTCGAGGAGTAGGCGACGATCCGGTAGGTGTTTCTCTGAACTCCTTGCACGGCCTTCTGGCTCACTTCGATCTTCAGCCCGTCGAAGTAAGGGTGGTTGCAGAGCGCGCCGTACAGCCGAGAAATGTCGTCGCCGCAGCGCGCGAGTGCCTCCTGTGCCCTTCCGGTGGACAAGCCGTTGAGCGCTTGGATTATTGATTCAAGCTCCGTCCTCAGATCAACCAACCGCCTCTTGTCCTCGTCGAAAGCCTTGGATCCGCCATCATCTCCCCCCTCCGCCTTCTCGCGCACTCGCTGGAAATCGGAGTCCGCCTTGACGAAGCGTTGCAACGCTCGAAGGCGATCGGCGCCATCATCAAGCTTCTGGAGATCTCCCTCTCGTTCGAGGTTCAGGTTTCGCAGTCCTTGGAGCTTACCATTGAGGGCCCCCTCCTCCTTCTTGATCGTGGCGACCGGGTCCTCGGTTTCCCCCTTACTGCCAAGTTCCTTCCGTGTCGTGTCGAGCGTCTCCTTGAGCGACGTGGCGCATCGTTCGGACTCGGCCACGAGCCGACCTCGTCGCGTCTTGAGCTCTGCTATACCCTCGATCTTTGTCTTGGCCTCCGCCACCCCCTCGCGAAGGCGTCGAACCTCGGCGGCCTGGTCCTTGGACACCTTCGTACGAAGAAGCGAAGCGAGCTTGGCGGCCTCCTTCGGGTCGCCGCAGACGGGACACTCGCGGGAGGACGGAACCGCCTCCAAGTAGGCTATAGCGTCGGCCACCACCTTCCCGTGAATGTCGAGAACGTGGAGCGCCCCCTCGCTTCGCTCGATCGCCTCGAGGAGTGAGGAACGCGTCCCGACCCACTGCTCAGGCTTGCCGTGTTCCCTGTCGTGCTCCTCCACCGCAGTTTGTGAAGTCTGAAAGTCGATTTGGGCCGTCTCAATCTCTACTCTCCACTTCTTTAGCATCCCGAGACGGCCCACTGCCACGTCCAAGGGGGATTCCTTCCCGACCGTCAACCGGATCGACCGGGTGGTGGCCTTGATCCGCCGCGCCAAACGTTCGAGGTCCTCCAGACTCTCAACAGCAGCTTCACCAGGCGCCTCGGCGTCGTATTTAATGCAGACACGGCGCAAGTCCGCGAGAAGGGCCTGAGATTCGTCGAACCCCTTCTTGATGGTGAGCTCTTCTTCGGCATACCCTGCCCCGAGGGCCTCTTCGCGGGCACGTGATCGAGTCGCCTCGGCAACACCGCCGGCGCCGGCGAGCCGTTCCATCAGCCTACCTTCTTGGTTCTCAATCTCGTCAAGGGCTGTGGAAACAGGCCTCAGTGGGATCGATGTCAAGAGATTCCGAATCGTTTCGACTCCGAGGAGCCGATCCAATGCCTCGTCTCGGTCCTTTTGCTCCTCGGTCAAGAGCCCGCGGATGCTATCTTGATGGAGGAATGCTGCTCGATAGAAATCGTCGAACCCAAGTCCCGTCAGCCGGAAGATGAAGTCGGCTGCCTCGTCGTCCTCGAGAGTCTTGCCGGAACCATCTCGAACCTCGAGACTGGAACCCATTTTGCCGACCACCCGGGTCCTACTCACCCGGATGTCCTCGCTGTCCCTGGACAGGGTCAACTGGACGGATGCGCGGCCTCCAGGATGGAAGAGGCTGACGAGCTCGTCACGGGTCCGGTTTTCCGGGGGTTGGAATTTCAGTTCTCCAAAGAGACCCCACTCTACGGCGCCCAGCATGGTGCTCTTTCCTCTCCCATTCCACGCGGAGAGTACCGTCGCTCTCGGGCCAAAGTCGAGGTGGACCTTCTTGTTGGCTCCCCTGAATCCCTCAACGTCGAGGGCTTTCAGGTGGACCTTTCCATCCTTCCCCTTCACCGTTTCCTCTTCGCACGGGCCCTTGCTTTGACCGATCCTGCCGCGGCCTTCATCTCCGAAGCCTCTGCTTTGGCGGACTTCCGAATCGCCTTCACCTTGCCCTCGAGGAGGTTCCTGACTGCGTCTGGGCCGCCACGCTCGTAGCCCGAGTGAATCTCCTCCCACAACGGAAGTGCCCCGACCGGCGAACCCTGCTTCCTTAGGGCGTCAGACACCTCATCCTTCAGGCTCGCCATGCGGTCATGCGACGGCGCCCTGCTCTATAGAACCGCCGATTCACCATATGGGCAATCGACCCACCGGGGCAAGCCGGACCGTTGTGGCGGGCTGAGTGCCGCCTACCCGCACCAACGGTCGGGAGTAAGGCGCCGGCTGGGCAGGCTGCGGCATGCGTTGGGGCTCCAACATTCGGTTCAGCCGAAGGTCTCGGTGCCTTCCAGCCACCGAAAGTACTTCCTCGAAAGGAAGCTTCTCCCAGCGAGCAGATGCGATAGGTATTCCTTGGTTGGTTTCAAACCGTCCCTGACCATGGATGGATTCGCCACATAGGTGACCGCGTCGACCTCCGTGCCATTCTTCATCTTGACCAGGACGCTAGCCCTGAGATAGTGGGCCGGGACGCCTTCGCATCGATCCAACTTCCCCATTTCTTCTTCCGTGACTTCTGAGAGGATCCCCTCCACAGACTCATCGGCATAGGCCATGATATTGGCCTTTCCTTCGCCCGCGGTAGAATCGGATCGCTTGTTGAAGCTGAGACGATATCCCCGGAGTACCGCGGCCCTCCTTTCTCGAGGATGAACCGCTCTTTCCCGGAGGCGCAAGAGGTCCATGTTCGACCCGTATGCGAAATAGTTCACGCCAGCGCCTGTGCAGGGACGCCAAGATGAGGTCATCTATAACGCCGAGAGGGAGACCACCGTCCAGCATCTTGCTCGTCAATTCATCAGACACGAACCCGGAAATCGCCGCAGGGCATGCCGAAACCGGTGCCACGCGGGTTGGTTCCGGGTGCCCGTCACTTGACTGATCCCCCGGCCCAATGGCCCCGCTACGTCTCGATCCTGGGTTAGACTGAACCCCTGGGAATCGTACCGGCCCGTCACAGGACGGACTCGTACACCCCGCTCACGACGCGCCTTAGGACACCCTTTCGGCAGAGGACTTGGAGCTTCTGCCGGACCTTATCCCGAATGTGTCGGTTGTTCGGATACAGGGCCGCCAATTCGGGCTCGAACTCGTACAGTTCTCCTAACGTGCACTCACGGCCAGGTAGCCGTGCGATGCAGCTTAGGATGTCGCGGATCCAGTCTCGATCCTCCGGTTCCGCGGGTCTCCGGACGAAGGCGAACCGATCCCAGGATTGCCGGACGAACCGGGCCGGACGTTCGAAACCATGGCGGACGACGGGCACACGGGCGCACTCCGGGACCCGCGAGAAGTCCAGGGAACTCATGTAGTAGTTCTCGCGGCCGGGCCGACCGAGCGGTCGCTCCCGTCGTCGAAGGGCCATCTGCGAGATCAACGCCCGGTTGACGGCGAGAAGGTCGGTCACTCGGTTGTCTGCGGGTGAGTAGGAAAGCAGAAGGAAGCTCGGCACGCGACCCTCCTTAAACGCCCTGACTGAGCGGTCGTAGCCTCCGGCGGGTATGGAATCTCTCAGTTGGCCTGCTGTACTCTTCAACTCGAACGGTTCGTCGCAGTGACCACACTCGAAATCCCGGAACGGGGTCCCTGCTTGCAGGCGCTCGAGATCCCTCCGTCCGCAATTGACGCAGTATAGATTGTCGTTGACCCACCGCTCCGTCGATTCCCGCGCCTGTTGCGACGCGCTACGAGAAAGCTCCAAGGGACTCGCCGGAAGGCTGAGGTCGATCACAGATTAGCGCCCAAAACCCAAGTGATCTTTAGATTAAGGCCGGTCAGGTTCGAAACGGCCCGAGCCCATTGTTTCGGGGGTAGTACCAGTTGTCGGTTTCTTGCACTAGGGGGGCTGCTCGCTCGGGGTTGCGGAGTCCTTCGCCCAGTCGGTCGTTCCGTAAGCGCCAGTTCCAGAATGTGAGCCTTGCCCGCCTCCGTGTAGCCGTATTCTACCATCCAGCCACCGAACGGAAAAACTCCGTTGGCCAGGCCGCGCAAGAGCCGATAATCGGCTCGCGCGTTGCGACGGAGAGTTTGGCTCGGCCCACCGCCAAGGTCGACGTCCACGTAGAATCCGGCCTGCTTGATGTCCTCAAGGGAACCCAGCAACTTCATGACGCGCTGGAGGTCTCGTGAGATTCGCCAGAGTTCTTTGTGCTGGGCCTGCTTGTAGGTAGATGCAAGGGGAAGTTCAAATGCGTTCTCAAGTATGCGCGGGAGAAGTAAGTCGACCTCGGCGTCCGTGGGCTCTCTGCCCTCGAACTTGAGAAAGAGCATATTCAGCCTTGCACGCACGTAGAGTCCAGTCACAAGTGCTCCAATCGCTGTCTGCTTCAGCCAGTGGAGCCTGAGGTCGCGGTTCCTTAACCGACCAAGTGGGGCCGGGATATGCGGTGTTGTTGAGACAACCCCTTCGACCACGAGCCGCAAGAAGATCGCCTTTGCGAGCTCTTCGAGTCCTAGGATCAAGATAGACAGGGCCTGGCCGTACTTTCGTGAGGCGGACAGTTCATCCGACGCCTTGAGGTGCCGTCGTGCTCGGCGGAGTGCGGCTTTAGCCGCCTTGAGTTGGTGGTCGACGTCCTCTCCCATCGTTCTGCGTTCGCGTGAATCCGCACATGAACACATTAGCCCACCCAGCACTCGCCGGGCCGCTTGGCAGAGCCAGTCCCAGCGGAGCCCAGGCTGATACGCTCCCCGGTTCGCGGACTCTGCTACGCCTCAGGCAGTGCAGCTATCTCGGCGTTTGCAGGGTCAGCCGCCTTGGCCGCGCGCAGCCGCTCGTTCCAAACGTCGATGGCTCCCTGCAGTCGGTAATCCAGCATACGCGCCGTTGTCGAATGGAGATAGTGGACCTGCCCGTGATTTTGCACTCCGATGCACTCCTTGGCATCGGGACTCGTCAAGAATACCGCGATCTGAGGGAAGCTGCCGTTTCCAGGGACGATCCCGGGTTCGTGGGTAGGGGCTCGTTGCTCGTCGGGGAAAGAGTCTGCGGCTCCTCCAGTTCCGCCGCTACTCATCGTCCTCGTCGTCGGGCGCTCCGTCGTCGAATGGGTAGAAGTCCCCCTCTGCGAAGTACCCGTGCGCCCCTTCATGCGGCCCGGTGTTCTCACATAATTCACAGCCCGGCCGCGCCCTCCACCCCGCTGACGGAGGAGAGGGGTTGCCCCCAGAGGCACCGCTGTCGCTCGATCCCCCCCGAGAGGAGTGGTATGCGGGATTGTTCGGGTTCCCTTGGTTACTCCTGTTGTCGACGGACGCGTGATGCGCTGGGTTGTTAGGGTTCATCGAGTTTGACCGGTTGTTTGCTGCCTGCTTGCTCCCCCCGCTCTTGCCCCCTTTCCCCATCGCTACCTCGCGTCCCGCCTCACTAAGATGACTTTCGGATATTTGCGGGGTGGCGCTCCCGCTCGCGAGTCCGGGAAGACTCGCGCCCCGAAGGCCTCCTTCTATTTCCGCCGCGGCCGCTTTCAGGGTGTCTAACAGGTCTCCCTTGTGGGCCGACACCTCAACTAACATCAATCCTGCCGCGTTGGCGCGATCCCTCTCTGCCCGCGTAAGTAGGAGTCCGTTGCCCGACAATCCCTGAATCACCCTCTGGGCCGCCTGGACCGCGCCGTCGAAGATGTCGCCGAGGGCGGGGTCGCGAAGTGTCTTGGCAATCGCTGCCTTGAACCCCGCCTCGACCTGCGCCCGAACCCATGGGTCTTCCAAGGAAGACCTCGCTCCGTCGAGGATTCCGAGGAGGAATGGCTGCAGGTCGCCAATCGGGTCCGGCCACTCCTTGGTCAGCACGTTGTCATAGTCGACCGTCAGGCGCGCCTTGCGGTAGTCGACTCCGCTCAGTTCCCGGTGGATTCCGGTTCGGGGCTTTGGGTCGGCTGGCTTGTAGAAAAGACCGAGTCCCTTCCGCATCACTCGATACAGCTGGGGTGCGGTGAGTCCGGCCACCGCAGCCAGCTCCGGGACAGAGAGTCCACGCCCAGTTAGGGCGACTGAGACCATTGGTGCAAAGAGGATCGCTTGGAAAGCGCGGGTATCCTCGTCGGGGTTGGGAGGGAATACTTCTGCAAGATTCTCGAGGGCCGATTTGGCGAGGTAGTCGTAGACCTCCTGATCCACCGGGAGGACATCTCTTAGCTTCGCACCAAATCTGAATCCCAAGTCGCGCGTTAGCTTCTCAGGGGGAGTATTCTCGGAGAGCCTCGATTCTGCCGCAACCCGGTCTAGCTGTTCGTCGATCCACCCTTTAATCCAAGCCCGGTCGGTCATGTCGCACCGACGAACCGCTCTCCCCGAAACGGTAGATAAAGGAGTCGTTTACGTTTTCCATTGCGACGCGTCAGGCTCCCTGACCAGCCGCGCCTTCTCTCCTCAGGTGGAGAACCGTCCTCCGACTGACCCCCACCCTCGCCGCCGCCTCTGTCGCACTCCCCTTGAACGGGTCCGAGTCGACGTACCGCTTCGCAGGTCCACGGAGTCAGCATTTTCGCCACACCACGTCGGGTCGGTTCGCCGTCAGTGGCTGGACCCTGTAGGTGCGTCTTAGATGCCTGCTTCGGGCACAACTTGCTCGGCGAGTCCTCGGGTCGCGTTTGACGTCAGTCCTAACTGAGCGCGGGAGCCTCACGGGTAGAGGGCGCGCGCCATCAGATCAACCGTCGCGGTGGCGCCGTTGGTCGCGGCCTCAACAAACTTCTCGACATTCTTACCTGTCTTCGCGAACGTCAGGCCGTCCACGAAACGGAGGGTGGGGCTCTTCGAGGGATCGACGGGTCCGACCTCGATGAAGGGGGGCCCGGCCGAGTGGTAGACGAGGTTGCGGTGCTTCCCTTCATTCCACAGGACGTGTAGCTCGTAAAGCCAGGGGTGCCCAGACTGGGAGTAGTGTTGCGCCGACTCCATCGCGGCTATAGCCCTAGGGTAGACGGACTGCAAACCGGGGAACGCCTTCGCGACCTGCTTCTTGAACGAGGAAGTGGACTCCGGGGGCGGGACCACCGGGAACGAAACCTTGCGATCCAATCCCGCCGCATAGGGTCGTGGGACAGACCGTTCGAACGCATCGAACGCGCAGAACTCGAGGGCCGAGCGAAGATCGTCAAGGAGGTGCCGAATCTCCAAGTTGAAATCCAAGGATTCCCCTGGCTTCACAGACGTTGGCGGATGGAAGGTCACTACCAACCTTCCGCCAAAGGGTCCATTGGGCTCGCTGGACACGTCCCCGCGCGGCCGCATCCCGCGCAGCGCGTCGCGGTGAGCCTCGGCGTGTCGGATGAGCGCTCTCGCCATATCCACCCGGCTTGGCTCGGCCACAACGATCCAAACGAGTATTGCGAGATAAGCAAGCGGAGGCCCGGCGACGGGCGCCCAGCGCAGGCCCAGTCATCGATAGCGGACCTCTCGAAGGGGCACGATATCCTGTGAGGGGCCAGGCGCTTCACTCGCGGACAGAGATTGGGCCCATGAAGGCGGTTACATCGCGCGTTTCAACCTCGCGGTGAGACTCCGGAGCGTTGAGGTCGGCAGCAGCTTTCGTTCCCAAGCCGAGTACTTCAGATTGAAGAGTACATTTCTAAGCGTAGGTTCTCTCTTGTCAAGGCGGAGGGCCTCAGCCTTCCGGCGCTCAAGCTCTGCCGATGCCACCCGCGTCAACCGCCTTAGCAGTTCGTTTCCTATTCGACTGACTTCACGATCCAAAGCCCCAGAATTCAGGAACCGAAAGAAGCCCTCCAACCGTTCCCGGCTGGTTGGCTCGCCGGTTCTAGAGAATCGGATCCGAGACCAGGCTTGGAAGATTGTCCCCCACATTGCAAGCAGGATTAGGTCACCGTGCTCGACCACGCTCTCCTGGAGGGCGCCTCTGCCATCCGGGAGCTTCTGGTACAGCAGGTAGGGAATGAGCACTGCTTCCGCGGGCATTCCTTCGAAGAACACCTCTTCGTACAGACCATCCGGGTTCTCGACCGACCTTACAAAGAGCATCTTCCGCTTGTTCTTTGCCTCAGCGGGTCTACCCTGCCAGAAAGACAGAATCTGCTGACCCGCGACCTCGTTATCCACAACGCCCCGGATCCCCCTTCCGTACTGGCCACGTTTCCGCTGATACCGGTAGAACCCGATCGAGTCGATGTCGTGTTGGAGCCGCTTCTGAACCGGGTCGTTGGAGCGCAGATCACGTGGCAGGATCGGGTTCTGCTTGTTGGAGTACTCCGCGATCCTCTCTTCGAGGGACCTTCGGTCAGGCCCAGGAGCGGGTTGCTTGGCAACGTCGATGAACCGGACAAACACGCTGACGCCTTCGAGTGCGCCGTCCCCCTTGGCCTTAGCGAAGTCGGAGAGCGTCTCGATTGTCTGCAAGCCATTCACCACTTGGAGATGGTCCATCTTGAGCTGGCCAGGTTGGAAGGAGATCTCCCGGCCTACGATGTTGATGCCATTGTGGTATAGGTGGAACAGTTTCCGCTCATCTTCATCGGACAGAGTCTGTTCCATGCCTCCACGAACGATAGTCGGCCCAAGGGTGAATCGATAGTTCGCGTGGTAGATCTTGAGTTCCTGTTCGCGGCGTAACTTAACCAACGAGAGAGCCGGAACGAGCGCCAACAGGTAACCTGGGCGTATCTCCTGAGGGCCGAATGGCCAGCCAGTTGTCGGGATCTGGAGGGTCTTGGGTGCTTCCTCGAATCCCCTATCCATAAGGTCGTTGAGGGCGACGAGGTCGATCGCCCGCGTCGAGTGCCGCGCGAACGTCTTACGATCCTTGTCGAGCCGGCCATTGAGTGCCTGTACAGCCTCGTCGAAGGCCTTCCTTCTCTGGCCAAAGACTACCGGGAGGAGTACGACGTTCTTGCCATCGCGGGTTGCCTCTTGGTAAGCCTTGATCGCCCTGGCGAGTCTCGGCGTGGGGACAGCAGGGGGAGTTACGAGTTTGTCGAGGCTGGCTCCCAGTTCGATAACGGCTGAGTCGTCGAAGGATTCCGGCTCGAACCCGTCCTCTTCCTCGTCGATGTTCTCAACGTCGGCGGAGAGGACGCTCTTTGATCCTTTGATCTGCGCTACGCATAGGTCCTTGCCGTTGCTGTGTACCCAAATCGCGTCTATCCCTCTGTCGCCCGGTCCGTCAATGCTAACCACGGCAAGGGCACCATTGTCGTCCAGTCCCGGGTCGATCTGGCGGACAGCCCAGTGAGCCAACGCCTTCATTTTGTCCTTGCCGTAGAACTTCGAGAGCCGCTCCATCTCCCGCTGAAGGTGGTGGACCATGTACGACTGCCCGAGCATGCCGACCGCATCTAATGGCGGCCACATAGTCGTTGTGGCAGGGGAGCCCGACAAGAGCCCGTGTTCCCCGGGATGGCGACTACCAATCGCATCCCTGGTGGAGAGGCGTCCGGAATGCGAGTTTCGTTCAAACTCAGCACTTCCCGCACGCCCCATGGGGCGCTGTCGGGGGCGGGCGGACGAGTTCAGGGGTGGGATTTCGGTCACGGCAGGGTTTATCGGATCGAAACCCTGCCCGAGGATGGATGCCCACGAGCAAGCCCGCTGCGACCTTCATCTCCGACCTGAGGCCTTCCCGACTGGCCACTATCGAGGCCACTGTCTCGGAGTTGGAGCCGCCCCGGGAAATCTCGACGCGGGACGGTGGGAAGAAGAAGGTGCGGAACGCGAAGCTCAAGGACGCGACGGGCGATGTCTCCCTCGTGCTCTGGGGGTTGGAGGTCGACCTCGTCGAGGCGGGCGACCGAGTCCGGATTGTTGACGGTTGGGTTTCGGACTACCGCGGACGACCCCAGATCTCGCTCGGCCGGAGCGGGAAGCTCGAGAAGATAGCGAAGTTCACGGAGCCTGTCGCAGACTCAACGCACCCACCGGCGTGATGGCCCTCAGCGCTTGCGCCTCGGGTTCTTCGCCGCGTGGGCCGAACCTTGATGCGCTTCCCGAACCGCTCCCGGACGAACCCGCGGACATGGTGGTCGTCCCACCCTTCGCGAAGCCTGCCTTGTTCCTCGGCCCCCCCCGGGACGCGTATCCGCGCCGCGTGGTCGTGACGGGTCCCGAGCGATCGGGAACAAACTGAACCCATCCCCTTTCATCGCTTCCCGGCGGGCTCCGCATGCAACGGGGCGGTCCTGATCTCGGCCTTCGCCCGGGCCTGGGCCTCCTTGATGGCCTCGTCGTGGACGTACTCAAGAAACTCTGGCGAAAGCTTCGCCACCGCGAACTCCGCCACCTCCCGCAGCCTCCGTCCCCCAAGGCAGATTCCCTGCCACTTCTCCAGAACACGCTCGGCGAAGGTGTAGGGATCGTCGACCATCCACTCCACGATTTTTCCCGGCCCCTCCATCTTGAACTGGCACAGCCCCGCCAGCATCCCCCCGCAGTAGCGGGTGGCGTCGTCCGGGTACCCCTCGTCCCACAGTCGCTCCAGGCGTCGCAGGTGCGGGTCCATCGTTTCCTCCATAAGCTCCCAGGAAGCCTCGGTGGGGTCGACGTAGCCGTGACGTTGTCGGCCGGAGTTGTCCCAAATGGTCTCCGCCTCCAGAGCCGAGAGGTCGTCGTAGACTTCTCCCGTCACGGCCTCTTCGTCCACGCTGCGCCGGTGCGGGGCGGAGCGCCGGCGGGCACGCAGGATGCCCTCCACCTTGCGGGCGAGAGCCGCCGATCTCCCTCTACGAGGGTGACGAGGACGGCCTTGGCCTCCGACGCGTCTAGGGTGGCGGCAGAGCGGTTCGGGCGGTCCGGACTCCCCCCGGAGGTCATGATCAGCTGTGGCGTCTATGAACCCCTGATTCATCTGTCCTGCGGCACCCGTCCCATGGGCAGGGGCGTTGTCTACGCCGGGCCCAGCCAACTCTTCGAGTTGGGCCGCTCCCCCACTGCGGGCGGGGCGAACAGGTTCCTGTGCAGGACAGCCCAGAGCCACTGGAAGACTTCGTCGGCCTCGACCGGGTCCTCCGGCTGTGACACCACCCTCACCAACGGCTCCTCGTCATCGAGCAGAAGCTCGAACGCCACCCCTGTCGCCCATTTCGGGTCGTCATCCTTGAGGCCGATAGCGTCGCGGAGCTTGGGTGTCTTGCTGGCCACGAGGACGTAATTCCATGGGATGAGGCCGACGATGACCTGAAGACCTCCCTCCTCACCCTCACGACGCTCGAGGAGTTCCACGAGTGCGAAGGAGATGGCGTCGGCGATGATGAGAGCGTGTCCGTCCTCGAGACGGCGGCGCAGCTCGTGGTAGAAGGTACGCGCCTCCTCCGGCGCTGCGGGTGCGGGGAGGAGGCGGGGCACCACCTGGGCGAGGTTTAGCGGCTTCATTCCGAACTCTCGAGCACCGATGTCGAGGAGCGCCTGGCGGATGGTCAGCCCGGTCCGCCCCTCCTTCCATACCTCTTCGAGGAGCGCTTCTCGTCCTTCGCAGCGCATGATGCGGCCCAGGACGCCTTTCTGCCCGTACAGCGCATCGTCCACCTCTACCAGCTGGGCGACGCTCGACAAGAAGGGAACGGGATCCCCGGTAGGGTCTGGAATCCCGGTCCCTTCCCGGCTCCCGGGAAGGACTCCTCGATGCCTGGCCTGTCGCCTACTCTCGGCCCGAGACTCGTTGGGCGCGAGTGGAGGTGCCTCTCGCACCTGCCGCCCCACCCTCCGCCGCTTGCTCATAGCACTCCAGACCTGTGGAACTCACGGTACGCGTCCAGGTACTCACGCCCATGCAGATTGGGCGGGACCTCCAGAACTGTGAGCGGGACGACGTACTTCCGGCCCTTCCGTCGGCAGTTGGCGACCAGGACCGTCTCCTCGCCGTCCCAGGAGATGCTCTCCACCTCGACGGTCTCCCCGACGACCTTGGCCTCGAAGGGCCACACCACGACCTCCTCCTCGACGGCGGTCTTGAACGCGAACTCCCCCTCGGTAAAGCTGTCGCAGCCATCGGTGACGCGCGAGATGAGCTTGTCAATGTCCACCCCTCCCTTCTTCGACGTCAACCGCTTCCTCCTTCACTGACGGCGTTCATGGCGTCCGGAATTCGATTGCATCGGCAAAGCCGCAAAGACACCCCAGTTGACTTCCCCACTCGGGCTCCGATGGAATCTGCTCCCCAATCAGCGTGGAGGGGCCTCCACTTCCTTGGTGGGGCCACGTTCGAGGCGGTCGAGCATCTCCTCAAAATCCTGCGGGCCGCCGACGAACCAGTCCTCCCCTCTCCGTTTGTCCCTCTCACACATCCGGGCGGCGCGTCGAATCAGGGGGATAGCCTCCCGATCTTGCGCTTCGGCCAACGCCGAGGAGCAGGCGAACATGGCCTCGTAGTGTCGGCTATCGATCGCACTCTCCAGGACTTCTCGAAGACCTTGGCTGACCTCGGACCCTCCGAGCTTGGCCAGACCTGCGCACAAGTGGACTGGGAATGTCTCTCCGCCCCACAGCTCCCGAAGAGCGGCCATGCCCGGCCCCGTGGCTGCCTTCCCCAGGATCGGCAAGCACTGCTCCGCCTCCTCCCGCAGGTAATCCCCGTCGGAGACGGTGGCCGCTCGAACCACCACCTCGGCAGCGAACGGCGTTCGCGTCTCAGACAGCGGACGAAGCAGATGATGCCCCATCGGGAAGGCCGGGTCCATGATGAGGTCCCCCAAAGGGCCCGGGGCCTCCCGAGCCAGGACGCACAAGGTCGATACGTGAGACCGTGCGGGTGAGTTATCGGGCGGTTCCCAGGCTGAATCTTCCGTGACCGCCCACTCCTCCACCGCATGGAGGATGACCTCGACCAGGTCCAGAGCCTCCGCGGTGGCGAGTGCCCTCGGGTCCTCCGCCTGAAGAAGCAGACGTCGGAGCCGCGTGCGGACCCCGGCGCTGTTCGCTTCGGCGTCCTCGCCGTAACCGGGTAGCGAGAGCGCCTGGACGGCCACCTCGCGGGCCTCCGCAAGGTCTCCTCTCTCGTGAAGGAGTTCTGCCAAGATCTCCTCGATTGCCTCCCCGGGTTGCACCTCTACCGCTTTGCGTGCCGCCGCCAGCGCCTCGGTCGGTTTTCCCTCCCGGCACAAGGCGTGGATCAAGGCAAGCGCGAGCGGGCGCTCCTCCGGGGAAAGATCGAGCAGCGGGCGCAGATCCTCCGAGGGAACGATCCGACCCGGGTCCAGAGCCCGCCTGATAGTTTCCCGCCCGGTGTCGGGCCCCAGGGCGAGTATCTCCACGGCTCGGCGCAAGACCAGATCTTCCACCGGGTCATCTCCTAACGCAGCCTCTGCTTTCGTTCGGGCATTCCGGAACAGCACCGCCCAGTCCTGCGCGTCCTTCCAGGGGAGGGAACGCTGCTCCCGGACGACACAGAGCGCAGCCCGCTCCGCAGCGAGGTAGGCGAGCCCCTTTTCGGTCGGTGAGCCCACGGGGTCGACGACGGCGGCCACTTGGGCCAGCCAACGGTATCCCTCGACTTCCTTGTCCAAGTGGAGTGTTTGGGCTTGCTCGGCGAGGACGGAAAACCTCTGTGCCCCGCTCCGAAGGGTGGCCACTTCTTCAACGGCCGTTTCTCTCCTCGGGGCGTCCTCGCCGGTAGGCTCCCCGTCGTCCATGTCATCGCCCTTGGAAGCGGGCGCCTTCGAGTCGGTGGGAAGCCGACGCGCCACCGCCGCAGCGATCCGGGCATCGTAGGCGCGGAGCACCTCCGCCGGAGCCTCCCTTGGGTGGACCTTCGCCAGATGGTCCGGGAGGTTATCGTACCTCACCCGGGCGGAACAGTGTGGGCAGGGGGAGAGCTTGGACATCGCGGGCTCAAGGTTTCGTCACCATCCCGGCGTCTTGAAGGCAGCGACGGTTGGCCTCGGTTCTCTGCACGGTCCGGTCCCACCATGTGTTGATCTGGCTGCCGAGGAGCCTGAGGCTCGAGGAAGAGATCCTGTGGTTAGTCTACCAACACCTTATTGCCGTCCCCCATCTCGCCAGTGCGCCGATGGAGGGCACCAAGAAGACCTGGCAGAAAGTCTCCGGCTGGGCGCTAATCATCGGTCCGATCCAATTCGCCGTGGCGACCTTGGTAGAGGGTGCCCTTATTCCCGGTTACGGCCTCATCACTCACTGGATCAGCGACTTGGGGGCGCCGCCCAACACCGCGCCACACTTCGCTCCGGGCACGTCGCTTTGGTGGGTCTTCTCAACCTCGCTAATCCTCATGTCCCTGCTCATCTTCGTTGGTCTCATCGGGCTCCGCCCCATCGTTTGGAGCCGGCTCTCCGGCAAGCTCACGATCATTCTCCTTGCGGTCGTCGCTCTCGGCGCTATCGGTGTGGCAGTCTGGAACGAGGTCGACTCGCTCGAGCTGCACTCTATCAGCGCTCTCACCGCCTTTGGGATCGGTTGGGTTGCAATGGTCCTGTTCGGGGTCCATGTCCGGGGCGACCCGCGATGGAGGGTGGGCTGGAGTCTTGGCAGCTTCCTCGGTGGGTTGGTCAGCCTCGTGGCGCTGATTCTGTACGTCATTCCCACTTTCGTCGGAAGAGCCAACGTTCCAAGTTGGATGGCATCAATCTACCCCGGTGGTTCCGAACGCTTTATAGTCGCCCCACTCGTCGTCTGGCTCGTTGCCATCGGAATCCAACTGGCCCGAGGGATTGGGGAACCCGCCGAGAATTCCTCGGCAGGGACAGCCACTTCGTGACTTCCCCTTGTTGTCAAGGCGC
>Ga0209415_10010550_pt1 | contig 15684 bp, 13 predicted proteins | sample PeaSoiSIISIP2007_FD_187696 | JGI IMG/M metagenome (GOLD analysis project Ga0209415, IMG submission 187696) | Peat soil microbial communities from Weissenstadt, Germany - SII-SIP-2007 (SPAdes) (version 2) | ecosystem: Environmental > Terrestrial > Soil > Wetlands > Peat | place: Germany... | reverse complement strand
GCGGCTCAGACTCCCGGTCGCGCCGACTTTCTGCTCAGCAAGGGCAGCCGCGCGGCTGTCAATGCTCAGGATGACATATGCAACTTTCTTTACACAATCGGGCATTCATGCTATAGGCACGTCAAAACAGCGCGGCGGCCCCCAGTCCCACCTGGTTCGCCGTAAACAAGCCCGGATGAGTCTCCGCCGTTCTCAGGCGGCAGTACTCGAGCGAGAAGATAAGATTCGAGCGGACGTGGTAGATACTGTTGAGAAACCAGCTCTGGTTTCTTCCGATCGCCAGGCTCTCGTAGCCCTCATCCTGGTAAGTGTACTGGAGGCCGGGCGTGGGAGTGAAATCTTCGCCATAAGCGCCGTTGAACTCGAGCTTGGGCAGCGCCATGAATTTCAATTGCGCCCATCCACCTGTGGAGTTGGGGGCGCGAATGACGGTTTGCGGATCGTCCAGATAGCCGTAATACGCGATGCTTCGGCCTTCGCCGGCGCCCAGTCCCCCAATCGCGCGGCCGCGGTAAAACTCTCCGGTTAAGGATAACCGTTGGCTGAGGGGGAGGCTCCAATCTGCGGTTCCCGCCCACGCATCCACCATGCGGCCATAACCCCAGTTCTGGCGCGCATAGTAACCGCCGGCCCCAATCGAAGCCGGCCCGAAGGACGTGCCATGTGTCCAGGCAACTCGAGCGGCGTAGGCGGGTTGTCCCGATTTCTCTCCGGCCTCCGCGGCACGATAATAGGGATCGGCAGGGAGCTCGCCGGTCAGCGGGTCCATGAGCCCTCCTTCGAGCGATACGCTCGACCCCTCAGTCAAAGAAATGCGGTGCTCGATGTAGATTTGCGGAGTCCACACCCACAAGTTGCCGGCCGAGGATAAAGCGGGGTTGGCTGCCGAAACCAGCGAGGTGGGCGAAAGAGGAGAGAAAAACGGATCTTCTTGTCCGGCCACGACGGATGTCTTCTCCCAATCCAGTCGCAAGCCCGCGGTGCGCAGCCGAACCAAACCGGTTGTAACTCCATAGGAAGTGGACGGGAATCCTCCGAAGAAATCCATCTGAATATCGGCACTGCTTCGCGCCCCGGCGATGCTCGGCCCGAACACTTCAAGCCCGACGAGCGATTGCCTGGCCGTCGCGCCGAAGCCGGCATTTGTGCCGGAGTCATATTGAGGGGTAGCGTAGTCGGGCACATCAAAGTTGTTTGTGGCTCCGCGGGTGGTGAAGGCGTTCAGGAGCGCCATGCCGGAGAGCCGCACACGGTATTTCGAGCCGCTCTCCACCTTGCTCTGATACTGGTCATCGACTTTCGCGCTGAGCAACTGGTGCTCCTCTTCCATCTTGGAGACTCGCGCTTCGAGTTGCGGTACTTCGGCCTCGCGGTTAGCCGTCGCGGGTGGAACGGGGGCGGCTTGAGCCTTTTCCTGGCCGGTGCTTGCGGCCAGATCACCCTTGATCGCCGAGAGTTGCTCTCTGGCCGCTTTTAGATCCTGCCGAAGCTCCACGAGTTCCGTGCGCGTCGCCGACACCTCGGCGCGCATCGATTGAAGAGCGGAGCTCAGTTCCTGGATTTGGTCCTGCAGGTCGGCCGGTCGGGCCGGAGTCGGGCGGGTCTCCGCAGGCTTGGCTGCGGCTGGTTGCTCTTGGGGAGAACCGTTGAGGGTCGTCACAAGAAACGCCGCGAGCAAGGCGCTCGCGACTTTCACCGAGCGATTCAAGCAGGGCAGCTCCATTGGACCTCCTTACTTCAAGACGCGAAGTCAACCGTCAAGGAGTCGAAAAGTTGGCGTGTGCTGTCCCCTTCCGCCACCTTGACCTTCAAGCCTGCAATTTCCTTCCGCTCCCGCCGCTACAGCAACAGGGAAGGCTTCGAAACCAGTTCAATCGTGTTTGCCCAAAGCACCTTTATTATCTAACACTATTGCCACAAATCCTAAGAGCTTTGCTGAACTCACCAAAGCGAGTCGTCGCGCGGACGTCTCGCCTGCACCACCCCTCGAGGCAACGCCGAGTGCAATCTTATTATCCTAGGGATATACTGGGGGAATAAGCGGCGCCTGCCGCCAGGGGCTAGATCGTTCCTTTAGGAAAGCGAGGTTTCTGATGCCATCGGTCTTACTCATCGAGGACGACACGAGGATCCACAAGACGCTCAAGGTGCTGTTTGAATCGGAGGGCTATGCTCTCCAGGTGGCCCCGGACGGGGTTTCCGGAGTCGAGGCCTTCCGCAGCGCAAAGCCCTCGGTGGTAATCCTGGATCTTAAGTTGCCCAAGCTGTCGGGACGTGATGTTCTGCGCGAGATCAGGAAAGAAGCTGCATCCCAGCCGGTCATCATTCTGAGCGCCGTTTCTGAGGAGGTTGACAAGGTCTTACTGCTGGAACTGGGCGCGGACGACTACGTCACCAAGCCGTTCAGCCCCAAGGAACTGCTGGCGCGTGTTGGCGCCGTGATGCGCAGGGCGGAAAGAACTCTTCCCAGCGATGCCTACAGTTTTGGGGATGTTGTTGTGGATTTTGCAAGAATGGAAGTCACTCGGGACGGCAAACCAGTCACGCTCACTGCCCATGAGTTTAAGACACTGAAGTACTTCACCCAGAACCCCGAACGGGTGCTGTCGCGCGACGAGTTGCTCAACCAGGTCTGGGGTTACGAGTGCTATCCCTCCACGCGCACCGTGGACAATCACATTCTCAGACTGCGGCAAAAGCTCGAAAAAGACCCTGTGAACCCCTTGCACTTTCGCACCGTTCACAAAGTCGGATATAAGTTCGTGCCGTTTTTGAAGACTGCGAATGCGGGCTGAACCTAGCCTTCTGGCTGTCATTCCGAGGGCAGCGAGGAATCTCGCCCTGCGCTGTGCAAGACGGAAGATGGAGAGCGTTGAGGATGTGCACCCGAGTGGATCAAGGCGAGATTTCTCGCTGCGCTCGGAATGACATTCTTGCGGGAAGCTATCGCACATTCAGGTGGGCGATCTTTCTTAATGCATGATCGAACCAAAATCCGGGAGTGGTATTCAGGAATCAGTCGCAGGGGCCGCCTGCGCACCAAGTTTCTGTTGTCCTTGCTTCTCGTTTCCGCTTCTTTAACCTGTTCCACGCTGCTGGTAGTCCGGCATCGGCTGCAAACACAGATCAGAGAAGAGATTCGGCAGGACTTGCAAAATTCAGTGGTCACTTTCCAGATCTTTCAACGGCAGCGCGAGATGGGGTTAGAAGGCGCGGCGGCGATGGTGGCTAATCTGCCTATCATCGAGGCCCTGATGACGTCCAGGGACGCAGCAACAATTCAAGATGCCTCGGCCGCGCTGTGGCGAAAAACCGGGGGAGACTTGTTCGTGCTGGCGGACCGCAACGGGCAGTTGATGGCGCTCCATGCCGTAAATCCCAGCCTCACCCCGGCGCAAGCGGGCGAAATGCTGCAACGATCTCTCCGCAGCGGAGAAGCGCGCGACTGGTGGTTTGGCGGCGGACGCTTGTTTCGCATATTCATGCGGCCGATCTACTTTGGGGAACCTGCCAACGGCACAGAACTCGGCGTATTGGTACTGGGTTCGGAGATTAATGAGCAGGTTGCCGAGGACGTACGCCAAGTGGCTTCAAGCCAGGTCGCATTTCTTTACGGGCCCACGGTCGTGGTCAGCACTCTATCGGGCAGGCAAAGAGATGATCTGGGCAAGCTGGCCCTGCAGCCAGGGACCTCAACCACGCAGGTCAATGCTGGATCGCCCGGGCTGGACGTGGCTCCCGCGGATGTGGAACTCGGCCGCGAAAAGTTTCTTGCCATGTCCACTGCGCTCCCGCCTGGCAGTTCGCTTCCTGCCAGCCTGGCGGTCCTCAGATCCTACGACCAGGCTGCCCGGTTCCTGAAGAGTCTCAACCGCTGGCTTTTCGGTCTGGGCTTGACCGCAATTCTGGCGGGGAGCCTGTTGGTATTTCTGATTTCGGACACCTTCACTCGTCCGCTCGCCAACCTGGTGAGGGGCGTGCATGCGCTCGAGGAGGGCAACTTCAACTATCCGCTCGAGGCTCAAGGAAGGGATGAAGTGGCCGAACTGACTCAATCGTTTGTCACCATGCGGCGCACCCTGTGGAGCGCCCAGCAAGAGTTGCTGAGGGCGGAAAGGCTAGCCACTGTCGGGCGCATGGCCAGCACCATCTCCCACGATCTGCGTCATTCCTTGACCACCATTCTCGCCTACGCGGAGTTTCTCTCCGAAGGAGGGCTCACGCAGGTTCGGCGCCTTGAGTACTACGAAGAGATACGCCAAGCAGTGAATCAGATGACGGATCAATTACGGGCACTGCTGGAGTTCTCGAGGGTCAAGATGGTGAACCGCCCCGTCCGCGCCAGCATCGCGCCGGTGATTGAACGCGCTCTACACAGCGTCAAGGCGCGCCCGGCCTTCGGCAGTATCAAGGTGACGACCTCATTTGAAGGCGGAAGCGAAGGCTGGTTTGACCCCGCCAGCCTGGAGCGAGTCTTTCACAATTTACTGCTCAATGCCTGTGAGGCCGCGCCGCCTCAGTCAGGACGTGTCCGTGTGGCGACGCAGCAGACTCAGGCAGGGCTTGAGATCCGCGTGGCCGACAACGGCAGCGGCATTCCCCCGGAGATTCGCGACACGCTCTTCCAACCCTTCGTGACCGCTGGCAAGGACAACGGCATCGGACTCGGATTGGCCACTGTCCACAAGATCGTGCAGGAGCACCAGGGACAGGTTGAAGTGGAATGTACCGGCCCGGAGGGAACTGTGCTGCGCATCCTGCTCCCGGCGGTTCCCTCGGAAGCCCGAGTAGCCAGCAGCAATTCGCGTTAATAGCTTGCATCGCGTGGCCCCCAACCGTCCGGCTCATTCCGAGCGGAGCCAGGAATCTCGCCCTGCGCATGGCGTAATCGCGGGCTCAGGAGAATGTAAACAGAGCAAGACTGCTCGCAGTTCGCAATTGAACGTATGCTCTCTGTGCTGGAGGGTAACTAGGCGGGGGCGTAGGCCGCTAAAGAATTCACCACGGAGCGCACAGAGAACACAGAGAAAACTGCCAAGGGTTTTCTCTGCGAACTCTGTGGCCTCTGTGGTGATTCATCAAGAAGCCTTGGGCAAATGCGCCAGGGACTCTTTGATCTTTTCTTCCGGGTATTCGTAATCGGTGAGTTCGCCGGCAAAGTATTTTTCGTATGCGGCCATATCGAAATGGCCGTGCCCGCTCAAATTGAAGAGGATGGTCTTCTCTTTCCCTTCCTCTTTCGCCTTCAAGGCCTCGTCGATCGCACAAGCCACCGCGTGGGAGGTTTCAGGGGCAACGATAATGCCCTCGGCGCGCGAGAAGGTGATAGCCGCTTCGAAGCATTTCAATTGCCGGTAATTGACCGCTTCGACCACACCTTGACGGTGCAGAAGGCTGACCAACGGGGCCATGCCGTGGTACCTCAGTCCCCCGGCGTGAATGCCCACAGGAATAAAGTCGTGCCCCAGAGTGTCCATCTTCAGCAGCGGCGTCATCCCGCTCTTGTCGCCAAAATCGTAGGCATAGACGCCTTTGGTCATGGTCGGGCATGCGGCGGGCTCGACCGCAACCAGACGGATTTGCTTTCCGGCCGCCTTGAAGGGCACGAAGGGAAAAGCCAGGCCGGCAAAGTTGCTTCCTCCGCCGCAGCAGCCGATCACCACGTCAGGGAAGGCCCCGGCGAGCTTCAATTGAGCGATCGCCTCTTGCCCGATGACGGTCTGGTGCAACAGAACGTGATTGAGGACGCTGCCCAGTGAGTAATTCGTGTCTTTGCGACCCGCCGCATCTTCGACCGCTTCGCTGATGGCAATGCCCAAGCTGCCCGGGCAGTCCGGATCCTCGGCGAGAATCTGCCTTCCGGCGGCGGTCTGGTCGCTGGGCGATGGAATGCATTTGGCGCCCCAACACTGCATCATGGTGCGCCGGTGGGGCTTCTGATAGAAGCTGCACTTTACCATATAAACCATGCACTCTTGGCCGAATACATTGCAGGCGAACGCCAGAGCGCTTCCCCATTGGCCCGCCCCAGTTTCTGTGGAGATGCGCTTAACGCCTGCTACCTTGTTGTAGTAGGCCTGTGGAGTCGAGGTGTTCAGCTTGTGGCTTCCTGCCGGCGAGACGCCTTCGTTCTTGTAAAAAATCTTCGCCGGAGTTCCCAGGACTTGCTCCAGCCGGCGCGCCCGGCAGAGCGGCGTTGGCCGCCAGAGCCGCAGGATGTCGAGCACGGGCTCTGGAATCGGAATCGTCGGAGCAGCCGAAACCTCCTGCTCGATCAACTGCGGGGGGAATATCGCCTCCAGGTCGCCCGGTCCCGCGGGCTTCAGCGTCCCAGGATGAAGCGGAGGCGGCAAGGGAGCCGGCAGGTCAGGAACGATGTTGTACCAAGTCTTCGGGATTTCACTTTCAGGCAGAAGATATTTGTTTTCGGTCATGAGTTGGCTCCGGATAAAGTCGCACCTGCCTGGCGGCTGCCCCCGCGCCGTCAGAACATGCGGTGAAGTTGAGATGCCGAGGATAACACAAAAAGCCTGCCTTCGGGAAACGATCACAAGCACTTCCGGTGCGTCCGACAGGGCGGACTGGCATTCTTTGTGTCATCGACGTGTGATATGTATTATAGAGAGGACGCGATGCTAACCGTTCGACTGGGCCCTGACATCGAGAAAAGATTGTCTGACCTGGCACGGCGCACGGGGCGAACCAAGACCTACTATGTCCGGGAACTTATCGAGGGGAATCTTGAAGATCTCGAGGACCGGTATTTGGCAGAGTCACGTTTGGAGAAACGCCGCCCTTCTCTGACCAGCCGACAGGTGCGAAAAGAACTTAAGATCTCAAAATAGCTCCGGTCCAACACCTCCATCGTGGCACACCCACCGCACATCGCGATCATCCCGCTTCTCGCCCTGACGCTCGGGCAGCCTGCCCGGGCCGAAGAGCGTGCACGAATCTATGTCTATGTGCAGCAGGAAACGCCCGTCCGGTCTTGGCTTCCAGTCTCATGCGACGGTATCGTGGTCGCAGAGATAAAGCGCGGGAGATTCTTCGCCATTAACGTCGGGCCGGGCCGACATATGTTGAGCGAGGAAAAGGGTGTGCCCACGTTTGTCGACGCGCGTTCAGGGCGAGACTCATTCATTCGCCTCAACTGGCATATCGAAGTAGGGCAACGTCCCATACCAGTCTGGGAGATCGTTGACGCCGCCAGCGCGTACAGGGACATGCTAACTCTGGCGTATATCGACGCGGCTAAGGCGCTCTCGAAATCAGTACCGAGGAAGGATCCGCGCGGGCCACCCCGCCTCACCCGGCGGGGCGCAACCGACGATCAGTAGTGCGGTGCCTGGGCCGTACGGGGAGGCGAATTCGAGCGTGATCTTTCCACAAACCGCTTTTGGGCCAGGTAAAAGGTCCGGCAGCCGGCGGGACGGCGCGGATGTCCGCGAGAGAAGAGCCTGGCGTCCCAGGCCCGGATGCTACGGAAACCTGCCACTCGCAAGGCTCGACGGATCTCGGAGGCTGTCCACCAGACCTCTTCGACGCGCTCTTCGAAGCGGCGCCAGCCTCCCCGTTCAAGGACGAACCAGTCAACATCCACGCAGCCCTTGGCGCGCCGCTGGTCGTAGCTGCCCCGCATAATCATGACGACCCCACGCTTTTCCGCGTACGAGGTCCCCGGCCAGTTCGCCTCCAAGTGCCGTCGGTTGTTAACATCGAAGTAGAAGTAGCCGCCTGGGTGCAATGCGCGCGCCACGGCTCGTGCCACCCGCGCCAGGTCTGATCTCAATGGGACGTGATTCACGGCGTCATACTCGCAGGTGACCAACTCGACCTTTTCCGGCAGGCGGAACGTCCGCATGTCGCCGCGGATGACGGTTAAAGGCAAACCAGCGCGGCGGGCCTTCTCGCGGGTGAGCGCACACATCGTGGGCGAGAGGTCAACGGCAAAAACCTTTATTCCCCGACGCGCGAATTCGAGCGCGGTCGTACCCGTGCCACAAGCCAAATCGCAGGCGGAGCGCACCTGAGGCAGAATCTCGCCCAGTAACTTCTGCCGAGCCCGCCGGTACGCGGATACATGAGAAGTAAAGAACTGGTCGTAGTACCGGGCCAACACCGTGTAAGGTCGATCGGCCAAAGCCCGTTGCATAAATCTCACCGGCACTAACTTTCAAGCGCCTGACGGCAATACGCGTAGCACTTCTTAACTTCCGCGATGGTGTCCAGGTGCTTATCCTCGCCGTACTCGTACTCGATATTGGCGGGGATTTTCCATTTGTTGTCGCGAAGCAAGCAGAGAACCTCTTTAATGGGCGTGTCACCCTGGCCAAGGGGCAGGTTGGCTCCGTGGTTCTTCTTGCGGTCTTTGATGTGCAGCGTGACGATCTTCTGATGGTGCTCGCGAATATAGGCAACGGGATCGCCGTTGGCAGCCACGAAATGGCCGATGTCCAGATTGACGCCGATGTACTGCGACGCACCCTTCATGGCGCGCGCAAATGTTTCAGGCGTGGAGAATTCATCCGGGTCGCGGGTATCGTCATGGCCGTGGAAACCCACCATGATCTTGTATTTTTGGGCATACTGGTCAACTCGTGGTGCAACACTCACATTGGATGAAGAGGTGATGTATTTGACGCCCAGCGCCTGCGCGGCCTTGAAGCCGGCCTCGATTCCTGCGTCTGTAACGCCTTTACGAAAAGCATAGGTGAGAGCATAAATCCTCACGCCGCCATTATCGAACTTGGTGCGGATCTCGTGAAAAGCACTGGCAGGCGCAGAAATCCACCATTTCTCCTGTTCTTGCCACTTTATATTGGAGGGCACGACGTGCCCATCGAACAGTTCGCATTCGCCCAATCCCACCGTCTTGAAAGCCTCGATGGCGGCATCGAGACTCATGTCCCGAAACGAATAACTCTGCGCGCCGATCTGGACTCCGCGAACTACGGAGTCAATGTAGGACGCACTCCAGCCTTTGCGGCTAACAGCCCACAAACCGGCCGAGCCTCCAATCAAAAGCTTGCCCGCGTCCCGACGTGATATCAAAGCCATAGAACCTCCTCGAAGCCGTAGAACTATCGGCGCTTAGTATAAGAAGCCGGACCGCATCTTGCAAGCGAGGAAAGGGTGGAGGCAGCAGGACCGCCCGCAGTTCCTCGTGATGACGAGTAGCGCCGACCTCCAGAGCCTGCCCTGAACGAAGCGAAGGCTCGGCAGATGCCGGCCTGAAGGCCGGCGCTACGGACCAAATCAGCTCGCTACCGATGCCATGTTTAGCTTTACACTTTATCCTTTACCCTTTAACCTTTAACCTTCACCTTTTGAAAGGAGCATCCCTTTGAGATCAGCCGCCAATCGTCTTTGCCTCGTCGCTGCTTTGGTTTGCTGTTTCTTTGCCGCCAAGGCCAGTGCCCAGTCCGGAGGGCCCTGGCCGTCGGGCGCGAGCCAATACCGATTCCACATGATCGGCAATGCGCATATTGACGCCCCATGGCTCTGGCCGTGGTCGGAGGCCATGTCCGTTGCGCTAAGCACATTTCGCTCGGCTCTGGACCGCATGAACGAGTGCCCTGACTTCACTTTCGCCGCGAGTTCCGCTCAATTCTACGAGTGGGTCGCGGAAACTGACCCCGCGATGCTCGAAGAGATCCGCAAGCGGGTGGAAGAGGGGCGGTGGGATCTGGTGGGCGGCTGGTGGGTCGAGCCGGACGTGAATATCCCGAATGGCGAATCGTTGGTCAGGCAAGGGCTCTACAGCCAAAGGTTGTTCCAGCAGTTATTTGGACGCATGGCCCAGGTCGGTTACAACCCCGACTCCTTCGGCCATACGGGAACCTTGCCGCAGATCCTCAAGCTGCAAGGCCTGCACACTTATGTCTTCATGCGTCCCCAGGCTCACGAGAAGAAGCTTCCCGCCGACCTTTTCTGGTGGGAGGGCGCCGATGGGAGCCGCGTGCTCACTTACCGCATCCCGTTCAGTTACGGGATTGATGAGCATATGCAGGAAGAGGTCAGCCACTTCATCACGGAATTAAAGGAACCCACCAAAGAACTGATGGTCTTTTACGGCGCCGGCGACCATGGCGGCGGGCCCGCCAAGGAGAATATCCAAGCGATCCTGGATATGCAGAAGATGCCGGGCGCGCCGACATTCATTTTCAGCACCCCGGACCGCTACTTTGACGAGGTCGGTAAACTCACCGATCTGCCGGTTGTGGCGGACGACCTCCAGCATCACTCGGTGGGCTGCTACACGGCCATGTCTGAGGTCAAGAAGAACAACCGGACTGCGGAGGCCGCTCTGACGACTGGCGAGAAATTCGCGGCCCTCGGTTCCGTGATTGCTGGATTTGACTACCCCAAGTCCGACTTCACGGCTGCCTGGAAAAGGGTGCTGTTCATACAATTCCATGACAGCATGGCCGGGACCGCGCTTCCGGAACATTATGACCTGGCCCGGGAAGCCCACGGACGAGCTATCGACATCGCCGGTCAGGCGATGAACAAGGCGGCGGAGAAGATTGCCTTTCAGATTCCGACGCAAGACCCAAACTCCGAATACCTGGTGGTGCTTAATCCCCATGCCTGGAACGCCAAGCTCAACGTCGAATACGATGTGGGCTGGGGTTTCGAGTACAAGAAGGGCGCACAACCAACCTCCGTGCTGGAAGACGAGAACGGCAATAGCATCCCCCACCAATGGATCCAAGCGACGACCGTCGTGGACGATCGCATGCGAGTCGCGTTTCAGGCGCCGGTGCCCGCTTTCGGATACCGGCAATTCCGATTGCGAAGCAGCCAGCCTGCCGCTCCGCCTGTCTCGGCCGTGCATGCCACCGAGCGCCAATTGGAAAACGAACATCTGCGCGTCACTTTCGCGGATGACGGCAGCCTGACGCTGCTCGACAAGGATAGCGGGGCGCAGGTTTTCAAAAGCGGCGCGAGCGGAGCGCGGGCGATTGTGCTGGACGACCCCAGCGACACCTGGAGCCACGACATGCGCTCCTACACCAAGGAACTCGGCATATTCCGTACCGCGCGCTTTCGCGTGCTCGAGAACGGCCCGTTGCGCGCCACCCTGCGTGTGCGCACGTACTACGGAGCCTCTTCGCTCGAGACGGACTGGCTGCTCTACTCCGGCGCCCGAACCCTCGAGGCCCGCGTAGCGCTCGATTGGCACGAGCATCGCAAAATCCTGAAGTTCTCGTTCCCGGTGGATGTGCAGGATCCCCGCCCGACCTACGAAATTGCCTACGGGTACAAGGTGCGCCAGGCTAACGGCGACGAAGATCCCGGGCAGCGCTGGATCGACCTCTCCGGCCGCCGCGCCGCAGGCGAGTATGGGCTGGCCGTCATCAATGACGCCAAGTACGGCTACAGCGTGCAGGGCAGCGATATGCGCATCTCGATCACCCGCGGCGCCGTCTTCGCGCAACACCGGCCCCGCCAACTCGAGCCCAATGGCGAGTACATCTGGCAAGACCAGGGCGTGCAGACCTTCCGCATGCTCCTCGTGCCTCACACCGGCGCCTGGCAGGACGCGGGCATTGTGCGCATGGCCGAGGAGTTTACCGCTCCCATCCCGATCATTTATCAGGGAATCCATCCAGGCAGCCGGCCGCTTTCCGCTTCTTTCCTTTCTGTGGATGTACCGAACGTGGTCGTCTCGGTGGTGAAGAAATCAGAAGACGGCGATGACCTCATCGTCCGCTGCTACGAAACCGCCGGCCGCCCGGTGACGGCTAACTTGGATTTGGGATTAGTGAACCGCCGCTGGACCGGAGACTTCCGCCCACTCGAAATCAAGACGCTGCGCGTGCCGCTCAGCGGGGGAGAGATTCGCGAAGTTAACGTGCTGGAACAATGATTGACGATGGTCGATGGACGATTGTCGATTGAAAGGCAATGCACGCCCCTCGGCCGCGCTCGGAATGACAGACGTATACTAGGTGGGGAGCCTTGTATGACTCTCGAACTCCGCCAACTTCAAAAACTCGACGACTACCGTTGGCTCGTGCCTAGGGGAACCAAGCCCGGCATGCTCACCGATGCGCTCATTTACACCAACGAGCGCCTGCTGATGGACATACTCAAAGACCTCTGTCTCGAACAAGCCATGAACGTCGCCATGCTTCCGGGCATCGTGGGCCGCTCACTGGCCATGCCGGACATCCACCAGGGTTATGGATTTCCCATCGGCGGCGTGGCCGCCACTCTGCCGGACGAGGGCGGCGTGGTTTCTCCGGGTGGTGTGGGCTTTGATATCAACTGCGGAGTGCGTTTGCTCGCCAGCACCCTGACGCTCGACGAGGTCCGGCCGAAAATCAAAGAACTGGTGAACCAGCTTTTCCGCGACATCCCTTCGGGCGCAGGCCAGAGCGGAAACATCCGGCTCTCCTACCAGGAACTCGACAAGCTGCTCAAAGAGGGCGCCGACTGGATGGTCGAGCATGATTACGGCTGGCCGGAAGATCTCGACACCTGCGAGGAAAACGGCGCCATCGAAGAAGCCGACCCCGCCATGGTCAGCGACCGCGCCAAGAAGCGCGGCCTGCCCCAGGTGGGAACGCTCGGTTCCGGCAACCATTTCCTCGAGGTCCAATACGTCGAGCACATCTTCGACCCGGCTTCGGCTCAGGCGCTCGGGCTTTACCAGGACGAGATCGTGATCTTGATCCATTCCGGCTCGCGCGGCCTCGGCCACCAGGTCTGCACCGACTACCTGCGCGACATGGACGCCGGCATGCGCCGCTACGGCATCGACCTGCCCGACCGCCAACTGGCGTGCGTACCGGTGCACTCGAAGGAAGGCCAGGAATATCTCTCGGCGATGCGAGCCTCGGCGAACTTCGCCTGGGCCAATCGCCAGGGCATCACCCACTTTGCGCGCCAAGCCTTCCAGCGCATCTTCGGCCCGCAGGAAGAGTTGCGCGTCGTTTACGACGTCTGCCACAACATCGCGAAGCTTGAGCGGCATCGGGTGAACGGACGGGACCGCAAAGTGATGGTGCACCGCAAGGGAGCCACCCGAGCGTTTCCCGCCGGGCGGCCGGAAGTGCCGGAAGTCTACAAATCCTGCGGCCAGCCGGTGCTGATCCCCGGCTCAATGGGGACGTCATCTTACGTTCTGGTGGGCGCCGAGGGTGCGATGCAGGAAACCTTCGGCACCACCTGCCACGGAGCAGGGCGCGTGATGAGCCGCACCGCCGCCAAGAAATCCGCCTTCGCCCAGAACGCCCGCCAGCGCCTCGAGGAGCAGGGCATCATCGTGCGCGCTGAGTCCCGCGACGGCATCACCGAAGAAATCCCCGAAGCCTACAAGGACGTGGACATGGTCATCGACTTGGTTCACAACGCCGGCTTGGCGAAACGCGTAGCGCGGCTGAAACCGATTGGGGTGATTAAAGGATGATTGACGAGATCCAACAAAAGCCCACTATGGAGCAAGAGGTCCTCGAAAAGGAGTACTTGGAAGGGTACCAGCGCAAGCCTGAGAGCCCGTTGGTTGGGAAGCTAGGTGAGAGAATGGCCAGGGAGGTTTGGCGAGAGGAGACCTGGGATGAGCCTGGCGGGATATGGTTAGTTCAAATCTAGCGTTCCCTGGATTTCCGGCCAGTCACCAAGGATGCTTCCGACGTCCGCCTTCAGCCCCAAAGGGGCGAACTAACTCAGCCCAGGCCAACGGCCTGGGTTACAAGTTTAGGCTGACATGGCTGGCAAGCCCTGTAAGGGCGTAACAAACTCACCATCCTCCACCACAATCATCCGAGGTTGCCCCACCCATTGTTATCTCGCCCTTTCAGGGCTTGACCGCAATTACTTAAATCTGGGACCCAGGCCGTTGGCCTGGGCTGTGTTAGGACGCCCCTTCGGGGCTTATGCCTGCTGCTCAAGCTGTTGCGCCAGATAGTTCTGCGTGCCGAGCTGCTCGATGAGGCCGAGCTGTTCCTCGAAGAAATCCACGTGGCCTTCTTCGTCGGCGAGAATTCCCTTCAGAAAATCGGCCGTACCGTTATCGCCCGCCTTGCGGCAGGTGGCGATGGCCTCGTTATAATCCGTCACCGCGCCGTGCTCGAGGGCCAAGTCATTCTCGAGTTGCTGTTTCACATCCTTCCCGACATTGAGCTTGGGCAGTTCGCTCAGGTTCGGCGCTCCCTCCAGGAAAAGCACGCGCTCGATGAGTTCTTCCGCGTGCTTCATCTCGGTGATGGATAGTTTCTTGACGCGCTTGCTGAGCAGCCCGTAGCCCCAGTTCTCGCACATTTCACTATGCAGGAAGTACTGGTTCAGTGCGCCCAATTCCTCCTCCAGCATGTGTTGCAGAGCTTTCAAAACTTCCGGTTTACCTTTCATGAGTCCACACCTCCCGCTATGAATCAACCTGCTTTGAAACGGTGTAGGGGTAGGGCTTGCCCTACCCTCGTTGGGACCAGCGCAAATGCGGGGACGGCAAGCCGTCCCCCTAAAAGTAAGTGGCGGTCATGATTCGCTCGCCGGCTTGGAGTTTTCCTCCTTCTCTTGCACATGCGCCAGCAGTTTGCGGACGCTATTGGCAAGCTGCACGACCTCGCCTTCCCCTTCCACGTCAAACTCGATGGCATAATTCCCGACCGCCGCTCGATCCACCGCCGCCTTCAGAGCCACCAGCGGTTCCACCACCCTCCGCGGCAAGACGAAGCTTACCCAAATGCTCAAGAGGATCGTCAGAAAAGAGACGGTGCTCAGCACCCACTCCGCCCGCCGCAGCAAAAGCCGCGCCCTCGCATGGTCCCGCTGCACTCGCTGCCAGCTTCGAGCCTCAAGCTCCGACGACTCCTTCACAACCGCTTCGCTGGAGGAGCGGAGGTCGGCTGAGATCTGGCGGAACGCCGGATCCTCGGCCGCCAGCGAGGACGCCACCTGCTCGTCAAGCGAGCCCAGGCGGTTGTGGAGTTCTTCCATCAAGATTGTACGGTTGGTGTGGCTCGAGGCCTTTAACAAGCTATCCAGGTCTCGGGTATAAGCCCGGATCACATCGCGAACGTGCTGTGCCGGCGCTTCGTTCACTTCCGCCCGCCGCGCCACGGCCACCGCCATCCGCTGTTGATAGAACTGTCCCTGAGCCCGCATCTTCTCGAGGGCCACTCGCTCTTCCGGCTGTAGCTTGAGGCACGAATCGATGATCTGCTGCATCGCCGTCAGCGCCTGGCGGTTCGCTTCCAGTTCCGCCGGGTCATAGAGGAGGAAGTAACTCCGCTCCGCCCGCAGCGCCTTCAGCATTTCCAGCGAGATCTGTTCCGCCTGCGTGGCCATCGGGGCATCGACGCTGACGATGCGGTCAACGATCCACCCCATCGCAAAGATGTAGTAAACGGTCAGGAAAATGACCGGCGCCAGGATCAACCGGACCAGGAACAGGCTATAGGCGACCCCCCGGCGTAAAGAAGTGCCGCGAGCAAAAACCATGAACGGTTTTCGAGCGACCCAGGTCATCCTCGGTGCTACACGCATAGTTCGAGACGTGCCAATGTGATTTCTCCGCAACTCTTATTAGACTACGATGAGTGGGATTGTAACCTAAAATCAGGCTCCCAGAGACGAATTCTGTTGGCGGTCACTCATGCCCGCCGGCGGACGGACGTGGCGCGGGCGTCTCGCCCGCGGTCGCGGGAGCGTCCCGCTCCCGCGCGCGGGCAGGAT
>Ga0209415_10010548_pt1 | contig 15684 bp, 15 predicted proteins | sample PeaSoiSIISIP2007_FD_187696 | JGI IMG/M metagenome (GOLD analysis project Ga0209415, IMG submission 187696) | Peat soil microbial communities from Weissenstadt, Germany - SII-SIP-2007 (SPAdes) (version 2) | ecosystem: Environmental > Terrestrial > Soil > Wetlands > Peat | place: Germany... | reverse complement strand
CGCCATCGGATCGTTGAGGCCCGATTCCAGCTCGAGCGTCACGCCGACGCGCTTCTTCAACTGCACGCCGCTGCCGCGCAGGATCGAGAACACCGCCGAGGCGTCCGTCGGCGACACAATCGCGCCCAGCAGCATCGCCTGCGTCCAGGAAAAGCCGAACAGCCGCGCGCCCAGCGATACCAGCGCGGCCGTCCCCGCCACTCCCGCGGTCGCCAGCACCGCGGCCGGACGAAGTCCGGCCCGGATTCTCGTAAGCGGTGTGTTGAGCCCGCCGTCGAACAGGATCAACACCAGTGCCGCCGTGCCCAGGTCGAAGCTCACCCGGTAATTTCGAAACGCGATGTGCCCGAGACCCTCTTGACCTGCTAGCACGCCCAGCGCGAGGAACAGCAGCACCACGGGCACGCCGGTCCACTGCGAGGCGTGGCTCAGCACGACGCTCGCGCCCATCAGAAGCGCAAGGGTGGTCAGAATCAGCGCGACCGATACCGGTTCGGAGGCGTACATCCGGCTGTAGGGCTAACGTGCGGCGATAGCGACCGCGCCACGCCCTTACTTTGGGGCCTAGCGATGCTCCGTAATCAGAACGCCCTTGGCGCGCAGCTCCGCGATCTGCGCGTCGGTGTAGCCCAGTTGCTCCATCAGGACGTCGGCGCCATGCTCGCCCAGTAGCGGCGCCTGGATCTCGGGCAAATCCGGGAACGCGGAGAATTTGAGCGGGAAACCGGGGATCGTCAACTCGCCCAGGATGGGATCGGGAACCGTCCGGACCATGTTGCGCGCCTTGAAGTGGGGATGGTTCAGCGTATCGACGATCGACATCACCCGCGACGACGGCACGCGGTATTCTTCGAGCACCTTGAGTACCGCCTCGTCGCTGGGCAGGGATTGCATCCAGGCTTCGATTATCGCGATCAACTCCTTTTGATTCTTGGCTCGTGCCGGGCCGGTGGCAAAGCGCGGGTCGTCGATTAATTCCGGCTTGCCCATCGCCCGCGCCATGCTCGGCCACTGGCGATCGAGCACCAACAGGACGATCCATCCTTGAGGAGCTTTGTAGGCTCCGCACGGGCAGACCAGCGGATGATGCGACCCCATGCGCATCGGCACGTACTGCCCGCCGCTGGCGGAGTAGGCCTGGATGCTGATTTCGTGCATGTGGTACAGCGCGTCGACCATCGCGAGGTCGATATACTGTCCTATGCCGGTCTTCTCACGGTAGTACAGCGCGTAGCCCAGGGCGGCGAACCCATGAACCCCGGAGGTGGTGTCGGCGATTCCGAGACCGACGAACTGCGGAGGCCCGTCCGGACTGCCCGTCATGTGCATAATACCGGAGAACGCCTGCGCGATAAGGTCGTAGCCGACCTTATGGGAAAGCGGTCCGCTGCGGCCAAAAGCCGACACCGAGACCATGATGATCCGGGGATTGATTTTCTTGAGCGACTCGTAATCGAAGCCCCGCTTTTCCATCACGCCCGGACCGTAGTTCTCCACCACCACGTCAACGGTCGCCGCCAACGAGCGCAGCAACGCCATCGATTCGGGCTTAGCGAAATCCAGGCACAGGCTCTTCTTGCCACGATTCTGCTGGACGAAATAACCGCTGCGGCCGGCCTTGACCATCGGCAGTAGGCGCGAGGGATCTCCGGTCGGAGCCTGCTCGACCTTGATGATGTAGGCACCCATCTCGGCCATCAGCCGGGTGACCGTCGGCCCGGCGAGATACTGGGTGAAGTCGAGAACCCGGCAGCCCGAAAGCATCAACGGAAGCGTCTTGGCGTTGTCCATTTTGCCCCTCCGCAAAGCGCGTGTGTGCGGCCCCGTGCTGTACCACCGGTCCGCAAAAAAAGCGAGCGGCATTCCATGCCGTTGGTTGCTTCACAGACTGCTCCCGTTGGTCGATTCCGTTAGGAGACTCGATTGCCTCGAGCGAAGCGAGCGGTGTTTGGAAAACTCGCTTTGCTCGGGCTGGTGGCGAGACTTGAGAGAAATGATCGCGGCTCCGGCGCCTACCAAAAAAGAAGACAAGGTTGGCGCCCAAGTTAGCCGTTACCCGGCGCACCAAGCAGCGCAGCAAGATCGAAATCAAGCAGCGCGCCGATGCGATCGATACTGATGTCGGCGGGCGGAAACTTGGCGATTGCTTCGGCGTCGTGTGCGTAGTGTCCCTGGCGCGGGAAGACCGTGGTTACCTGATTGCCCCAGGCCCGCTTGATCGCCGTCAGGATGCGCAGCTTGTCGTCCACTACGACATAGTGATCGGCCGGGAACTTTTGTTCGACGTCGTCGAGTTCCAGCTCCTTGTGAACGTAGATTAGGGCGCGCCCCTCGACCGCCTCGAACAGGCCCGAGGCTTCGACCTTGTGCGGCTGGAAGACCACGTCGCCGTCGGAAAGGAGCACGGTCGGCCCCCACTGTCGGCACCGCTCCAAGACGTCGAGCGAGTTCGGAAACAGCCGATTCGCAAAGTGATAGTCGATCAGAAACAACGAGACCGCGAGCAGATGGGTGTCGCGGGGATTCTCGAGCCGGTAGCGTTGCAGCGCGCCGAGATAGTCCGCGTAGCCCAGCTCCGAACGCAGCTCCTCGAAGATCGCCCAGTAGCGCTGCTGGCGCTCATGGCCGACCTCGCGCTCGATATGGCGCATCAGGTCGGCGACGACGCGGTCGTTGTCGAGCAGCGTGTTGTCGACATCGAACAGGAACACGACCTGATTCGAAGCCATAGCGGGTCACCTTTATTTCTCCGCTTCCCCACTGGGGGGGAAGCGGCTGAGGGCTAGGTTGTCTTACCTTTGATCACAGACCTCGCCCCCAGCAACCCGCGCGCCGCCGCTATTTCCGGAACTTGGAGAAGTCGGCCTTGCGCCGCTCCATGAACGAGTTGCGCCCTTCCATCGACTCCTCGGTATTGTAGTAGAGGGCCAGCGCCGCCATCCCCATCGCTCCGATTCCCTTGATATGGTCGGTATCCGCGTTGAACGACGCCTTGGCGAGCTTGATCGCCGTCGGGCTCATCGCGACGATCTCGCGCGCCCAGGTACGGGCCTCATCCATAAGCTGCGCCGCCGGCACCACCTTGTTGACCAGTCCCATCTGGAGCGCTTCCTGAGCGCTGTATTGATGGCACAGGTACCAGATCTCGCGCGCCTTCTTCTCTCCGACCACCCGCGTCATGTATGCGGTCCCGAAACCAGGGTCGACGCTCCCCATGCGCGGGCCAGCCTGTCCGAAGCGCGCCGTCTCCGCCGCGATCGTAAGGTCGCAGATCATCTGGATCACCTGGCCGCCGCCGATTGCGTATCCGTTCACTGCCGCAATCACCGGCTTGGGGATTTCCCGGATCACCGCATGCAGTTCCTCCGCGTCCATCCCGGTGTCGGAGCGCGCCGGCTTGCCCTGGTAGCCGCCGCCCTCGCGTACCGATTGGTCGCCGCCGGTGCAGAACGAGCGCTCGCCGACGCCAGTCAAAATCACCGCGCCGATCGTCCGATCGCCCCAGGCGTCCTGGAAAGCCTCGACCATTTCTTGCACCGTCAGGTTGCGGAACGCGTTCAAAACCTTGGGGCGGTTGATGGTGATGGTGGCGATGCCCTCTTCCTTGGTATACAGAATGTCCTCGTACGCCATGTGCTTGCTCTTCTCCTCCTTGGTCATTGCCGTCCCATCTATCGGTACGGCATGAATTCGCGGCCAAATGTTTCGCGCGCGATGATACCCTTCATGATTTCCGGCGTGCCGTCGCCGATCTCGAGACCTACCACGTCGCGGTATCGCTGCTCGAAGGGCAGGTCCTGGTCGTAGCCGAGCCAGCCGTGCAGGATGATGCACGAGTGGATCGCCTCGGCCGAGGCCTTCGGCCCCAGCCACTTGCACATCGCCGCCTCACGGGTGTGCGGCTCGCCGCGGTCGCACTGGGACAAACACTGATAGGCGATCAGCCGCGCCGCATTGAGCATCGTCAGATGCTCGGCGATCTGAAAGGAAATGCCCTCGTATTTTGCCAGCGGCTTGCCGAAGGTATGGCGCTGCTTGACGTAGGCGATGGTCTCTTCCAGCGACTGCTGTGCCGCGCCCACGCATCCTAGCGCGATCAGCGCCCGGTTGTAATCGAAAGCCTTCATCACGCCGTAAAAGCCGTCGCCCTCCTTGCCGAGCAGATATTCGGCCGGCAGCCGGACGTCGTCAAAGATCAGCGCCCCGCGCTGGCTCAGCCGCTCGCCCGCGCTCCGGTACACCCTGCGCGTAATCCCTGGGAGGTCGAGCGGAACCAGGAAGGCGCTGATACCGCGGGCGCCTGGACCGCCGGTACGGGCGAACAGCACACACACGTCGGCGTATCCGGCCAGGCTGATCGAAGCCTTCTCCCCGCGGATGACGTAATGGTCGCCATCGCGCTTGGCCGAAGTCACCAGCGCCGCCGCGTCCGACCCGACGCCGGGCTCGGTCAGCCCAAGGGCGATTACCTTCTCGCCGGAAGCCAACAGCGGCAGCCATTCGCGCTTGACCGATTCCTTGGCGTGCGCGGCGATATTCCCCCCGATCATTCCGATTTGGAGAAACAGCGTGGTGCTGATATCACCGCGTCCCAGCTCCTCGGAGCATATTCCCGCCATCGTGTACGAGCTCTCGCTGCCGCCGTAAGCGGCTGGGATGCTGAGCCCGGTGACGCCGATTTGGCCCATCTCGCGTACTCGTTCTTTCGGATACGGCATCCCTCGATCCCACTTGGGGTACTCGGGCAGCAGCCGTTCGCGGGCGTAACGCCGCACCGCTTCCGCGAACTGCCGCTCCTGTTCGTTGAAGGTGAAATCCACCGTGGTCTCCTTCCAGCCGGGGAGGGGGCGCGGGCGACCCGCTCGGGCCGCCCGCGCCCCCTCCCCGGGCTATGCCTCGCTACCTGCTATCGCCGCGCTGACTGCATCGGCCGCGAATAAACTCGACTATCGACTCCAAACTGGTTCCTGCCACAAATACCCCGTCGACGCCCGCCTGCTTAAGCGCCTCGAGTTCGTTGGGAGGAACCGTTCCGCCGACCACCAGCAGCGGCCGATGCTGGATGGCGCGAAGCTTCTCCAGGACTTTGTATGCAGTCCCGAAGCGCCCGTACATACTCAGTCCGATGACATCCACGTCCTCCTGGACGGCCGCATTGACTATTTCGGCGGCGTTGAGCGCCGTTCCCCCGTAGATTACCTCCATTCCGGCGTCGCGCAGCGCCGCGGAAACCACTGCCAGCCCCCGCCAATGTCCGTCCAGACTCGGTCTGACGGTCAAGATCCGTATCGGCCTTTGCATATCGCTCGAGCTCTCAATCTTCTGATGGTTTCGTGTCCGGCCGCGCGCTCCTTCCTGGATATATCGCCTGGATATATCGCGAAGCCAGAGTTCGCGTCCGCTCAGCGGCCGTAAAACGTAGCCGCCCGTTTGTCGAGAAACGCGGCCATTCCCTCGCGCCGATCCTCGGTCCCGTAGAGGAAGGCGAGCCCCTGTCGCGCCGCCTCCATCGCGGTCTTGAGGTCGGCGTTGATTCCCGCGTGCACCAGCATCTTGCCGCACTTGAGCGCCAGCGGCGGCAGCCCGGCCAGCCGCCGTGCCCAATCCCGCGCGGTTTCGACCACGCGCTCCGTAGGGACCACCATGTTTACCAGCCCGAGCCTGAGCGCCGAGTCGCTCCCCAGGGGATCGCCGAAATAAATCATCTGCTTGGCCACCGCCGGCGGCAGCATCTTCGATAGCCGGGCGGTTCCGCCGGCGCCCGGCAACGCTCCGATCTTAATCTCGGGAACTCCGATCGTCGCGTCCTCGGCCATGATACGGAAGTCGCAGGCAAGCGCGAGCTCGCAGCCGCCGCCGTAGGCCAGGCCGTTGAGCGCCGCGATGGTCGGCACGTCCAGGTCCTCGATCTCATTGTAGGTGGTCTGGATGTCCTCGAGGAAGCGCATGAACTCCGGCGGCCCCGCCATCCGCACCAAGTCCGCGATATCCGCTCCCGCGGAGAAGGTGCGCCCTTCGCCGTGAAAGATCACCACCCGAACGTTCTGGTCGGCGCGGACCGCGTCGGCCACGGCCCGCAGCTCGCGGACCATCGCCGGACTGATCGCGTTCAGCTTCTTGGGGCGGTTGAGCTTCACCGTCGCGATCCGATCGTGGCAACTGTATTCCAGCGTCTCGTACATCCTGGATTCCTCCGCTGACCGTCGGCGCCAGCGCCCTGAAACGCGCTCGCTCCTTAATACGAGCGCGGCAGCCCGAGCACGTGCTCGCCGATATAGTTGAGGATCATTTCTCGCGATACCGGCGCGGTGCGCATCAGGCGAACCAACGGCCACAGCGTGATCACGTCCGTCTCGCCCGTGAACCCGCTGCCGCCGTGAACCTGGATCGCGAGGTCCACCGCCTCGATCCCGGCCTCGGCCGCCGCGTACTTCGCCATGTTCGCGTACATTCCCGCGTCGCCGCCGCTGTCGAACACTTGGGCCGCATAATTGGTCATCAGCGAGGCCAGCTCGAGGTGGGTCTTGGCGATCGCCATCGGATGCGACAAGCCCTGATGCGCGCCGATCGGAACATTGAACACCTTTCGCGTGCGGGCGTATTCAACCGCCTTGTTGAGCGCGTAGCGCCCGACTCCGACCGCCATCGCGGCGACCGTGATACGCTCGGGATTGAGCGCGTCGAACAGCGCCTTGAGCCCATAACCCTCTTCGGCGAGGCGGTTCCCGCTCGGTACGCGCACGTCGTCGAAGAACACCTCGAACTGCTTCTCGGGCACCAGGATTCGGGTGTCCATCTTGTGCAGTTCGAGCCCCGGAGTGTTGCGGTCGACGATGAACAGCGACATCCCCTCGCGTTTGTCCTTGACCTTGTCCGCGGGCGTCGTGCGGGCGACCACCAGCATGTGCTGGGCATCGTCGGCGCCGCTGATGAAAACCTTCTGGCCGTTGAGCACGTAATGATCGCCGTCGCGGCGCGCCAGGGTCCGAATCTTGAAGCTGTTGCTGCCCGCGTCGGGCTCGGTGATCGCGAAACAGAATTTTTCGCTGCCGTCGGCGAGCGGCGGAAGGTAACGGCGCTTCTGGTCCTCGGTGCCGTACTTCGCGATCGGAATCGCGCCCATCCCGGCGCTGATAACCAGGAACAGCGACGGCACTCCCTGGTTGGCGAGTTCTTCCATCAGGATTGTCAGGCGAACCATGCTGACGCCGGAGCCGCCGTATTCCTCGGGCACCGAGACGCCGAGGTACCCGGCGCGTCCCAGCTCACGCCACATCTCGTCGACGCCGACGCCCTTGGTGGCGCACTCGACCCAGTAACGGCGGTCGTACTTGGCGGTCAATTGCTTGACGAACGACCGGATGAGTTCGCGCTCGCCCTCTGTTTCTTGCGTCATCGGCTCCTCCTCAGCGGACGCCTCCCGGTTCGGCGTCCGCTCGCGATGGAAGGATATAAGTAAGGGTCGCTTTCGCGCCCAGTCCGTGCTCAGTCAAGACCTGCACCTTGACCTCTACCATCCCGCGTCCATCCTCGCGGTAGTGGCGCACCACCTGCGCCTTGGTTCGCATGGTGTCGCCGACGCAAACCGGTGCTGTCATGTCGAGCCGCCGCCGCGACAGCCAGGCATCCGGCCCCGCCCAATCGCCTGCTACCCTGTCGACGAGGCCGTGGAAGAACATCGTGTTCAGGTACACGTCGCGCACGTTCTGGCCGCGGGCATAGTCGCGGTCATGATGGCCCGGGAAGAAATCCCGCGTCGCCGCCGCATCGAGAACGCACAGGCTGAGCGTGACCGGCATGACGACCTCGGGCAGCGTGTCGCCTTGCAGCACATCCTCCCAGCAGCGCCGGGCTTGCTTTCCGATCGGAGACATTACCGCGATCCTTCGGCCGGTGCCGCGGCGATGAATCTGAACAGCACGTTACGATTCCTGGCTACGAGTTCTCCATGCTGATTGTGAAAAATCGAAAGCGTGGTGATGAAGTGCCCGGCTCCGATTCGAGTGCGCTTCTCGGCCGAGACATCGACGATCTCCTCCTCGACCGTCAGCCGGTCGCCCAGCTTCATCGGGCGGAAGAACTCGCTGTCGGTCGATATATTGATAATGGTGTCGCCGGGCAGCGGCACTCTGGTTGCCAAGATTGGATCTTCCACCGGACCCGACGGGTTCCAGCGCCGCCGCATCTGCCACACCATCAGCATTCCGGGCGGCGAGACGATCGTTCCATAGCGGCTTCGCGCCGCATCCTCGTCCCAGTAGTTCGGGTTCGCGTCCCGCGCCAGCGAGCAAAAGTCCTTGATCGCGGACCAATTGATATCGTCTTCGCAAGCTCTGGCTTTCGACTTCGTGCCAACCCACGTCCGCGCCTGTTCGTAGGTTCCGAAGCTCAGCTTCAGCGCCAGGTCGACTTTCTGCGACGATTCGCTCATCAGACCTCCAAGCTCGCCTCATTCCTCCGCCGGCTCGAACTGCGGGACGCGGATGCCTCCGGCACGTTCCTCGAACGTTATCTTGACCGGCATATCGACTCTCATCCGTGCGGGCTCGATACCCAGCACGTTGGCCATCATCTGCGGCCCCTCCTCCAGACGCACCACGGCTAGCACGTAAGGCGCGTCGGTTGCGAACGCCTTGGACGGCGCCTGATGGACGATCGAGTAGGTAATTATCCGTCCGCGGCCACTGGCCTCAATCCAGTCGAACTCGACGCTCCAGCAATGCGGGCACCATGGCCGCGGATAATGGAACGGTTGCTGGCAGGCCCGGCAGCGCTGAAGCACGAATCTGCCCTCGCGTGCCGCGTCCCAATAGGGTCGCGTGAACGCCGTCACTCGCGGCAGCGGCTTGTCATTCATACGTTTCTCCCCAGCACCAGCGTGCAGTGTTCCGACATGATGTTGCCGTAAGTGTGGACCAGGGCGACATCGGCGTTGGACACCTGGCGTTCGCCCGCCAGTCCCATGACCTGGAGCGCCCCCTCGATAAGCATCGACATGCCGGAGGCGTCGCCAGTGTGTCCGAACGAAAGCAGACCGCCGTAAGTGTTCACGGGCAGCGTGCCGCCGGGCGCGCCGCGCCCCTCGAGAAAGAAGCGGCCGCCCTCGCCCGGCGCAACCAAGCCCAGCTCCTCGACGAACATGATCGGGTTGATCGTGAAGGCGTCGTAGATCTCGGCCACTCGAACATCCGCGGGAGAGAGCCCAGCCATGCGAAAGGCCTGCTCGCCCGCTTGGCGCGCTCCCATCGAGGCGAAATCCCGCGCTTGGCTGGCGGGGCCGTGATCATGATATTCGCCGACGCCGAGCAGGTAGGCGGGCTGCGGCGTGATCTCGCGCGCCAGCTCCGCTCGCGTGACCAGAAACGCCGCACCGCCTTCGCACGGCACCGAACAGTCGAGAAGATGAAAGGGTTCGGCGATCGGCCGCGAATCCAGAACGTCCTTGATCGTAATCGGCCCCTGCGCCCGCATCAGCGCGTCGGGATGGCGCAGCGACCAGGCGCGGGTGGAAACCGCCACCGCGGCTAGTTGCTCGCGGGTCGTGCCGCGTTCATACATATGGCGCGTCGCCGCCAGAGCATAGAGCGCGGGGACGAAGGTGCCGTAGATGTACTCGAAATCCGGCTGGCTCAGCATCCGCGCCATGCTGTCGGCGCCGCCCGTGCCAACCTTGGGAAACTTGCCCGCCCCGATACAGAGCACCGCATTGGCGAGGCCTTGGCCGATAGCCAACGCCGCTCGCGCCGCCATCACCGCATAACTCGCGCCTCCGGCATTCAGCGTTTCCGAAAAAATCGGATGGATTCCGAGCAAGTCAGCCAGCGTCTCATGGATGAAGATGTCCGACTGGCCGCTCGCCATCCCCGCCGGCGCGCACAGCAGGCCATCCACCATCGAGGGCTTGAGCCGCCACCTCTCCAAGAATGCGCGAAGCACCGTCTGGTACATTTCTACGGCGTCGAGCTCGGGATAGCGCCCCGGTCGAATCTCGGTGGCGGCGGCAATCGCGGGTTTGCCCGGCAACGGCGACCCTCGCATCAGAAGTTCCTCCTTAGGCCGTGCTCAATCGAAGGTCTGATCGCCGGCCTGGCTGTAGTCGGTCCTTACCGCCGAAACCTGTGGTTTGGCATCAACGAACATGATCGACCGTAGTGAGCGACGATGAAACTTGCACGCTAACGGCATTAATCATGCCATTACGCCCGGCACCCGATCTGATTTGAAAATCATTCTCCCGCTAGCGCGGATAGCCGGGTCAGGAGTCTCTGATGGTGCTATCGGGGGCATCGATGACGCTATCCGCGTCAATTGCGGCGGCGTTGACGTTTAATACATTGGCTTCCCGACTTGTGAGCGATCTAGTATCCGCGAAACACGGGCCTGTCGCGGACGGTTCCGTCGTGGGCTAGAGCTTGCCGGGACGCGCGGTTAGGATCTCGTCGATCAATCCATATTCGAGCGCTTCTTTAGGGCCGAGAAAGGTATCGCGATCGGTATCCTTCTCGATCTGCTTCAGACTCTGGCCGGTGTGCCGGGCGAGAATGTTATTGAGCGTGTCGCGCAGACGCAGCGCTTCGCGTGCCTGGATCTCGATATCCATCGCCGGGCCGCTAAAGCCGCCCGAGAGCTGATGAATCAGGACTCTGCCATGCGGCAGTGAGTAGCGCCGTCCCTTGGTGCCCGCCGCTAACAACAGCGCCGCCATGCTCGCCGCCTGGCCCACGCACAGCGTCGATACCTCACACCTGACGAACTCTATCGTGTCGTAGATCGCCAGGCCCGCGGTAACCGAACCTCCGGGCGAATTGATGTATAGGTTGATTTCCTTGGCGGGGTCTTCGGCTTCCAGGAACAGCAGTTGCGCCGTCACCAGGTTGGCGTGATCGTCAGTGATCTCGCCGCCCAAGAATACGATTCGATCCCGCAACAGCCGCGAGTAGATATCGTAGGAACGCTCGCCGCGCGGGGTCAGTTCGACCACCATTGGCACCAGGACACTCATAGCACCAGTTATCTTAGCAGCTTTGCAGGCTGCGATTGAATTCGTCCAGCAGTGGCGATTTTCTCAAGAAACGCGTTTGTCGGCCCGATATTCTTCGTCCCAGTTTTTGAGTCCGGCCTCATCCCATTTATGCCAACGGCCTTCTTTCTTGCCGTCGCGGTATTGGCCTTGCTCGGATTGCTGGCCGTTGGGATACCAGCCCACATGCCGGCCTTCCAGGACGCCGTCGTGATACTCGTCCAGGGCCGAGCGCTGGCCGTTGGCGTAAAACCTGGTCCAGATGCCGTCCTGCTTGCCGTCGCGATAATAGCCTTCCAACATCTTGTTGCCGCTGGGCCAGTACAGCGTGAACAGGCCGTGCTTGACGGGATGGCCGCTCGAGTCGAGCTTTTCGCACCAAGTCTCCTGTCCCTTCGGCGGCGCCGCACCCATCAGCTTCGCTCCGTCGGGGCAAGTGGTTACGCTCTTGCAGGCTGCGACGAGCACCGCCGTCAAAATTAGTGCGGCGAGTCGGTTGATGCTGGCGCGGAAGGTTTCCGGCGTCATAGGTTTGCGTGATCAGGCCACGGACCGGTTTGGTCCGCGGCCTGATCGACGCCATCTCCCGGCTAATTAGTTCGAGCCGGTCGAACCCAGTAAGTTGCCGCCCAAGGTCGGATGGCCCACGATTTTATCGCCCACCACGTTGACGACCGCGGGACGGCCCGATTTGAAAGCGCGCTCGAGCGCCGGAAGAAGCTGATCGGGCGTCTCGACGTGCTCGCCGTGGCATCCCATTTCGGCAAAGATGCGATCGTAGCGGACGCCCTCCATGATATTGAACGGCTCGGTCCGGCCCTTCAGCCCCGGCATCATATCGAAGCTCGGTCCCCACGAGCTGTTGTTCCATAACAGGCACACGATCGGCAGCTTGTAGCGTGCGGCAGTCTCCATGTCCCAACCGCCGATGCCGATGCCGCCGTCACCCGATACGACCACGATTTGAGCGCCCGGCCGGGCGAGCTGGGCGCCGATCGCCATCCCGACTCCGTGGCCGACTGGCGCCAGCGGGCCGGCATCGACCACCTGTCCGGGGAAGCGGCAGGTGAACCACTGGCTCATCCAGCCCGAGAGCGTGAAACTATCGATGATCACGGTGGCGTTCTTGTCGAGCGCCGAGACCAAATCCTTGGTCAGCCGGGCGGGATGAATCGGCCGGTCGTTGGTCACCTTCTGCTCCTGCTCTCGTATCATCCGCTCGAAGTTGACACGGGCCTCGCCGAGGTCCTTGATCCACTGCGAACCGCGATTCTTGGAGAAGTCGAGCTTGAGTTCCTTGGCCCGATTGATCAGTTGGCGCAGTACCAGTTTGCAGTCTCCAACGATCGGCACGTCGGCGTTCACTTGCCATCCTATCCGGGTGGGTACGGGGTCGACCTGGATGTACTTGGCCTTATCCGTCCAAGTGGGCGGCTGCCCGAAGTGCTCGCCGCTCCAGAACCGAAAGCCGAGCGCAAGCACGACGTCGGCGCGGCCGGTGAAGGGTTTCTTGAACGCGCCCCGGATTGCCAGGGGATGGTCTTCGCTGACGGCGCCTTGTCCGGCGCGACGGGTGTAGACCGGGATTCCGCTAAGTTCGACGAATTCCCTGAGTTCGGGTGCGGCGTTAGACCAGAACAGCCCGTCGCCTCCGGCAATCAGCGGATGCTCGGCCGCGTGCAGCATCTCGAGCGCACGGTCGATATGAGCGGGATCGCCGGCGGAGCGGATGTCGTCGCTGTCGAAGCAGCGGGCGCCTTTGCGCTGCCGGCTGTCGTCCTCGTTATGGTAGAGGATGTTTTGCGGAATCTCGATCAGCGTCGGCCCTTGAGGTGGCGCGATGGCCTCGCGAAAGGCGGAGCGGAGGTCGAACTCGATTGTGCTCCAGTCGGTGACACGTTTGGTGAATTTGGAAAAGCTTTTCACCACCTCTGAACCGTAGGCCTCCTGGAAGGAGCCCAAATGGTCCTCGGTGTTAGGATGTTGGCCGGAGATACAGACCACGGCGCTGCCGGTCAGGCCCGCGACGCACAGGCCGGTGACCGCGTTGGTCAGGCCACAGCCGGCGGTGACCGCACAAACTCCCGGATTGCCGGTGATCCTGGCGTAAGCGTCGGACGCGTAGGCGGTGGCCTGCTCGTGACGCATGTGGATCATTTTGATGTCGTTATTGCTGAGATTAGCCAGAATCGGGAACAGATGACCGCCGTTGATCGTGAAGCAATATTTGACTCGGTTTTCGCGCAATACGCGGCCGACCAGTTCGCCGCCGTTTACTTTAGCCATCGCGAATCCTCCCTGCCTTGACTGTGGGCAATGCCGTGCGAACTTCGCCCGCCGTGAATCCTGCCACATTTCGCCGGTCGGCCAAAACGGTCACGAAAGTTTGCCTTCGGCGTCGGCCGCGCCCATTTTACCAGTTGATTTGACCGCCATTGTTTTATAAGCGTTGGACCGCCTAATCGCGCGATAATGGCGGGAGACTGATGCGGGCGATCAAACTAACTCTGTGCGTGCTTGCGCTGACGATTTGCATCGGCACGGCGCACGCCGACTCGGCGAGTAACAATAACGGATGGTTCGGCAGCAATAGCTGGCTGGATCCTAGCACCTGGTCCAGTTACCCTTACCTGCACTGGCTCGCTCCCAGCGGTTGGCCCTTCACTCTGATCCCGGTGCCGATAGTGGTGACCGACCCCAATGCCGGTACCACGTTTGGGTTGATGCCGGTGTTCCTGTTCAACGACTCCAATCATCACATCCGCGACATCCTGGCGCCCGACGTCAACGACAACACCATCATGGGCGCTGGCGCCACCTTTCGCTACCTGTCTTATCCGTCGGCCGATACCCAGTGGTACGCGATCGCCGCGATATCACAAACCATCGCGCGGCGTGTTGATTTTCGCTACGCGACCGGGCGCAGCCGCCAGGATTGGTGGTCGTTTGAAGGGCGGTTCTTCTTCGAACGCGACCCGACCGAACGTTTCTTCGGGCTGGGGAATGATTCCAGGCCGGCCACGGAGACCAACTACAGCACCGAGCAGGTCTATGGCGACGCGAAGCTCGGACTGAACCTCAGCAGCGAGTTCCAAATCGCGCTCGAGGAGAAGCCCCGCTTCGTGCGGATTGACAACGGAGCGTTGAGCAAGACGCTGCCCTTTACCGGCGCCCTCTTCCCCACGCTCAAGGGGCTCAATGGCGGCAGCGAGCTGATGAACCGCTTGATCGTCTCCTACGATACGCGTGACTCGGTTGATATACCCACTACCGGCGGATTGGCCCGAGTGTTCGCGGGAGTGGTGGATCGCAGTCTCGGCAGTTCGGTCTCCTACACTCAGTTCGGCGGGGAGTTGCGCCGTTACATTCCGATCGGCAGCCGGGTGATACTTGCGGGCCATCTCTACGCTCAGTACGCGCCCGCCGGCAGCGAGACTCCGTTCTGGGCCATGAGCCGGCTGGGCGGGCAGGAAAGCGTGCTGGCCGCTCAGCAAACTCTGCGCGGCTATGGCGCCGGACGGTTTGTCGACAACAATCTGTCAGTTGCCAACCTGGAGGTGCGGACGCGCGTTTACGAGGCGACGATCTTCGACACCCACGGCATACTGGAGATCGCGCCGTTCGGCGAGGCGGGCCGTGTGTTCCACAGGGCGAGCCAGAACCCGCTCGATGACCTCCACCCCGTAGGCGGCCTGGGCATCCGCGCGATCGCCGATCCGTTCGTGGTCGGCTTCGTCGATTTCGGAGTCGGCGGCGAGGGCGCCTCCGTGTTTACCGGGATCGACTATCCATTTTAGGCGCCCCATGCCTAACGGCGCTGAGCGAGTGCCGCCAACTCCGCTAGAAGTTCCCATACCACGGCTTGACGTTGGGGTCCCGCGGCTCAAAGTTCACGTTGAACGTGCGCAGCAAAGTGCCCTCGGAGTGCTTGATGGCGAGCTTGGAAATTTCGAAGTTAACTTCGGCTTGCACTTCGCTGCCCTGAGCGCTGACCAACGAGTCCTGGTACTGCAGCAGTTCATGGGTGTTCGCCATCCCGACTCGGAAACGCTCCTGCTCGTCGCGCAAGGACTTGGCCGCATACTCGGTCGCGACCCTGGTCGCTCGCGCCTGCTTGTAATTGGCGACGAGATTGCTCAAAGAGCTTTCGACATCCACCACTATCTGTGAGATGGAGTTGCGGTAGTTGAGGCGCTCCTGTTCGTACTGGATCTTGGCTTGCGCAAGGGCGGCCTTAGTGGCGTCGTTCATGAGCGGCTGCTGGATGTCGAGCGTGACCGCATAGTTATAAAAGCTGAAACCCCACAGCCGATTGAGCGCGTCACCGTAGATTCCGCCAAACGGCAGGTGAGCGCCTGGCGCTGGGCCGCTGTTCGTCTGCACCGTGCAGTTGGGAATGACTGTGCCAAAGGTACTGCTCACAGCCAAACATGGAGTGGCTCCGGCGTTGGCGGTCAGGCCGAACTGACCGCCCAAGTTGACTAGGGGCAAGGTTTGATTTTCCGCATAGCGCACCTGCAGCAACATGGCCCGAATCGACTCCCGCATCGCGGCCAACTCCGGCCGATATTCCATCGCCAGCTCGAGCGACTGCTCCTCGTCGACCGGTACCTGGTTAGGGCGGGGGCTATCCGCCGGCTCGATCTGTTGGGGCAGGAAAGTAC
>Ga0209415_10010547_pt1 | contig 15685 bp, 19 predicted proteins | sample PeaSoiSIISIP2007_FD_187696 | JGI IMG/M metagenome (GOLD analysis project Ga0209415, IMG submission 187696) | Peat soil microbial communities from Weissenstadt, Germany - SII-SIP-2007 (SPAdes) (version 2) | ecosystem: Environmental > Terrestrial > Soil > Wetlands > Peat | place: Germany... | reverse complement strand
AACGACGGGTACGTTGCGTCCGACTCGTATCCGGGAGGCCCGTACCAGAACTTCCAGTCGGCGGCCGGTCTCACGGTCGATGGCTACCCAGGCACCAAGACATACAACGCGCTCATCGCGGCGCTCGCGAGCATCAATCCGCCGGTCGCGCCGTCGCCGAACCTCAACCCGAACTACACCTTCGCTGCTGCAACTGGGTTTGATGGTTCCCACGCGCCGTACCCCGAGGTTTGGTGGGCGACATCAACCGCTCCATCGGGCGGATGGCCGGCGATAGGAACGACGTCGGAGCCGAACGCGTGATGATCGCGGACACTGTCGCGGCCACTTCTTGACGCCCCCCCCCCCCCTCGATGCGACGATGGCCGCATGAGTTTCGAGGGCAGGTTCTATGAGCGGTTGCAGGTGGGTGCAGGGGCACTGATCGATTTGGCCTGCCCGCATGACGGTAAGCACCGGGTCGTCAACGGCAAGTGCGTCGGGATCGAGCCGATCGGTCCACTCCAGTGTCCACCAGGTTGGGTGGCCGTCCCAGGCCCTCGCGGGCCTGTGTGTCAACCCCAGTTGCCCGCGATTGGTGCGGGCGCTGTCATCAACCCGTTTCCTGGACGGCCATGGAATCCGCCGGCACCGAGTAATCCGAATCCGCCAGCGCCGGCCATTCCGCAGCAGCAAGGTGGCGGAACCGTCAACTGGTATCCGATCGGTCAACCTCCGGCCGACGTCGTCGCGGCCGTCCAGCAAGCTACGCAGACCGGTTACCACGGCGGCACACGCGGACAGTTCGATCTGCTAATGCCGCCGCTGCCGGTCGGATCTTGGGGCCCGTACCTGTCGTCCAACGGCAGCTGGTACTGCGTCGTACCGCAGTCAGTCGGCTCCGCCTCGTCCTCGTACACGACGGTGTGGCTTTGGTACACGCTGGCCAACGGAGAGACGATGCCGATGACGCCCGCGCTTCCGCCGGTTTCGCAGCCGTCCGCGCCGGTCGCACGCGGCGGCCGCCTCCCGGACCGATAGAACCAGCTGGCTTGCTCAGAGCCCAGCCTTAGGCGTAGGCTGCTAGCCATGTCAAGCCGCAGAAGCAAGAGCCGCTCTCGCAGAACCTCTCGCCGAGGCCCTCGCGGCGTCAGGGGTACACGCGGTTCTCCCGGCAAGACGACGTCGACGGGGATCTGGATCGGCGTCATCGCGCTGACTGCGGCGGCCGTCACTGGAACGGCGCTCTACTTCTCGGAGAGGAAAGCTGCCGCGGGTGTGCTGCCTCCTGGCCCGCCCGCTCCTGGTCCTGCCCCTTCACAACTTCCGACCTCTGGCGACGTGTACAGCTCACTGTCCGCGGCGCAGCAGTCGCAGGTCAACGCGGCGCTCTACGCGTACATCGTGCAGGGCTACGGATCGTGCCCGGGCGTCTTCCCGAACGGAATGGCGGACGTCACGTCCAACGGCATCACGGGCGCGTCGAGCCTGTCGAACGCCGGCAACCGGTCGCTCGCCGTCGATTGCTACCAGCAGGCCAATAGTTTGTCGGCGTCGTCTGGCGCCGGAGTGCTCGATCTGTCGACGTACCGTTCGCTGATGGGAGTCTGAGTCATGTCGATCACATCGTCGGCGAAACGATCCCTCAAGCATCCGGCCGCGCGTGGCCTCGGATGGATCATCGGTATCGGCGTGGCGGCCGCCGCTGCGATCGGCGGCTTCATCTACTACGACGAGGAGAAGGCGAAGGCTGCGCCGAAGGCTGCGCCTCCAGGGACCGCACCCGCAGGAACGACGCCGGTCTGGTCGCTCCTCACTCCGGTGGCCAACCCGAGCCTGCCGGGCTCGTACATGGTCACGATCCCAGCCGGATCGTCGTTCGCGTTCTCGGATGCAGCCAACGATCCAAACCTGCCGCAGATCGTGGCTGGCATGAACGCCGCGGCAAGCGGAGGCGCGATCACGGGTGCTCAGGTGTACCAGCAGGGAACCGCGGCGCCGAGTTTCTGGCCGAACGACGGTCTCGGCACCGCCGCGTACCGCGCGTCGGGCGTCGCGAGCACCGCCGTCAGCCTGTCGCTAGGCGCGCTCACGGCGCAGTCGCCTACGCTGACGCCGAACGTGTGGATCGTAACGGGTTACCAGTGAAGCGCACGGCCGAGCGCGCTCTCTGGATCGGTGGCTCCGCAGCCGCAGCAGCGGGCTTGGTGACCGGCATCGTCCTGCTGACGCGCAAGTCGTCCGCAGCAGCGCCGGCAGCGCCAGTCGTTCCAGCGGGAGGCGCGATCACGTCTACGGGACCAAGCGGGACGACGACACCGGTCGCTTACCCGCAGTCGGTGCTCACGCAGGGCCATCGCTACTGGATGATCCTCACGTGCACCGCGGAGACATCGGCGCCCGTGCTTGCGGCCGGCGCGCAGGCAGCCGTGCTGTCTACGACGCCCGTGGGGCCGCTGCTCATCTCCGGCGGCACCTCGAAGGCGCGCGGCTGGAAGGTGCTGCTGACGTACACTGGGCCCACGACGCCGGCTGCTGTGGACGCGTCGACACTGTTCGGTGCGACGCCCACCACATGCGCCTCGACGCTCACCGATCTGGGGCCTGCGCCGCCAGCCAACATCAACGCGATCCAGGGACCAAGCGCAACACCACCCGCTGCGCCAGCGACGTCGGGTCAGAGCGTGTCCGTGCAAGCTGCGGGCGTCTACCACGCGTCTGCGACCGCGGGAGGCGCGCTGACGATCGCGACGCCCGGAAGCGGCGTGTCGATCGATCCGAGTCCCGCCGTCACAACCTGGACGAGCGTGGCGCCACACAGCGCGGTCGTCGTCACGCTGTCCGGAGCATCGGGTGTCATCTACGTGCGATGGAGTAACCCCACGCCGCCCAACAGCGCTTCGGCGCAGATCAACATCTCGTGAGCGCCGCGATCTGGTCCTGGCATAGCGGCGCGCAGGCCCTGGTGACGCCCATACCGACGCCGGATGGCAAGGTGGCATTCCTGGCGTTCCCCGCGATCTTCCTGCGGGCGATCGGCTGGAACGTGGACGAAGAAGGGCTGCGCAGATCGCTACCGCGCTTCGACGAAGGACCGAAGATCGTGGCGAACGCGAAGGACGGAGACGTCAAGACTGCGGCGGCCCTGGCCGGCCAAGCAAGAGGGTTCGACCGGCAGCTGCGGGGACGGTAGTCTCGCATCATGGCTGCCGCATTCGGTCTGCGCAGGTACGACGTTGGGCTTGGCGACGCCAGTCTCGGCTACGACTGGGGCGTAGCGCGAGGTCGCGCAGCCGGCGTGAAGATCACGCACGACGCGTATCCGGCAGGAGCGCCTGGGATCAAGCGCTCGCTCGAGGAGATGGCGCGTCTGATGCGCGAAGCGCGTCTGGATCCGGCGGTCAACGGCTACGCGGCCGACGTCCTGAAGGCTGCAGGTATCGACGGACGCAATCGCTCCAAGTGGACGGCGTTTCAGGTCGCGCAGACGCTGCTCGAGAACGTTCGCGCGGTCACGATATACAGCCCAGACGCAAGCGGCGCTGAGGTCATCACGAGCCCAGCTGGCCAACTGTGCCTTCGGCCTGGGCTGTGCATTCGCAAGGAGGACTGCGACGGCCTGAGTACTCTACTCGGCGCGCTTCTCATGTGCGTCGGCTTCCGCGTGTGGATCGTCAAGCAGTCGTGGGGGCCCACGCAGCAGGAACACGTCCTCATCGCCGTCGAGGACGAGTCGGGCAAGCGCCTGAAGTGCGATCCGTCGCACGCGTCGATGCCGGTTGGTAAAGGCGTGCCGGCGCATTCTGAGGTCTACGTCGATCCGCTCGACACGGTGGGCTCCATCGGTGTGTCCGGAGCCGAGATCGTGACCTTCGGGGCGCTGCCTGGTAGCGTGAGCGACATGGAAGGCCTCGGCAAGGGTGGCGGCGGTGGTGGTGGCGGCCACGGAGGCGGAGGCGGTGGCGGCTGGCATGGGGGCGGTGGTGGTGGATGGCACGGCGGTGGCGGAGGCCATATCGGCGGCGTGCGCAACTTCCACGGCGGCCGCTGGTGGCTGTGGAACGGAAGCGGATGGATTGTGGACGTCGGCGGATGCACGTCGTGCCAGCAATGGGGCAACCCGATCGCGCCCTCAAGCGCGCTTCTGGCGGACGCACAGGCGCATCTGGCTGCCAGCAGTGGATCGCCGATCAGCAACTGCTGGACCGACGGCGCGACGTACCTGTACACGAGCGAGAACGGCGCCGTCGTCGTGCGGCCGTGCGTTTCGACGCGCGCTGCCGGCGTGAGCGGGCTGGCGCGGTGCGCGCAGATCAATGATCAGCTGGCGCCGGCAGGCGTAGGCGCACTCGTGACTGGTGCCCAGATCCAGGTGGACATACAGAACACGTCGACGCTGATGGACGCGACCAACGTCGGAGTGCAGGCGTGCGCGGGTCTGGCGCAGTCGGACGTGCAGACATGGGCCGGCATCTACGCCGCATGGCAGCTGTGGCTTGCAGGCCTCAACGAGTGCGTTGCTGACTCCGTGCCGAGCATCCACACGGCCTGCGTGAACCCGCCGTACAGCTACACGCTGTCGGAAGAGTGGGCAGCGGCCGACGCGGGTCTGACGGGCTACCAAGCGACCGCGAGAACGTGGCAGGCCAAGATCAAGATGGCATGCCCGAGCTACCAGCCCACGCCTCCGTTGCCGTCGCCGATCGCGCCGCCTGCGCCCACGTCACCCACCTCGTGGGTCGATGATGCCAAGACGGTGGCCGGTCTTGTCGGAGGCACAGTCGGCGTCGTCGTCGTCGGCTACGGCGTCTACAAGGTCATCCAGTTCGTTGGCGACAGAGCCAACGCTCGCGCGTCTGCAGCCAAGACGGTGAAGGCGGCGTGATGCAGCACGGTCGCACGCTCGGCGCCGCTGCGGACGACGTCTTCGCGCAAGCGCGCGTGGACCTATCGAGTACAGTAGGCGCGCAGATCGTCGCTGGCGATACGGCGCTCAATGCAGGACAGTACACATCGGCCGTCACGGCCTACCAGCAAGCGGGCCAGGTCGGCGCGACGGTCATCGGGCCCGAGATCGACGGCGTCGGATACTCCAACGCCACGCAGGGGTACACGCAGCAGGCCTGGCAGCTCAATTCGTCGATCGCGGCCATCCCGGCAGTTGGAGCCACGCAGGCCAACGCGATCACAGCGCAAGCTCTCGCGTACAAGATGCAGCAGCTCTACTTGAGCGGGATCGACGCAGGCGACCGAGCCGCGAATCCGCCCGCGAGCGCATGGCCCGTACTGCTGACGCTCGCAGGGATCGGTATCACAGGCGGCATCATCCTTGGCGTCATGGATCTGCACCACAAGAAGAAGACGATGCGCGCGTCGCGAGCGCCTACGCGGCGCTACTCGACACGGTGACGCTGTGCTCGCTGCGTACGGCGACGACGTTGGTCTTACGCTCGCGAAAGGCAATCGCCGCCAGATCGATGCGCCGAGAACTGCGCTCATGTTCTTCGACGAAGATGGCAAGGCGTGGCCGAACTGCAGCCTGCTGATCGCGCGCCTGCAGATGCGCGACACGCGCGCAGCGACCGACGAAGAGACGAAAGGTTTGCCGAAGCAGTGGCTCGGCAACGACTACGAGGCGGAGCGAAGCACAGTGGACCTGCCGCCGAAGTCACTCAGCAAGTGGACGCTCGTCGGGCCCCTGGCGCGCATCTGGTACTTCAGGATCGGCGACTATGCGCCTGGCTTTTTCAAGCACGCGTTCAACAAGCCGACAGGCTTGCGTCGGCTCGTGTTCCTCGTGAAGGGCAAGCGCGAGGTGCTGCTCTACCGACGACGTGCGATGCTGCGTGTTGAGCTTGGCGAAGGCTGCCAAATTACGCGCGATGGTCTCGAGGTGCCGTGACGCACTTGTGTCAGCCAGCTCGTTGAGCGACACTGTCGGTCGTGGGAGTCAGCTATCTCGATATTCTCGCGAAAAACCGCGATTCCGCGCCTGAGCACGCCGCCACACCGGTGCTTCACTACGGCCGGAAGCGCTCCAAGCCAGCCCGCTCGCAGAAAAAGCGCACGAAGGGCTTGACGAAGCGCCGCGGAAGAGGTGATCTGCAGGAAGCGCAGCGACTCAGAGGTGGTTCTCCAGGCAGAGCGACTCGACGAACGCGCCACAAGCGCGCACTCGGAACCGCAAAGCAAGGGATCCACAAGATGGCGACCAAGGCTCGTAGGAAGGCAGCACGGAAGGCAGCGCGTCGTTCACACGCGGCCAAGGAGACCACGCGTCGTCGCAAGCGCCGCAGCAGCGCAGCTGCCGAGTCGCCCAAGCGTCGTCGTAGCAGCTCCAGGCGCCGCGCGGCAGCAGCCGAGCCCAAGCGCCACAAGCGCCGCAGCTCCAAGCGCCGCCGTCACAAGGTGAAGGCGCACTCGGTGCGTCGGCATCGGGTCCGCTCGCACATGAGCAACGAGACGCCGCGCAAGCGCCGTCGCCGGAGCCACGCTGCGGCCGCAGAGTCGCCCAAGAAGCGCCACCGCAGCAGCCGCAAGCGTCGCAGCTCGGGTCGTCGTCACCGCGTGCGCGGCCATACGGTCCGCCGCGGCAACAAGCGCTACCGCGTCCGTGGGCACATGAGCCACGAGTCGCCGCGCAAGCGCCGCCGCAACCGTGCGATCACGCATCACCGCTCGCATCGGCGCATCAGCCGCCGTCGCGGCGGAGCGATGGAGAACCCGCTGACCGGCATGGAGCTCGCGGTCGGAGCGGTCACCGGCGTCGTCGGCTTCATCGCCGCCGATGCTCTCGACCGTGTCCTGGCCACGCACGCTCTCGGAGCGAGCGCATCGGGAGCCACGGGGTCGGACGGCAAGCCGCTCTACGGCGACACTCCGATGACCACGGGCGCCTATGCGGGCCTGTACAACGCCACCGCCGTCCTCGCTCCCATGGATTGGCAGCGGTGGCTGGCTGGCGCAGGCATCACCGTCACACCGTTCGTCGTCGCCGCCTTCATCAAGAGCCCCGTGGGCCGCAGCTCGCTGCAGTTCTTCGGGTTCGGCGCTGGGGTCCGGATCCTCGGCAAGGCCGTCACCGACCTCATGGCCAAGTTCTTCGGTCGCACCAGCTGGGGCGCCCGGATGTACGACGGCGAGGCGCGCGCGGCTGCGCTCAAGAACGGCGGCGACACGTCGCTCTACCCGACGTCGGGTCTCGGTTCTCTGCCGACCGGCGTGGGCAGCGGCTGCAACTGCGCCAACTGCACCACAGGCGTCGGCGCTTGCTGCCGTCTGACGGGCAGCCAGGCGCTTCCCCCGCCCGCGGGCGTTCCGCAGGCGCCATGGCAGCCGACCAACACCGTGACACCGACGCCTGCACCGGCTTTGACTCCGCCGCCGCCGCTGCCGGTTATCCCACCCGCGTCCTCGACGCCTGCACCCGTCCCCCCGCCGGCGTTCACGATGCCGCCGGGCGGAATGCGGCCGCCGCTGTCGTACAGTCCGCAGCCGGCTCCGCGTTCGCCCATTCAGGGACGCTTCCCCCAGAGCCCACCGGTCTTCGCGCCCCCCTCGGGTGGTGTGCTATCGGCGGGAACGCAGGGACTCCCCGATGGCGTGGGCGCGCCGGTCAATGGCGCTCGTAAGAGCGCCTACCACTGGGGGAGCGACTCCGACAAGGCGGCCGAGTAGGGCCGCGGCAGCAACATCAGACCGTAACGGGCACTGGGGCCCGCCCGTAAGGGCCCCATCGTTGTCAGCGCAACGACTCGAGTAGGCAAGGCAGCACCAGGATCGCGTTTTCGACCGGCAACCGCCGTCGCAAGGGCCCTTAGGGCGTGCGCGGCCTACCGAAGAGAGAACACGACCATGGCAACGCAGCAGAGCAAGTACAAGCTGATCGATCGGCCGACTCCGTCGCCGATGCGCACCATCGGTTTGGGCATGGCGCCCAACCACAGCAAGATCGCTGCAGGTCTCGCCGCCGGCACGCCCGGCGCGGGCATCGGCGCGCTCATCGACTGGGTCAAGGACTCGGTCAATTGCCCGATCTTCAACATGCCGACCATCGAGCAAGTTCGGTGGGGCATGGACGGCGCTCAGAGCGACGCGTCGGTGAAGAAGAACTTCGGCGCGGAGATCGACCTCTTCGGATCCGGCAAGGACCCGCAAGGGATCGACTACGTCGAGACGACGATGGCCCTCGCAGGCGAGACGCAGACGTACATGCTCGCGTGCGCCATCTTCTTCCACGTCGAGCCCGAGCCCCTGTGCTTCACGGCGTTCGGCAACAGCTGGCAGCCCCTGGGCGGCCCGACGACGGTCCAGGCGGCCGGCAACGTGCCGATCTCGCCCGACGTCTTCACGTTCAACGACTTCACCAACGGCGCGCTCGGCTCGGCCACCGCGACAGGGACCTTCTTCGGTCCCGCGGTGATGGAGCACGGCTGGTGGGCGAACTACGCCGCGTGGCACATGGTGCGCGGCTACAACATGCGCTGGAAGATCGGCCAGCACACCAACATCCTCGACGAAGTTCTCCGGCACACGGCGTACATGCCGACCAACGCTCAGGAGGGCTCGGCCTCCAACAGCGAGGTCGACATCGTCCAGTTCGTCAACCGGATGAACAACTACTACGCCGGCAAGGGCTCGGTGCAGCAGTTCCTCAAGGTCAACCGCATCCGCATCGGATCGGTACTGAGTCCCGCGGCTTCCAACCTCGGTGTCTTCCGTCCGTCCAACGACGACATCCTCGTCGGCGCGACCTACGGCGGCATGGACCTCCGCTCGCTCCTCAAGGGCAACAGCGAGTTCCGCAAGCTCACGCTGCCGTACGTGATCAAGCCGGGCGTGCCCATCGGTCTCGTCGCGCAGGCGAACGACACCGACCAGATCGACACGATGCAGGCGTACCTGTCGCTCACACAGATCGGCAACCAGTACGGCGGCGGCGTCTTCCCGCCCGTCGTGACCGACACCCCCGCCGCGACCACACCGTGGGACGGCACCAACGCGTCGCCAGTGGGCATCGAGCGCACGCTCGACGGTCTCAACGTCGCGCAGCAGGTCGGCACGGGCCGGTCGGTCTACAAGAGCGGAACGCTCAAGATCAGCCAGGGCATCAAGGGCTTCGAGGTGTCGGAGGACTGGTACACGATCCTCCAGAACAACCCGGACCTCAAGGAGCTGGTCATGGGCGAGTGCTCGATCCGCTTCGCTCAGCAGGGCGCGGGCTGATCGGTAGGTTCGAAGGGGACCGAGGGCTAGCCCATGTCTGACAGCGTCGTCAGCTTCAGTACCGAGCAGTTCGATCAGCTGCTCGGTGTCTTGCAGCAGCGCGGTGGCGCCGCGCCGGAGCCTACGGGCCTCGGCGCGGACCCCGCGGCAGGTCTCGCAGGCGCTCCGCGCGTGCTGGGCCTGGGCTGCGGCGACGGAGGCATGGGCTCGCTCGCGGCCAGCGTCTACACGATGCTGGCCATGGGCAGCCCTCGGCTCGCTCTGGCCAAGGCCAAGGGCATCCCGCTGGCTCCCTACATGATCAACGTGCGGGCGACGTTCCCCGATACGTCAACGTCGATCGTGCCGGACGTCGGCAGCGACGTGAAGATCACGCAGGACACGTTCATCGACTCGATGATCGTGCGCACGGAGAACCAGTCGGTCACGGCCAACCAGAACCAGTTCCAGGCCCAGAGCGACTTCTACTACGGCATCCAGAGCGGCATCGAAGTCACTCTCGACGTCCAGGGCGCGCCCCGGTACACGGTGGCCCCAAAGTTCATGCCCGTGTCGAACCTGATGGACGCCATCAACGGCGGAGCGCATCGGGGCATGGGCTGGATCCTGACCTACCAGCAGCAGCTCTTCATGAGCTTCCAGGCGAAGGTCACGATCCCGACCGCCCCCATCGAGGTCATCTGCACGTTCAGCGGGTGGGTTCCGGTGTGGGACGAGCTGGTCGCGATGACCAACCGCGAGGCGATCAAGCAACTGCGTGAGGACTGCGGGTTCCAGATCGACGATTCGTACGCCAAGCGCTGCTGCCGGTGAGGGCTCGCGCGCGCGGCGCGTAAGGGCAAGGACCGATGAGCGCGCGCAACAGACGCTGGGAGATCGCGACCACAGGCTTCGACGAGTACTTGCAGCTGCTCGGCGGCGATCCGTTCAGCGCGAACGGTGCCTCGACGTCGGTCGGTCTGCGTGTTCCGACCCTGCCGACTCCGACGGTGGCGCTTGGCGGTCTGACGTCGCGCTACCTGTTTCTGCTGGCGAGTTTCACAGTGCCTGAAGGTGGCCGCGCGCGCATCCGCGGCTACCGGCAGATGGTCACGATCGGCTTCAAGCAGGTCGAGGGAGAAGGTAGTGCGGCGACGACGTACATCGTCGAGCAGCTCGTCACGAGCCCCTTCTGGCGGTTCAACGACGGCAACATCAGCTGGCACATCCACCGGATCGGGCCGCCCAACGCGCAAGGTATCCCGCAGAGCCCCGGCAACGGTCCTGCGGACATGTCGAGCCTCAAGCAGTACTGGGCGGACGGCCCGGCGCTTCTGTACGGGCCTCCGGCGCCCGCGCGGCCCGCTGGCGACATCTATACCAACCTCGGTAGCTACGCGCCGCCCAACGCTGGCAAGCCGTACGGCACGCCCGTGGCGAGCAAGCAAGGCACCTTCTACGACCTTCGGTCGCCGTGGGAGGCCGACCGCGCGTGGGACTCGCTCGACATCCCGATCGACGGCCCTGAGACGGTCGCGTTTTTCGCGAGCGTGCGGCAGACCAACCCCGAGACGCGCGTCGCGCTGGTACCGCCGAGTACACCGCTCAATTACCAGGCCGGTCTGTCATCCGAAGAGCAGTTTCTGCTCAACTTTCCGGGCGCCATCTACTGGCGCGTGGCGGGCTCGCTCATCGTCGAGGAAGGCGAGACGCCGTAATGGGAGATCTTGCCAAGCTCCTGATCCCGCGACTGCACCAGAACGTGCCACGACCCGACGTGCAGCCCTCGAGCAGCCCTGTCGGCGTCGGCGACGCAGGCAGTCCCGTGCTCGACCACCTGAGCGACGCCGTCGCCCAGCTGTCGAGCATCAACGCGTACTTCGCCGTCATCGCAGCGGGCGGTGCGCCTACGTCGACGCAGCTAGCGGACGCGCAGTCGGCTCTCGGCGCGATCGGCGCGGACCTGCGCGCCATGCAGGCGCAGCCACAGCCGCCGTCGGGCAGCCAGGTCTGGGTGAGCGCGCCCGCTGCAGCGGGCCTCGCGGGGATGTCGGCCGTCGTCGGTGGCGTCATCGGGTGGTTCGCCAAGGGATCGACGACGAAGAAAGGTAGTCGCCGATGACTGCGTCGTTCGAAGCTCGTTGTTACGAACATCGCGCTGGCCTGGGAGCGGGCCCGAGTTCGACGGCGCTCGCGGAATTGACCGGAGTCGTCAACCAGTCGTCGCTGCTCAAGGGGCTGTGGATGAGCGCGCAGAAGGCCGCGGCGCTGCCCAGCTACGATCCGTGCTTCGGAAACGGTCCGGCATGGCTCGCATCGTCGCTGTCGGAGATCAGCGCGTACGCGTGTCTACTCGCTAGCAACGCCGCGGCGCTTGCTGCAGCCGTGTCCTCGCAGTGCGGCGGCGTCGGCGCAAGCCACGTGACCAACGCGCGCGCTGCGCAGACGCAGGCGTGCACGATGGGCTACCAGTGCACGGGCAACGAGTTCGGCAATCCCACGGGAACCATTTACGTGACCGGCGAAAGCAGTCAGTCGTGTCTCGATCCGGCGTACTACCAGTGCGTCAGCGGGCAAGTCACAGCGGCGCTCACGGCCGTCAGTGAAGTCACGGCCGTGGTCACCGCCTGCACGGCTGCATCGCGCGCGCCCACGCAACAGCCAGCCCCGGCTCCGAATCTCAAGGTCAAACCGTTCACGGCGCCAACGCCTCCGAAGCCGCCGCTCAAGATCAAGCCGCTTGGCGCGGGCGCGCTGCCGTCGTGTCGCTTTGCATCGTCCGTGATCCCGTCGGCAACGGCCGCGCGCTACGAGCGCAAGCACGAGCAGCACGCGATGCCGCCTGCTGGCCTAGGCGCCCCAATCGGAAACGTCGTGGTCGGTATGTTCGGCCTACGGAGGCAGTGATGAGCACTTTCGCAGCGAGGTTCTACGAGTCGCGTCACGCGCAGCCGGCGCCAGCCAAGGTGTGCGGCCTGGGCGATGGTGAATGCTGCGGCGGATGCGCCCATGGCGGCGAATGCGAAGGCGCGGGAGCGCTCTACCGTGGCCCCAACGGCGATGGGATGGTCGGTAGCCTTGGTGCGGACGGCGTCGGCGACTTGCTCGACATCATGAAGGAAGGTCCGCACGGAATGGGCGCTGGTGGCGCGGAGCGGCCCCTGGAAGACGATCCGATCATCGACGACAGGTATGCAACGCGACGTCTGGCGCCAATCCATCCCGGCATGCGCGGCGCGCCCGATGGTCTCGGTACCCTCCCGCAGCTGCAGACGGCCCTGTCGGGCCTGCAGGGGCAGCAGACGGGCGACGCCGCGGCGTCCTTCGTGGCGAGCATCGGCGCAGGCAACACGTACAAGACGGCGGGCGACGGCGGGCAGGCGGGCGCGTACGACTCGGCGGTCGACGCGTTCAAGGCCGCAGCGCAGGGAGCCGTCAGCAGCACCGGCGTCAGCGGCGAGCTGACGTCCGCGGATTCGACATCCACGGCATCGACGTACACGCAGCAGGCGTGGGCCATCAATGCGCTGCTCAATTCGTCGGCCATCAACTCGACCAATTCGACGGGCACGGCGGCCACACAGAGCGACGCGCAGCAGGCGCAGGGCTACGTGACCCAGATGCTCAACTTCTACATCAAGGGCGCGCAGGCGGCGATTGCGGCCAACCAGTCGCCCTCGCCAACTCCGAGTCCGTCGCCAACACCATCGCCCGCGCCGATCGTTCCGGCGCCAACGCCAGCGGCAGCGAGCGCGCCGACCAACTACACCAAACCGATCCTTGTGTCAGCTGGCTTGCTCGGAGCAGGTCTTGTAGGCTGGGCTCTCTACAAGAGGTACGGCAACCCGCTGTCGAGATCGTCGTCTCGAGCGCGAACACGGGTCCCTTCGGGACGAACGATGCACAGCGCCCGAACGGTCAGGCCATAGGGAGAGTCGGTCATGCGAAGCCACGGCAACGGTCACCACAGTCCGCAGGAAGAGACGCTGGCGATGATCGCCTTGGGTGGCGGCGGCAGCGGACCGCTGCTCGCCACGCACTCGTCGGCCGACAACGCGGGGATCGTGACGTCGGCTGGAGTGACACCGGTCGTGCTCGCGTCGGTCACCGTGACGCCGAGGGTGTCTGGCAAGTTCCAGATGGTCGGCACAGCCGTCGTGGCCTGCGGCTCCGATTCGCCGACGTCGCAGATCCTCGGATTCGGTCACGCGGGGGCCAGCGACTACGCTCAGGCCGGCTACAACGTGCCGGGTCTGAGCACGTCGACGCCGTCGCTGACGGCTGACAATCACCTGACCGGTCAGGTCTTCCCTCTCGGCGTGCCGGTCACGCTCACGTTCTTGCTAACGACAAGCGTTGGTGGCGCGACAAGCCTGACGGTGGCCGCGCACAACGCGCAGCTGTCCGTCGTCGAGATGATGAACTGAGGCTCACTCGAGCCAGAAAGAAAGGGACCCGTGGGACGTAGATCGCTTCACCGGCACGAGTCAGCCATTGCTGACACCGTCAGCGCCATCGCGATGGCGAGCGACGACTCGATCTCCAACTTCTACGCGATGACGGGTATAAGTACCGTCGCTGTGCAGACAGCCCCCGCGACTAGTATCGTGGCGGTCATACTGGTGACCCCGAAACTGAGCGGCCTCTTCGACGTGGACGTAGACATCGGCTGGAGCGACAACACGAACGCGGACACGGTCACGTGGCGTCTACGCAAGAGTCAAGTCATCGTCGCGGGCCAAGTCTTCACGGTTGGTGGTACGACGCCAGCGGCCGCTGGTTTTGCCGGTCTGACGGCTGGCGGCGGAGCGTCCGGCTTCGTGCAGACAGCAGCATCTGGCATGACCATCACGAACCCGGCCGGCGGCGCGAGCGCGCAAACGAACCTGGACTCGAAGGTCTTCAATACGTTGACGGGCCTTCTCGCCAACTCCGACCAGTACTATGGGCTGCACGGCATCGTGACGGCCGCCAACCCCGGCGTACCGTTCGCTCTTGGCAAGCAGGTCGCGCTGTGGCTGGACGTGAACGCGGCAGACAACATCACGATCCCGTCACTTACGTTCAACGTGAAAGAGATGCCCTGGCAGTAAGCTTGGGCGGACGGAAATGAGTAGGCCACAAGGCCAGAAAGAAAGGGACCCGTGCGTCATAATCTGAACCGAAGAGCCGTCATCGCCGAGTCGTTGGCGGAGATCGACGAGCTGCCCGACCAGGCACTCACCAACCGCGGAGAAGTCACCGGCAACGCGCCGCACATCCCGCTCGCCGACACGATCACGGCGGTCATCGGCGTCAAGCTCACGGCGAAGGCGTCTGGCCTTTTCGTGCTCTATGTGCACGGCCTCGCAGCGGCGGCAGCCGCAGGCGACGTCGTCACGTGGACCGTCGACACGTACACGGACGCGGTCGTAGGCACGCCACTGACGCTGCCTGGCAACGCGACGCCGGTGGGAGTCAACTGTCTCAGCGACAATAGCGGCGCAGGCATCGCGCCGAGCGCTGGCGCGACTGCCGCTCAGGTCATCTCGGCGGATGCCGTAACACTAGGCACGGCCTACACGGGCGACAAGTACACGTGGGCTGGCATCGTCAGCGCGAACAACGCCGCTGTTCCCAAGGGCAGCACGTTCTACGCGACGCTGTCGATCACCGACTCTGTTGCGGCGCGCGCCGTGACACAAGCGTCGATCTCGGCCTACGAGCTACCGTAACGCTAGATCGACGTGCACGAGACGATCACGACGTCGTCAGCCATCGTGCATCCGACCCAAGTGCCACCGCCTACGCATGCACCCTGCATGTCGTAGGCGGTGATGCACGCGCAGTTGTAGGTTTCCTGGCACTGACAAACCGGCGGCGTTACTTGATCCGAACAGACCGAGTTGTCGACGAGCTTGATCTGGAAAAACTCCGGATACGTGATGGATGATGCGCACCCAGCGTCGGTGACGACTGTGTGAGCGTTGAGCGGGGTGCATGTTTGGGCGGCATCCGCGTCAGCGACGCCGCTGTCCGGCAGTTCGCCGCTGTCGTGACCACCGTCATGCTGAGGCTTTGCGTCCGTTTTGGCGTCCGGCGTGTCTGAGTCCGTGTCCACGCCGCTGTCCTGGTCGCCGGTCTCGCTGACGACGTCGTCGCCGGCCTCGTTCGAGACGCGCAGCAGGTCCGTCGTGAACGGGTCGCCGCCGCAGCCGACCAGCAGGAGAAGAGAGAGAAGAGAGAGCTTCATGGTGCACGTCCTTTCGTGGTGCGGATCGGCAAAAGCCAGCCTTTCGAACACCGGTTCAACGCGCTCGCTAACTGACGCTTCCAGTGGTCGACCTCTTGCTCAGCGGCGCCTAAACGGCCATGCTCGCAACGGATACGGTGTTCATCGGGTCACCCCTTCCCCGGCAATGTGCCGCCTCCCTTGAAGACGAAAATCTCGTCGTCCCTCAGGTTCCCTGGAGTTTTGCGCCTCGGCGCGCTCTTCGAGTTATAGATGTACTTGGTATACTGC
>Ga0209415_10010546_pt1 | contig 15686 bp, 8 predicted proteins | sample PeaSoiSIISIP2007_FD_187696 | JGI IMG/M metagenome (GOLD analysis project Ga0209415, IMG submission 187696) | Peat soil microbial communities from Weissenstadt, Germany - SII-SIP-2007 (SPAdes) (version 2) | ecosystem: Environmental > Terrestrial > Soil > Wetlands > Peat | place: Germany... | reverse complement strand
AGCACATTCTGCAGTTTCTTTCCCGGAGGCGATGCCACCACGTCAATGCCGCTCTCCGCGCTGTTTTCGAGGTCGGTCAGACGCATGAAGCCGTGTCCGCCGCCGAACAGCTTGCGGAACGTGGCCTGGAAGTTTTCATTGATCCGGTTGAATGCCTCTTCAAATTTCTGCCGTGAAACTTGATCGATCTCGCGAATCGTGGCTGCTGTATCGGCAATGGCATCGAGCAGGTCTTTCCGCTGCGTTCCGAGAAACTGGTGCCGCTCCGCCGTTTCTTTGTATTCTTCAAGGGCCATCATGTTGACCGGGCCCATGGCGTCAAGGCGGGCGCGCATCTCACGGTGCGCCTGATCTTCGGCTGCCAGTTCCTCCCCGGTAACCAGCGGAATCGGGGTTTCAGACAACGCCTCGGCCATCAGCACTGACCGTTCCACATTCAGTTCATTCAGGCAGGTGTCGGCCAGGTGTTGCAGGTCGGACTGCAGTTTGGCGGCCGTGGCCGCTAGCTCACCCCGGTGGTCGCGCGCCAGATCGAGTTGCTGGCGCGTGTTGCGCAGTAGCTCTTCAATTTCGGTGAGCCGCGCCCGCACCTGCTCAGATTCCAGTTGCAACAAGCCTTCCCGCGCCTCTCCGGCATTGCGCTCGGCTTCGAACTGCACCAGTTGCTCGGCCAGTTGTACGTTCTCGCTTTGCCGCTGTGCGATTTCGGCGCTCGCTGATTCCATTTGAGTTTGCAAAGCGCCGGCGCGCTCCCGCATCTCGGCGACAAGCGTGTCGATGCGCTGAAGCAGTGTTGTGGCCGAACGGTGGCGCTCTTCGAGCGTGGCCGCGCGAGCGGCGCGCCGTGAGGTGGCTTCGGCGGCTGCGTCGCGCTGGCTGCGTAGCTCAGCGAGCCTCCCTTGCCCGGCGGCAAGTTGCGTTTCGAATTGGGAGCGCGACTGCTCGATTGCGGTCAGCTCCGCTTGCCACGATGCGATCGCGCCTTCCTGCTCCTGCCGTTCTGCCGCCAGCCGTTGCAGTTCGCGTTCGCTGATCGCAATCCGCTCGCGCACACGCGACATCTCGCTTTCCAATTGCTGCAGCAAATGCCCGGAGGTCATCGCCTGCTTCTCGGCTGCACGCTTTTCGTCTTCCAGACGATCAAGCAGGGAAGTGTGCTCCTTGATTTCTCGTCCCAAGGTGAGCGCGAGCATTTCCTTCTCGCGCAGAGCTCGCTCCAGCTCTTCGAGCAGACGCAGCACGTCGCGCAACTCGCGCTTCATCGAAAGCGGTCCCTCGCTTCGTTGCTTGCCCCCGGTGACGGTCACGTTATGGAAGCATTCTCCAGTCTGCGAGAGGAAGAACGCGTCCGGGCTGGAGAGCGCGAGTTCACGCGCCGCCGCGGGATCGGGCACGATGTAGCCATTGCCCAGCTTCGGCAAGATTACTTCGAGCGACTTGCCGAATCCGTTCAGCACGCGAATCGAGTTCTTCAGCGGAAGGACCGTGTCGTTGAGCGGAGAATAGTGATGGCTCTCGTCCGCGAGAAATGAGAACTTTGCTTGCGAGTCCTCGGGATGCACGAGGAATGTTGCCCGCCCATTGACGTCGGAGCGTAGCAGGCGCAGGCCTTCATCGGCAGCGTCCCACGACTTGACCACCACGAAGTTCAATTCGTCACGCAGGAAATCTTCGACCACGCGCTCATAGCGCGGCTCGACTTCGAGGAAGTCGGCGAGCACGCCGGCGGGAGTGTTTCCTCCCTGCATAGCGCCCGATTGAAAAAGCCGCCGCACCGACTCGGTGGAGTAGCCGTGCTCGGCGATGACCGCTTCGAGTGATCCCTTCTTGCCAAGCGCCGTGGCGTATTCGGAGCGAATCGAGTCGAGGTGCTTCTTGGTGTCGTTCTCGGCCGAGCGCTTCGTTTCGAGGATCTCGCGCAGGCTCGCAATCTCAGCCGCGAGGCCGCTGGCGCGCTGCGAAACGCTTTCGAATTCCAAAGCAATCTGGCCACGCTGTCCGCCGAAGGTTTCCGATTGCGACGAAGCGGTTGCAATCTCGGCGCGCAGACGCTGTTCCTCGCGGCCGATGCCCGCCAGCCGCTCCTCGGATTGCGTGAGCTGGTTGCGCAGATTGGAAACTCCACCGACGGCCTCTAGAATGGCCGCGCGATGCGCTTCCTGCTCCTGCTCGAGCGTCGCCAGGTTAGTAGCAGCGCAAACTGCTTCCTGCTGGCTGAGCGCAAGCTCCTGCTGGGCCGCCGCAAGATCCGTCGCCGCGGAGTCCAGCAACTGCTGGTGACCGTCCCGCTCTTCCTCAAGTCCCATAAGCCGATTCTGCGCCTGCGCCAACTCCGCCTCCGCCGATGCCGTGCGCACGATCAGTTCCGCACAGCGCTCTTCGTTGGTTCGAATCCGTGCCTTCCCGCGATCGCCTTCGAGCACAATCTGGTTGAGGCGCTCGCGATTTTCTCGTGTCTCGGTCTCAATCAAGTAGCCGCGTTGTGTGCGCTCGGAGTGCTCGGCTTCCGACTGCTGCACGCTTTCGCTCTGCTGGCGGATCTCCTCGCCCAGTCGATGAATCTGGTTATCGAGCGTCACGCTTTCCTGATCCATCTGGGTGAACTTGTTGGCGAGCACAACCCGCAGCTTGGCGCGCATCTCGTCGCGCAGTCTGGCATAGCGTTCGGCCTTGCTGGCCTGACGCTTGAGCGAGTTCATCTGCCGCGTGACTTCTTCAAAAATGTCGTTCACGCGGTTCAGATTTGTTTTTGCGTCTTCGAGACGCGCTTCGGCGAGCCGCTTCTTCGTCTTGAACTTCGTGATCCCGGCCGCTTCTTCAATAATGGCGCGGCGGTCCGTCGGACGGCTGCTCAAAATCTGGCCGATGCGTCCTTGCTCGATAAGCGCATACGACTCCGGCCCCAGGCCTGTGCCCATGAACAGTTCCTGGATGTCGCGCAAACGGCACAGTTTTCCATTCAGCAGGTATTCGCTGTCGCCGCTTCTGAACAATCGCCGCGTCACGGAAATTTCTCCAGCGTGGTGTTGCTGCTGATTGAATTTACGGCGGCGGATTTTCAGAACTACCTGAGGCCCGGCCACCGCTACTGCGGTGCCGCTGGCCGATGCTTCGCCAGTCGGCGCTTCGGATGCCGAAGCTGCTAACGAGATCTCGCCTTCAACCTCCTCGGTCTTCCCGGGCTGCGCTTCCTCGACGGCCAGTTCTGTCGCGGCGGCGGCCTGAGCGCGAATGTCGGCTTCGTCCCAGTTTTCCTCCATTGCCGGCAGGTCGTCCTGAATTTCGATCTCGGTGGGCGCGTTGGTATCCGGCCCGGCATAAATTTCGGGGTCAATCAAAGTTAGAGACACTTCGGCCATGCCGGTGGGATTGCGGTCGCGCGTGCCGGAGAAGATAACGTCTTCCATGCGCGAACCGCGGAGCGATTTGGCCGACTGCTCCCCGAGCACCCAGGAAATCGCGTCGGCGATATTCGACTTGCCGCAGCCGTTCGGCCCGATGATGGCGGCAATGCCTTCGCCATGAAATTTCAGCTCGGTGCGATCGCAGAACGATTTGAATCCCAGAATTTGCAGCTTCTTAAGTTTGAGCAAAATGACTCCTTCGTAGGCGGACACCTGCTGGTCCGCGGACCCCGTTTGCGCTGGCTGGAGTGCGCTGCAAATTGCGGGGACTCCAGGGACGAATCGTTCCGCTGTTAACGGATCTGGTTCCTCGCTGTCGCATCGTTGGATGCCGTCCTCATGGAGCAGGACGCCACCCACGCTTTTGACCAACTCTAACGGCGAATACGGGGACGGGTCAAGTAATAAAACACCACATATTGTGGCCGTCCCTCGGCTACCGCCTTTAGTTGCACACACACTGCAGCTAAGACGCAAGTTGCCGACAAGGAATTAAGGAGGTGGGAGACCGCGAGAGCATAGAAACTGTAACGCCGGCGGGGAGAAGATTCAAGCGCCGGTAGTGCCGCGCCGCGTTTCTCGCGGGAGCTAGGGAAGCGCCAGATCGCGGGTGTCGCTGAGATCGATTTTCGGGTCTCCGGTTGACGCGGGCGGGAAAGAGCAGTAGTCACGCAGCGGACCATTGAACATCTTCTTGCCATTCCACACGATCCGGATGTCGCCGGGCTTCGGCACCAACTCCGAGCGCAAGTGCAGACGAATGCTTTTGACGTTGTGGCTGTGGATTTCAATCGTGTTGTCGGCCTTTACTCGGGCGTCGATGTCGGATTTGCCAGGCTTCCCGTCCAGAATTTCGACCCAGTAGGTGCGGACGGCGAGCGCGTCGGACTGAGTCAAGGCAACCGTTCGCGGGAATGGATTGCGGAGTTTGTCCTTGAAGAAGGCGAGAGTCAATCCGTCATCGGATTGGAGTGTGATGTCGTGTCCGTGTTTGGGCAGAATCTTCAATTCCGGCTCAATCGCCGGATGCAAGTCGTTCAGCGCGGCCTGGGTAGTGGTCGAGCAATCCGGCGCGATAATCGGGTCGTTCTCTCCGTGAACGAAAAGCAGCGGAAGGTTTCTGAGGTTGGCCAGTCCGGCTTTGACCTGCTCATTGCATTGTCCAGCGCCCATCAGCGAAACCACCGCAGCGAAGCGCTGCGGCCAAAGAGTGGCGAAATAGAGCGCGCCGGTTCCTCCATTACTGAAGCCGGTCATGTAGATTCGATCGCGATCGACATTGTAGCGGCGTAAGACGTCGTTTAAGACAGCATCGAAGCGGCGGGCGCTTTCCGGTGTCCACCAGTAGCCGGAGGCCTGGGGATAAAGCACCACGTAGTCCGTTTGCGAGACGATATCCTCGGCCGAGTTCATGGCATCAAGGGCGAATCCGGCGCCGCCGCTCAGATAGATCAGGAGCGGCGCGGGCCGGTCCTCGCGGTAATTGAGAGGAAGGCGGAGCAGGTAGGGAGCCTCGGGAATGTCTTTTGTTGCCGGCGCGACCTGATAGGCCGTGCCGAATTGTGCGGATGCCGGTTTCAGCGGCAGAGGGCGGTGACATTCGTCAACCATCGGGAGCGCACTCGCGGGACCGGGATGGGATTCGGACAGCAGTCGAACCTCGGTCTGGATCAGTGCGCTGGAACTCTGCCGCAGATTGCGGAGAACGTCCGGCGTCACCACCATCCCGCGCCGCGAAGCGACCGCCAATGCCAGGGCCTGCGCGGGCGCATCGTTGGTCGAAACCAGGGACGAAAGAAGCGATACGAGTTGCTCGGCGGAGACGGGCACTCCGGGTGTAAGCAGGATGGACTGCAGCACCCCCTGGCGCGTGTCCGGCGATCCCAGCCAGCGTTCGACTGGCTCGCCCCGTGTGCGTGATTCGAGTTCCATCCGCGCCGTCTCATGCACGGTGGTGTCGAAGTCGGAGTAGGTGCCATCGAAAACAACCTGCTCTACCACGCCCGATTGCGGCGACCACCAGTAGCTCAGCTTCTGCGATCCTTTGGGCGACGACGTCCCCTCAATGTGATGGCAGGACTGGCCGTGTATGGATTCGTCATCCACCCAGCGCAAGTCGAACCCCAGTGTGGCGCCGCCGCGCCAAGTCTCTCCTTCGGCCAGCGCTACTTGTGGAAGAGTCACCACTTCATGCAGAGCGTCAATGATGTCGCTGTAGGCTTCGCGCGCGATTTCCCAGGGGTAGCGCGGCTCTCCGCTGGCGGAGACTTCCATGGCCTCGGAAAAGCGCGACGGCCGCGCCTGCATCCGCTTTTGAAATTCGGGCTGTTCGTGGGCAAGCCTGTCTTTGCCCTTGGAGACGAATCGGGTGAGGTTGGCGGCTTCACGATTGCGTTGGAAGCCAAGGCTGATGCGCCCCGCGTTTTCCCCCGTTACCAGAACATGAGTGCGGAAGCGCGTCTCACTCTGGGTTTGCTCATCGTTACTCTGCCTCTGCCGGTGGAACGAGTAGCGGTAGATCAGGTGATCGCCGGTACGCAGATCGTAGCGCCACGCAGGTGCGGTCTGAGCGGTGGCCAGGCAAGCAACGGAGCTGAGAATGACGGCGGCAACGGCGGCAGGTCGCGGGAGTGGCGTAGCGGCCGCCGAGCTGCGCCCGGCTTGGACGCGGCAAAGCCCCGTCGCCGCACGATCAAAACAGTTCATTTCTTGCGCTCTACCAGGAAGTGAGCGAGCTCTTTTAGGATAGACGCGGCTGAGCCGTATTCGTTAAGTTCGGCGCATGCCTGATCGATCAGGACGTCGGCTTTTCGGATCGATTCCTCGATTCCGAATAACGCCGGATAGGTTACCTTTTCCGCTGCTGTGTCTTTGCCTGCGGTTTTTCCCAGTTGCTCGGAGGTTTGGGTCAGATCGAGCACATCGTCCACGATTTGGAATGCCAGCCCGATTGACTGGCCATAGGTTCGGAGGTGGGCGATATCCGTGACTCTGGCGCCAGCGTACAGGCCTCCGGTGACCACGCTGGCAGTGATGAGCGCGGCGGTCTTTGAACGGTGGATGTATTCGAGAGTGGCTAGGCTAGGTTTCTTGTGTTCGGCTTCGAGATCAACGACCTGGCCGCCGATCATGCCGTCGATGGTACCGGTGGCGTGGGCGACCTCCCGGATGATGGCAACGCGCGCCTCGGCTGGGCCCGCGATCTGCGCCAGCACTTCGTAGGCCTGCGTCTGCAGCGCGTCTCCGGCGAGGATGGCAATGGCCTCGCCGAAAGCCTTGTGGCAAGTGGGACGGCCGCGCCGTAGATCGTCGTTATCGAGCGCGGGCAGGTCGTCGTGGATCAGGGAGTAAGTGTGGAGCATTTCGAGCGCCGCACCCACCTGCTCGATGCCCGCTGGCGTGCCGGCAGTCGAACTGAATGCCGCCCAAATCATGCGGCCCGCTTCCATGCAGAGGATGGGTCGCAGGCGCTTCCCCCCGGCAAACACGCTGTGCCGCATGGCCTGATGGATGGAAGTTGGATGCTGGGTTGCCGGCGGCAAGAGCTGTTCGAGCGCGGCGTCGGCGGTTGCTCGTCCCTGCTCCAAAACTTGTTTCAGCATGGCATCGCAGTATAACAAGGCAGGTCGCAGGTTACAGGTGTCAGTTGGCAGGAAAGCCGGAAGATCGGGTTCAAAGGCCGGGCATCAGGTCTCAAGAAGTTGTTTGTTGAATTTTTTTCCTGAGACCTGAGACCTGACACCTGAGCTAGGCGGCCGCGTGGGGCGTGAGATGTTGCAACACCGAGCGCACCACGGCATCGTTGCGCGGCTCACAGATGTCAGCCGCGCCCAGACTCATTGCTTCGGCCCATAGTTTGTCGTCTGCCAACCGGTGGGTGCCGACAATACAGAGGCCGGGGAACTCATGATGCAAACGTTCAACCTCGTCCGGTCCCGAGATTTCCAGATCCAGCACCAGTGCTTCGGCGCGCTGCCGGGCAACTGCCGAATGGACCTCTTCGTAGCTGTGGGCCAAATAAACCGATTCAAAGTGTTGGGAAAGGCTAACCGCCAGAGTTTGAGCAGTTCTGGGGTTGTTCTGATAGAGCACTACACTGAGTGGTTCCATGCTACCCCCTGACTTCACCGCGACCCTGCGGTGGCCTTTGGCTGCGACAGCAAACTGCTAGCACAGGCGTTCTCAGTTTCCGAGCGCGAACAGCGTTACTTGCGCAACGCTTTCTCGGCCGGGGCCTCGAATGGTTCGGTTTGCAGCTTTCCGTTCTGCTTTAGCAGGATCTCTACTTTCCCTTCCGCGTCCTCCAGTTGTTTCCGGCAGGTGGCGGAGAGTTGCATACCTTCTTCAAACAGCGTCAGAGATTTCTCCAGAGGAACTTCTCCTTTTTCCAGTTCCTGAACGATCTTCTCGAGACGCTCCAGGCATTCTTCAAACTTCACCAATCGGATAGCTCCTGTCTCTATTGTAATGCCGTTTCCGTGGGGAAATGTCCAGTGAAATTTGTCGATTCATGCAATCTTTCGGACATGGTGTTCCCAAAACTACACTGAAGCTCGCGGCTTGGAGCCCAGAGCTTCCAAAACGTCCACCGCGGAGGTATAGCGCCCCTGGGGAGCGCTGATCTGCGCGCCCTGCACCCGGTCTCGGAGCGCGCCCAGCATTTCCCGAGCGATGGCCACGCCCTCCTCGCGAGCCGCTTCCGGACTCGCGGCCTTGGTCATGCGGTTGAGAATTTCATCGGGTACGGATACCCGCAGCTCATTCTTCATGAACTCGGCGTTCCGGGCGCTTACCAGCGGCCAGATTCCCGCAATGACGGGTATTCGGCAGTGTTCGATCCGTTTCAGGAAGATCTCCAGCAGATTGAGGTCGAACACGGGCTGGGTCACCACGTATTCCGCGCCCGCTTGCACCTTGTATTCGAAACGCTTGATCTCTTCGTCCAGGTTGGGCAACCCCGGATTTGCACCCACCCCAATGACGAAACTGGTCCCGGTGCCGATCGGGTTCCCGCCCAGGTCCAACCCGCGGTTCAAGTTGTGGACGATATTCACCAGCCCGATCGCGTCCACGTCAAACACCGCCGTAGCATCGGGATAGTTCCCCATCTTCGGCGGGTCCCCGGTAATGCAGATCAGGTTGCGGATTCCGGTGGCCGCAGCTCCCAGCAGGTCGGACTGAATGCCGAGCACGTTTCGATCGCGACACGTGTAATGCAGGATGGCTTCAATCCCAACCTCTTGTTGCATCAGCAGAGACAAAGCCTGGTTGCTCATCCGCGCCGATGCTCGCGGGCTGTCCGGGATGTTCACCGCGTCCACGCCGACCGACTTGACGAACTTCGCGCCCTCGACCTCTTTTCGGATGTCGATGCCCTTGGGCGGGACGATCTCGACCATGGTGACAAATTCCCCGGCCGCAATCTTTGCGCCGAGCCGCGAGCGCTTCGCCATGGCAGTGCTTGCCGGGACTAAAGGCGCCATGCCCGAATGGATTGCCTCCGTGACCGCGGTTTTGCCGCGTGCTTCGCGCACCCGCAACGCCGATTTCATGGCGCGGATATGATCCGGAGTGGTGCCGCAGCATCCGCCAATCAGCTGCACCCCCGCGGCCACGAATTTTCGCGTGTAGCTGGCCATGTATTCCGGCGAACAAAGATAGATATTCCGCCCTTCCACCGAGCGCGGCATGCCGGCGTTTGGCTGCGCGGCCAGGGGCAGGGAAGTTGCCGCCCGCACTCGCTCGATCGCGTCCAGCATCGCCACTGGTCCCACGCTGCAGTTGATGCCCAGTACATCGACGTTCCATTCCGTCAGCCGGGCGGCGAAGGCCTCGGGATCGGAGCCATCCAGGCAGTTGCCGTCTTCGTCAATCGTGACCTGGGCGATGATGGGAATCTTCTCGGTCACGTCGCGGCAGGCGAGCACGGCCTGGTGCAACTCTTCGACATAGCCGAAGGTCTCCAGCATCAGCAAATCGACGCCACCCTCCACCAGGGCTGCGATTTGCTCGCGGAATGCCGTCCGGGCTTCTTCAAAGGAAGTCTTGCCCAGCGGTTCAATGCGAACGCCCAGAGGGCCAATCGACCCCGCCACCCAAACATCGAAACTTTTGGCAGCTTCCCGGGCGACCCGCGCGCCCGCTACATTGATGTCGCGCACGCGATCGGCAATACTATGCCGCGCCAGCCGAAAACTATTCGCGCCGAACGTGTTGGTCTCGATAATCTCAGCGCCCGCCTGCAGATAATCGTGGTGGACGCCGCGAATCAGTTCCGGCTGCGACAGATTCAGCTCATCGTAGCAGCGGTTGATGAAGATGCCCCTGGCATAGAGAAGCGTTCCCATGGCTCCGTCGCAGAGCACGGGAGACTGCTTCAGACGTTGGATAAAGTTCTGTGCCATCTGATTGAGAATACAAGAAGCGACGGGGTGTCCGCATCTGGAGGTACGTAGCCGAGTTACGTAAGGTTGTTTCTGCTTACTGCGGCCAAGACCTCAGGTACGCCACCTCGTCCCGACGCCACACCCGCAATCGCAATTTCTTCCTTTGCTATAATCCTCTACTTGCATCCAAGTGATTATCCGGCATCAGGTTGGAGTTCCAGGTTTGAAGAAAATCCCGATTCTTTTGTTGTTCCTGGCCCCCGCCAGTCTGGCGTGGTTGAGCTGCGGCGCTGCTTCTCCCTCTACCGGCACGGGAAGCAGCGGCCTCAAATACCGGGCCTTCCTCACCAATAACGTCAGCGCTGGCTCGGCGTCTGCGGGAATCGATATCGTTGATGCCATCAACGACGTGCGCGCGATTACAAGCCCGATTTCGGCCGGCAACACTCCGGGAATGATGGTGCTCACGCCCAATCGCGTCCAGACCCTCGTCTTCAGCGGCAATGGTACGCAATTCTCCGACAACCAGTTCAGCATCATCAACAACGCCAACGAGCAGAACGCCGGTCACCTGACGTTGCCCGGCATGACCCAGAGTTTCGTCGTTTCCCCGGACAGTTCCACCGCCTATGTCGCGGTGCCGAGCGCGCCGGTCGCGGGGCAGCCGTCTCCGGGCATTATTGACGTGATCAGTCTGAGTTCTGGTACCCTCACCACCACAATTAGCTGCCCGCCGCTAAACCCGAACCCGCCGAATCCTCCTCCTCCTCCGATGTGTGTCACGCAGGGCCAGGGCGACCAGGGAATCAACCTGCCCTATACGTTGCTCTCGATGGGCAATACCGGCACTCGGTTACTGGCTTTCAGCCAGAGCCAGAGTTCCAATTCCGTTGCGGATACGATTGCCGTGATCACGCCGTCGAGTGTCGGGACGCCGAATCCTGTCGTGACTTTCGTGTCGGGTTTTGACCATCCCGTCGCCGCCTTTTTCACCGGCGACGACACTACCGCCTACGTCCTCAACTGCGGTCCCGAATGCGGCGGAACCCAGGCCAGCATTCAAACCCTCGATTTGACGACTAACACGCCAGGCCCCTCCAACGTCGTCTGCACTCCCGGCGGAAATCCGCCGTGTATAGGCACCGTGGTCCTGCCGGCGGGCAGCGTTGCTCTGGTAAATGGTTCGACCCTGTATGTGGCGGGCACGCCACTTTCGCCGCCACCATGCACCGGCCAGACAACTGCCGCGACCACTTGCGGGCTGCTGACCATAGTTGACCTCAACACCTTAAGTGTCATCCAACCTGCCGTCCAACCTCCCTACTGTCCAGCCGGGCAGCAATGTCCGATCGTCATCACCGACGGCTATCACACCCACTTGTCGCTAGCCGCCAACGGGCAGCTCTTCATCGGCGCGCGCAACTGCACCGAGATCGTCCCGGATATCCCACCGCCGACAGGCGCCGAGATCCGTGGATGCCTCTCCATCTACAACACGTTGACCACCGCGGATGGGACCGTTCCCGCCGGCGGCGTCGTGATCCCGCCTGAGACCGGTGACGTGACCGGCATCCAACCCATTGCGACGCGCGACGTGGTCTATGTGGTCCAGGGCCAGAGCATCCAGGGCGGAACGCTCTATATCTACGACACCACGATTGATGCCTTGGAGTACAACCCGAACAATCCAAATAACCCGGGTCAAGTCTTCGGCCTCATCGGCAATTTCATCGACGTCAAGACCGTCGATTTCTGAGTGGCGCTGTTCGCGCTCGGCTCTGGCGAAGAGCGAACGACGAACCGCGAACGACTAAAGACTTAACGACTAGCGACTAATGTACCTACCGTGGCGCCAGTGTCATCTCATGCGCCCGGCGTTGCTCGACTGCGGCCGGTGAGAAGGGAAACACAAAGGTCGAGCCTCCGTACCACGCTGCCCACTGGTCCATGTAATACGGACTGAGGAAAATTCCGCTCTCTCCCGTCACCAGGTTCAGCGTGCTTTCGTCGAAGTTGGCAAAGTTCCACGTCAGCCGTTCAGACGGCCCAAACACCCGCCCCGTCTGCTTCACCGTCTGTCCGCTTCCGCTCGACGGATGCCATCCCGGTCCCGTGAAGCGCCCGATCAGCGGAAGATGGCTGAGCACCCGATGATCGATTTCAATGGGATAGTATTTTCCCCACTTCCACTGAGTGAGGTCGGAGGGAGCTAGCGGAACGACTTCCAGGGAATTTACAACCAGCCACGCCTGCTTCACCGCATTCTCCAGCGCAGCCGTCAGCAGGCTTTCGTAGTCCGAAGATCCCGGCGGCAGCCAGCGCGCCGGCTGCTTGGTCAGCACATTTTCCAGCCATACCGACGACATCGCCCAGTGATAAGTCGTCCAACTGAGCACACCACGGTTTGGTTCATTAGAAACTGGTCCCAGTTTTGGCTCCAGGATCAACTTCACCAGTTCCTCGCGCGCCCTGGTTTCAATCGTAGGCGCCGCTGAATCCGCCGACATCCGCCCATCCCAATCCCGCAGAATGTCCGCTGCCTGCTTTGCCCGGCCCGAGGCGTTCGGCGCATGATCGATTGCATACACGAACTTGTCGGCGCAGAACCGGTCGTACGTCGACGAAACATCCATCTGCAGCGCCAGCATGTCCGCGGGTGCGAACTTCTTTCCCGATTCCAGCACCCGGTAAATGCGGTCCGTCCGCCACGGCGCACCCCATTCCGTGCTGATCGAATACTTGTAGCCCTCCGGAGTGATGCGCCCGTTGGCGGTCGCCAGAATTCCCTCCGGCGGATCGTACACATTCGGCATCTCGTCGAAAGGAACCCAGCCCTTCCACTCATGCGCGTCGTCGCTCCCACTAACCGGCAGGCTGCCATCGCCCGCCGCGCGGATGGGCACGCGCCCCGTCGCCTGATAACCGATGTGGCCATCCACATCGGCGTACATCACGTTTTGTCCCGGCGCGCCAAAGGTCGAGAAGGCCTTGCGAAATTCATCCCAGTTCTCGGCCGTGTCCACGTCGAAGAACATCAGCCCCATGCCGTCCTGCAGCGTCCAGCGCAGGGCAATCTTGCGCGACTCGCCCGGAATCAGTTCCGAGATGACCGGGCCGTGGCGTGTGGTCACCACGTCAACCGTCACGTCCGGCTTGCCTTTGACGTGAATCGTCTCCGGCCGGTGCTGCGGTTCAACCCATCCCGCCGGAGTCTTGTATTGCCCCTGCGCATTGAACTCTTCGATGAAGTTGTCTTCCACCGTCGGCCCCACATTGGTGAATCCCCAGCCAATACGCTGGTTGTGGCCAACGATCACGAACGGAACGCCCGGCAGCGTAATACCGGCAACGTCGAAGTTGCCGCTGGTCGATCCGCCGTTAGTCACTCCGCGGTCAGTCACTCTAAGGTGCGCCGCAAACCAGAGGTTCGGCATCTGGTGTCCCAGATGCATATCGTTCGACAAAAGCGGCTTCCCCGAAACCGTGTGCTGACCGGAAACGACCCAGTTGTTCGACCCCGGCCGAAAAGAATCGGATTCTGCCAGCGCGCTTTCCCGGAGATTCGCAGCGTAAATAGAAAGGCTTTGAAGGGGCGCGGCTTCAGCCGCGCCGATTAGCGAGCGAGAAAATGCGGGCTTTAGCCCCTGAGGGACAGGCGATGGGACAGGCGAGGAAGGCACCGCCGACGTGATCCGCCTATTCCCGCCCTCGGGATCAACCTCTTCGTCGTCATCCTCATCATCGCCGCTATTGACCGCGGGATCGTCGGTCATCTTGCGCACCTCGGTTGGCGGACGGTCGCGCCATGAAGAATTCACATAAAGGTCCGCCGTCAGCTCCGGCCCCAGCTTGGCCAGGATCTTCTCGCGCTCGAGCGCGCGCGCGTAGCCGTAGTGATTCAGATACTTCACCAGGCCAGCGCCCACCAGCAGGGAATCCGTCACCGTCCACGGCCGCGGAGTATATTCCAGCAGCCGGAACTCCAGCGAAAGCCGGTCGCGATGCGATTCGAGAAACGCATTCACTCCGCGGACGTAAGCCTCAAAATAAGCCCGGTCGAGTGCCGAGATCTTCTTCTCCGCCGCATCGGCCGCCAGCCGCAGCCCCAGAATCCGCGCCTCGCGGTCCATCTTGATCGCGTCTTCCCCGATCACTTCCGACAATTCTCCAGCAGCGGCGCGCCGCATCATGTCCATCTGCCACAGCCGGTCCTGTGCGGTCACGTAGCCCTGGGCAAAAAATAAGTCTTCCAGCGTAGCCGCCTCAATCGTCGGCACGCCATGCTCATCGTGCACCACACGCACCTTCGAAGAAATTCCGTGTACGGAGACGGAGCCATCAAGCTGCGGCAAAGGCGAGCGCGCGACCGCGTAAAGCCACCAGACGCCGACGATCAGCGCCACCAGCAGCAAACAAACAGCGTAGTAAAAGATGCGGAGCGCAGGGTTGCGCCTACGGACTTCGGGTAGGGAAGCTGTAACAGACATTACTCAAGGATTGTAGGGGCGCGTGATGTCTGTGACAACCTCGCGAGGTCGTCAGTAGCGGGTCAGTTTGGACTTGTTTTGAAAGGGCACGGCTTCAGCCGTGCCGTAACTGCCCCCAAATCAATAGCGGCTTTTAGCCGCTGGGGGAGTGTGGCTTTCAAACTGCGCCACAACAGATCTTTTTCAGTAGAGTACAACCCAATCCAGGTCACTGTCGGGAAACGTCGGCGACCGTCGAGGGACATTCTCAGCCTGTTGTAAGATACGGCGATGAAAAAGTGTGTCCTTCTAACCGCCATGGTCTTAATGTGGTTACCGACCCTAGCTGCCTCCGACGACTCCGCCAAACAACAAGAAGCAGTCAAGAAGATTGAAGAAGCCGTGGCGGAGACCAATATCTTCGAGTTGCCTTCCTTCGGATGAAGGCTGACGTACAGATCGAAGCTCAGGGCGCGCTCGTGGAGGGAAAATATCAGTTGCTGTGGAACGGCCCCGACCAATGGAGGGAGGAAATCCGTTTTCCGGGGTATACGGAGGAGCAGGTCGGAGAGAAAGGAACGGTCTGGATCCAGCGCACCACAGACTTCTATCCACTTCGTATCTACAATTTGCACTCAGCGCTTGGGTTTGGGTCGGGTGTGGCAGGCGCGGGCGCGGAGCCAACAGGGTCGCTGGTTCAATCGAGTCTGACCGGAACGCACAAGATCGAGAAGGTGCGCGAAGTAAAAAAGCACGACGAGAAGCAGACTTGCGTCGAGTATCAAAACGAGCTGAAAGGCGCGTCTGAAATCTGCGTAAATGAGAACACGAATACGCTCGTTCGCGGCCCCTCGTATGTCGATAAAGATGTTCAACCCGTTGGCGGCGGCAAGGTATATCCGCGACTACTCAGCTTCCTGAAAGACGGAAGTACGGTGGCAAAAGCTAGTATTACCGAGATCACCACTCCCGTGCAGTTTCCACCGGGCTTGTTCGCCGCCCCGACCGGGGCTTCGCCCCAAGCGGGCTGCATGAATCCCGCACCATTCCGCCTGGTCAAGAAAGTTGCGCCGGCGTATCCGTTTATAGCCAAGCAACAGCACGCTCAGGGAGTCGTGGATCTCGATGTGAGGATAGGCGCAGACGGCGCTCCGAAAATTGGAAAGGTGGTAGGTCAAGCCGATCCAGACCTGGCGCGATCCGCAATGCATGCAGTTAAAGATTGGCACTACGAACCCGCGACCTGTGGCGGCAAACCAGTTGAAGTCGAGACTGTAATTACCGTCACTTACACAATGCGCTGATTCCAGGCGCTAGGCGCAGATTTCTTTTGTGTCTTTCGCCGGGTGCCCTAGGTCTCGCGCTTTTCGAGACCTGGGATTCCACAGCCGCGCGAAGCTCGGGATTGTTCTCGGAGTTGAGGGAGCCCG
>Ga0209415_10010545_pt1 | contig 15688 bp, 8 predicted proteins | sample PeaSoiSIISIP2007_FD_187696 | JGI IMG/M metagenome (GOLD analysis project Ga0209415, IMG submission 187696) | Peat soil microbial communities from Weissenstadt, Germany - SII-SIP-2007 (SPAdes) (version 2) | ecosystem: Environmental > Terrestrial > Soil > Wetlands > Peat | place: Germany... | reverse complement strand
CGGCTGCCCGCCACCCTCATCTTCGACCACCCCACCCCCCAGGCACTGACCCGGCTGCTCCTGAAGGAAATCAGCGGAGCGTCGCTCGCGCCCCTGAACGTCGACGGCGCCGCGCCATTGCACCAGAACGGCCGCGGAACGCTCAGCACCCTCCTGCGCCACGCGCACGCCACCGGGTCGATCGCCGACGCGTTGCCGTTGCTGACCGAGGCGTCGAGGTTCCGTCCCTCCTTCGAGTCGTCCGCCGAGCTGGGGGACGACGACCGATACGTCGTGCAGCTCGCCTCGGGGAGCGGACTGCCGAAGTTCGTCTGCGTGCCCACATTCGTGGTCGGCTCAGGCCCGCATCAATTCATGCGGTTCGCCGAACGCTTCGAGGGCGTGCGGGACGTCTTCGCCTGCTCGCTTCCTGGATTCCGCGGCACCGAGCTAGCGCCGGGATCCTGGAGCGCCGCGGTAGAGGTCCTGGAGGACTCGATCCGCCGGGCCGTCGGCGAGGCGCCCTTTGTCTTGATCGGCTACTCGGCCGGAGGCGTCATCGCGCACTCGCTCGCCGCCCGGTTCGAGGACGCGGGCGGCGCTGTGGCCGGCGTCGTCATGATCGATACTCCCGCGTTTGAGGCGGGCCAGGAGGAGACCAACCGGGTCTTCTCCCTGGTGATGGCGGAAATCCTCAAGCGCGAGCAAGAGGCGGCCATCGACGACGCCAGCTGGATCGTCATGGGCACCTACATGCGCCTTCTGGCGCAGCGCCGTCCTGCGCGGATCGCTGCGCCGACCTTGCTGATCCGAGCGAGCGAGCCGCTCGGCGAAGAGCATGACGGCCCCAGCTGGCCCGCATGGGACCTCGGCGACGATCGGGTCAAGATCGCCGCCAACCACTTCACCCTGGTCGAAGCCGCGGCTGCGGCGACCGCGGCCGTGATCGAGAGTTGGATCGAAAAATGAGCACCATCGCGCCCCGGCGGGGCCTGTCCGTCGCCGTCGTCCTCGTCGGCATCTTCATTTCCTCGCTTGACCTATTCATCGTCAACATCGCGTTTCCTAACCTCTTGCATTCGTTCCGGCCGTCGAGCCTGAGCGCTCTTTCGTGGGTGCTGAGCGCTTATGCGATCACGTTTGCCGCGTTGGTGATCCCGGCCGGCTGGTGGGCGGACCAGTCTGGGCGCAAGCGGGCGTTCCTGAGCGGTCTCGCGCTGTTCACCGTCGCGTCGGCCGCTTGCGCGGCCGCTCCCTCGCTCGGCGTGCTCGTGGCCGCTCGGGTCGTGCAGGCCATCGGCGGCGCCTTGATGCTGCCGAGCTCGCTCGGCCTGCTGCTCCCCCTGTTCCCGACGGAGAAGCGCGGTGCCGCGCTCGGATTGTGGTCGGCGATGTCCGGCGCAGCCGCTGCGGCCGGACCGCCGATCGGCGGTCTTCTCGTGCAGATCGACTGGCGCTGGGTGTTTCTGGTCAACATTCCTATCGGCGTCATAGCGGTGCTCATCGGCTGGCGGGTACTGCCGGAGATTCGCGAGGAAGGGCGCACAGCTCCCGACATACTGGGCGCCCTGGTGATCGCGGCAACCGTCGCGGCGATCGTCGCGGCGATCGTGCAGGGCCAAAGCTGGGGGTGGGGCGGGGCCCGGATTCTCGGCCTGATCGGCCTGGGCGTACTCGGCGTCGCATTCAGCGGGTGGCGCGCGTTCCGGCATCCTGCCCCCGTAATCGAGCCCGCCATCCTGCGGATCCGGGCCGTAGCGCTCGCCGACCTCGCGACGATGTTTGTGCTCAGCGGTTTTGGCGCGATGGTCCTCGCCACGACGTTCTTCCTGACCGGGGTCTGGCATCACTCGATCCTGCTCACCGGAATGGAGATCGCGCCCGGTCCGCTGGCGGCCGGACTGTTCGGCTTGCCGGGCGGCCTGCTCGCTGTCCGGTACGGTCCGCGCGTGGTCGGGTTGGCCGGCAGCGTGGTGTTCGCGGCCGGGGGCATCTGGTGGGCGGTCGCGACGGGCAGCAACCCGGACTACGCCTTCGGCGTCCTGCCGGGAGCGATCATCGCCGGGATAGGCCTGGGCATCCTGCTGCCGAGCCTTTCCGCCGCCGCCACGCTCCCGCTGCCGCCCGAGCGCTTCGCCACCGGCACCGGCTTGATGACGATGTGCCGCCAGGTCGGGCTTGCGCTCGGCATCGCCGTCGTCACGGCCGTGCTCGATGTTCGCCGGGACGTCTCCGCCTTCCACACCGGGTGGCTGTTCATGGCGGCGTGCGGCCTAGCTGGCGGACTCACCTTGTTCGCGGGCGGTGCCAAGAGGCGGCCGGTTGCGGAGCACGCAGATTCGCGCGCCTTCGCAGAGCCAGCATTGATGCGACCACATGGTTTCGAGAAAGGATGACAGAAATGAATGTTCCCAAAATGACCCAGGGCGAGACCGCCGATGACGTGAGCGGTGCTGCGTCGGCTAATGGTTGCCCGGTCGATCACGGCGCCGATGGATCGACCTCTCCGGAGTCCGCCGCTGCGCGTCCGCCGCCCGCTATCCCCGCCACCGCGCTGCCGGTAGCGCAGATGCCCACGGTGATGCAGATGTGGAAATTCTGGAAAAGCCCGACAACGTTGATGACGCAGTTTCGCGAGCGTTACGGCAGTCGGTTCCAGATAAGCATCAGGATTCCACCCAGGCCAGTGTATGTGCTTACAGAGCCCGAGGATCTGAAGGCAATGTTCCTCGCTCCGCCCGACGTCCTCCATACCGGAAAGGGCTCGGTCACGATCGAGAAGTGGACCGGCCAGAGCGGGCTCGCCTGGCTCGATGAGGACGACCATAAAAGGCGGCGCAGGCTCCTCATGCCGACCATGCACGGTAAGGTGCTCAAGCGCATCGAGGCGTCGGTCGCCGACCTGGCCGCGCGGGATGTCGCCACGTGGCCGCGCTCGAAGATCACGGCGCTGCATCCGTACCTCCAACGCTACGCGTTCAAAGCGATGCGCGAGGTAGTCTTCGGGCCGGTCGGGCCGAGTTGCTGGGACGAACTCGCCGATGTGCTGATCGGGATGTCGCAGTTCAGCGACCATCTGGGGTCTGTGATGCAGATCCACAAGATGCCGCCCGCGATGGTGCGGCTGCTCAGGGCAATCCGGTCGACTGGCCTCGACAACTTCCTGAAGCTCAGGCAGCGTGCGGATGCGCTGATTATCGAGGCCATCGAGGAACGCCGGAAGTCGGGCGAGCTCGGCGACGACATGCTCTCCGTGCTCATCGGCATCACCCACGAGGACGGCTCGCCGCTGGCCAATGCGGAGGTGCGCGACGAGATGATGACCATTTTCATCGCCGGCACCTCAACCACTGCGGCGGCCCTCGCGTGGGCGTTCGAGTACCTGAGCCGCGAAAGCGCGGCTTGTGACCGGCTGGTCGCTGAGATCGACGAGGGTACTGACGACGCCTTTCTCACGGCGACGGTCTACGAGGTGCTGCGCTTGCGCCCGCCGCTCCCCCAGATCATCCCCCGCGAGGTCATGAAGCCGATCGAGATCGGCGGGGTGCGCTATGAGCCCGGTATGTTCCTGTGGGGCAGCGCTTACCTGATGCACCATGATCCGGTCCTCTACCCGGATCCTGGCGCGTTCCGCCCAGAGCGCTTCCTGGGCATCACGCCTGACTCCTACACGTGGATCCCGTTCGGGGGTGGCCGCATCCGCTGCCTCGGCTCGCAGATCGCGACGTTCGAGATTAAGGCTGTTATCCGCGAGGTGCTGTCCACGTACCAGCTCTGCCGGGTCGATCGAAAGCCGGAGGAACCTCGCAGTCACATCGTCACGATCATCCCGTCGAAAGGCACGCGGCTGGAGCTCCAGCCCAGGTCGCGGGAGCCGAAAATGGCCATGGACTGAGGAGGCACGAGACGAAGGCCAGAAGTGGGTTCCGGTGCCGGTCGCCGACTGCGGGAGAGGTCTGAAGTTATGCATGTGAATGAGATGACGCAATCTTACGAACGGCCGCTGACTGTCATCGTGACGGACCCGGAACCTGATCTGGATCGCTTGCGGGCGTCGGCCGGCCAGGCAGATATGGACGGCGGATTCCGATGAATCAGCCTGCTGTTGCCATCGTCGGGATGTCGTGCCGGATCCCGGGGGCCGACGACGTCCGTGCCTTCTGGCGGTTGTTGCACGACGGCGTCGACGCGATCACCGACGCGCCGGGGGACCGGTGGTACGACGTCCCGGAGCTGGCACAGTTCAGCCGGGGTGGCTTCATCGACCACGTCGCCGATTTCGACGCGGGGTTCTTCGGCATCTCCCCACGCGAATCCGTGGCGATGGACCCGCGTCAGCGCCTGGTGCTCGAGTTGAGCTGGGAGGCACTGGAGGACTCCTGCGTGCCGCCGGAGAGACTGCGCGGCAGCTCCACCGGGGTCTTTCTCGGCGCTTCGAGTGACGACTACGCCTCGCTGGTCAATCGGTACGGACTGGATGCCGTGTCGCACCACTCGCTGGCGGGCCTGAGCCGGGGTCTGATCGCCAACCGGGTGTCGCACCAGCTCGGGTTCCACGGGCCGAGCATCACGGTGGACACGGTCCAGTCCTCATCGTTGGTCGCCGTGCACCTAGCGTGCGAGAGCCTGCTATCGGGTGTTACCCGGCTGGCACTGGCTGGTGGCGTGCACCTGAACCTGGTGCCGGAAAGCACGCTCGCCTTCGCACGGGCTGGCGCGCTGTCCCCGGACTGCCGCGCGTATACATTCGACTCGCGTGCCAACGGCTTCGTCCGGGGTGAGGGTGCCGGCTTGGTCGTCCTCAAGCGCCTGGCGGACGCGATCTCCGACGGCGACCCGATCTACTGCGTGCTGCTCGGCGGCGCGGTGAACCACGATGGCGACGGCCAGGCCTTGACCGTTCCCGATAGCGACGCGCAGCAGGCGCTGCTGCGGGAAGCGTACGCCCGGGCCGGGGTGGAGCCACAGCACGTGCAGTACGTCGAGCTGCACGGCACCGGCACGAGGGCTGGCGACCCGGTCGAGGCGAGCGCGCTCGGATCGGTGCTCGGCTCCGGTCGTGACGCCGGGCAGCCGTTGCTCGTCGGTTCGGTGAAGACGAACATCGGGCACCTGGACGCCGCCGCTGGGGTCGTCGGACTGATCAAGGTCGCGTTGTCGATGAAGTACGGCGCTCTACCGGCCAGCCTCAACTTCGCCGAGCCGCACCCGTCGATCCCGATGGATCAGTGGAACCTCAGGGTGAACGACGCCACGCGTCCGTGGCCCGAGGGTCCCCGGCTGGCCGGCGTCAGCTCGTTCGGCGTCGGCGGCACGAACTGCCACCTCGTCGTCGGCGCCCACCGCGCCGCACCGGCGAACCGGGCCGGACCGGAGCTCTCCTCCCCGGTTCCGGTGGTGGTGTCGGGCAAGTCCGCGGCGGCGTTGCGGGCACAGGCCGCGCGGCTGAGGGAGTGGGTGGAGTCCGATCCGGACCTGCGCCCGGCGGATGTCGGCTACTCCGCGGTGACAACCCGATCGGCGCTGAAGCACCGCGGAGTGGTCATCGCCGCCGATCGTGGCGAGTTGCTGGACGGTTTGTCGGCGTTGTCGGCTGGCGAGGCCTCGGCGAACGTCGCTGTCGGCTCCGTCGCCGCCGAATCCGGTGTGGCGTGGGTGTTTCCTGGCCAGGGTGCACAGTGGGTCGGCATGGCTCGGGGACTGTGGGAGTCGTCTGCGGTGTTCGCCGCCCGGATGACGGAGTGTGAGCAGCTGCTGAGCGGTCTAGTCGACTGGTCGCTATGGGACGTGCTCGATGACGAGAGCGCGCTGGCGCGCGTGGACGTGGTGCAGCCCGCGCTGTTCGCGGTGATGGTGTCCCTGGCCGAGGTGTGGCGTTCGGTTGGCATCGTGCCCGACGCCGTCGTGGGGCATTCGCAGGGTGAGATCGCGGCCGCGTGCGCGGCAGGAATCATCCCCCTGGCCGATGGGCTGCGGCTGGTGGTGAGGCGCAGCCTGGTCATCAGCGCCGGGCTTTCGGGTCACGGAACGATGGCTTCGCTGGCGATGCCCGCCGAGGACGTAGATCAGGATCGGGTGTCGGTCGCGGCGGTGAACGGCCCGAATACGGTCGTGATCTCCGGCGATGTCGACGTAGTGCACGCGGTCATCGCCGAGTGCGAGGAGCGCGGGATCCGTGCCAGGGCCATCCCGGTCGACTACGCCTCCCACTCCGCACAAGTGGAGGCGATCCGAGAGGAGGTACTGCGGGCCGCCGAGGGCATCGTGACGACGGACAGCAGTGTCGCGTTCTATTCCACGGTCACCGGTGCCCGCGTGGCAGCGACAGATCTGGACACCGAGTACTGGTACCGGAATCTCCGACGGCCGGTACGGTTCGCTGAGACCATCAAGGTGCTGGCCGACGACGGGCACGGGGTATTCGTAGAGATCAGCCCGCACCCGATGCTGACCATGAGCATTCAGGACACCGTGGACACCGCGGTGGTGCAGGGCACGTTGCGCAGACAGGAGGACGAGGCCCGGCGCCTGCTGCTGTCCATGGCCGAGCTGTACACAAAGGGCGCCGCGGTCGACTGGCGGCCGCTCCTGCCGGGCGCCCGGCGAGTGAAGCTGCCCACGTACGCCTTTCAACGGCAGACCTACTGGGTCACCGGGGAGCGTGCTGAGGTGCACGCACCGCAGCCGGCCGAGGCCCGGGGGTCGGAGTTCACCGAGATGACGGGCCAGGATCTATCGACGCTGGTCCGCTCCCAGGCGGCGGCCGTGCTCGGGCAGCCCGATCCGAAGCTGGTCGACCCCCAGAGCACGTTCAAGGAGCTCGGCTTCGACTCCGTGACGGCGGTGGAGCTGCGCAACCGGCTGAACACTGCGACCGGTCTGCGGATGCCGACCTCGCTGCTCTTCGACTACCCCACTCCGCACGCGCTCGTGGGCCACCTGCGCGACGAGCTGTCCGGGTCCGGCGCCGGCCAGCGCCCCGGCGAATCGCGATCCGCGGTTGCCGGCGACATGATCGCGATCATCGGCATGAGCTGCCGGTTCCCCGGCGGAGTGTCCTCACCGGAGGACCTGTGGCGGTTGGTCGCCGACGGCGTGGACGCGGTCTCAGCATTCCCGGATGATCGCGGATGGCACGTGGACTCCGGCGCGGAATACGCCCGTGCGGGCGGCTTCCTGGCCGACGCCGGAGACTTCGACGCGGGCTTCTTTCGGATCAGCCCGCGCGAGGCGCTGTCGATGGATCCGCAGCAGCGGCTGGTGCTGGAAGTGACATGGGAGGCGCTGGAGCGGGCCGGTCAGGATCCGGCGTCGCTGCGCGGGAGCCGGACGGCGGTCTTCATGGGTGCTATGAGCCAGGATTACCTCCCGCGCTTGTACGACGTGCCAGAAAACCTCAGCGGCCACGCCATGACCGGGAGCGCCACCAGCGTGGTGTCTGGCCGTGTCGCCTACACGCTGGGTCTTGAGGGACCGGCGGTGAGTGTCGATACAGCATGTTCGTCGTCGCTGGTGGCGATGCACCTGGCGGCCCAGTCGCTGCGGTCAGGGGATTGCTCCCTGGCGCTGGCGGGTGGTGTGACGGTGATGTCGACGCCCGGTATCTTCGTCGAGTTCTCGCGTCAGGGTGGGCTCGCGGCCGACGGCCGTTGCAAAGCGTTCTCGAATTCCGCCGACGGCACCGGCTGGTCCGAGGGCGTCGGGGTGGTGGTAATGGAACGGTTGCCGGATGCGCGGCGCAACGGGCACCGCGTGCTGGCGGTGCTGCGCGGTTCGGCGATCAATCACGACGGGCAGAGCAACGGACTGACGGCCCCGAACGGCCCGTCGCAGGAGCGGGTGATTCTGCAGGCACTGGCGAGTGCCGGTCTGTCCACGGCGGATATCGACGCTGTCGAGGCGCACGGCACCGGCACCACCCTGGGCGATCCGATCGAGGCCCAGGCGCTGCTGGCGACCTATGGGCAGGACCGCGGCAGTCCGCTTCAGCTGGGGTCGTTGAAGTCGAATATCGGGCACACCCAGGCCGCGGCGGGCGTTGCCGGCGTCATCAAGATGATCATGGCGATGCGGCACGGGATCCTGCCGCGGACGCTGCATGTCGAGGAGCCGTCACAACATATCGATTGGTCGTCGGGTGCCGTGGACCTGCTGACCGAGCAGAGAGCATGGCCGCAGGCCGACCAGCCGCGACGGGCCGGTGTCTCGTCGTTCGGGATCAGCGGCACCAACGCGCACGTGATACTCGAACAGGGTGATCCCGACGAGCCCGAGGGTCCGGCCGGTGACGAGGAGCCGACCGGCGTCGTGCCCTGGCTGGTGTCGGCGCGAAGCGCAAAGGCGCTGATGGGCCAGGCGCAGCGGCTGTGGGCAGTGGCATCCTCCGATCCGGCGCCACGCGTGACCGATGTGGCGTTCTCCCTCGCCGCGGACCGGACGGCTCTCGATCACCGCGCGGTGGTGCTGGGCGCCGGGCGGGCGGAGTTGCTGTCCGGTCTGGCCGCGTTGTCGAAGGGTGACCGGACACAGAGCGTGATCGTGGGCAGTGCGGCGGTCGCGCCGAACGTCAGCGCCCTGTTCTCCGGGCAGGGCAGCCAGCGGATCGGCATGAGCGGTGAATTGGTGCGGTCGTTCCCGGTGTTCGCCGAGGCGTGGAACGCGGTCTGCGCCGAGTTCGATCCGCTGCTGGCACACTCGATCGGCGACGTGGTGGCGGCCGAGTCCGGCTCGGAGCTGGCGCGGCTGCTCGACGAGACGGCGATGACGCAGCCCGCGCTCTTCGCGTTCGAGGTAGCGGCGTTCCGGCTGCTGGAATCGCTGGGGGTCGTCCCCGCGGTCCTGATCGGGCATTCAATCGGCGAACTGGCCGCCGCGCACGTGGCGGGAGTGTTCCCGCTCGCCGGCGCGGCCCGCTTGGTGGCCGCCCGCGGCCGGTTGATGCAGGCGCTGCCTGCGGGCGGGACAATGGTTGCCGTCCAGGCCGGTGAGGAGGAGGTCCGCAGCGCGCTTGATGGCTACGGTGAATCCGTCTCGATCGCCGCGATGAACGGCCCTACCTCCACGGTGATCTCCGGTGCGGCCGACGTAGTCTCCATAGTCGAGTCGATGTTTACTGGCGAGGGCCGCAAGACGCAGCGGCTCCGAGTTTCGCACGCGTTCCACTCGCCGTTGATGGAGCCGATGCTGGAAGAGTTCCGGCAGGTGGCGCGGTCGTTGTCGTATTCGGCGCCGCGTATCGCGGTCATCTCGAACGTGACCGGCGGCATAGCCGGGGACGGTGTGCTCGAGCAGCCGGAATACTGGGTGCGCCACGTTCGCGAAGCCGTGCGGTTCGCCGATGGCGTGCGCGCCGCCGTGGCGGCCGGGGCCGAGGTCCTGGTCGAGGTCGGCCCCGACGGTGTCCTGTCCGCCATGGCCCAGGAAGCCCTGGCCGAGACCGCACCGGACGTGCCCGCGATCCCGATCGTCCGCAAGGGGCGTTCAGAATCGCGTTCGGTCGCTGAGGCACTGGCACGACTGCACGTCGCAGGCGTGCCCGTCGACTGGCGGTCTTACCTCACCGCCCTGGGTGTCACGGGACGGCACGTCGATCTGCCTACTTATGCCTTCGACCGGGAGCGGTACTGGGTGCGGCCCGCGACGCCGCGGGGCGATGTCGCCAGCGCGGGACTCGCCGCGATCGAGCACCCGTTCCTCGCGGCCTCCACCGACCTCGCGGTCGGCGACCAACTGGTCCTTAGCGGTCAGGTCTCGCTGGCCGACGATCCCTGGCTGACCGACCACGCCATCTTCGCCAACGTGGTGTTCCCAGGAGTGGCCGTTCTGGAAATGGCGCTGCACGCCATTGACGGCGCCGAATGCCGCAGCGTCGAGGAACTGACCTTGCTGCGCCCGTTGACACTCGCCGACGACGCCGTCCAGCTCCAGATCGTTATCGGCGCGGCCGGGGACTCGGGTCGGCGCGAAATCGGTGTGTACTCCCGTGCGACGTCCTCGGGCGCACTGCCTTGGACCCAGCACGCGAGCGGTTTCCTGTCCGCCAGCACGGCTCTGGTGCCGGATGCGTGCACCGTGGACGCGTGGCCGCCACAGGGAGCAACGCCGGTCGATTTGGCCGGCTTCTATCCGGAGCTTGCCGATCGCGGCTACGTGTACGGGCGGGCTTTCCAGGGTTTGCGTGCCATGTGGCGCCGAAATGACGAGGTGTACGGCGAAATCCGGCTTCCCGACGACGTACGGCACGCCTGCACCGGGTTCACCGTGCATCCGGCTCTGTTCGACGCGGCCCTGCATCCGATGCTGTCGTTGCTGGCCGAATCGGATCCCACCCAGGTGCTCGTGCCATACTCCTGGTCGGGAGTGTCGTTCTACGCACCCGGTGGCACGGAACTGCGTGTCCGGATCGCTCGGAAGGGCACCAACGAGGTGTCCCTGCGGATGACCGGTCCCAGTGGCACGCCGGTGCTGTCGGTCGACTCGCTGGTGGTCATGCCGGTCTCCGCCGAGCAGCTGATCGGTGGTGCCAAGGCCGATTCCCTGTTCGTCCTGGATTGGATACCGCTGCCCGGCACGACCGATCCCGATCGGTCGGTGCCGCACCCGGAGTTCACGCATGTGGCCGCGAGCGCAGACGGGAACGTTCCCGCCTCAGCACTGGCGACCGCGAACGAGGTGCTCGACCTGGTGCAGAAGTCGCTGCGGGACGAGCGATCCGGCCAGAGGAGGCGGGTGATCGTGACTCGCCACGCGGTGGCGGTTACCTCATGCGAAGCACCCGACCTGTCCTGTGCGCCGGTGTGGGGTTTGGTGCGCTCGGTCCAGGCGGAGCACCCGGATCATTTCGTCCTGGTCGACACCGATGATCACGAGGAGTCGGTGCGCGCGCTGGCGTCGTTGGATCTGTCCCGCGAGCCGCAGCTCGCCATTCGCCGCGGCGTAGCGTACGTGCCGCGCCTGGTCCCGGCGCCATCGGTGCGGGCCGGACGACCGGTGTGGAGCCAGCAGGGCACGGTGCTGCTCACGGGCGCAACGGGCGGGCTCGGCGCGCTCTTCGCCCGGCACCTGGTGGCCGAACATGGGGTGCGGCACCTGCTGATGCTCAGCCGGCGGGGATCGGCGGCTCCGGGCGCAACCGAACTTGCTGCCGAACTGACCGCGCTCGGAGCCGACGTCACGCAGGCGGCCTGCGATGTGTCCGACTCGGCCGCGCTGGCCGAGCGGATCGCGAAGATCCCGGCGGAGTCGCCGCTGACCGCGGTCGTCCATCTGGCGGGCGTGCTCGACGACAGCATCGCGGAGTCGCTGACGACGGAACAGCTCAGCCGAGTGTTCCGGCCAAAGGTCGATGCCGCGTGGCACCTGCACGAACTGACGAAGGATCTCGGCCTGTCAGCGTTCATCCTGTTCTCGTCCATCGCGGGGACGGTTGGCACCCCCGGCCAGGCGAACTACGCTGCGGCCAGCACGTTCCTGGATGCCCTCGCCGCGCATCGCAAGTCGGCCGGCCTGCCGGCGATTTCGCTCGCGTGGGGCCCATGGGAACTCGGCATGGCCAGCGCGCTCAGCCAGGTCGATCTGTCACGGTGGCGGCGCAACGGGCTCGTGCCGCTGGCTGCCGCGAAGGGGACCGCGCTATTCGATACCGCGCTCGCACTTGACCTGGCACTGGTTATTCCCGCCGTGATCGACAAGGCCGCCTTGCAGCAACAGGAAACCAGGCCCGCGCTGTTCCGCGGCATGGTCGACCCGCACGCCAAGCGCGCTGAAGAACGCACCGATTCGCTGCTCAGGCAGCGGCTGATGGATCTGTCGCCCGAGAAACGATCGAGCGAGCTGCTGGAACTGTTGGTGTCCATTGCGGTGACGGTGCTGGGCTACTCGTCCGTCGATGACATCGACCCCGACCTGTCATTCAAGGAGATCGGCTTCGACTCCCTGAGCGGAGTGGAATTCCGCAATGAGGTCAAGAAGGACACAGGAATGCAGATACCCGCGACCGTGATCTTCGATTACCCGACGCCAGGGGAGATGGCGGAATACCTCCGGGAATTGCTGTTCCCTGAGGATAGGCTGGACCCGGAGCCGCAGGAAAGCGATGAGGACATGCTGGTGGACCAGGAGGGCGACGAAATCGACGCCATGAACCACGAGGATCTCATCCAGGCGGCCTTTCACGACTGAATGGCGGGACGATGAAATCGGAAGATCTGAAGACCGTTCGCCGGTTCGTCAAAGAGGAACTCGGCGGTGACACGCAGGTGGACGTGCTGGCCGACAAACCCCTGCTGTTGTATGAGAAGTTCCGCGACACCGGGCTCGCGAACTGGTGGCTGCCCGAGGAAATCGGCGGTCGCGGGCTCAGCCTCGAAGATAGCGTCGAGGTCGTCAACGAAATCGCATACGGCGACGCTGGCGTGGCCTTCACGCTGTTCATCTCGATCCTGGGTACCAGCATGGTACAGCTATACGGGTCCGACGAACTGAAGGCTCGGTACCTGGCGCCCATGGTGGCGCGCGGCTCCTGCTGCGCAACGCTGGGCAGCGAGCGCAATGCGGGCAGCGAGCTCAATAAGATCGAGACGGTTGCCGTTCGTGAAGGAGACAACCTCATCGTCACCGGAGAGAAGTTCTTCTCCACAAATTCGGATTTCGCGGATTTCCTGATCGTCGTCGCCAGGGCTGCGGACGATCCGGACGTGTACATCGTGATTCTAGTGCCAAGGGAAACGCCTGGTATCGAGATCGTCAAGCGCTGGGATCTCATCGGCCTGCGAGCCTCACACACCTACCAGGTGAATTTGGATCACTGCTCGGTACCCGCCGCCAACCAATTGGCGGGTTCCGGACTCAGGCTGCTCGAGATCGGCCTCAACACCAGCCGGATCCTGATCGCGGCGACCGCGATCGGGATTGCCAGGCGGATACGTGATCACTGCATGAGCTACGCCAAGAATAAACCATTCCGGGGAGGCACCCTGCTGGACAGTCCGGTGTTCGCGCAAAGGCTGGGACACATGGAAATGCAGATCGATGTCATGAAGAGCCATTGCCTGAAGGCGGCTCGTGACTACGACAAGATTATGGGAGAACCCGATGCTGCCACCGTCTTCGCCAGGCTAGGCACGCTGAGATCGGCGCTGACCGCCAAGATGTTCTGTGGCCAAGCGGGCTGGGATGTAGCGAGTGTCGGCTCCGAGATGTTCGGCGGACTCGGTTATACTAACGAGACGCCTATTGAAAAGCTGCTCCGGGACATTCGCTATGTCTCGATTGTCGAAGGCGGCGACGATGTGTTGCGTGAGCTGATTTTCAGCCGCTACGTCATACCTGTGCCGCGCCGGTCGTAGGCAGGCGATCATGTCGTCGGTATCATGGATCGTGTTGATACTGGGCTCCTGCATCAACGTCCCTTGCCGACGAAAGGTGGTGGCAGCGGGATGACTGTCGGCTTCGTCGCCGCTCACTACCCACAGCCCGCGCACTTCGATGAGTTCGTCGCCCGCGTGCACCAGGTCGCTGACGTCCTGCGGTCGACACCGGGATGCCTGTCCGCCGAATGCTGGGTCACGGCCGACCGCGACGCCGTCGTCTCCATCGCCCAGTGGGAATCCGACGAGGCTTTCGTAGCGTCGTTCGCTGCCGTCCGCGACGCGGACGTGGACGTCGTGTTCGACGAGCGCGAACGCCGCCCGCGTCATATCTTCAAACTCGCCCCCGGCTAGCGCGGGAGGTGGTTGTGCCGCGCCGCCACAGCCACTCGTCCAGCAGTGCCGACTCCAGCCGCGCCGACTCCAGCCGCGCCGACGGCGACTGGCGTATCGCGCAGGACCCTACCCGCGGCTCTCCAGTATGGCCGTCGCGGCGTCGGCGAGGTGAGTCGCCCACAGCCGGTAGGCCTCGGCATTCGGGTGCAAGCCATCTTCGGCAAAGAATGCGCGTGAATCGATCGGCGGGGGAGTCGCGTACACCGTCGACTGTGCGTTCGCGGCGGCCCGGATCAGGCAGCGGTTAAGGTGACGGGCGTGAAGCGCCAGGAGGGTACGCATCGGCTGGGGCAGCGACGGGAAGATCGCAAGATCCGGAATACCGGCCAGGACGATGCCACCACCTGGGCGAAGGTGCCGTTGCAGACTAGTGGCCAGTGCTGCGACATCATCCTGAAATGCTCGCGCGCGGCGCGTTCGAAGCACGTCGTTGAAGCCAAGTGCAACAACGATGACGTCGAACGATTCGTCCAGCAGCTGCGGCACCAAGCGGGTCAGCGCCCGCTGCGCGGTAGACCCCGTTCGTCCTGCAACCCGCCAACTCGCCGGGCGCCCACTGTGCCGGGCGAGCACAGCCGCGATCGTTGGTGCGAGCCCTTCGGCCTGCGTGCGAACGCCAACACCGGCAGCAGTCGAATCACCAAGCAAAAGAACGGTCAGCGCATCGTCACGCCAGATACCCTCGACGCCGTGACGTTCGCCGTCGGCCTCGGGCAGGAGCGGTGTCCTCCGGCGAACCCAAGCACCCTGAGCGACCAGGACGGGCGCCATCGCTAAAGCAAGAGGACGGCTGACATGAACAGCGATCTCACCCATGCCGTAGATGCTAACAGTGGTCGGCAATGAGGCTGCCCCGTGCGGCATGCCGTCGGCCTGACCGCATCTCCTGACCGACAGGGGCCGTCCAGGCTCACGTCCACGACGATCGAAGAACGCGAGCAAGATGGTGAGGAGTAGAGGCAGGGCGGGGTGCTGGTAGCGGCCTTGCGGGGCGGCTGGCCCGAGCCGGAGACGCCTGGGTCCGGTACACGTCGTCGGCGCGTCGGTCGACTGGGCGGCGTTCTTCGCGGGTTGCGGGGCGTGGTGGGCGGGACGGACACTTACGCATCCCGCGTGCCACCTGATGACCGCCCGCTCCGGCGAATCACCTCAGCCGATCTTACTATGACAAGTTATGCGAATACGAGTAGTGGAGTTCGGTCTTACGCGCGCGATATGAGGAGCCGATCTGCAGTTGTCACGGACGCCGGTATCCCCGAGCACCACGATTGTATAATCGCCGCTTATCACCGATGCCTCGAACCCCCCCGACTTGCCGGTCGTGACGGTAGCGACAACCTTGCGGTGAGACAGAATTTGAACTTCCTGGCCCGCCAGCGGCGCCATTCTATTCGCGGATACGCTGAGTCCGCCCTGCTGGCCGAGCACGACCCCGGAGATCGATCCGGTCTCCTGTGTGCTAGAGCATCCCGCGATGAGCAGCAAGCACAACTGGGAAGCAAGCAAGGACATCGCGCTGCGTCGTGACCTCAGCATGACTGCCAATGAATGCCGCTGTAGTCGTTGTTAATAGAGAACTGGCCGGGATTATAGTACGTGCCGCCGCTCTGACGAGGTCCCCCGGAGGTCCCCCGCCCGTGCCATCTGTCGGCTATCGCACCGCGCGGTATTTTCGTGTGACCAGCCCGGGCGGCTTGTGCTTCACCGAGTTGCCAACCGTGACAACAACGAACGAGGTGCCAGGTGGTCACTGCGGCGCAGCGACCGGGACGGCAGGAGCGTCCTGATCCCGATCGCGTGTCTTACCTGGTCGCAGGTCGCCGCAGGGACGGTGCTTTCCAGGCACGGGTCTTTCGAGCTCGAGCACGGCAAGATTACGGAGCCGGACGCGGTCAGCGCGTATGTCGAGCCGCCGGCGGGCTGGCGGCCCGCCGCGGCTGGCAAGT
>Ga0209415_10010544_pt1 | contig 15689 bp, 15 predicted proteins | sample PeaSoiSIISIP2007_FD_187696 | JGI IMG/M metagenome (GOLD analysis project Ga0209415, IMG submission 187696) | Peat soil microbial communities from Weissenstadt, Germany - SII-SIP-2007 (SPAdes) (version 2) | ecosystem: Environmental > Terrestrial > Soil > Wetlands > Peat | place: Germany... | reverse complement strand
CCCCCCCTCCATCGATTCCCGGTAAAGGCCAAAATCCCGGGACTGCCCTAAGTTTTGTCACCTCGTCCACGCGCCTGTTCCGTCACCAACGCAGGAGACCAACCGATGACCAAGCCCTACCATTTCGAAACCCTCGCCTTGCACGCGGGCCAGGAAGAGCCGGATTCCGCCACGCTGTCCCGCGGGGTTCCCGTCTATCGCACCAGTTCCTTCGTGTTCAAGAGCACGGAGCACGGCGCCAACCTCTTCGCCCTGAAGGAGTTGGGGAACATCTACACCCGGCTCACCAACCCCACCACCGCGATCCTGGAAGACCGGATCACCCGGCTGGAAGGGGGCGCTGCTTCCGTCGCGGTGGCATCGGGCACCTCGGCCATCTTCTACGCCATCGTCACCTTGGCCAGGCAGGGCGACGAGATCGTATCCGCAAACAACCTCTACGGAGGCACCTACACCCAGTTCGAGGCCATCCTGCCGGGTTTCGGCATCAAGACCACCTTCGTGGATCCCAAGGATCCGGAGAACTTCCGCAAGGCCATCACGCCCAGGACGAAGGCGCTCTACGTCGAGACCATCGGGAACCCCGTGCTGGACGTGGCCGACATCCGGGCCATCGCCGACATCGCCCACCAGAACGGGATCCCGCTGATCGTGGACGCCACTTTCACCACCCCGTATCTGCTTCGCGCCATCGACCACGGCGCCGACATCGTTGTGAACTCCCTCACCAAGTGGATCGGGGGGCACGGAACGGGCATCGGGGGCGTCGTCACCGACTCCGGGAAGTTCGACTGGAAGGGCGGGAAGCATCCCCTGCTGACCGAGCCGGATGCCAACTACCACGGACTGCGCTGGGCCATCGACCTGCCCGCGCCGCTCGCGCCCATCGCCTTCGCGCTGCGGGTGCGCACGGTGCCGCTGCGCAACCTGGGTGCCGCCATCTCTCCGGACAATTCCTGGCTGTTCCTGCAGGGGTTGGAGACGCTGTCCCTGCGCATGCCCCGGCACAGCGAGAACGCCTCGAGGGTGGCCCAATTCCTCCAGAAGCACCCCAAGGTCGCCTGGGTGCGCTACCCAGGCCTTGCCGCGGACCCCACCTACATGACCGCCTCCCGGTACCTGACCAAGGGCTTCGGAGGCATGGTCGTCTTCGGGCCCAAGGGCGGCTACGACGCCGCGGTGAAGTTCATCGACAAGCTGCCGCTGTTCTCCCATCTGGCCAACGTGGGCGACGCCAAGAGCCTGGTGCTGCACCCCTCCAGCACCTCGCACTCCCAGCTCTCGGAAGCCGAGCAGTTGGCGGGCGGCCTCACGACCGATCTGGTGCGCCTCTCGGTGGGCATCGAGCACGTCGACGACATCCTGGGTGCGCTGGAAGAGGGCTTGGCGGCGTTGTAGGGTCCACCGGGAGCGGGGTGGCCGCATCGGCGCCTCCCGCGGCCGGGAGGGTCGGTCAGTTTCCGACCAGATGCCTGGCGCGCCGGGCCAGTTCGCCCAGGTGGAAGGGCTTGGTCAGGATGTCGTCCATGCCCGCTCCCAACGCCCGCGCCCGCGTCTCGCCGGAGGCGTCGGCCGTGATCGCCAGGATGGGGACCCCCTTGCAGGGAATGGAGGATGCAGGGTCGCGGACCCGCCGAGCCACTTCGAACCCGTCGTGGAAGGGCATCTGGATGTCCAGCAGCACCAGGTCCCAGCCGCCCTCCTCCAGCTTCTCCAGGGATTGCCGTCCGTCCAGGGCCACTTCGAAGTCCGCGCCGAGCTGCCGGAGCACCCGCGAGGCCAAGAGGACGTTCATCCGGGTGTCCTCGCACAGCAGCACCCGTTTGCCTTCCAGGCCGGCCGAGAGCACGCCGTCGTCCGATGCGGAAAGCGCTCCGGACGGACCGTCCGCCGTCGCGAACGGTTGCCGGTAGTGGAAGGTCGTCCCCGCCCCGACCCGGCTCTCCACCGTCAATGCGCCACCCATCGTCTCCACGATCCGCTTGGAGATCGCCAGACCCAAACCGGTTCCGTGCGCCTGGGTCGGGTTGGACTCCTCGATGCGGCAGTAGGGTTCGAAGATCGATTCCAATTTTTCCGCCGGGATCCCCGGGCCGGTGTCCCGGACCCGGGTCACCATGCAACTCGCGGAGGGATCCCAGGCCGCCTTGATCTCGATGCACCCGGTTTGGGTGTAGCGGATCCCGTTGCTCGCGAGGTTCAGCAGGACCTGGAACCAGCGCAGCCTGTCTCCGGTGACCGGCGGCAAGTCTCCGGAGATCCCAAGCCGAATTTGCAATCCCTTGGCTTTTGCAAGCGGCCCCAGCGTGGACGCCAGTTCCTCCAGGACCTGATCGGGAACGAACTCGGTGGGATGCAGCTTGAGCTTTCCGTTCTCCATGCTGGACAGGTCCAGGATGCTGTCGACCAGATTCAGGAGATGGTCCGAGGAGACCCGGATGGCATGCAGGCTCTCCCTGCACTCCCCCTGCCCGATGTTCGGGTCGCGTTGCAGGAGTTCGGTGAAGCCGGAGATGGCGTTGAGGGGCGTGCGGAATTCATGGCTCATGTGGGAGAGGAATTCGCTCTTCGCCCGGCTCGCGGCGTAGGCCTGGGACAGGGCGAGGTCGTGTTGTTCCAGCATGTAGCGCAGGGCGAAGAAGGAGGTGACGATGGAGGCGGCGAAGTTGGAGATCCTGGCGAAGCAGGTGGTGGAGTCCGGGATGAGCAGGTTCATGTGCGGGGTCCAATCCGTGGCATCCACCAGGACCAGCCCCAACGGGATGGAGCAGAGCCACAGGACCTGGTTCCATCCCCGCGGCAGGAAGAGGAGGATGCCCAGGGAGAGGGGGATGTAGAAGATCCAACTGACCCCGCGGCCCATGAATCCGTCGTCGAAGAGCACGATCACCAACCAAACCAGCCCCAAGGCGATCTGGAATGCGTCCTCCTTCTTGCGACGGGCTCGGAAGTGGGCCACCAGGAAGCCGATGAACAGGAACAGCATCGGCGCCCAGCTGCGGAACCCGGCTCCGTGGGCAGCCACCACCGCACCAAGACTGAGGGATGCCAGGGCCGCCACCACGGTGACTTCGGACACCAGGACGTGGACGGTATCGGGGACCTTCCTGCCCGGCGGAGTCAACAGTCCGAGTCGAGAGAACTTCATGGTGGATCAAAAAGTATCGTATTCGATCCCTAGCGCGGACGGAGGAGTCGCGAGATCGCCGGCAGGAGCGGGAGGAGTCCGAGCACCAGCTCGATGGCGATGAGCCAGATGATGATCCACTCGAGCCGGGTGGAACGGCGCGAATGGGCGAGGTCGGAGAACGTCTTGTCGATGTCCTTGAGGACCTCGGATTTGCGCCGCAGGGCGCCGTAGCGATCGGGGATCTCGAAGACGCGGGCGAGCTCGTCGTGGAAGGACTCCGCCTGCGAATTGTTCCAGGCGCTCTCGGGACGATCCAGCAAACCCAGCCAGGAAAGGCTTTCGTGTTCGATGCGCAGGATGCGGGCGGCGTCCTTGGCGAGCTGCCGGTCGTCTCGGTCCATCCGCCCCTGCTCCAGTTCGGCGATCCTTTCCTCGAACCGGTCCATCGCCCCGTCCAGGGCGGACTCCACCCTCTCCAGCGCCACCGACCGGGCCAGGACCGTGGCCACCATCTCCGAAACCCATCCTTCCAAGCTGGAAACGACCACGCGTTCGTTCCCCACCTCCGTCGCGCTCTCGGGGTCCACCTCCACCACCAGATCGTCGCTCCACCGGGTGGAACCCACCTTCTGGATGTCCGGAGCGAGACCCGCGAGGTAGGTCTGGAGATCGCTGAGTTCCGCCGGACCGCAGTCCTGCACCACGATGACGCCGAAGGAGAAGAGGAAAAGTTCCCGACCCTCGGGGATGCGCAGCACGCCCCGCAGGCGCGCCGAGTCCAGTCGCAAGGGTTCTTCCCAGGTGTATTTGCGACCCATCCCGAAATGAGGCGAGATGCGGTTGAGGTCCAGTTCCGGAGCCACCGCGATGGCCTTGAATTCGATGCGCTGCACGGACATCCGCAAAGTCTAGGTCGGTGGAATCGGAATGGACAACATCCGAGGACCCGAACTCGCCCGAGGTTCGATCGCCGTGGGGGGGATCCGCGGGTACCTAATCCGGGAACCACACCTTGGAGTCGCGGCTGGCCGGATGGTTCGGGTCGAAGAACTTGTCCTGCCAGGCATCCGTCGGCTCCAGGCCCGAGAAGGCCTCCGCGCCCTTGGACTGGATCTCGTGGCGGAACCGGTAGTGCTCGAAGACGTCCATCACGTGGACCGCGTAGGCCTGGGCCAGGGGCTGGTGGCCGCGCACGACCAGGAGATTCTCGTCGTTGTTGTAGGAGGCCCGGTAGCCCTGGTTGTGGCTCCCCGTGACCACCACGCAATCGGGCGAGAACGGGTCGATCACCACGATCTTGTCGTGGATGATGGCGTGGGCGGCGGGTCCCGCCTTCAGCAACTCGTGCTGCCAGTAGGCGAACTGGTCCACGATCGCGCTGGCGGGCACCACCTCGGCGTCTTCCTGGGAACTGCGCACCAGGGTGGTGTCGAAGCTGCCCGCCGCCTTGGGGTCGGTGACCGCTCCCCGCACGACCAGCAGGGGATTCGCGTTCGCGATTTCAGCCGCCTTGTCGATGACGCTGGGAGTTCCCGGCTCGAATTCCAGGAACAGGATCGCCTGCTTGGCCTGGGCCATGAGACCGAACACCTGGTCCAGGTCGGGAGGGGTGGCCTCGTCCGGCCCGGCGTGGGATCTCCGCGGATGCGGGGTGTTCGGGGAAAACCAGACCGTGGCGCGTCCCTGGTCCACGGGAAGATCCTCCGCGCCGGGCTGGGCGTTGGAAGTCCGAAGGGCCGGACCCTGGGCGCCTTTCCCCGAAACCGTGTCCGACTTCAGGCGATTCCAGTAGTCCAGGTAGGCCGCCGCGAGGTCCGCGTTTTCCGCCACCAGCGCGTTGTTGGACTGGGCGCAGATTCCGGTGTCGGTCCAGTTGGTGCTGCCCAGCAGCACGGCCTGGGGTTTTCCATCCGCGTCCACGTGGACGCAGAACTTGTTGTGCCCGATGTGGCCGCTGGGAACGAATCGGTCGATGATCTCGATGCCCTCGCGCTCGTGGAGCGCCTGCCGGGCCGACCGGTTCGTGGCGTCGTCGGTGCCCGTGTTGGACAGGATCAGGTGCAGGTTTTCCGCCTTCAACAGCGAGGCGAGGAGTTCCGGATCGTTCAGTTCGTAGAGCGCCAGGTAGCTGCTTCCGCCCTGCTGGGAGGCCCGTTGGAGGAGAAGCTCCACACCCTCCAAGATCTGGCCCGCGAGAGCCTGGCGCAGGGGATCCCCGGGCTGGTCGATGCGGTCGGTGAGGACCCTGTAGTTCGGCGCTCCGTCGGGACCAGGCGGGATCTGGTGCGCCAGGAACTGGGTGGAGAGGATTCCCCTGTTGAAGTAGGTCTTGAAGCTTCCGCGGTCTGGTGTGGGTGTCGAGGGTCCGGCGACCGCGGCGAGGTCGATCCTGGGCACCAGCTTGCCGGGTTCGCCGACCAGCGGAACGATCCTATGGCTCCAGGGGCTCCCGCGCCCGGCCGCGAGATCCTTCCATTCGAATCCCTGCACCGGCCATTCCTCCGAGGAGTGCGGAGTCCACGCCGGATTCGACTGTCCCGCGAAACCGACCCAGGTCTCCAACGGCTCCCAGGAACCGGCGTCGTCGGGAGCCCCGGCCTTGCGGTGGATGGCGAAGCCCAGGCAGCCGGGGATCTTCTCGGCGTATCTCCAGGCGATCTGGATCACGTCGTTGTCGGCGAAACTCGTGGCGTTCGGCATGCGTCGCTCCGATCGTGCTGACATTTTCCGGCTTGCAGGAGGATTGGACCCGACAGAACCTACACGGCGCGCGAGGGGACGGGAGCGCGGGAAACAGGATCGCAATCCGGACCGGACACTCCCCCGATCCGCCTCAACGCGAGGCGTACACCTCGCGGCCCTTCACCCAGGTCCTCAGGGTGTCGGGGTGGCCGTGGCGACGCTCGACAAGGAGAAGATCGGCGCGCTTTCCGACCTGGATGGAGCCGACGAGCTCGTCGATCCCCGTGGCGGTGGCCGGGACCAGGGTCGCCATGGCGACGGCTTCGTGCAGGGGGCGAAAGCCCAGGGCGTCCACCAGGAACACGGCGTGCAGGAGCGAGAGGGGCAGGTAGTCCGAGCAGAGGATGTCGCCGTAGCCGTGCTCCAGTGCCTGGCGGACGGAGAGGTTCCCGGCCTGGGATCCGCCGCGCACCAGATTGGGGGCGCCCAGGCAGGAGGGGATGCCGCGGTCCCGGGCGGCTCCCGCGGTCTGGAGGTTGACCGGGAACTCGCTCATGGCGATCCCTTCGCGGGCGCACCAGTCGATGCGGACCTCGCTGTCGTCGTCGTGGGAGGCCATCGCGACCCCATGGCTCGCGCACAGGGCCACCATCGCGTCCACCGCCTCGCCGACGCCGCTCTGGTGGGCGGCCCGCTTGCGCTCCAGGATGCGTTCGAGCTCCTCGTCCGTCTTCTCGTAGACCTTGCCGTAGAATCCCTTGTAGGCGGCCACGTCCTTGTACTGGCCCTGTCCGGGGGAGTGGTCCATGAACGAGAGGAGGTGGACCATTCCCTCCTGCACCAGGGCCTCCAGATGGGGAACCGCCCCCAGGTCGGTGACCTCGAAGCGGGCGTGGATCCGGGTGTCCACCCGCAGGAGCGGGGCAATCTCGGCGATTTCGCGGATCAGTCCGGCGGCCGCGTTGTTGGAGCGGAGGCCATCCTCCATGTCCGCGAACGAAAGGGAGTGGAACATGGTGGTGATGCCGCATCCCGCCAGGCTCCGGTCCAGTTCGCGCACCGCGATCTCGGTGGGGAATCGCGCGTTGGGACGGGGCTCGACGGCCTTCTCGATGGCGTCCGAATGGACGTCCACGAGTCCGGGGAGGAGCCACGCTCCGCACGCCTCCAGGCCGCCGTCCAGCGCACGCCCCTGGACGATCTCGGCGATGGTTCCGGCTTCGACGCGCACGGACACGTCATCGAGGACGCGATCCGGCAGCACGGCCCGACAATGGTTGACGGCGAAATCGCTCATGCGTCTCCTCCGATCCGGACGGTCTCGTCCGCGATCCTCGAAAGCATCTCGGGGTCGTGGAAGACCCCCACCATGGTGCAGCCGCGGTCGCGCAGCTCGGAGAGCAGGTCCAGCACGATCCCGGCGGACTCGCGGTCCAGGGAGGCGGTGGGCTCGTCCAGCAACAGGAGCGACGGCTCCCAGCCCACGGCGCGCGCGATGTTCACGCGCTGCTGCTCGCCACCGCTGAAGGTCGCCGGATACGCCGAATGCAGGGTACGTGGGATGCGCAGGCGGTCCAGGATCTCCCCGGCCCGTCCCCGCGCCTCCGCCGGGGACAGGCCTTGACGAAGCTTGAGGGGTTCGGCCACCAGGTCCAGGGTGGGCACCCTCGGGATCACCCTGAGGAACTGGGACACGAACCCGATCTCCGTGCGCCGCAGCTGGATCACCTGCGCTTCGGGAGCGGTGGCCATGTCCACGGTCCCGAACGCCGCGGACAGGAACGAGATGGAGCCGCCCGAGGCGAGATAGGTGCGGTGGATGCACTTGAGCACCGTGCTCTTGCCCGCCCCCGAAGGACCGGACAGGCCCAGGAAGCGGCCCCGGGGCACGCGGAAGGAAACGTCCTCCAGCGCCCTGACCGAAAGGCCTCCCTGCATGTGGAGATGGAACGTCTTCGACAGATTCCGAACATCGAGCAAGATCCGTACTCCTATTGCAGTTGTGAAGCGACCAGGAGCTGCGTGTAGGGGTGCTGCGGATCCTGCAGGATCTGGTCGGTGAGGCCGGACTCCACCACCTCGCCGTTTCGCATCACCAGGGTGCGCTGGCACAGGAGGTGGATCACCCCCAGGTCGTGGGAGACCACCAGCATGGAGAGTCGCAGTTCGTCGCGCAGCTCGCGCACCATGTCCAGGACCCGCGCCTGGACGGAGAGGTCCAGTCCGGTGGTCACCTCGTCCAGGAGCAGGATGGGAGGATCGCCGGAAAGGGCCTTGGCGATCTGGACGCGCTGCTGCATGCCGCCGCTGAAGTTCCGCGGCGGCTCGTCCATGCGCTCCAGCGGGATCTCGGTGCGCTCCAGGAGAGCTCCCGCCCGTTCGCGCATGGCCCCTATGGATCGCCACCCGGCCGACAGCAGGCGCTCGGCGATGTTGCCGCCGGAACTCACGCCCATCCGAAGCCCGAGCTGCGGGTGCTGGTACACGATCCCCATGGCCGCGTCGCGCACCGCCCTTTGCCGGAACTTGTCCATGGCCAACAGGTTCCTGCTCCAGGCGCATCCCTCGTGGAAGAGGTCGGGCACCTTCTCCAGCGCGGGCGTGCGGGCCACCTCCAGGAATCCCGCCGTCGCGGGCCAGTCGAAGTGCAGGAGCCGCACCAGGGTGCTCTTCCCCGATCCGCTCTCGCCCACGATCCCCAGGGCCTCTTCCCGGAACAGGTCCAGGCCCACGTCGCGGCAGGCCCACACGGTGGCGCACACGGGGCACCGGTTGGATTCGGACCGCGCACCGGTGCCGTCCATGCAGGCCTCGCAGCCGGGTCCGAATCGTCGCGTCAGGCCGCGGGCCCTCAGGAGCGGTTCCATGTCGCTTTCCTCTTGTCGCAGTAGCCGGTGTCGGAGCAGAAATGGGATCGCGACCCGCCGGGTCCCAGGATCTCGTCCAGGAAGGTGTCCGTGGCCCCGCACCGGGCGCACGACTTTCCGGCGAAGTCCTCCACGCGGAACCGGTGGTCCTCGAATTCCAGCGGTTCCACGCGGGTGTGCGGGGGAACCGCGTAGATGCGCCTTTCCCGACCGGCGCCGAACAGGAACAGGGTGTCCGCCATGTGCAGCTTGGGAACGTCCCACCGGGGGATCGGGCTCGGGTCCATCACGTGGCGCCCGTTCACCGTGCAGGGATAGCGGTAGGAGATGCGGATCTCCCCGAAATGGACCACGTCCTCGTAGAGGTGCAGCCACATCCGGGCGTAGTCGGCTTCCGAGTGCATCCTGCGGGTCTGCGCCTCCGAGGGCTCCACTTCGCGCAGGGCCTCCGGGTAGGGAACCTGCAGGACCAGGATCTGTCGGTCTGTCATCGGCTCTTCCGGGATGCGGTGGCGCGTCTGGATCAGGGACGCCTCCCGGGTGTCCGTGGTGATGGAGACTCCCGCCACCCGCTCGTAGAACTTCTTGATGTTCACGGCGTTCACCGAGCCGTCGCAGCCCTGGTCGATGACCTTCACCACGTCGTGGGGGAGGAGCATGGAAAGTGTGATCTGGATGCCACCGGTCCCCCATCCCCGGGCCAGTGGCATCTCGCGGGATCCGTAGGGCACCTGGTATCCCGGGATCGCCACCGCCTTGAGGAGGGCTCGACGCACGTCCTTCTTGGCGCCGTCGTCCAGGAACCCGAAGGTGGTCCCGGCGTCCTCGGCGTGGAGGAGCCACTCACGGGCGCGCACGGGTCCGCTCCTTTTCCGAGGCATTTTCCCGCGCCTTGCGGAGGCGATCGAGATCCGAGAGGAAGTCCACGTAGTGGGGGAGCTTCCAGTGGTTGGAGAAACCCATGCTTTCGATCCCGTCTGTGTGGTAGAGCACGAACTCCTGGTCCTCCGCGGGGCAGGTGGGCGCCTCGGTGCGCATGCAGCGGTCCAGCACCCCCATGGAGATGGCCTTGATCTCGTTGTGTCCCAGGCACAGCCCGTATCCCATGTGGAACCGCGGTTCGCCTTCCGGATTGGAGAACCTGGAGACGACTTCGGCCTCGGTCGCCAGGACCTCCCCGACCACCACGGAATCCCCCGTTTCCGGGTGGGTCGTGCGCAGGGGCAGGTAGCCGACCCGCAGCTCGGCCAGGGTGGGGTGGATATGGCCGTAGCCCCGCATGCTGGAATACGCCAGCAGCAGGAGACCCCCGGTCTCGCCGCGGGCCAGCGCCTGGAGCCGCGCGCTGCGCGGCGCGGGGAAGGCCACGGAGCGGCGCGTGATGTCGAAGGGCTCGTCGTCGTCCGTCCCCGGCTCCTCCACCAGTCCGTCGCGGCGCAGGAGCTCCACCACCCTCGGGAAGGTGTCCGGCATGTCTTCCGGCTCCGGGAGGTCGCGAAACACGCGTTCGCGGATCAACTGCCTGCGCCGCGCCGGATCGTCCAGCCGGTCGAGTTCCAGCAGACGCAGGGTGTAGTCGCTGGTGGGGCCCAGGATCTGTCCTCCGGGAACGTCCTTGAAGGCGGACGAAATCCGTCGCACCATCCGCATCTCCCCGGTGGTGTCCGGAATCGATTCCCCCAGCCGCGGAAGCGTGGCGCGGTGGGCGCGGAGCAGGAACGACGCCTCGATCGTGTCTCCGGCCGCCTGGCGCAGGGCGAGTGCGGCGAGATCCGGGGCGTACAGTCCACCCTCCCCCATGACGCGGTCCACGGCCAGGTGCAGCTGCTCTCGGATCTGCGAGAGTTCCAGGGGCCGGCTCCCGGCTCCCTGGCGGCGGTATTCGGCGAGATCGCAGGCGCGTTCGATCGCCTCGCGACCTCCCTTCACGGCGACGTAGGCCATCAGCCCACCTCCTCCAGACGGGTGGAACGGGGCAGCGCCGCGACCTGTCCGTCGCGATCGAGGAAGAGGGCGTCCACCCCGCAGGGGTAGGACGAGTTCACCAGGCGCAACGCGGCCCATTCGCCGTCCGGCACTCCCTCCATCCGGGGAGAGAGCCTGGACTCGATCCCCGGTCCGCTCCACCACCAGGAACCTCCGGCGGGGTGGATCGCTTCGGCGAAGTAGAGGAGCGTGCTTCCCCGGTCCGGATAGTCCGCTTCCCCGACGCGGAGTTCCGCGATGCGCAGGCCGGCCCCGCCGATCCCCGCCAGCACGAACTCGGCCTGGTCGCTGGCCGCGAGTCGGCATCCCGTGCGCGTGGCGATCCTGCGCGCGGTGGCGAGGTCCTCTCCCCAGAGATGCGAAAGGCCGCATTCGGAATCCATCAGGCAGTCGGCGAGCAGGTCCAGCGCCGCCATCCGGTCGGAAATCGAGGAGGCGAGCTTCCGGCAGGTGCCCGGGCGCGCGAAGGCCTGCAGGATGTTGCGGAAGGCCTCGTGTTCGAGGACGGTCTGGGCCCTGTCCATGTCAGGCCTCCGCCAGCAGGTCGAATTCCACCTTCGTGGAGGCAGAAAGGCTCGCTTCCAGGGACCGCTTGGCGGCGATGGTCTCGCGGGCGGCTTGGAGGAGTTTCCGCATCTTCGGAAGCTCCGCCGGTTCGGGTCGTGCGCGCTCCATGGCGTCCAAGGCGGCCGCGGCCAAGGCCCTGCGCTCGTCGCCGCCGAGCACCATCCCCCATCCCTCGACGCCCCGGAACTGCACCCGGCACCTGGAGGCGAGCACCTCGCCGGGATGGAACCGGGAGCCCAGTCCTTCGCGCACGGTCATGAGGACGAGTCCCTGGCGCGGCGCTCCGAGGATCTCCATGTCCTCGGGAATGTCGGCCAGGATCCGGTCCAATGCATCCTCTTCGATCTCGGCGAGGATCTCGCAGGTTCCGATGTCACGCATGGTTTCCCTCCAGACGGGCCACGAAGGAGACTCCGTGCCTCTCGAAGCCCAGGTTGTCGTAGAAGCGGTGCGCGTCTTCGCGGTGCGATCCGGAGGACAACGCGAGCTTGTAGCATCCCTTGGCCCTGGCGATGTCCAGGGCGCGGCGCATCATGGCCTGCCCGACGCCGGTGCCGCGGCAGCCCGCGTCCACCACCACGGCTTCCACCAGGGCGCTGGGAGTTCCGCGGTGCGAAAGGGTCGCCACCACCAGAAGCGAGAAGGTGCCCACCACCATCCCTCCCGAGATCGCGAGATGGATCTGGTAGTCGGGGTAGCTTTCCACGACGTCCCACAGGTCGTCGGCTCGGGCCGGATCCAGCGCGGGTTCGCGATCTCCGTCCAACTGGGCGTAGAGGCGCAAAAGATCGGGGATGTCCTCCCTGCCTGCGATCCGGAACTGCAAGAAGTCTTCCATCTAGGAGGCTTTCGATCGGATGAAGGCGCTGGCGCGGTCCATGATCGCCACGGTGACCACGATCAGCACCAGGATGGTGGTGACGTCCCGGTTCTCGTAGCTGCGCAGCTTGTCGAACAGGAGCATGCCGATCCCGCCGGCTCCCGTGAACCCGAGGATGGTGGCGGACCGGAGATCCGATTCCAGCCGGTAGAGGATCATGGAGACCAGGAAAGGCGCGATCTGCGGGATCACCGCGTAGCGGATCACCTTGGGCGACGCGGCTCCCGTGGAGGCCAGGGCGGCGACGGGTTCCATGGAGATGGACTCGAGCCCTTCGGAGAAGAGCTTGATCAGCACTCCCGAGGTGTGGAACCCGAGCGCCAGGATTCCCGGCATGGGCCCCAGGCCCACCGCCGACACGAAAAGCATGGCCCAGATGATCTCGTTGATGGAACGCGTGAGGTTCGCGAACAGGCGCGTTCCCGAATAGAGGACACCCCGCAGGGCACGCCAGAATCCGGACCGCCCCGGGAAGATGATCTCCAGGGTGTTGCGGGAGGCCAGGAACGAGAGCGGAAAGGCGACGAGGACGGAGAGGATGATGGCGAGGAAGGCCATCTCCACCGTTTCCAGCATGGACCACGCGTAGCGGACGAGCATCCGGGTGGAGAGGTCCGGCGGAAAGAAGCCGCTGTCGGGGATCGATGGCGTCCCCGCCAGGTACTGCACCATGTTCCCCGACCCCTTGACCAGCTCGGTCAGTGTCATGCCGGTCTGGTGCCAGCACACCGCGACCACGACCAGCATCGCGCCCGAGACCAGGAGGTTCATCGGACGCAACGGATGCACCCGCCGCTGGAGCTGGACGACGTCCATCCTAGGCGACCCGTTCCTCTCCGCCCGAACGAGTCACTTCTTGTCCATCTCGCGCTTGAAGGCGATCTGGGCGCGGACCGGGTCGTAGACGCTGTCCGCCACCGGCGCGTAGCCGGACAGCTTCAGCATGGCGAGGCCGTCCTTGTCCTTGTAGTCGACGAAGGCGTCCTGGAGCGCGTTCTTCAGGGTCGCGGGCAGGTCCTTGCGGTAGGCGATGGGCGAGCCCGGGATCAGGGGCGAGGTCCAGACGATGTCGAAGTCCTTGTCCTTGTTCCACATCTTGCCTTCGCCTCGCAGCATGTCCAGGTCGTTGGTGGAAGCGATGTCCACCTTGCCGGCCTTGATGGCCAGCATGGACGCTTCGTGGCTCCCCGAGTAGATGACCTTGGAGAAGTAGGTGGCCGGATCGATCTTCAGGTCCTTCACCAGATGGAGGGTGGGGACCAGCGTTCCCGAGGTGGAATTGGGGTCGGTGAAGGCCCAGACCTTGCCCTTGGCCTCCGCGATGCTGTGGATTCCGGAGCCCTTCCTCGTGATGATGAGGCCGTGGTAGCCCGCCATGCCGTCCTGGTCGACCTCGACCACGAAGCACTGCGCTCCGGCGCGTTCGGAGGCCTCGGAGTAGGACTTGGGTCCGAAGTACGCGAAGTCCACGTGCTTGAACTGCATTCCCGTGATCACTCCGGCGTAGTCGCTGGAGCTGATCATCTGCACCGGGATCCCCAGCCGGGATGTGAGGTAGTCGACCAGGTTCTTGAAGCGTTCGGTCTGGTTGCTGGAGGATTCGGTGGGGACGGTGCTGAAGATCAGCTTGTCCGGCCAGTCCGAGGGCACGGCCGACGCGGTGGCCGCGAGTCCCGCGAGGAGGGGGAGGATTCCGAGGATCTTGCGCATGGGTTGTTCTCCTGGGTGCGAGTGGTGGTGGAACGGTGGATGGGAATCAGGCCGCGACGAGCGGACCCGATGGGAAGGGGATCGCGGGCGGATCGGGGAGGTCCGCCTCGGGATCCAGGGGATTCTCCCCCCGGTAGATGGTTTCGACGATTTCCGTCGAAAGTCCATCCGGGGGGCCGTCGTACACGAACCGTCCCTCGTTGATGCCGATCACGCGGTCCGCGTAGGAGCGCGCCGCCTCCAGGTGGTGGAGGCTGCATACCACGGTGATCCCGAACTGCCGGGTGGCGCGGCGCAGGACCTCCATGACGCCGGTGGCGGAACGGGGGTCCAGGGCGGAGATGGGTTCGTCGGCCAGGATGAGGGAGGGCTGCTGGACCAGGGCCCGGGCGATGGCGACGCGCTGCTTCTGGCCTCCGGAGAGACGGTCGCAGCGGTCCAGGACGCGGTCCTCCAGACCCACCACCCGCAGGGCCTCCAGGATGCGTTCGAATTCCGACCGCAGGTACCACTGGAGAACCGCGCGGACCATGGGGATCCTGGACAGGAGGCCGCTTCCCACGTTGTGCAGGACGGGCAGACGCCCGACCAGGTGGAAGGATTGGAAGATGAATCCGACGCGTTGTCGGAATCGCTCGAGATCGGCTCCCAACAACCGGGAGGGCTCGGAGCCCAGGACTTCCAGGCTTCCCGAGCGAAGCGGGATGCTTCCGTTGAGGGCCATGAGCAAGGTGGTCTTTCCGGATCCGGAAGGACCCAGCAGCACCAGGAACTGGCCGGTCGGGACCTGGAGGGAGATTCCCTTCAGGACCTCGCGCGGCCCGTAGCCCAGGACCAGGTCCCGGGCCACGACCGCGCCGTTCGAGGTTGGATCAGATTCCGGCATTCGACGGTCCGCGAGTGGAAGGATTCCCGTCGACGGCGCTTCGACTCACTTGATGCTCCAGGTCCCCTTGACGCCCAGGAAGACCTGCGAGTTGTATTCGGACTTGCCGCCCTTGGGCGAATTGTCGGTCCCGGTGTAGGCCAGGTGGAAGCGGAAGTCCTTGTCGGCCCAGGGGAAGTATTCGATGGCGGGGGCGAAGCCCAGGACGTTGTCGGTGGTCTTGCTCGCGTAGGTGTAGGTGTCGTAGAAGACCTTGAGCTGGGGGCGGAACGATCCCGGATTGTACCGCGCGCAGCCGGAAACGGTGTAGAGCTGGTCGCCGCCGTTCGTGTTCTTGGAAGCGAGACCCGAGCTGTTGTTCCAGTACTCGAAATCCAGCTCTCCGCCGATCGGCGCCGGATCCACCTTAATGCCGGCTCCACCGATCATGGAACCCTTGGACCATCCGGTTTGGGGCATCACGGTGAAGGACAACATGGGCTGGATCACGTCCGCCACCATCCCCTGGTAGGCGATTCCGTAATCCAGGTAGCGCTCTGCCGTGGTTCCGGGGTAGGCGACGTCGGAGTTGGTGACGATCACCTGGATGTTGTTCTGCTTGTCCAGGGAGATCGTGGGATTCACGCCCAGGGCGTAGTTGTTCACCACGTTGTCGATCCCGGAGAACAGGTAGGTGTCGGAGCTGGAATTGTCCTCTTCCCAGCCTGCCTGGTAGGTCCAGAGCTTCCCGATCTTGATCGAGAACATGTCGCCGAGCTTGGGCTGCACGTAGGCGTAGTTCGCGAAGTCGCTGATGCCCTTGAGGTTGTCCTGGACCGTGGTCTTGTCCAGACGCAGGCGCAACCGGTAGTCCACGTTCTCGAAGATGTTGCCCTTGAAGTCCATGCGCAGGTAGTTCTGGTAAAACTGGTTGTTGTCCTGGCCCTGCGTGGAGTCGGCGAAGAACTGGGACCGGAAGTCGGTGCGGTCCACGAGGTTGAT
>Ga0209415_10010543_pt1 | contig 15689 bp, 21 predicted proteins | sample PeaSoiSIISIP2007_FD_187696 | JGI IMG/M metagenome (GOLD analysis project Ga0209415, IMG submission 187696) | Peat soil microbial communities from Weissenstadt, Germany - SII-SIP-2007 (SPAdes) (version 2) | ecosystem: Environmental > Terrestrial > Soil > Wetlands > Peat | place: Germany... | reverse complement strand
TGGTTGGGTAAGTGTCGGTTGGGTTTGGGCGCCATGCGTCACGCCGGAGACAAGTTGCCATTGGTCTGACAGCACCGTTCTGAAGGCTCCCGTGCGCCAGGTCGAACAGGACGCCGCTGGCGTGACCGTGACGTCGGACGCGGGCGTCTGGCGTGGCGAGCAAGTCATTGTCGCGGTGCCTCCGGCCCTCTGCGCCCAGATCGCCTTCCAGCCGGCCCTTCCATCCCTGCGCGCCAAGCTGTGCGAGCGCTTCCCCATGGGGTCGGTGATCAAGTTCTGGGTCGCCTACGATCGGCCCTTCTGGCGCGCCAAGGGCTTGAACGGTCTGCTCTTCACGGACTCCTCGGCACTCGGGCTGGCCGTCGACGCCACGCCAGACAACGCTCAGGTCGGTCTGATCGCCGGCTTCTTCGAGGGCGAGCACGCCATCGAATGGGGCGCGCGGCCCCAGACGGAGCGGCGGGCGAAGATCGTCGGCGAGATCACCCGCCTGCTAGGCCCGGAGGGCGCCAACGCGATCGACTACACCGACAATGACTGGCCCTCGGAAGAATGGAGCCGAGGCTGCTACGGCGGAGTTGCAACCCCCGGCACCTTGTCCCTGTTCGGCCAAGCGCTCCGCCAACCCGTCGGCAGCATCCATTGGGCGGGCACAGAAGCCTCCCCGATATGGACCGGCTACATCGACGGCGCGATCCGCGCCGGCGAGAACGCTGCCGCCGCAGTGTTGGCGAGCGTCTGAGCCGTCGAAAGCCACCCAAGAACTTCATCTCCTAGCTAAGAAGGAAAGAGCATGGCTCGCAAGATTCTCCCGTTCGTCCTGACCACCAAAGGGTTGGTAAACCTGGTGTTCGGCGCCGGCATGACGCTCGCACCCCAAGCGCTCATGACCATTTACGGCGTTACTCTCGACACGAGCGGGGCGCTGATCGCCAGGTTGTTCGGCACAGCACTCTTGGGTATCGGCGCCGTACAGTTCTTGGGTCGCCGAATTGAGGACGGACCAACCAAGACGTTGCTGATCGGAGCCTTCGCCGCGGCAGACCTATGGGGCTTGGTGTCGCGACTATCGGCCAACTCGAGGCTTCGATGAATGTGCTCGGATGGGTCGTCGTCGGCCTCTACGCATTCGCCGGGTTGGGGTTCGCCTATGGCTTCGTGACCGAGTGCCTGCCGCAGAGGCAGCCCGTTCAAGCCTAACGACCAGCGCTTCGGCCCTTCGACGCCGGCCGTTCAGGTTGTCCGCTTCCCGCAGTCGGGGCGAATGTCCGCTTCCAGGCCGGTCAGCTAGGTCCGCTATCGACCCAAACCGGACATTCGGAGCATCAGCGTCCCAGCTGCAGCCGTGCTAGGTCGAATCGGCTTTCAGGGAGCGGTCGATGGTTGAGGCTTGTCGCGGCGGGGGCGTCGACATCGGGTTTGTCACGCTCGGTTACGCGAAGGTGGCGGTGTTGGGCGTCGTGCAGGGGATCAGCGAGCTCCTGCCGATCTCGTCGACGGCGCACATGCGCGTCGTCCCGGCCCTGCTCGGCTGGCCGGACCCGGGCGCGGCGTTTTCAGCCGCCATGCAGCTCGCGGCGCTCATTGCCATGGTCAGCTATTTCTGGAGCGACGTTGCCAGCCTGGTCGGCGGATCGTTGCAGGCGCTGGCGCGCGGCCGCTTCGACGACCGCAGGCTGCGGCTTTCGCTGTGGATCGCGGTCGCCACCATCCCGATCGTCGTCGCCGGCGTTCTGCTTGCGCCGGTCCTCAACGCTTGCGACTCGCCGCTGCGGAGCATCCCGGCGATCGGCGTGGCCTGCATAGTCATGGGCGTCCTGCTGGCGATGGCTGAGCTGTTCGCCGGCCATCGGCGGAACATGGGCCAAGCCGGCGGACGCGACGCGCTCTTGATCGGCATCGCCCAGGTGGGTGCGCTCGTCCCCGGCGTTTCGCGTTCGGGCTCGACCCTGACCGCGGCGCTGGCTCTTGGCTTCAAGCGCAACGAGGCGGCGCGATTCTCGTTCCTCCTCGCCATTCCGGCCGTCGCGCTGGCTGGCGCCAAGGAGCTGTGGGAGCTGCAACGGACTCACTTGGACGCGCACGGCTGGAGCATCCTCGCCGTCGGCATCATCGTGGGCGCGGTCTCGGCCTTCGTCGCTGTCTGGGGGCTGATGCGGTTCCTGGAACGATTCTCGACCTGGCCATTCGTGGCTTATCGGATCGCGCTTGGAGTCCTGCTGCTGGCGGGCGCGGCGACCGGCTGGCTCAGGTGAGGTTCGACCCCTCTCGCCCGAACTGGGTACGCCCGCCTTCGGGCATCCCTTAAACGTCAGCTTTCGACCCTAAGCGGACCAGCGCGGTCTCGCCGCTGCCGAGAGTCCGCTTCCGGGCGATGACTGAATGACCGCTATCGACCCATAGCGGACCTAAACCGAACCACTTCGCCATGTCAGGGAGCTCAGCTCCGGCCACGCCGCCCACACCATCCGGGACGCCTTCGACCTATGAGGGTCGGCGTCGCGGTTGCTCGAGATCAAGGCCCGCCGCTTGCGGGCATGGCACATGGTCAAAACGCGATCGCCCAGGCGGCGGTCGCGGTGATTGGCCACGGCCAAGATTCCGGGCCGATGCCGGTCGGTGACGCTTAGAAAGGAGCAACCATGACGAACCTGATCCATCTGGACGTGGGCCAAGACCCCCCGAAAGGCGAGAGTTGCTTGATCGTCGCGCGTGACGTGACTGGCGGATTTTACGTCACCACCTCTGAGGCCGGTTATCAAAGAGGTGCGTCCCTTGCTGCCTATCCGATCTCGGATGCTGATCGGACCGTGGTGATCGATAGAGCCAAGGCGTACGGCGACCAGCACGGCTTGCACAACGTCTACGTGGTGACGTGAGATCGCTTGGAACGCCCGCGACGGTCCATCGGTGCAGATCAGCATGATATCGGCGGAGGTCGCGGGACGTTGATCCGAAAATTGCTGTCGGAACCGTACGCAGTTGTTCGCCCCCGACCGCCCTTGCCAGCACCGCTTTGCGATGCACCGCAAGGTCCGCTCTCCGGCACCGATGCAACGTCTGCTTCCAATGCGCTCTAAAAGGAGCCCACTATGATGAAGTTTATCGAAGACGCGGCACTAATATTAGTGATAGGAGGATTTATTCTTGGACTTGGGATAGGATATTACGCTACTGATCGCCTTGAAAGTCAAAATTGTAATCATAGTCACGCTACTCTCTCAAGCCATCCACTAGCAGAGTGGATATTTATTGTCGCTGTCCGATTCCGACCCAAAGCCGACATTCGAGGCGGCTATTCGGCAGGCCCGTCGTCGGCGCAGTCTTTCAACCGTCCGCCGCTCGCTCGGGCGAGTAACTCAATGGGTCAGCGCCAGCGGCGGCAGTCGCGATGATGGCGATCCCAGCGGTCGCAATGGCGATGGTGTCCGTGGTGGACGCCGATGCCGATGTGTAGGGGACCGACATGAGCGCCGATCCCCGCGTTGGCCGCGCCGGCGCTCAACATGGCGATAGCAAGGGCGGAAGCGATTAGCGTTTTCATAGATAGCTCCTGTGGGCATTGTCAGAGTAAAATCTATACTGCGCTTTCGAGGTGCCCCCTCCGCCGGCCACGCACTGTTTTTGCTAGGGAATCCGCCAGAGGGCGAGCGCAATTTGGTGCCGGAAATCAGCTATACTCAGTTAGTCTGACAATACCGCCGGCGTCACTTCCATGCACGTCGGGAGGACTGCACAGCTCCCCACTATGCAGAAACATACCGACTCAGCAACGCGCCTTTGCGTCCAACGCGCAACGTTCAGCGGCTCCTCTCCCCGCCATCTCCAACGATGCAAGCTTGATTGCTCTCGCCAATCAACTATGCCCGAGCTTTCGTTGATCCGAACAGGGACAATCCAGGTGGCGGAACCAGAAGCTCAGAAGGCTCAATTTATTGAACTGACGGCGGACATCGCCTCCGCCTACGTCAGCAACAACACCGTGGCGGCCGGCGAACTCCCGAGCTTGATCACATCGATCTTTGGCGCGCTCACGCAAGCAGGCGGCGTAGTTCAGGAGCCGGCCGAGCCGCCGAGGCCGGCGGTCTCGATCAAGAAGTCCATTACCCCCGACTATCTGATCTGTCTTGAGGACGGACGCCGGTTCAAATCGCTTAAGCGTCACCTGAGGTCGAAATACGGTCTCTCGGCAGAGGCCTACCGCGCGAAGTGGGGGTTACCGAAGGACTATCCCATGGTGGCGCCGGCCTACTCGGCGGCGCGCTCGATCCTCGCGAAGAAGATAGGCCTTGGGCAAGGCGCGCGTCGGGTCGAGACAGGGAAGTCCGCAGGGGCGAAGACCGCTGTAAGGGCGCGCCGCACCAAAGCATAGCGAGACACCATTGGGTCCCGGGCGGAGTCCGGCTTTCGCCCTGACCCGTCGGAACCGGCGAAGTTAGACTGCCCGGAAGCGGACATTCCGAATGTCAGCTAAGGGGGGTGAGCGGACATTGGCGACCGTCTACCCTCCCGACAATCAGCCAAGGTTGACAGACAATTGGCTGACGACCGAGACGCTGCCCGTTGTCGGGGCGCCCCGAGCGACGTGGTGGTGGGGCGGCGTTCTTTTGTGCCTTCTGACCTGCGGCTTCTTGTCTTTCGACTCTCCCGTGACCCCCTCTATCGTCACCGTCGCAAGACGCAGCGGAATCAGCGCGCCGCGGGATGCTTCAAGCTCAGACGGGGCCAGAGCGCTCACCGCAGCTGGATTTGTCCCGTGAGCCGAAACCTGCCCGAAGATGGCGGCCAGGGTCAGCGTCGCGATCAACGCCACCAGCGGCGGGAATTTACGGTTCTTCGGCATCGATGGATCCGCAAGGTCGGGCGCGTCGCGGCCGATCATAGGCTCATCCGCCGATGCGGGACAATTCGAAGCCGCGCAGGCCCCTCGGCTCCTATCGCGCTTGCGTTAGCTCGAGGGCAGGCCCGACGCCGCTGACAACGGTGAGGGACATGGCGGGCACCTGAACAGCGCCGCTTCCGTCGATGCTGTATCGCTTGGGCGGCAGGTCTCGCCATCGACGATGACAGTGCTGCTCTCGCCCTACTTGATGCCCGTGTTGGCGTGGATCGTGATCTTGTGGTGATGGGTGACGCCGGTCGCCGCCGCGCGGAAGAGCGGGCTCGACGTCGAGTCGAGGTCTTTCTCGATGACCAGCGACCGGCCATGCCGGCGCTTGCCGACGCCATGGCCCAGAGCGGGATTGAAGCGCACGTTGTGCTGGGTGCTCGAGCGCGTTGTCGTCTTGTTGACGACGGCGATCGCTCCGCCGGCCGGGAGCATGAGCGCCGCGAGCGCGGAGACGCCGACCAGCGTCCCCTTGAACGCACGGCTGTCGCGCATGTCGGCGCCTCCTCCTGCCGCTCCGAACCGGATCGGAGCTTAGGCGCGAGAGCTTGAGCGCCTTTTTCTGAACCCGCAATGAAAGCGCGGGCGCCTTGCGCGACCCCGCCGAGCTCGCCTTGCCGGAAGCGGATGTTGGCAGTCATCGAGAGCAGACTCCACGGAGAGATGGGTCGCCCACTGTGACCGTGAACCCATGGGTGTAGTGTCGGATCAGGAGGAGCCTATACGCTGCTTCGCTATCGCCACTGCAGCGGCTCTTGCACTCTCTGGGGCCTTCGTAGCGGAAGCCGCCCAGCCGTATGCCACCATTCAACCCAACACTCTGCATTCTCCGCTTCACTGCATCGCGGGCAGTACTGGGTGCGGGAATATCTGCGTCCCCAAGGGCAAGGGGTGTCCACACCGGTGGCGGCGCTAGCGCCGCATCTCCAAGAACACCACCACATAGCGGGACCTTCGCTGTACTGCCGACAAGCGCCCTGAAGCTCCGAGCCTATGGCCGCCAACGCGCTCCGGGCACGATGGTTGGCTGATCGCGTCATCGGGGCCAGGATGCCGTTCAGCGAATTGGGAGGAGCCTCGATGAAAACGGTGCTTGCGTTCATAGCCGCCGCGCTTGTGGGCCTGTTCATCGCCGAAGCCAGCGCGCCGATTAGTCTGACCAACGCCACTATCAGCAGCCACAGCAAGGCCACCCACACGCCGCACAGTGTTTCGCACTGCATCGCCAAGGGCAAGACCTGTCACAAGCCCTGAGACTCGCTCGAAGGTCCGCTGTGGGTCGAGAGCGGACGCCGGAACGTTGCCTGGAAGCGGTCATTCGGGGCGCCTACGGACCAGCCAATCGCCGCATCAAGGCGTCGAGCGCTGGCCACGGCGGACCGTTGCGTAGGGCGCTGACGAGTTCTCGACCTACTCGGCGCCCGTTCGGGAACTGGTCGCCTGCATCCCAGCGCCACGCCGCGACCATCGCAAGCACCAGGTTCCGGCAGTCGCGAAGCAGGTCTTGATCAATATCCGCGTAGTACTCGATGACCTCGTCGGGCACATGGGCGAGGTCGAATTCGACTGGTCCACGGCAACACGTCTCGAGGTCGATGAACAGCGGCCCGCTCTTCGTGCTGAGCAGGTTGCCAGGGTGCGGCTCACCGTGCAGCAGCTGCTCCGCCGCGCCGCGGTCGGCGATCGCTCCTCTCAGGCTTTGTAACGTGGCGCCAAGAAGCTCCCGATCAGCGTCGGCGAGCGCTGGAGTCAGGTTGCGGCTCGCCACGAGTTGTTGAGCCTCTGCGACTCGATCCGTGAAGTGCGGCGCAGAGACATCCAGCTTCCGCATGCCGGCATGCAGCCGCTTAAGCGCCTTCGCATAGTCCGCTGGCGAGACCCCTCCAGGCGTCACAGGTCCGTAGTAGGTCCACAGCGTGACCACGAAGCCGTCCCGCTCGTAGGGGCGCGGCGCCACGCGCGGCTCGAGTGCCGCCACAGGGCAGTCGGTTTCGGCGAGCCGTTGAGCAAGCTCGATTTCGAACTGTGCGATGTGCTGCCCCAGAGGTGCGACCCGGGCGAGGACCTCACAAGGCCGCAGGCGCACAGCGAGCTTGTTTGAGTTCTGGAGAACGACCGCGTCGTCGACTGTCAGGCCAAGCGCCGAGGCGGTCGACATGGCCGAAGCCACCGCACGCGTCACCTCAGATGCCTGCAAGGGAGGCTCCGTCTTCACCTACTCAGGCGCGGGTTACTACGGGACCTGGCGTTTCCTGTCACTCGCCCCACCGGCCCGATGGCAAGGTCCGCTCTGGGTCGAGAGCGGACGTTGGCTTCCGGCCGGAAAGCGGACGTCCAACAGCGGGGCTGAGGCTGTCGCCGACCAGTTGCTCCACGGCCAGGGCTGGCGGCCAATATCTTTTCTGCCCGTCGGCGTCCGCGCCTTGCAATCAGGCCCTGCCGGGCCATGTGTAGCGCGCTGGCACTCATATGTACTCAGTGCCAATTCGGCCGCGCTTTCGCGAGCCCACGTAATCGGAGATCCTGAACATGGCCTTTCGTCCTCTGGGCGATCGCGTTGTCATCCGACGCGTCGAAGAAGAAGCCAAGACCAAAGGCGGGATCATCATCCCAGATACCGCCAAGGAGAAGCCGCAGGAGGGCGAAGTCATCGCCGTCGGCCCTGGCGCGAGGGACGAGGATGGCAAGCGCGTTCCGATGGACGTCAAGGTCGGTGATCGCATTCTGTTCGGCAAATGGTCGGGCAGCGAAGTGAAGCTTGATGCTGAGGACCTTCTCATCATGAAGGAGTCCGACATCCTCGGCGTTCTCGATCCCGTCACCGACCTGGCGAAGGCCGCTTAAGCGCGGCTGCACCAGACCTCGCACGTTCCTCACACTCGAAAGAGCAGACAGATGGCCGCCAAAACCCTTCACTTCTCTACCGACGCGCGCGATCGCATGTTGCGCGGCGTCAACCTTCTCGCGAATGCGGTAAAAGTCACCCTCGGGCCTAAGGGCCGCAATGTAGTGATCGAGAAGTCCTACGGCGCCCCTCGCTCGTCCAAGGACGGCGTCACCGTCGCCAAGGAGATCGAGCTGGAAGACAGGTTTGAGAACCTGGGCGCCCAGCTCATCCGTGAGGTCGCCTCACAGACGAGCGATAAGGCGGGCGATGGCACCACCACCGCCACTGTTCTGGCGCAAGCCATCGTGGTCGAGGGCTTGAAATCAGTGGCCGCCGGCATGAACCCGATGGACCTGCGCCGCGGCATCGACAAGGCGGTGATCGTCGTTTCTGACGCGATCAAGACCTCCTCGCGGAAGGTCACCACCAACGACGAGATCGCCCAGGTCGGCGCCATCTCCGCCAACGGCGACAAAGAAGTCGGCGACATGATCGCTAAGGCGATGGAGCAGGTCGGCAACGAGGGCGTGATCACCGTCGAGGAAGCCAAGACGCTCGAGTCGGAACTCGAGGTCGTCGAAGGCATGCAATTCGACCGCGGCTATCTGTCGCCGTACTTCATTACCAATGCTGAGAGGATGGAGGTCGAGCTCGAGGAGCCGCTGATCCTCTTGTCGGAAAAGAAGCTCTCTTCGTTGCAGGCGCTGCTTCCCCTGTTGGAAGCGGTGGTGCAATCGACGCGGCCGCTGTTGATCATCGCCGAGGACATCGAAGGCGAGTCCCTGGCCACGCTGGTGGTCAACAAGCTCCGCGGCGGGCTTCGCGTCGCGGCGGTCAAGGCGCCCGGCTTCGGCGATCGGCGCAAGGCCATGCTTGAGGACATCGCCGTCCTCACCGGCGGCCAGCTGATCAGCGAGGACCTTGGCATCAAGCTCGAGAACGTCACCCTCGACATGCTCGGCAAGGCGAAGAGGGTCACCATCACCAAGGACGACACCACCGTCGTCGACGGGGCTGGCGACAAGGCCGCGATCCAGAGCCGCATCGGCCAGATCAAGACCCAGATCGAGGACACTACGTCCGACTACGACAAGGAAAAGCTGCAGGAACGTCTGGCCAAGCTGGCCGGCGGCGTTGCAATCATCAAGGTCGGCGGCTCAACCGAGGTCGAAGTGAAGGAACGCAAGGACCGCGTCGATGATGCGCTGAACGCCACCCGCGCTGCGGTCGAAGAAGGCATCGTCCCCGGCGGCGGGGTCGCCTTGCTCAAGGCGTCGAAGGCCCTGGACGCCCTTAAGGGCCTCAACTCCGATCAAGACGCGGGCATCAACATCGTGCGGCGCGCGCTGCAGGCCCCGATCCGCCAAATCGCGGAGAACGCCGGCGTCGAAGGCTCCATCGTGGTCGGCAAGGTGATGGACAACAAGTCCGCCACCTTCGGCTTCAACGCCCAGACCGACGAATATGTCGACCTCGTCAAGGCCGGCGTCATCGATCCGACCAAGGTGGTCCGCACCGCATTGCAGAACGCCGCCTCGGTGGCGGGCCTGCTGATCACCACGGAAGCGGCGATCGCAGAGGCTCCCAAGCCGAACGCGGAAGCCCCGCAGATGCCGGGCGGCGGGATGGGCGGCATGGGCTTCTAGGCGCGCCCTCTCCTGGGGGATTCCGCCCAGGGCTAGCCGTTACTAGAGTTCGACGATGATGCGGTCGATGTCCCGATCGCCGCGTTTGTAGCGCGGTCGGGGCGCGGCCGACGTATCCGGGCTGACGAGCGCAACGGCGCCCTCGTCGAGCCGGATCAATCTCCACCCGCCGCGTTCGCGCTTGGTGCTGCCGCCGACCTGCCAGCAACGCATGATCGGGTGACCTTCGCGGCTGTAGCCGACGGCGTGAACCTCGACGAAACGACTGAACCGCTCATAGCGAAGCTCGAGCACCTTGCCCTGGCGAAGCGCGTCCTTGGCGGCGTCTATCAGCATGCCGCACGCTACACCGCTGAATCCGATCCCTCCAACCTTCGTCCGTGCGCCCCGCGCCGCGGTCCGGACACCCCGCCTCACGATAGCGTGGGCCAATGTCGGCATTGGGTCGTTAGCGGACGTTGGGGCCTTGCCCGAAAGCGGACATCGGGTCTGCGGACCGCGACTCAAGCGCGCCCGCGCGCTAATCGGTCCAATGTCTCGATGGAGGACACATTGGACCGCTTGATCCCAGCCGTAGTGCTGGCGCTCGCGTTAGGGCTGGCGGTGGCGTCGAACGCAAAGCCACCCCATTGCGCGAAGGGGACGATCCCCTGCGGGAGCGCATGCATCCCGAAGCGCAAGGTCTGCCCCAAGGCGTTTTTCGATAACGGCGGGACGCAACTGTACCTGAGCCGCATCCACACAGCGGCGCCGCCGGGCAACTCAAACGCCGGAACAACCACCGTTGTAGCCCCCAAGCACTAGCGGGCGATCGCCTCGAGGCTACACGGAGCTAGCCGGAATGTCTCGATCTGCGCCGGCAGCAGACATTGACGCTCTGCCCGGAAGCGGATCTTCGCGGAGGACTGCGGTGTGAATTCCGGCGATTCGCCGGGCGCGCTCAGTGCCGCTGGATGCTGGAACAGGGGCCGCGAACCTCGTCGGACGCATCGGCTTCCACTATGATGAGCGACCCCCGCGCCGTGCTGCAGATGACAGTCTCCGGACAGCCGTCCCAAGTATTGATCTCGACCACCTTGCCCGGCCCGGTCTCGACCGTCACACCCGCCGGCGCGCACGGCGAGGCATGATTGCCGCCGCCGTTGTAGCCGGACCAGAATCCGCTCTGCCTGAACCTGAAGTCGAGGCTTAAGATCTGGGCGGCCGGGCACTCGAGCCCGTCGCCCGCCTGGTTCACCTGGCAGGGGCCAAGCGAGAGCAGCGGCACCGGCGCCTGGCCGGCGACGGCGACAATCTCGTAGGAGGGCACGTTGTTCGAGCGGCCGCCGTTCTCGTTGTAGGAAAAAGTGATGGTGGCCTGGTCGAAGTCAATGTCGAAGGCGAGGCCCGTAGACTCCTGCGAGACGCTGACTCCGTTGGCGGCAAGCGCCGGGCCGGCGGCGAGCGTTAGCGCGGCGAGGGCCGTTGCCGCGGGAGAGATGGCTCGAAGGCGCGACATTGGAGATCCCCCGAAGTGCGGTCGCGCCCGCATCCTAAGGCCGATCGGCTCCGATGCACCACAGCGAAGTCTGGCCGCTGTCCCACTTGCAAGGCCCCGAGCTCAATGTGGAGTCAGTTGCCGACGCTCGCGACGAAGCCAGGCAATGTCTGCTTGGGTCGGAAGCGGACCTAGCTGACCCGCCCGGAAGCGGACGTTAGCCCCCGCTGCGAGAAGCGGACCATCCGAAGGTCCGCTCTCGGGAAGCGGTCACTAGACATTGGTCTGGATGCAGACCCTCTTAAGGGGTCTCGTCGTGCGCCTATCAGCACCAATGACAGTTGACCTGGCAAACGCCAGTTTTGCAGGTGTCATCACAGCAATATTCAAAGCAACACCATATCTTGTGGTCTGGATCATTATCAATACCAATACTTCCACGACTCACGAGCTCGTTGTACTTCGGTGTTCCACGCCGGACGCGAATCATTTGCAAGAGCTTGGGGCCTGCAGGAAAGGCAGGGCCGCCGGGAACAACAGTAGCGATCGCTATGCCGCTCACGGCCGTTGCCATGATGCCGAGAAAAGACCTTCTGGCTGAATCGCGTTCGGAGCCGGGGCCGACAACATTCGCCGCGCCCATGGGCTTTGCCGTCGCGCGCAACGCCGCTCGAAGCCCGAACGCAACGATGTGTGCAACCCAAAGTCCAGTTAGCAGCGCCGCGATCGTCAGGCTCGCGACAACGAGTATGGGTGAGTTGAATCTTGAAGCCACGATTGCGGCGGGCAGGCAACCGCACCAAGCTGTGGCCGCGGCTAAGAACGCCTGTCGCACGCACGTCGGACACATTCCGATATGGACGACAAGCTTAGCCAGCGTTGCAGGTGTACGTACTTGCATGACTATTCTCCACGCGAGGCCGGAAAGATGTCGCCGGGTGGGGAACGGCGATTTCGCCCGCGAACAGCATGTGCTTTGAGCAACACTGCTGCAAGTTCAATTCAGCGACCGTTTGGCACCTAGAGACCTACGCCCGACACCTGTTGCGCGTGCTGAACACCTAAAGGATCTGCCGATGGGCGCCCAGTGACGGTCCAGTCGCTGGGAGCTTGCGCATCCGGCGAGCGGCTGACCGGCGATGTCTACTTTGGGTCGTTAGCGGACGAACAGTCTCGGCCGGTAAGCGGACCTTGGTGAAGGCAGCAGCAAGCTTGGATCCGCAACCCCCGTGCGCCGTTGCGTGTACAACCCGGCGAGGTCGACGTACGTTGCACCCGTGTCCGCTCGAATGGCCGAGGATGGATGATGCCGATGTCCAGACTTCTCACTGTGCTCTGCTTCGGGGCGATGGCCTGGTTGATCACCGGCTCTGCCCTCGCGCTCAATCCCCAACCTCTGCCGCCGAGGTGCCTTCCAGGGGCGCACTGTGGTGGTCCCGGTATCGCGCAACCGGGCTACCAGATCGTTCACAGCTATAACCGCGGTGAGCGCATCGAGCGCGACGACTGGTCGCGCGCACAGCCCGTCGACTATCGCTCCCAGCATCTTCGCGCCCCGCCACGCGGCTACGAATGGCGCGAAGTGAACGGCCAATACATCCTGGCCGCTGTCGCCACCGGAGTGATCCTGTCGGTCCTCATGAACGCCGGCCACTAGCCCCCAGGCCGTGACGCCGCCGCCTCGAGTGATCTGCAGCTTGGCAGGTTCAGTGCTCCTCGCGTTGTCCGCCGCGCCAACGTCGGCCCAGGCTCCCTTCCAGACAGGGCAGACGGTCGCCGCCGAGCCCGGGGAAGCGGACGCCGCGTGCCTCACCCAGGCCGCGCTCGACCGGTACAACTCGGCCCGGGAAATGTGCGGCTCCGGCGAACCAGACGAGTGCCAAGTTGTGAGGGAACTCGAGGCCCGAGGCTCTTGTGGCTTCCACTATGGCCGCTACGTCGTGACCTCGACGGACCCGCAACTCGGTTGGATCCAGATTTCCCCGACTTCTGATCCCACATTGGTCTTCTGGGCGGACGCCCGCGACTTCCGGTCGTCCGACTAAACGCATCAGCAGTCGGGGCAAGTTGAACGTCTGCTTAGGGTCGAAAGCGGACACCGACCGCCGGCCGGAAAGCGGACATCCAGCACGTTTCCCCGTCCTGTCGCCGTTAAGGTGACAAGACCAGCGAAACGGCGAAGGCGCCCTATATCCGGAGCATGACCGTTCTTTCCGTTCTCGATCTTTCGCCCATCATCCACGGCGGCGACGTCAGGCAGGCGCTGCACGGCAGCCGCGATCTGGCCCGCCATGCCGAGCGGCTAGGTTACCGCCGGTTCTGGATGGCGGAGCATCACAACATGCCAGGTGTGGCCAGCGCCGCCACGGCTGTGGCAATCGGCTTTGTGGCTGAGGGCACCTCTTCGATCCGGGTTGGCGCCGGTGGGATCATGCTGCCCAACCATGCCCCCCTGATGGTGGCCGAGCAGTTCGGGACCCTTGCGGCCCTCTATCCCGGCCGCATCGACCTTGGGGTCGGGCGCGCTCCCGGGACTGATCAGATTACGGCGCAGGCCCTACGCCGGACCCTCGGCGGAAACGTCGACGACTTCCCCAATGATGTGCTGGAGCTGATGCACTATTTTCAACCGGCGCTGCCTGACCAGGCGGTTCGGGCGGTGCCGGGTGCTGGACTGGATGTCCCGGTCTGGATCTTGGGATCGAGCACCTATGGCGCGCAGCTGGCGGCCATGCTGGGGCTGCCCTATGCGTTCGCCTCGCATTTTGCGCCGGCGGAGATGGACTCGGCGGTGCAGATCTATCGCAGCCGGTTCCGCCCCTCTCGGCGCCTGGCGCAGCCCTACGTGATGCTCGGTTTGACGGTGGTTGCGGCGGAGACCGACGCAGCGGCGCGCCGTCTCTTCACTTCCTCGCAACAGGCCTTCGTCAACCTGCGCACGGGCCGGGCCGGGCCCCTGCCACCGCCGGTCGACGACATCGACGCGATGGTCGGTCCTTTGGGCCACGCGATGGTTCGGGAGGCCCTAGCGCGATCGGTGGTCGGTGATCCAGAAATGGTCCAGGCCGGGCTGCAGGCTTTCATCGCGCGCAATCAGCCTGATGAGGTAATGGTGACAGCCCAGATTTTCGATCTGGCCGCCCGCCTTCGCTCCTTCGAGATCCTCGCCAAGGCGTCCACCCTCGCGCCTGCAGTCTGACTTCGCCTTGGACGGGACCGGGACTCCGGCCGGTAGACCGGGCGTCGTGTTGCCTCCCCAAAAGGCTATCGGGGGCTGATCTCCCACGCATGCTCGACGGCATCGCCCACATAGGCCAACGAACGCCGTGCGTGAGCACCGCCGATGTCGGCTCTGGGTCGAAAGCAGACACGGGCGACCAACCTGAGAGCAGACATTGGCACGTCGGCGGACTGGGGAAGCTGCCGACCTACCGGAGACGCGCGCCCTCCGGCGATCACGGCGGACAACAGCACCACCCGCGCCGCCGTTGAAATCGGCCTGTCTGTTGCGCAAGGTGCGGCGGTGGCGGGACAGGGCTGACATGACCGATCTGGACATGCTTCGCCAAGCCTATCTTCTCCTGGGCCAGTACGGCTTCATTGAGGAGCAGGAGGCGGTTGGAAAAGCGATCCGCATCATCACCGCCACCTCGCGCCGGCTGGGCGTGATCGCCAACGATCGTCCCGTCCTGACCCGCGAGACCGCCGGCGAGCGCGTCAAACGGCTGCGCGAGCGCGCGGGCCTGAGCCGTGCTCAGTTCGCCGAGATTTGCGAGATCAACACCGGCACGGTGCGGTCGCACGAGAACAACCAGACCCCGATCTCTGACGAGGCGGCCGTCGCATACGCCACAGCGCTCGGCACCAGCGTAGCGGTCATCCAGCGCGGCCGTGACTGATCGGCCCGCGGCCCTTTGAAAAGCGCCAGCCAGCGGCGCGTCTCATCGTCCGCTATGGGTCGTTAGCGGACGCTGACGCCCTGCCGGAAAGCGGACATTGGAGTCGGTGCTTGGTCGGTTGCCGAAGCGTCGATATTGGCGCACCGCGAGCTGACCTCACGAGGGTCTAGCTGAAATTCAAGATCTCGCGGGCCTGATCTGCTGAGCGATCCAACCGGCCAGCGATACGACGAGGAACGGATAGCCAAGCGTGGGCAGCGGCGCGGCGGTCGGCAGCAGAACCTCGCCCCAGAATATGCGTGCGGCGGAGACGGCGAAGAGAACGGCGGCGATGAATCCCGCAGCGCGGCCCCAAATCGGAAACGCGCGCGGAAGCCCCAAGAGCACCAGCGCCGCCGCCCAAAGACTGATGCCCGCCGCGAAAGACGGCACGCTTGCCGTCAGCCCTGCCGCGGTCCCCGAAAGGACCAGTGTTTCTCCTGCCGTGAAGACGAGAAACCCAGCTGCGAGGATGTCCTCGCCGCGCCGAAAATATTTAACCGTCAGAAGGGACGTGGCGCAGATGAGCGAAACGCCGTCGATCGCCCAGAGGGCTTGGCGAACGTTGGCCACGGGCGCGAACGATCCCGCCATGCCGCCTATGCCGCCAACGGCGAGGGCGATAGCCGTCGTGATCTCTAGGCGTGTCGGCTGGGTCTTGCTCACCACGATCTATAGGCCTCCCCGACGCGAGCCGTCTGAGGGGAGGAGAAGACGCCAAACGATCTCAGAGGCAATAAAGAAATTTGGTTTTCCCCAGATATTACTTATATGACTGTTTGGGACATGCTCTTTCACTGTCAGGTGAGCCGTGACGGCCACTCACATCGAAGTTTTTACTAAACATGGCGAA
>Ga0209415_10010542_pt1 | contig 15693 bp, 14 predicted proteins | sample PeaSoiSIISIP2007_FD_187696 | JGI IMG/M metagenome (GOLD analysis project Ga0209415, IMG submission 187696) | Peat soil microbial communities from Weissenstadt, Germany - SII-SIP-2007 (SPAdes) (version 2) | ecosystem: Environmental > Terrestrial > Soil > Wetlands > Peat | place: Germany... | reverse complement strand
GCTAGCCAACGTGACGGACGTGGGGGGCGCCGGCGACCCACACGCGAAGAGGCACCCCGCCGCGAAGAGACCCTTCCTGACCATGAGCGATGTCGGAAGCATAGGACATGGCACTGATTCGCGTCACTTGGCCGTATCCCGCATGAGGCGACGTGCTCGTCGTGAGGGGCTCCTGTAGGACCAACGTCGGCTGTCGCGGAACGGGCCGACAGAGGGGAGCGCGCGATGGGCAAGGGGTCACCTCGCGAGAATTTCGGAGGCTGATGACTCGACCGTCGTCACGCAGGCGCTTCGTCGGAGCGAGCTTCCGCGGCCCGGCGCCGGAGCCGCTTCCAGCTCTGCTCGATCTGCGCGTGCACGGCGTCGACCTCGTGGCCGGCCTTGCGGAACCGCCCCTGCCCCTTGAAGTACCGCGCGAGCGCGTCCTTCGAGAGCTCGGAGTCCACGTTGATGACCGTCCGGTGACCGTCGAACACCTCGTAGACCGCGAAGAGCCCCGACCGCACCGCCAGGCGCACGAGCTCGATCCCTTCCGCGGGCTCGGACTTCCAGCACGTCGGGCACGGCGCCAGGATGTGGAGGAAGCGGAAGCCGTCGGCGTGCAGCGCGTAGCGGAGCTTGCGGAGGGCGTCCTCGGGGTGGGCGAGCGAGACCGTTGCGGCGTACGGGATCGCGTGGGCGGCCATGACGCCGAGGATGTCCTTCTTGGGCACGTCCTTGCCGTTCGGCGTCGTCGTGGTGGACGCGCCGAGAGGGGTGGCCGAGGAGCGCTGGCCGCCCGTGTTGCCGTAGATCTCGTTGTCGTAACAAATGTAGAGGAGGTCGTCGTTTCGCTCGGCCGACGCCGAGAGCGTGGCCATTCCGATGTCATAGGTGCCGCCGTCGCCGGCCCAGCAGACGACCCGCGTCTTCTCCCCGTTCAGGCGGGCCGCGTGGGCCATGCCGCAGGCGACCGCCGCGGCGGAGGCGAACGTGGTGGCCACGGTGGGCGCGCCGTAGGCCGAATAGGGGAACGGGCCCGCGGTGACGATGCCGCAGCACGCCGGGATGGCGAGCTGAATCGGCGTGTCCGCCGCGGCGTGGGCGAGCAGCTGGAGGCCGATGCTCATGCCGCAGCCGCCGCAGTTGGTGTTGCCCGCGCGCAGCACCGGCTCCGCGCGGTCGGAGGCCGTCTGCGCCATGCCACCCAGCATCGGCTCGGAGGAGAGGAGCGCGCCCATCACCCGACCTCCAAGAAGTGCGGCTCGCCCGCGCGCTCGCGACCGGCCAGGTCGGCGAGGACGCGCTCGATGTGGACGGGCCGCACGTCTCCGCCGCCGACACCGGCCAGGTAGTTCTGCACGATGGCCCCGGCCGGCGCGAGCCCCCGCGCCTCGCCCCAGAGGATGCCGCCGAGCCCCGGGCAGAGGTTGCGGTCGAGGATGCCGACGCGCCGGGCCTTGCCGAGGTAGCTCCGCAGCAGGGCGTCCGGCAGCGGGCGGAACATGCGAACTCGGAGCGCCCCCGCCGCGACGCCGCGCTCGCGGGCCGCGTCCACCGCGACGCGCACGGTGCTCGCCATGGTGCCCATCGACACGAGCACCACCTCGGCGTCCTCCATGCGGTAAGGGACGACCGGGTCGGCGAGCGAGCGGCCGAAGGTCTCCGCGAACGACGCCTGCACCTCGCGGTACACGGCAGGGACGGCGTTCATGGCCTGGATGTGCTGCATCCGGTGCCCTTCGGTCTGCCGTGGGTAGTCGAGGCCGCCGATGGTGCGGGCCTTCTCGGTGAGGCGGTGGGGGAGGTCGAGCGGCGGGAGGAAGCGGTCGACCGTCTCCTGGGCAGGGAGGTCGGTCATCATCATCGTGTGCGAGAGGATGAAGGCGTCCTGACACACGAGGACGGGCAAGAGCACGCGCGGGTCCTCGCCGAGCCGGTAGGCCGCGAGGATGGAGTCGGCGACCTCCTGGTTGTCCTCGCAGTAGAGCTGGATCCACCCCGCGTCGCGCAGGGCCATCGTGTCGCCATGGTCGGCCCAGAGGTTCCACGGCGGGCCGAGGGTGCGGTTCACCGCCATCATCACGATGGGGAGCCGGTAGAAGCCGGCCGCGAAGACGTTCTCGGTCATGTACGCGAGGCCGTTCGACGACGAGGCCGTGAAGGTCCGCGCCCCCGCGAGGGCGAAGCCCATGCAGACCGCCATCGCGCTGTGCTCGCTCTCGACGCGGACGACGTGCCCCTTCTCGATGCTCTGGTTGCACAAGAGCTCGATGCACTCCGTCTGCGGTGTGATGGGGTAGACGCCGCTGCCGAAGCCGCGCCCCGTCCGGTTGGCGCGCGCCGCCAGCGTCGCCGCGATCGCCGCCGCGTGGTTGGCGCTGACGAGCTGCATGCGGTCGTCGCCGTGCTTGGCGTGGGCTCTGCCCGAAAGCGCGCCCGAATGACCCGGATCGGTGGTCGTCATGCCGTCATCTCCATCGCGCTGCGCGGGCACTCCGCGACGCAGATGCCGCAGCCCTTGCAGAAGGTGTAGTCCACCGCGTAGTCGCCCTCCTTGCGCCGGATGATCCCCTCCGGGCAGTACACGAGGCAGGTGTCGCAGCGCGTGCACTCGCCGCACGAGAAGCAGCGGGTCGCCTCCGTGGGCCCTTCGAGGCCGCGGCTCACCTCGTCGAAGACACGCGACCGCTCGGCGACCGAGAGGAGCTTCTCGGAGAGCGGCTCGGTGCGCGCGAAATGGTCGAAGCGGATGTCGGTGGAGGGGACGGCGGTCGTTCGGTCCGGCCGCGCGAAGGGGACGACGTCGAGGCCGAGCGCCTTCATGGCCCGGCCCGCCGCGCGCCTGCCGTCGCCGATCGCGTGCGTGACCGTCCCGTCGCCGGTCGCAAAGTCGCCCGCGGCGAAGACGGTGTCGGGCAGGCCGGGGCGAACGACGCGCCCCTCGTGGAGCGACCAGCTGGTCGGGAGCTTCGACAGATCTGCAGACTGCCCGAGCGCGAGGAGCACGACGTCGCACGCGAGGACCGACCGCTTGTCGCCGACCACGGGCCGCCGGCGCCCACTCTCGTCGGCCGGGCCGAGCTCGACCTCCCCGAGCTCGACGCCGCTCACTCGCCGCTCGCCCACAAAGCCGAGGGGCGCGCGCAGGAAGAGCAGCTCCACCCCTTCGTGCTCGGCGTGCTCGATCTCCTCGGCGATCGCAGGCATCTCGTGGCGGCTCCGGCGGTAAGCGACCGTCACCTTCGCCGCGCCGGCACGCAGGGCGCTCCGTGCGCAGTCCATCGCGGTGTTGCCGCCGCCGAGGACCACAACATGACCTTCGATCGTGACGCCGCCCGTCATGTTGACGCGGCGGAGGAAGTGGATGCCCTGCTCGACGCCCGCCAGGGAGGCCCCCGGTCCGTCGACGTCGCGGAGCTTTTGCAGGCCGGTCGCGAGGATGACCGCGTCGAACTCGCTCGCCACCGCCGCGAGGGTGCCAGCGTCGAGCGCCTTGCCGAGCCGCACCTCGACGCCGAGGTCGACGACCCGGGCGATCTCCGCGTCGAGCACGTCGCGCGGCAGGCGGTAGGTCGGGATGCCGGTTCGCAGGACGCCGCCGAGCGCCTTCTCGGCCTCGAAGAGGGTGGCGTGGTGGCCCGCCTTGCCGAGCTCATGCGCCGCGGCGATGCCGGCGGGGCCGCCGCCGACGATGGCGAAACGGCGCGGGGTCGCCGCCGGCGGCGGTCTGGACAGTGCGACGGGCGACGTGTCGGCGATCCAGCGCTCGAGCCCGCGGATGTTCACCGCTCCGTCGAGCTCCCTCCGGTTGCACCCGTCCATGCAAGGGGCCGGGCACACGCGGCCACACACCGCGGCGAGCGGCGTGGACTGTCCGAGGATCGCGGCGGCGGAGGCCTCGCCGCGCTGGACGAGCGCCTGGAGGAAGCCGACGACATCGTTGCCCGCGGGGCAGAACGCGCTGCACGGAGCCAGGTGCTTGGCGTAGCGCGGCGTCTGCGTGCGCCAGTGGCCCGTCGCGAGGCCCGTCGCGGCCCCCTCGCGCGGATCGGTGAGAGGGAGCACGGCGGGGAGCTTCGGCGGGACGGCCGTGCCGCGGGAGCGCGCGGCGATCGGGACGGTCGCGTCCCGGATGTGGACGGCGTCGAACGCCTCGCGCGCCGCGGCGAGGTTCGAGGCGAAGCCGAGGTGGTGGTAGGCCTGCTCGAGCGCCTCGACCGGCAGGCCCAGCGCGCGGACGAAGGCGCCGGCGATCGTCGTGTTGACGATGACGACCGAGCGCGTCCCGATGCCGTGGCGGCGCGCGATGCCCGTGGCGTCGACCAGCGCGAGGCGCTGGCGCTCGAAGCGCCCGGCGAAGGCTGCGATGGGCTCGGCCGTGTTCAGCACGAGCGTACCGCCCGGCAGGAGCCCGGCCAGCACGTCGTCGCCGAGGAGCGTCGGGTCGAGGACGAGGAGGTGATCCGGATCGTAGACCTTGTTGCGGTTGGAGATGGGCTCGTCGCTGACGCGCGTGTACGCACGGACGGGCGCGCCGGAGCGCTCTCCGGCGTAGTCGCCGAAGCTCTGGACGCTCTTGCCTCGCTCGGCGAAGACCGCAGCGATGATCTTCGCGCACGTGACGCCGCCCTGGCCGCCGCGCCCGTGAAGTCGAATCTCGAGGGTGGCCGCCCGGTGGCCGCCGCTGGCGCTTGTCATGAGGTCTTGATTAAGACACGACGAACCGGAAAGACGACCGCAGAACACGGCTTTCGCGGGCCGATTGCGCTTGCGCAATCGGTGAGTCAGCCCTCGAGAGCTCGCTCGTGCTCGTCCTTGGCCGAGGCGCGCGCCCGGGGCGGACGACCGCCCGTCGACTTGCCGGGCGCCCGGTGAGCCAGTACGTGTTCCTCTCGGACCTCGCGCATCCCGCGGCTTCGACCCCTCGCGTGCACCCCGGAAACCTCGACGATCGCAAGGAGCTCGCGAAGCTCGCGAGGGACGCCGCGCGCGAGGCGGCCAAGCGCGTGCTCGCCGGGTGGAGGAAGCACCCCGTCATCGAGCACAAGGGCGCGATCGATCTCGTCACGAGCTACGACCGCGAAAGCGAAGAGTACCTCCGCGAGCGGCTCTCGGCCGCGACGCCGTTCCCCTTCGTCGGGGAAGAGGAGGGGGGCACGAGGTCGACGGAGGAGGACGGCGCGACCTGGTACGTCGACCCGCTCGACGGCACGACGAACTTCTGCCACGGCCACCCCTTCTTCTGCGTCTCGATCGGTCTCTTCGTCGCGCACGAGCCGGTCGTCGGCGTGGTCGTGGCCCCCGCCCTCCACCTCGAGTGGACGGGCGTCGTCGGAGCCGGCGCGACTCGCAACGACGAGCCTTGCACCGTGAGCCAGGTGCAACGCTTCGGCGACGCCCTCCTCGCGACCGGCTTCCCGTACGACCGGCAGACCAGCCGAGAGAACAACTTCGATGCGTTCGTCTCGATCAAGAAGCAGGTCCAGGCGGTGCGGCGGTGCGGCTCGGCCGCGATCGACCTCTGCTTCGTCGCGGACGGGACCTACGACGGCTACTGGGAGCGCAAGCTCCGCCCGTGGGATCTCGCGGCGGGCGCGGCGATCGTGCGCGCGGCGGGGGGGCGCGTGACGACGCTCGACGGGGACGAGCGCGATGTGCTCTCGGGGCACCTCGTGGTGACGAACGGCCGCTTCCACGACGAGCTCGTTCAGGCGCTCGCCAGGGTTCCGTAGGTGAAGGTCCTCTACCTGGCGCGTCACGGCGAGACCGACTGGAACGCGCGCGGCAAGCTGCAGGGGCTGACGGACATTCCGCTCAACGAGGCCGGTCGCGAGCAGGCGAGGGCGCTCGCCGCGCGCATCGAGAAGGAGGCGATCGGGGCGCTCGTCACGAGCGACCTGTCGCGCGCGGCCGAGACGGGGCTGATTGTGGCCGACGCGCTCGGCGTGGTGACGCGGCACGTGGACGCGGAGCTACGGGAGCGATGCTTCGGCGTCTTCGAGGGGCTCACGCGCGAGGAGTGCGCGACGCGGCATCCCGAGGCGTGGCGTCTGTGGGTCGAGCAGACCGTGACGCCCGAAGGGGCGGAGACGAGGGAGCTCGCGGTCGCGCGGATGACGCGGGCGCTCCGGCGCGTCGCGGAGCGGTCGGGGGACGCGCCGACGCTGGTCGTGTCTCACGGCGGGGCCATGCGGCTCCTGCTCATCGAGTGGCTGGGGGTGAAGGTGCCGCTCATCGCGAACGGCGCGGTCTACCGCGTGGAGACGGACGGCGATCGGTTCGACGCCAGGCTGTGGGCGTGAGAGGACGGTCTAACGCGCGTCCCTGCAGCACCGCGCGCCGCTCTCGGTCCCCGCGTACGTCGGCCCGTGTCCCCCCTGGAACGAGCGGCACGCGTGCCTCCCCGGCAGCCACCAGGATCCCTTCATCACCTCGCGCGAGCCCTTGGGCGCGCCGTCGACGGTCGCCCACTCGTCGACGTTCCCCGCCATGTCGTGCACGCCGAACGGGCTCACGCACGCCGGGTGGGCGCTCGCGGGCGTCCGGTGATCGGTAAGCTTTCCGACCTTTCCGAGCCCGTGCATCACGTCGACGTTGCACGCCGTGGAGTCGCGCTGCCACCCGTAGGGGTACGGACGCAGCTCCTCCCCCTCGCACGCGAACTGCCACTCGCTCGTCTTGCAGAGGCGCGCCCCTTCGGATTCGCAGAGCGCGGTCGCGCTCGTCCAGCTCATGTGGTTGCGAGGCAGCTCGCTCCCCGGCTCGGTGCGCTCGGTCTCGTCGATGCAGAAGCGCTTGTGGACCCGCTCCCCCTTGCAGACGGCGGGGGATTTGTAGCGCTTGCAGCGGAAGTGCTCGTAGGGGTCGCCGGGAGGCTCGAGCCACTCGAGGCACGTCTGCTCGACGCTGGGGCAATACTCCCCTTCGACGAGGACCATCCCCGCGGGGCAGGCGCCCGGCTCGCGCGCGCGGGGCGCGGCGGGCGGAGGCGCCGCGACGACCGCCGAGACGAGCGACGTGGTGCTGCTGGCGTCGGCCAGATCGAGCGGGACGACGGCGGCGAGGGGCGGGGCTCCGGGGTGCGGGGCCCCGTTGCCGCACGCGACGATGGCGAGGAGGGCGAAGGCGAGGCCGGAGGTAAAGCGCCTTCCAATCATCGGGGGTCGGAGGGCTCGGCCTAGTCGAGTTCTTGCGCGGCGGGAAGCGCGAAATGGCGCGCGCGGGGCCCGGAGCTACACTTCGAGTGTCAGGTGCAACGCACGACGAAGAAGGCGCATCGTCCCGCGGCGGCCGTCTGCGTCGCCGCGATGATGGTCGTCGCGTGCGGTGGAAAGGAGCGGATCGCCGCCGACCCGCCCACCATCCTTGCATCCCAGGACGCGAGCGCGAAGGCGGCGGACGCGGCCACCCCGGCCGCGGCGGACGCATCGAGCGTCCTTCCAGCGCCGTCGCCGTGCCCCGCGGAGATGGTCCTCGTCGAAGGCGAGTACTGCCCTGTCGTCCGCCAGACGTGCAAGCGCTGGATGGATCCCGAGTCGAGCCCGTACCACGAGTACCGGTGCGCCGAGTACGCGCCTTCGGTGTGCCTCGCCGCGCGCGTCCACGAGCGGTTCTGCATCGATCGCGAGGAGTACGTGAAGCCGGGCGACGCGCTCCCCCTCGCGGGGCAGTCTTGGACGAGCGCGGTCGCCGTCTGCGCCGGCGACGGCAAGCGGCTCTGCCTCGAGAGCGAGTGGCAGTTCGCGTGCGAGGGGGAGGCGATGCTCCCGTATCCCTACGGCCTCTCGCGTGACAGCACGGCATGCAACATCGATCAGATGAACCTCGGCAAGCCGGGCGCGGGCCTCCGCGATCTGCGCGCGTCGATCAAGGAGTATCCGCGGTGCCTGAGCCCGTTCGGCGTGCACGACATGAGCGGCAACGTGGAGGAGTGGGCGACGCGCGATCACGCGACGGCGCCGAACCGGTCGACGATGAAGGGCGCGTGGTGGTTGCCCGGAAAGAACACTTGCCGGGCGGCGACGCTCGGGCACGGCGAGATCTACGAAGGGCCGCAGGTCGGCGTGAGGTGCTGCAAGGACACGTAGGTAGACGGGGCGCATGTGATCCTCTGAGAGGAGAGGGCCTCGCCACGCCGGGCGGAGCGCGAAGCCTTCGCGACGTGCCCACTTCGAAGAAGCCGTCCATCGCCGTTCGCGGTACACTGCAAGGTTCAAAGGTGGTGCACGATGTCCAAGGTCTGCTCGGGGGCATGGGTCGCCGTCGGTCTTGCGCTGGTGCTCGCGGGTTGCGGATCGAGCCCCGTCGGGGTCGTCTCGTCGGGTGGGCCGGACGCGGGACTGCGCGACGCCTCGTCGGGTCGGCGTGACGCCGGGGGGACGCTCTCCGCGACCGACGGCTCCACGGGGGTGTGCAAGCCCAAGACGTGCGCGGAGATCGGCGCGAGCTGTGGTGCGCAAGGGAACGGGTGCGGCGGCGTCGTGCAGTGCGGGAGCTGTGCGTCGGGCGAGACATGCGGCGGCGGCGGAACCGCGAACCGGTGCGGCAAGCCGACCTCCGTCGTCGGGGACGGCGGCGGCGCGTGTGTGCCCGCCACATGCGCGAGCGCTCACGCCAACTGCGGACCGATCGGCGACGGGTGCGGCAACGTCGTAGAGTGCGGCTCCTGCACCGCCCCTCAGACGTGCGGAGGGGGCGGCGTCCTCTACGAGTGCGGCGACGGGACGGGCGCCGACGGCGGGGCGTGCCTCGCGCCGCTGGTGTCGTGCGAGTCGGCGTCGGGGCCCGTGTGCGCGAACCTCCAGACGGACGCAAGCAACTGTGGCGCGTGCGGGGCGGCGTGCGGAGCCGGGCTCACGTGCGTGGCCGGCGCGTGCACACCGCAGTGCACGGGATCTCCGACCTGCGACGCATCGGCCGGACAGGTCTGCGTCGGTGACCACTGCGCCAACCTGTGCGACGTCGTGCTCACGGGCACGTCGAGCGAGGGGTGCGAGTTCTGGCCCGTGCACCTCTGGAACACGGAGGACGGGCCGGGGTATTTCCAGGGACCGCTCGGCATCGTCGCGTCGAACACGTCGGCGAGCGCGACGGCGACGGTGACGCTGGAGGACGCGACCGGCATCATCGGCACGCAGATGGTCGCGCCCGGCAGCGCCGCGACGTTCGTCGTCCCTAACGCGCGGAATCGCCTCACAGAGACCCAGACGGGCAACGCGTTCCACCTGCGCTCGAACGTCCCGATCGCTGCGTACGAGTACAATCCCGTCAACGCGGCGCAGGCCTACACGGGGAGCGCCGCGCTCCTTCTGCCGACGCACACGCTGGCACAGTCGTACTTCGTCGTCTCGTACCCCTTCAACGCGGCCGTCAACACCTCCCCGCCGCAGGGGCAAGGCTTCCTCGCGGTCATCGGGACGCAGCCGAACACGACGGTGCAGATCACCGTCCCCGTCGCCACCTCGGCGGGCGGCACCATCGCGGCGGCCGCCGCGGGAGGAACGATCAACGTCACGCTCGGTCAGGGCGAGGTCGTCGAGATCGCCGAGGCCGCGAGCCTCGCGGACATCACCGGGGCCACGATCAGCGCGGACAAGCCGGTCGCCGCCTTCGGCGGGTCGGGGGCGACGACGGTCCCCGACACGGCACTGGGCGGCGATCACTTCGAGGTCCAGCTCTTTCCCACGGCCGCGTGGGGCACGTTGTACGAGTGCGAGAAGTACACCAAGCGTTCGCCTATCGACGTCGATCGCTGGAGGATCGTCGCGGGCGTCAACGGGACGACCGTCACGCTTTCGGACCCGAGCATCGCGACCATTCCGGTGATGTCTGCCGGCCAGGTGTTCGAGTTCGCCACGGCCAAGAGCTTCGATCTCACGGCGAGCGAGCCGGTCCTGGTCGCGCACTACCTGCAGGCGTGGGGGACGCTCGCCGGCAGCCAGTACGACCCCGTGACCTTCCCGCGAGCGACGACGAACGCGTGCCCGTTCGCAGGCGGCGCGACCGACGCGGAGTGCCTCGGCGACGCGAGCATGACGCTCGCCGTGCCGACGGCCCAGTACCTGACCGACTACACGTTCTACACGCCGTCGTCGTACGCGTACGACTACGTCGACGTCATCGCGCCGATGGGCGACGCCGTGCTCCTCGACGGCGCCGCCATCCCCGCGCTGACGGCCATCGGCGCGGGCACGTTCGGCCTCGCGCAGATCCCCGTCACCGCGGGCGTCCACACGATGAGCGGAGCCCAGCCGTTCGGGATCACCCTCTACGGCTACGACTACGCGATCTCGTACAGCTGCGTCGGCGGCCTCGACCTGAAGACCATCGGGTTCGCCGGACCGCCAGGGACGTGCAAGCCGCTCACGTGCGCCCAACAGGGGTTCACGTGTGGCCCCGCAGGCGACGGCTGCGGTGGCGAGCTCCAGTGCGGGACGTGCACGCCGCCGGACACGTGTGGCGGTGGCGGCGTGGCGAGCCACTGCGGCGCGTCGACGTGCAAGCCGACGACGTGCAGTGCTCTCCACATCAGCTGCGGTCCGGCCGGCGACGGCTGCGGCGGCGAGCTCCAGTGCGGAAACTGCACTCCACCCGACACGTGCGGCGGAGGAGGGACGCCGGGCGTCTGCGGCGCGCCGATCGGGCCACCGTAGCTCGCGCTCCGGGCCGCACACCGCCCCTCGAGGTTCTAGGCTCGATCTCCGATGAGCACCATGTCCGTCGCGCGCGCCGACGCGCTGGAGGTCGCGTCGCCGAGCCAGCGGATCGGCGCCGCACGAGAGTTCTTCGTCGTCGGCGGACTCACGCCGGTGCTGTTCGCCGCATCGTTCGTGCTCCGCAAAGCGTTCGGCCTCGATGCGCCCGAGTACGCGGTCGGCTTCACGATGTTCTACGCGGCCTACGTGCTGAACGACCCACACTTCACGGTCACGTACCTCCTCTTCTACAGGCGCTTCGCCGCGCGCGCGTTCGGCGGCGAGGCCGCTGGGGTGCAACGCGTCCGGTACATCGTCGTCGGGATCGTCGTCCCGGCCGCCCTCGCGTCATGGGCCATCGTTTCCCTCTTGACCCGATCGGCGCACGCCCTCGGTCTCTTCATCCAGCTGATGTTCTTCCTCGTGGGTTGGCACTACGTGAAGCAGGGCTTCGGCGTGATGGTCGTGCTGGCCGCGCGGCGTGGCGTCGTGTTCACCGTGCGTGAGCGCCTCGCGTTGCTCTTCCACGCGTACGCGGGCTGGGCGTACGCGTGGGCGAATCCCGCGGACCCCGGGATCGAGGTCGAGGAAAAGGGGGTCGTCTACGTGACGATCGCGCACTCGCCGGCACTGGAGCGGCTCGCCCTCGCCTTCCTCGTCGCGACGCTCGTCGTGCTCGTCGTCGTCCTTGTCCAGAAGCGTCGCCGCGAGGGGCGCCTGCCCATCGTCACGCCCACGACCGCGTTCCTTTCCAGCATCTGGGCGTGGTCCATCTACTCGAGCATCGATCCGCTCGTGCGGTACGTGATCCCGGCGCTCCACTCGGTGCAGTACCTCTACTTCGTCTGGCTCCTGCGCGGGAACGAGGCTCGCGAGCGCGAAGGGCCTCCCTGGTTCGAAGTCTCCCGTCGGGTGCGGCTCGGCACGCTCGCGCTCGCGGCCGTGGCGCTCGGTTGCGTCGTGTTCCACGCCGCGCCTTCGATCCTGGATGCGGCGCTCGTCTCGCGACGGGACCGCGCCTCGTCGCTCGGGCCGACGCCCTACTTCGCCGCCCTGTACGCGTTCGTCAACATCCACCACTTTTGCATGGACTACGTCATCTGGCGGCGCGAAAACCCCGATACTCGCTACCTTCGCGCGTGACCGCTTCGCAGAGGCCTATGCCCGCGCGCCGGCGCGCAGGCGTCCGTCGAGCGAGAACGCGTTGTGCTTCTCGAGGTGCGCCGCGAGGAGGCTCGCGAGCATCGTGACCGTGTTGATCCCGACGATGTCGTGCTTGAGCTGGAGCATCAGGCCTACATCCAGAGATACGAGGTAGGCCGCGGCGGCGGAGAGTGCCCACCGCGTGCGGTACCCGACGAGGATGAGCAGTCCGAGGGCGAGCTCCACATAGGGGATAGCGTAGGTGTACGGCGCCACGGCGAGGTGGGGCAAAGGGCTCGTCCTCACGAACCAATCCGCCGTCCGAGCGGACCAGCGGGCGAGGTTCCCGAACGCGATCGTGTTTGCGTCGGCGTCGCGGAGCTTGCCGAAGAACTGGAGAAGCCAGAACTGCGCGAAGAACGCGCGAAGGACAAGGAACGAGATGCGTTTCTGGGTCGTTCCGTCCGGGTCGTTCACGTGCGCATCCTCCCCTCTCGCCGGAGGAGTCTCACCGATTCCGCGGGGGAGCGGGAACTTTTCCCCCCGTCGCCCGTGTCATTGATGGAGAGAGGCGGCATCGAGTGGATCTTGCCTACACCGGCGCAATCGCGATCGTCGACGACGGGCCCGTGGAGCTCGACGAGCAAACGCTCGCCCGGTGCCACGCGGGCGACCCCGCCGCGGTCCGGCGATTCATCGTCCGGTACGAGGATCTCGTGTTCGCCTTCCTCTCGCGGACCCTCGGTCGGGGAGCGCACATCGAGGACCTCGCGCAGGAGGTCTTCATTCGCGCGTGCCGCGCGCTCCCGAGCTTCGACCCTCGCGGCAAGGCGCGCGTGTCCACATGGCTCTTGACGATCGCGAGCCGCCTCGCGATCGACGCACGCAGGAAGCGCCATCTACCTACGAGCCCGCTCGACGCCGAGACCTTCGCTGCTGCCGGCGCCACGCCGGAGACGGAGCGGAGACGGCTCGAGATCGGCCACGCGCTCGAGGCGGCCGCACGTCGGCTGTCCGACGATCACCGAGACGTCTTCGTGCTCGCCGAGTTTCATGGCCTCGAAATGCAGGAGATCGCATCGGTACTGGGGATTCGCGAGAGCACGGCGAAGACCAGGCTTTTCCGCGCGCGCGCCCACCTCCGTACCCTCCTCAAGGATGTCTGGGAGGACGAGTGAACCCGACGCTCAGGAACGCTTGGCGTCCAGAAACGCCCCCCCCGGGCTTTGCCGAGCGAGCCACCGCGGCGGTCGTGCGCGACCGTGCGACGCCGCGCCGACTTCTCGTGCCTCGACGCTTCCTCGCGCTCACCGTGGCCGCGTGCATGCTGGTCGCGGGGGGCGCGTGGGCGTGGAACGCGCTGCCGCCACGCGAGACGGAGTCCGTGCTCGTCGCGCCGGCGCCTCACGTGCCGATGGAGCTCGCGCCCGTCCCGGTCGCGCCGCGCATCGAGAGCACGGCGCTCCCCTCCGCGCCGCTCCGGCTCCCCTCGCTTCCGCTGGCAGCGCCGCCCCTCCGCGCGCGACTTCACACGCCTCCGCCCTCTCCGAGCGCGGCGCGATCCCCGAATTCACCGACCGTGCGGGTCCCACCGTGCACGTGCAACGCGTTCGCGTGCGACTGCGGCCCCGAAGACTGACCTCCGCGAACCCAACCGATGATCATACCTCACAGCTCGAAGGCGCTTCGAGAAGGAGCTCGTCCATGTTCGTCCCCCGATCCATCCCCGCGACGTTCCTCGCATCCCTCTTCGTCGTCGGCACCGCCACGACCGCGTTCGCCGACGGCACCCCCGCGACCACCACGACAGAGGCCGATGGGTACGGCTACAAATTCAACGACGACTTGCTCGAGGGGGGCGGCCCGAGCGCGACGGGCGCTCGCATCCACGTGGTACCGCATGCTGCGCGTAACGTGCTCATCCGGCCCCGGACGCAGTTCATCGCGGAGATGCTGAAGAGTGTCGAGAACATCTGACACCCTCGGCTACGCGCTCGCAGGCGCGCTGGCGCTCACGGCATGCGTCGAGCCTCGCCAGTATGGAGGGCCGATCCCGGTGGATCAGGCTGGCCTCGAGGCGAGGCTCACCCGCCTGTGCACGTTTACCGGGCAGACAGAAGGCTGTGTGGCGCTGGCTGCGGCCGAGGAGCACACGAAGGAGCGCTGACCGCCGCTCGAAGGGGTCAATGCCAAGATCGGGTGGACCCCCGGAGACCGTGGTGCGATCGTCCGTCCGAGCTCGACGCCCATGAGAGAAGGCAAACCCAGCTTCACGGCTGCGTGCGTCGCCGCGGCGCGCGGGCTGGGCGGCGTGGATCCCATCGCGGTCAGGCTGCTCGAAGGCCCCCTCGGCGCGCTCCTCTCAGCGACGGAGGCGCGCAGCTTGCCGGTCGCTGCGCTCAACCTCGCGAGCCTCGGCCTGGTGGATCATCTGGAGGTGCGGACGCGCGCCATCGACCAGACGGTGCGCGACGGGGTCGCGGGCGGAGTGCGTCAGCTCGTCGTGCTGGGGGCGGGGCTGGACGCGCGCGCGTGGCGGATGGGGGAGCTACGCGAGGTCCGGTTCTTCGAAGTGGACCACCCTTCGACGCAGTCGTACAAGCGCGCGCATGTGGCGGCGCTTCCGGCTGCGGCCGCGGAAGTTCGCTTCGTCCCTGTCGATTTCGAACGCGACGCGCTCGGCGACGCGCTTCTCCGTGCGGGTCACGACCCATCGCGGCCGACGTTGTGGCTCTGGGAAGGGGTGCTCCCGTACCTGGAGCTCCCCGCGATGCGCGCGACGCTCGGCGCCATCGCGGCCCGGTCGGCCCCCGGCAGCCTCATCGCGGTGACGTACGGCACGCCGCGCGGGTCCGTGCTCGGTCCAGCGCTCGTCCCCGTGGCCCGTCTCGGGTTTCGAGTCCTTGGCGAGCCGCTCGTCGCGCTGCACACGCCCGAACAAATCCGGCGCGAGCTCTCCACCGCGGGATTCCGGCTCCAGGACGACGCGTCCATGAAGGAGTGGGCCGAGCGGCTTGGCGCGGGAGGGCGGCGGCTCCTCCTCATCGACGAGCACCTGGCGGTCGCCGTTCGTGACGGCTCGCCGACAGGGTCAGCCCCCGTCTGATCACGCGGTCGTCACGGCGCCTTCCGTCGCGCGAGGATCGCCGCCTTGTTCCTCGCGCCTCGTTTCGCGAGCATCGGCCGCAGCGCCGCGAACAAGCGCGGCGAGAGGTAGCCGAGCGTCGCGAGCTTCCCCGACGCAGCCGGGACGTCGATCTCGAGAGCGCCGGTCTCGATGGCGCGCATCACGGCGTCCGCGACCTCCGAGGGGCTACTCATCGGCTGCGAGAGGACGAGGTCGGGTACGTTCGCGATGTCGCCGAGGAAGCCGGTGTCGACCGGCCCAGGGTTCACTACCGACACGCGAGCTCCCTTCCCCTCGAGCTCGACAGCGAGGGCGCGCGAGAATGCTCGGAGCCCGGCCTTGGACGCGGAGTACGCCGCCTCGTGGGGAACCGGCACCTTCCCCGCCAGGCTCGCGACGTTCACGATGACGCCGCCGGCGTTCATGTGGGGCAACGCGGCCCGCGTGAGGAGCACGGGGGCGACGAGGTTCGTCCGGAGGATCTCCTCGAGCTCGTCGGGCGTTCGGTCGAGGAACTCGCCGCGTCGGTTCGCCCCCGCGTTGTTGACGACGACGTCGAGACGCCCGAAGCGCTCCTTGACGCTCCTCGGCAGCGTGGCCAGCGCCGCGCCGTCCCGCACGTCGAGAGGGAAGCACGCCGCACGACCGTCGCCGAGTTCGCGGGCGACCGCCTCCAGCGTCGCCCGAGTGCGTGCGACGAGCGCGACACGGCCTCCACGTGCGACGAATTGCTGCGGACGGCGAGCC
>Ga0209415_10010541_pt1 | contig 15694 bp, 14 predicted proteins | sample PeaSoiSIISIP2007_FD_187696 | JGI IMG/M metagenome (GOLD analysis project Ga0209415, IMG submission 187696) | Peat soil microbial communities from Weissenstadt, Germany - SII-SIP-2007 (SPAdes) (version 2) | ecosystem: Environmental > Terrestrial > Soil > Wetlands > Peat | place: Germany... | reverse complement strand
TTGCCCCGGCCATCCTCTTGCTGCGGCCGGCAGGTGGTGGTGGCGTTGCGCGAGACGACTGCGCGCTCGTGCGGCGGCACGAAGAGGATGGCCGGGTCAAGCCCGGCCATGACTGTTGGAACGGTCGACGCCGTGGTACGTCAATCCCTTCAGCGTTGGTACAAGACCCGGCGCCGAGATTATTGACGTGTCTCAGGCGCCTACCATTCCCCCTGTCAGGACCGGCCATGACGGTGGGGGCGTTCGACCAATTTCACAAATAATACGTCCGCGCGAAATGCCGCCGGTCCTGGCGCAGCGCCGCGGCGTCGCCGGAATCCACCGTCTCGCCGTCGCGCAGGATGTAGAACCGGTCCGCCACCGCCGCGGCGAGGGCAAGGTTCTGCTCCACCAGCAGCATCGTCCGGCCCTGCCGCTTCAGCGCGTTGACGATGTTGCCGATCTCCTCGACGAAGCGCGGCGCCAGACCGCCGGAGGGTTCGTCCAGCAGCAGGATGCGCGGCGCCGACATCAGCGCGCGACCCATCGCCACCATCTGCTGCTCGCCGCCCGACAGCGTGCGCACGATCTGAAGCTGCCGCTCCTGCAGCCGCGGGAAATAGCCGAAGATGTCGGCCACCGCCGGTCCCGGCCGGTCGCGCCGCACCGCGCCCAGCAGCAGGTTGTCCAGCACCGTCATGCTGCCGAACAGGTCGCGCGCCTGCGATACCTGCACGATGCCGCGCTGGAAGATGCGATGCGGCGGCAGCCCGCCGATCGCCTCGCCGGCCAGCGATATGGTTCCGCCCGTGGGTGCCAGGAAGCCGCACAGCGTGTTCAGCAATGTGGTCTTGCCGCTGCCGTTGGCACCGAGCAGCGCCACCGCCTCGCCCTCACCGATCTCCAGCGAGGCGTTGCGCAACGCGACGATCTTGCCATAGCGCGCGGCAAGCCCCTGCACCAGCAGCACCGGGTCACGCGCTGCCAAGATACGCCTCCAGCACCGCCTGGTTGGCGCGCATTTCCGCCGGCGTGCCTTCGGCCAGCACGCGGCCGAAATTCAGCACCATCACCCGATCGGACACCGCCATCACCAGGTCGATCACGTGCTCCACCAGCAGCACCGCGATGCCCTGGCCCGCCAGCTCGCGCAGCGTCGTGACCAAGGCATCTCGTTCCGCCTGCGACAGGCCCACCGCCGGCTCGTCCAGCAGCAGCACCCGGGGTTGCGAGATCAGCGCGCGGGTGATCTCCACCAGCCGCTGCTGGCCGAATGACAGGTCGCGCACCCGTGCCTGCTCGAGCCGGTCGATGCCGACGCGGGCCAGCATCGCGCGCACGGCCGCCACCGCGCCCCGTTCCGCGGCCCGGTCGCGCGCCAGCCCCAGCAACACGCCCTGGATCGTGCTGCGCGTGGAACGGTCGGCGCCGACCATGACGTTCTCCAGCACCGTCATGTCGCCGAACAGCCCGCCGTTCTGGAACGTGCGCCGCAGGCCGAGCCGGGAAATCGCGTGCGGCGGCAGGCCGGTCACGACGCGCCCGTCCAGCCGCACCTCGCCGGTCTGCGGCCGTTCGTAGCCGGAGATCGCGTTGAACAGCGTGGTCTTGCCGGCGCCGTTCGGGCCGATCACCGCGCACACCGTGCCGGCCTCCACCGCCAGCGACACATCGGTCAGCGCCGCGAGCCCGCCGAACACCACGCCGACCGATTCGACCTGCAGCAACGCCATCCGCTCAGCCCAGATACAGCCGCTCGCGCAGCACGGCGGCGCGCGCGGCCAGGCCGGCGAGGCCCTTCGGCATGAACAGCAGCACGCCGATCAGCAGCAGGCTGAACACGATCTCCTCCAGCCCCGCGACGTTGCGCAGCAACTCGGGGGCCGCGGTCAGCACTACCGCGCCGGCGACCGAGCCAAACAGGCTGCCCAGGCCGCCGATCATCACCAGGCCGAAATGCAGCAGAAGCTGCGACAGGTCGAAACTTTCCGGATTGATCCGGCCCAGCAACAGGGCGAACATCGCGCCCCCGATACCGACGATGCAGCCGCTCCAGGCAAACGCGCCGATCTTGGTCAGCGCCGGCGCGATGCCCATGGCGGCGGCGGCGGCCTCGTTTTCCCGAACCGCGACCACCGCGCGGCCGAAGCGCGAGCGCAGCAGGTTGGCGCTGCCCCACAGCACCAGCGCGGTCAGGCACACGAACAGCCAATAGCGCGCGCGGTCGGAGGCGAGGCTGAGCCCGAATACCGACGCCGCCGGCACCGCCAGCCCGCTCGACCCCAGGGTGAGCCAGTCGGCATGGATGTAGCCCCAGCGCAGCAGTTCGCCGAACGCCAGCGTGACGATGGCCAGGTAGTAGGCGCGCAGCCGCAGCGCCGGCAGGCTGACCACCAGCCCGACCAGCGCGGTGACCAGTGCCGCGGCCAGCAGTGCCAGCAGGAACGGCCAGTGCCAGCGGCCCATGCAGATCGCCGTGGTATAGGCGCCGACGCCGAAGAACGCCGCGTTGGCGAACGCGAGCTGGCCCGCATAGCCGAGCACGATGTTGAACCCCACCGCGACCACCGCGTACACCAGCACCGAGTTCAGGATGTATTGCACGTAGTCGTTGACGAAAAACGGCGGCAGCGCCGCCAGGATCAACACCGCGGGCCACAGCAGACGACGTGCGTTAACCCGCATGTCTCACACTGTCGCGGGATGATGGCGAAGGGCATTGGCGTGCCCCAAGGGCCCAATGGGGGTTTTCGCGCCGCCGCCAATACCGGGAGTATTCGCAAGGCGCGAAAACCCCCCATGGGACCTTGGGGCGCGGCAAGGACCGAGCCAGCGCCCGCGAGAGTGTGAGACATGCGGGTTAGACACGCACCCGCTCCACCCGCCCGAACAGCCCGGCCGGGCGGCACAGCAGCACGACGATGATGACGATGTAGGAGGCGATGTCGACCATCGCGGTGGAGACGTAGCCGCCGGCAAGCTGCTCCAGCACGCCCATCAGCAGTCCACCCGCGACCGCGCCGCCCAGGTTGCCGAAGCCGCCCAGCGTCATCGCGGCGAAGGCGCGGACCAGTACCCCCGCGCCCATGTCGGGATACAGCAGCGTGACCGGCGCCACCAGGATGCCGGCGATCGCCGCCACCGCGGCCGCCACGCCCCACATGGTGCGGTGGAAGGCCGGCACGTTCAGCCCGATCAGCGCCGCGCCGCGCGCCGAATCGGTCGCCGCCTGCGCCAGCTTGCCCAGCCGGCTGCGTTGCAGCAGCACGAAGAACACTGCCACCAGCAGCAACGTCGCGCCGATGGTGACGATGTCCTGCGCCGCGAGCACCACGTTGCCCAGCATCACCGGCTCGAAGTCGAACATCGGCGGAACCGAGCGCACGTCGCCGCCCCACGCCATGCGCACCACCCCGCGCAGCAGATAGGACAGCGCCACGGTCATCATCGCCAGTGCCATGTGCGGCGCACCCTGCAGCGGGCGCATCAGCAGGCGCTCCACCGCGCTGCCCAGCGCGAACAGCACCACGATCGCCGCCAGCGCCGCCAGCGCATAGGGGACATTGAAGGCATTCAGCAGCAGGTAGATGACGAAGGCGCTGAACATGAACAGCTCGCCGTGGCCGAAATTCACCACCGTGGTGACCCGGAACAGGATGGTCATGCCGAGAGCGACCAGGGCGTAGATGCTGCCCTGGCCGATCCCGCTCACGACGAGCTGGCCAAACATGCTATTTTTGCACGTCGGTGAATTTGTGGATCAACACCAGCTTGTCGCCGACGTACGTAATGGTCGCGCCGCCGTTCATGCCGGCGTGGTGCGTCGGCGAGAATTCCAGCGGCGCGGCCAGCACGCCGCTATCGAAACTGTGCATGTTGTCGAGCGCGGCAATGAACTTCGCCCGCGTCAGGTCGGGGCCGGCGCGGCGCAGGGCCTCGATCACCGCCTCGGCCCCGCCCAGGCCGAGCAGGCCGTTGGTCTCGACCCGCACGCCGGGATTGTATTTCTTGAAGATGTCGACCCATCGGGCGAGCTTGGCTTCGCCGATCTGCGCGGCCAGTGGGTAGAACACATAGACGTTCTTCATGATGGCCGGGTTGCCGACCTGCTGCGCGGTGTCCTCGATGGAGATCGCCTGGCTGCCCATCGTCGGCACGGTCAGCCCGTACTTGAACGCGTCGCGCACGAAAATCGCGAACTCGGCGGGATACAGGAAGGCCACGATGAAGTCGGGGTTGGCGCCCTTGATCTGCAGCACCTGCGGCGTGGCGTTGATCGAGCCGCGCTCGAACGTCACGTCCGCCACGGGGGTAAGGTTGAACTTCGTCTTCAGCTCGACCAGCGCCGGGTCGTGGCCGGACTTGCCCCATTCGTCGGAGTGGCTGATCACCGCGATGCGTTTCGCCCCCGGCTTGGTCATGGCGAAATCGACCATCGTGCGGCCCATGGTCGCGGTCGTCGCCACGGTCTGGAAGACATTCGGGGCGACCGGGTCGGTGATCGCCGCGTTCGCGGCGGTGGCCACCACATAGGGTACGCCCGAGGCGATGACATCGGGCTTGAGCGCCATCACCACGTTGCTGCAGGACCCGCCATGCAGCAGGAACACCTGGTCCTGGGCGATCAGCTTCTTGGCGGCGGCGATACCCTTGGCGGGATCGCAGGCGGTGTCCTCCAGCACGACCTCGAGCTTGCGGCCGTTGATGCCGCCATGCTCGTTCAAGTCCTCGTAGACGGCCCGGATGCCGAGCTGGGCGTGGCCGAAGGCGGCCGCAGGACCGGTCATTGGGCCAAAGACGCCGATCTTGATGCTGTCCTTGGTCAGTCCGGGATCGGCCGCCCGGGCGCTTCCGCCCAGACCGATCGCCATAACACCGCTCGCTATTGCACCGAGCGTCAGCCACCGCATTCTCATTGACGTTTTCCTCTTGTACGAGCCGCGCGAAGCATCCGACCGAACGCGTCGTGGGTCAATTCGCGGGCGGAGGAATTGCCGCCGGGAGAATCCAGCGATGCGCATGTACCCGGATGACGTTGCCTGATCAGCATGGCCCGACCGGGGTCGAACGCCCTGGCGCAAGCAAGATCCACCGCGGAGCGCGCGGAGCCCGCGGAGAAGATCATGCGTGACGGCACGCCGCGCGACACGCGACGAACCTTCTCCGCGAGCTCCGCGCGCTCCGCGGTGGATCTTGCTTGCGGTCTTGCGGACCACGCGAACCGCCCAAGGCGCCCGGCGCCACTCACGCAGGGGCGTTTCCCCAATTGACGCAGATCAATGCCGGTGTGCCGCCGCGACCCTATGAGCGAGCCTGAACGAAAATGCGAAAGTTGCCTGCGTGAACCGGCCACCCCGCCGCCGACGCCTCACCGCGGGCAGGTCCGGATCACTGGCAATACACGCCCGGCGCGGGGCCACGCGCAACAATGGGGAACGTCGATGAGCAAACTTGAAGACTACGCCACCCGCTATCCCTCGGTGCGGATGGAACGCCGCAACGGCATTCTCCAGGCGACGCTCCACACCAATGGCGATTCGCTGCGCTGGGGGCTCGAGGTGCACGCCGAGCTGCCCGACGCCTTCGCCGATATCGGGCGGGACCCGGACAACCGGATCGTCATCCTCACCGGCACCGGCCGCGAGTTCTCCGGCCCCGCCGCCACGCCCGGCAGCACCCTGTTCGTCAAGCGGCCCTCGCTGGACACCATGAACCGGGTGCACTGGGAAGGCCGGCACATGCTGATGAACCTGCTCAACATCGAGGTGCCGGTGATCTCGGTGGTCAACGGGCCGGCCTGGCGGCACTCCGAGATCCCGCTGCTCGGCGACATCGTTCTGGCGGCGGAGAACGCGGCCTTCCAGGACTCCGCCCACTTCATGTCGGAGCTGGTACCAGGCGACGGCATGCACATCGTCTACCCGATGCTGCTCGGCATCAACCGCGCGCGCTATTTCCTGCTGACCGGACAGGTGCTCAACGCCCAGGAGGCGCAGCGGCTCGGGCTGGTCGCCGAGGTGCTGCCCGCCGACCGTCTGCTGGCGCGGGCGTGGGAGCTCGCCGAGGACATGGCGCGGCGCCCGACATTGCTGCTGCGCTACACGCGCCTGATGCTCACCGAGTACCTGCGCAAGCGCATGCAGGAGCTGCTCGGCTATGGCCTGGCGATGGAAAGCCTGGCGATCATGGAGAAGCCGGAATGACGGCACGGCCGGAACCGGCGTCCGCGCCGCCGGGCGAATAGAAAACCAACAAGGCTTGCAACGAGGAAACACGCCATGAGGCCAAGACTCTCTCGCCGCGCCTTCAACACCGCGATGGTGGCCGGCGCCGGCCTGCGCCTCGCCGGGACCGCGGCCGCCGATGAACCAATAAAACTCGGGTTCAACGCCGACCAGTCGGCCACCGCCACGTCGGAATACGGCATCGCCGGGCGCGCCGGCATGGAGGCGGCGATCGCGGATATCGACGCCAAGGGCGGCCTGCTCGGGCGCCAGGTGACGGGCGTCATCCGCGATGATCTCGGCTCGCCGCCGAAATCGATCCAGAACATGATCGACCTGATCGACAACGAGCGGGTGAGCGCCGTGCTCGGGCCGGCCAACTCCGGCAACGCGCTGGCCTGGCTGCACATCCCGCAGGAGAAGAAGATTCCCGTGCTGGGATTTGCCGCGACCGCCACCGACATCACCACGCGCTACGCGAAGGAACCGCAGAACTACATGTTCCGCATCTCGATGGTGGACCGCGACCAGCAATCGCTGCTGGCCGCCTATGCGGTGAAGGCCAGCAAGTCACGCATCGGCATCATGGCGGACACCACCGGCTACGGCCAGGGGGTCGCCAAGGACCTTGTCACGATCCTGGCGCTGCACGGCATAAAGGATCCGCCGGTCGAGAAGTTCGGGCCGAACGACACCGACATGACCTCGCAGCTTGCGAAGCTCAAGGCGGCGGACGTCGACGTGATCATCGCCGGCTCGCTGGGCGACGCCAACGGCCAGATCCTGCGCAGCATGGACAAGATGAACTACTTTCCCCGGATGATGTGCAGTTGGGGCTCGCTCTCGACGCCGATCTGGAACATCGCGGGCAAGCTGGCCGAGCGGGTCATCATCGCGGCCTCGACCACCGAGGATTCGAACCCGCGCGCGCAGGCGCTCTACCAGCGTCTGATCAAGCAGAACCCGCGGCTTCCGGTCTTCGTCGCGGCGGCGCAGGCCTACGACTGTGTCACCCTGCTCGCCGCCGCGATGACGCAGGCGGGCTCCGCCGACGGCGAAAAGGTGCAGCACGCGCTCGAGAACCTTGCCGAGGTGCAGGGCATCGTCAAAGACTACCGCTATCCCTTCACGAAGGAGAATCACGAGGCGCTCGGCGTGGCGGACTTCTATTACGCGAAATGGTCGGACGGGCACATCGTTCGGGTCGACGACGCCATCACGCGCGCGATCACCAAGAGCGACTTCAAGTAGTCGTTGCGCTAGTCGTCGCTGGCCGGGTTTCCTGCCGGTGGCGGCTGCGGACGCCGCCACCGGCAGCTTCCCGATCGAGAAGGCAACGCCATGGTTGCGCTGTTCCAGGCGATAGTGAGCGGCTTGGCATTGGGGGCCATCTACGGGCTGGTCGCCCTGAGCTTCAACATCACCTACAGCACATCGAAGACCTTCAACTTCGGCCAGGGCGATTTCCTGGCGACCGGCGGCCTGATCGGCGTGTCCGTCCTGCTGCTGCTCGCCGGCAAGCCGCACTACGCGCACCTGCTGCCGCAGGAGCTGTCGCTGCCAGGTTTCGCGTTCGCCGTCGGCGTCAGTGTCGTCCTGCTGGGGATCGGCGGCGTGCTGCTCTATTTCAGCGCCATCCGCCCGTTCGTCGGCAAGGGCGGCCTCAACTGGGTCATCAGCACGATCGGCTTCGGGATCATCGTCCAGAGCGGCGCGCTCGCCATCTGGGGTCCCGCGTCGATCGCCGTGCCGTCGCCGCTCGGCGATGCGACGCTGCGGATCTGGGGGGTCGGGGTGCGCCCGCAGGAGATCCTGATCGGCCTCGCCGCACTGGCGGTGATGATCGCCCTCGACATCACCCTGCGACGCACGCGGTTCGGCAAGGCGCTGCGCGCCGTGTCGTTCAGCCCGCAGGCGTCGACCCTGGTCGGGATCAATGTCGAACGCGTCATGATCATCGCGTTCGCATTGAGCTCGGGCCTCGCCGGCCTCGCCGGGTTGCTGATCGCGCCGGTAACCACCGCCTCGGTGTTCCTCGGGCTCAATCTCGCCCTCAAGGCGTTCTCGGCGGCGATCGTCGGCGGGCTGACCAATCCGCGCGGCTGCATCCTGGGCGGCTTCCTGCTCGGCGTGCTGGAGGCGGTCGTCGCCCTCTGGCACGCGGAGCTGCGCGAGATCACCATCTTCACGCTGATCATTGTTACCCTGGCGACGCGACCGAGCGGCCTGCTCGGCCAGCGGATCGTCGAGAAGATCTGATGGGCAGCCGCGCGATGCTGCCGGCGGGGCCGGCAAGTCCCATTTTGCCGGGGTCATGCAGGGCACTCCCGTCATGGCCTAGCCGTGCAACGCCCTATCCGTCATGGCCGGGCTTGACCCTGCCATCTGCGCTTCGGCCATGGTGCGCGGATGGCCGGGACAGGCCCGGCCATGACGATAGAGCAACGTCGTTGCGGGCCGTGAGCCGCCGATGATCCGATGCCAAGATTGAGCCCACCGTCGGGAGAGCTCCGCCACCTTGCCGGCCTGGCCGTCGTCGTTGCCGGTGTCGCGCTGGTGCCGGTGCTGGCGACCAATGCCTTCTACTTCCACGTGCTCTTCATGCTGGGCATCTATTACGTCGCCGCCGCCGGCCTCAATGTCCTGGTCGGGTTCACCGGCCAAAAATCGCTCGGCCACGCCGGGCTGTTCGGGGTGGGCGCCTACACCGCGGCGCTCGCCTCGGTCGACGCGGGTCTCGGCCCCTGGGCCGCGCTGCTGGCCGCGCCGCTCGTCGGCGGCCTGTTCGGCCTCGTCATTGCGGCGCCGGCGGTGCGTGTCAGCGGCCCCAGCCTCGCCATGGTGACGCTGGGGTTCGGCATCATCGCCGAAAAAATCGCCTCGGAATGGAGCGACGTGTTCGGCGGCCAGGCCGGCATCTACGGCATCGCCCCGCTGACCGCCGGCGGGCGCCCCTTCACCGAGCAGCAATGGGTGTGGTTCGTCATCGCCCTCGCGGCGATCACGCACCTGTTGCTGCGCGCGCTCATCAAGGGCAAGTACGGACGCGCCTTTCTCGCCGTGCAACTGGCGGAGCCGGCGGCCGCGGCGGTCGGCATCTCGATCCGCCGGACCAAGGTCCTGGCGTTCGTGATCAGCGCCGTCACCTGCGCCACCGCGGGCGCGCTGGTGGCGCAGAACAACCAGTATTTCAACTCGGAATTCATCACGTTCGGCCTGTCAATCTTTCTTCTGCTGGTGGTCATCGTCGGCGGCTCGCGCTCGATCTATGGGCCACTGCTGGGCGCCGGCCTGCTCACGGTACTGGACGCCGGCCTGGCGCGCTGGCCGGCCTTGCAGAACCTGGTCTACGGCGCGCTGCTGCTGTTCGTGCTCTACGCCTTGCCGGACGGCATCGCCGGCGCGTTGGCGGGGCTGTGGCGGCGCGCGTCGCGGCGCCTGGGCATGCCGTACGTCGCCATGCTGCCGGCCGCCGAGCGGCGGCCTGCCGTCGGCGCCGCAGCCGCCTGGGCACCCCCCGCGACACCCGATCCCGGCGGCGTCCTGCTCGCGGCGAGCGGCCTGCAAAAACGCTACGGCGGTGTGGTCTGCCTCGCCGACGTCGATCTCAGCATCGCCGCCGGGCGCATCCATGCGCTGATCGGCCCGAATGGCGCCGGCAAGACCACGCTGCTCAACGTGCTCTCCGGCCACGTTCCGTGCGACGGCGGTTCGATCCGCTTCCGTGACCGCGACGTGACGCGGGCGATGGCGCACCAGGTTGCCGCGGCCGGCGCCGCGCGGACGTTCCAGAACCTGCGCCTGTTCACCAGCCTGACGGTGCTCGACAACGTGCTCGCCGGCGCGCACCTGCGCGTGCGGACCGGCCTTGTCGCGTCGCTGCTGTCGCTGCCCGGCAGCCGTCGCGCCGAGGCGCAGGCCACCGCGCAGGCGATGGAACTGCTGCGCCATCTCGGCATCGCCGAGCGGGCGCACGAGCCGGCGGGCGCGCTGCCCTATGGCCTGCAGCGGCGGGTCGAGCTGGCGCGCGCCCTCGCCTCGCAGCCGCACCTGCTGCTGCTCGACGAGCCGGCGGCCGGCCTCAACCCGCATGAGATCAAGGACCTCTCGGACCTGCTCCAGGGCATCAACCGCAGCGGCGTCACCATCCTGCTCATCGAGCATCACATGGACCTGGTGATGGGGATCGCCGACCACGTCATCGTGCTCGACGGCGGCGTGAAGATCGCCGAGGGAACGCCGGCGGAGATTGCCGGCGATGCGCAGGTGATTGCCGCCTATCTCGGCGCGGAGACCGTCGCGGCCGATGACAGTCGCGTCGCGCCGGCACAGGCGAAATGAAAGGGCGCGGGCGTGCTCGCCATCGATGACCTGCGGGTAAGCTACGGTGGGATCGAGGCGCTGAAGGGCGTCTCCCTCACGGTTGGCGTCGGCGAGATCGTCGCCCTGATCGGGTCGAACGGCGCCGGCAAGACCACGCTGATGCGCGCCGTCTCGGGCCTGGTGGCGCCGAGTGCGGGGCGCATCGTGTTCAACGGCCTCGACCTGAGCACGGTGCCGCCGCACCGCTGCCCGGCGCTGGGCGTCGCGCAGGTGCCCGAGGGGCGCCTGGTGTTCGCCGATCAAAGCGTGCGCGACAATTTGCTGCTCGGCGCCTACAGCCGGCGCGACGGCGGCGCGCGGATCGAGGCGGACGTGAACCGCCAGTTCGCCATGTTCCCCCGGCTCGCCGAGCGGCGCGGCCAGCTTGCCGGCACCCTGTCGGGCGGCGAGCAGCAGATGCTGGCCATCGGCCGGGCCCTGATGAGCCGGCCGAAACTGCTGCTGCTCGACGAGCCCTCGCTGGGCCTGGCGCCGCTCGTGGTGCGGGAGCTGTTCCTGGTGATCCGCCGCTTGCGCGACGAGGGCATGACCATTCTTCTGGTGGAACAGCTCGCCACGGCCGCGCTCGCGATCGCCGACCGGGCCTATGTCATGGAGACCGGGCGGATCACGATGGAAGGATCGGGCGCGGCGCTGATCGCCGATGAGCGCGTCCGCGCCGCGTATATCGGCGTGTGAGCAGCGGCCGAAAAAATTGACTCTCGCTCGGTTCAAGCTGGCGCTGGCGCAGCGCCAGGACCGCTGCCGGCGCAGGCGCATTGCGAGATGCCCATATCTGTGTATCGGCCGGTCGAGGCACGCCGATCACGGGTCCTCGACACGATCCCAGGCAAGCAAGTTTTTCAACACGGAGCAGCAGGGAGCGCCACGGAGGGCCACGGAGAAGCCAGGATTTTGGCGCTTCGCGCGGAGTCCGATCGAACCCCGCGCGAAGCGCCATGCTGTCCTTCTCCGTGGCCCTCCGTGGCGCTCCCTGCTGCTCCGTGTTGAAAAACTTGCTTGCTTGATTGCGGACATGGCGAGGCCCCGGACGGTTGGTGTCGTGAACTCCCTCCGCCGGCCATGATGGTTGGGAATGGGCGACGGCCGAGGCAGGTCGACCCTTTCGTCGGCTGGCATAAGACGCCGCGCGCAGCAGCGAGCGGCCCGAAATTCGGCGGCACGCAATCGGTCCGAGGACGACATAGGCTGCCAAATCATCGCCGCGGCAGCTCGGCATAGACCTCCACCAGCCGGTCCACCGTCGCGGCGAAATCGTGCTGCTCGGCCAGCCGGCGTGCCGCGGCGCCCATCGCCGCGCGGCGTGCGGGATCGCGCAGCGTCAACAACCTGTCGGCGAGCGCCGCGGCATCGGGCGCGTCCAGCACGTAGCCCTCGCGCCCTTCGGCCATGCCGTCCGCCGCGCCGTTGCGCCGCGTGGTGACGACCGGCAGCCCGCACGCCATGGCCTCCAGCGTCGCGAGGCTGCAGGCGTCGTGCGCCGTCGGATGGACGAACACATCGGCCGCCCCGAACAGCGCCGGCATGTCGGTGACGCGGCCCAGGAAGCGGACGCGGTCGTTCACGCCGGCGCGGCGCGCGAGCGCGCCGAATTCGCCGATCGGCCCCTCGCCCGCGACCAGCAGGCATGTCTCCTTGCATTGCGGCAGGATCATCGCCAGCGCGGCGATCGCGTGATGCACGCCCTTGAGCCGGAAATTGCTCGCCGCGGCCAGCAGGACGAGCGTTCCCGGCGCGATGCCCATGCCCGCGCGCGTCGGCTCCCGCGTCCGCGACGCAGGCGTGGGATGGAAGCGCTGCGTGTCGATGCCGTTGGGGATCATCCGGATACGCTGCTCGGCGAGGCCATAGCGATCGCGGAATGCGGCGGCGGTCTCACGCGAGACGGCGATGACGCGCAGGGCGGCGGCAAGCTGCGCGCGCTCGAGCCGCGTCATCGCCCACACATAGCGCCGATGCGACGGCGACACGGCCAGGCGGAGGCGCCGCCAGGGGGAATGCTGCGCGGCATCGCGCGCGATGTTGAGCGCGCGGCAGCCCATCTGCGGTTGCAGCACGTCGGCGCCGAGACCGACGCCGGTGTCGTGCAGGATGTGATCGCCGAGGCTTCGCGTGGCCGCGGCGAAGCTGCGCGCCTGCTCCATCACCCGTCCGGAAGCGGGGACAAGGTCGATGCTCACTCCCGCCGGATGCACCGCCGCCTCGGTCGTCAGCACGCGAACGTGATGCCCGCGCGACACCAGGGCCACGGCAAGGTCATGCGCCCAGGATTCGAGACCGCCGGCCGTGGGGATGAACCGCCCGACCAACAAGGCGACCTTCGGCTGCTCGGTTGCCGACATGATCGTGAATTGCTCCCATGGGAATATCCGATGCACAATCTTGCGGAATGCCCGACCACGGGCAAGCACGCCGATCTGCGTGCGGAGGCCAGAAGGTTGCTGAATCAGATTGACCGTGCCGCATTTGTCTGACCGACCTTTGTCCGATGGACCTTCGTCCGATCGACCTTTGTCCGATCGAGGCGTACCTCGGCCGCGGCTTTGGCGCCGCGTGCTGCGTGCCGCACGCGACAGGATCTTTGCGACTGCCGACCGGGTGGTCCTGCTGGCGCTGCCCCGCGTCCCGCGCCGCGGGATCGCCATCATCCTGCCGCATGGGCTGGGCGATCTCGTGCTCTACACGCCGGCGTTCCGGCACCTCAGGGCGCACTACCCGGACCAGCCGATCCTGCTGATCTGCTCGCGGCGCACGCTTGCCTATGCCGAGACCTATCTGACGCCCGAGCGGATCATCGCGTTCGATCGCGATCGCATGCGGCGCGATCTATGGTACCGGATGCGCATCGTCCGCGCCGTTGCGCGCGCCGGCGTCCGGGTCGCCATCCAACCGGTCTACAACCGGGTGCATTGGGTCGAAGACGCGCTGGTGCGCGCCTGCCGGGCGGAGGCGCGCATCGGTTCCTCGGGCACGCCGATGTTCATCACGCCGCGCGAGCGCGCCCGCGGCGACCGCTGGTACACGCGCCTGGTCGAGGAGCCACCCGGTCCGATGCACGACGCGGAGCGCAACGCGGCGTTCGCCGTGGCGCTCACCGGCAGCGCGCCACCCCGGCTGCTGCCACGCCTCGCGCGTCCACCGCTGCATCCCGATGCACCCCTTGGCGGCTACATTGTCGCTGCCGGCGAGGCTTCCTCGGCCATGAAGACCTGGCCCGCGGAGCGCTTTGTCGACGCGTCGCTGGCGATCGCGGCGCAGACCGGCCACGCGGTCGTGCTGGTCGGCGAGACGCAGCCATCGCAGCCGTCCGCGCGTTGCGGGGTCGTCGATCTCCGCGGGCTGACGGATGTGCCGGGGCTGATCTCGGTCCTCGCCCATGCCCGGATCGTGCTTTGCAACGACAGCGCGCCGGCGCATCTGGCCGCGGCACTGGGTGTGCCAGTCGTGCCGGTGGGCGGCGGGGGCATGCCCGAGCGCTACCTGCCCTATCCCGCCGGCGAGCCCGCTGCAGGCCAGCCTCGCCTGGTGGCCGTCGATCCGCCCTGGCCCTGCTTCGGTTGCGGCTGGCAATGCCGCTATGCGCCGCCGCGCGATGCGCCCGCGCCGTGTGTGGCGGCCATCACCGTGCAACAGGTCGTGGGCGCCGCGCTGGCGCTGCTCAGGGAGTCTCTGGTCGACTCGGCTTGATACGATGACAGCCCGTCAATCCTTTCGGCGCCGGGTATAGCTGGCGCGCGAGCGCCGCTCATCCGGCCGCTCGTCGCCTGGTCTTCGGGCGATCCGCTTGCTGTCCCGGCGCATCGTTGCCGGATCGCGCCGCCAGCGCGAGGCGCACCGAGGCCGTGCCGGCCTGGCCGCACTTTGGACAGTGCTGCCGGTGGCAGGCACGGCAGTAGGCGCGGCCGCAGCCGGCGCACGGCGCCAGCCCCGCCGGGGCGACCAGGTGCAACGCCTCGTCGCACACCAGGCGTGGCCGCTCGGTCGACCAGCTCGCCTCGCAGGGCGGCGTCTCCAGCCGACGGGCGAGCGGGTTCCAGTCCAGCGCCATCACCCGTTCGGCCTTGCGGCGGCGGATCTGCACGGTCAGCCGGTGCACCGGCATCACCAGGTCCAGCGTCTGCACCCAGTCCAGCGTCACGCGCAGCGCGTACTTGTGTGCCAGGTCGTCCAGCTTGGCGCGGTACTCCCGCGCGATCGCGGCAACCCGCAGAGCCTCCCGCTGGCGGCCGGCATCGCCCGCCGCCAGTTGCGCGGCGCGCCGCGATGCCTCCCGGTGCAGGTCGTTGTGGTAGGCGTGCAGCCGGTCCAGGTCGCGATCCAGCCGCCGGCGCAGCCCCGCCACGAACGGCGCCAGCGCCGCCTCGACCCGGCACGGCAGGGCGCACCGCACCAGCTCGATCACCCGTGCGCGGTCCCAATCCGCCGGCAGCGCCGCACCCTCCGGCAGAACGCGGTCCCTGTCATCGGCCGGCGCCCCGCCATCGGCCAGCCCCCCGTCGATGACGGGCCAGCGCGCCATGCGGTCCAGTATCGCCTCCGGCATCGCGCCGGTCGCCAGATTGATCGCCAGCCGCTGCGTGCCCGCCCGCTTCTCGTCCGACAGCGCGGTGAAGCGGAAATCCAGCACCAGATAGCGGGTCCAGGCGGGGGCGGCGTCGAGCAGGCGGTAGGTGGCGTTCTCCAGGGCCAGTTCCTGCGCCAGCAGCCGCTCGGCGTCCGGCACCTTGCGGGTTCCCGGATCGAGCACAAGCCGACTCCAGCGCCCGCGCGCGCCGACCACCCGCTCGAAGCGGGCGAGCCAGTCGCTTTCGATGCCAATCCGCTGCGCGCCCCCCGGCAGGGTCGCGCCGAAGCCGAACCGGCAGAACTCGCCCATGCCCAGCGCCTGCTGCAGCTTCGGCGGCGCCAGGACCTCGAGCCCGTCGGGTTCGAGCGGTTCGACGAGCGCGCCGTCCTCGGCCAGCAGGTCGGCGACGAAACCGTGCATGCGGCCTGCCTCAAGCGGCATCCAGCTCGCTCCCGAACAGTGCCTCATCCAGTTGCTTGGCGTCGGTGTACTGCCGCCGCGCCGCCAGGAGCTGGTTTTCCAGCGCGGCGAAGGCGGCGGT
>Ga0209415_10010540_pt1 | contig 15695 bp, 17 predicted proteins | sample PeaSoiSIISIP2007_FD_187696 | JGI IMG/M metagenome (GOLD analysis project Ga0209415, IMG submission 187696) | Peat soil microbial communities from Weissenstadt, Germany - SII-SIP-2007 (SPAdes) (version 2) | ecosystem: Environmental > Terrestrial > Soil > Wetlands > Peat | place: Germany... | reverse complement strand
CTCAACGAAATCAAATCCACCGCTGTCTATCCCAAGGGAGCGATGCTCTTCATTGAAGGGCAACAACCCCGTGGCGTTTTTGTGCTCTGTGCCGGGAAGGCAAAACTTTCTACTTCTTCCCGCGAAGGCAAAACCATCATCACAAAACTTTCCGAGTCAGGAGATGTTCTCGGCCTCAATTCGGTCGTTTCCAATCGTCCGTATGAAGTCACCGCCGAGATGATGGAGCCGGGCCAGGCCAACTTCATTCCCCGTGAATCTCTGCTGCAGTTCTTGAAGGACAACGGGGAAGTGGCCTTGCGTGTCGCCGAACAGCTCAGCCGCAACTACTACACCGCCTACGAGGAGATCCGCACGCTCGGACTCAGCACCTCGCCGTCGGAAAAGTTTGCCAAGCTCCTGCTGTCCTGGACGAGCAAGACGCCGCAGAACGATGGTTCCGCGCAGGTGAAGCTCACCCTCACCCACGAGGAAATTGCGGAGATCATTGGGACCACCCGTGAAACGGTCAGCCGCCTGTTTTCCGAGTTCAAGAAAAAACAGCTGCTGCAACTCAAGGGATCAACCCTGGTCATCCGCAACCGGACAGCGCTGGAAAAAATCGTCCAGTCCTGATTGGACACGAAACAGGATTGGACACGGAACATGTAGGGACAGCCGCCTTCGGCTGTCCGTTGGATCGCAGTGAGGACAAGTGTGGGGACGGACGCATTCGTCCGTCCCGCCGAACGCAGTGAGGCGATCGGAAGCTCCCCACCTCCCGCGTCAGGAAAGCGCGGAAGGGCTCGACGGAGATATTACCCTCCCTGACGCCCCATCCTTTTTTATCCAGCAACCGTCAATACCGGGCACGGTGCGTCCCGTATGACCTCATGCACGAATGTCCACGGAATGTGAGCCGCCATTTTCGGCGACGCGGTATGGTTCGCTCCCATCACGATCAAGTCGGCTCTGTATTTGACGCTGGCCGTCAGGATTCCCTCCGTCAGGAATTCCGTTCCCACCACGTACTTGGGTTCCTGCTCCAGGCCCGTTTCCGCGGGCAGACAATCCTTTAACTCTTGCACCGCCCGGCTGTGAGACGTGCTCTGCCATTGCTGGAACTCGTTTGCCGCCTCCGCCGCTGGGGCGTACGCCGACAGGCTGCTCGAAGTTACGGGAATGGGCGGAATCATGTGCAATAGGATCAGCCTTCCTTGCTGCGCTCGGGCCAGCGACAGCGCGAGCGGCAGAGCCTTGGCCGACCCCTTGCCGAAATCGGTTGCGAACAGAATCCGGCGAAAGCCAGATTCGCGACGCGCGGCAATCTCCGCCTTCGGCCCCAACGTCAGCACCGGGCACGGCGCTAACCGCAGCAGTTCCTCCGCCACCGAACCCAGAGCCAGCTTCTGCAGGCCGCCGCGTCCGCGTGTGCCGATCACCAGCAGGTCGACACCCTGCTCTTCGATCACCGCCCTCACCTGCTCCGCTACCGGCCCGCGTCTTACCAGGGTCGCATCAATTTTCTGTAGCGGCCCGAATTCATCCACCAGAGCCTTGAGTTGCTTCTTGGCATCCATGCGATCCACATCAAGTTCGGTCGGATTCTCCAGAGCCGCGTATTTACGATCAGGGTGCAACACGTGAATCAGCGACAACTGCGCGTGGTTTTCCGCCGCCAGCAGCAAGGCATCGCACAGTGCCCGCCGCGAAGGTTCCGAAAAATCCGTAGCCACAAGAATGTGGCGGAAAGCCACACTCGTCTTCGACGTTTCTAAGGGGATGTTCAATTCTGCAACGGACATACTTACCTCCTTGCCGGTCTGCTTTTCATCGGTCTTCGCGGCCGGCGGTTGCGGCTCGGGCTCGCAGCCGTTTTTTCTGTATCTCGTTTTTCATGCTTTTCGCCGCAGACGGCAGCGGCAGACTCGCCACTCTGGTGGGCAAGGGCGCCAGCCTCACTTGCGATCCGCCCCAGATCAACGTCATCGCTTTCGAGCAGGGCAGGCACAGCCAGAAGCGCTCATGCAACGCGGGATGCCGCATTCCCATTGCAATCTGCAAATCAGGGGTGGGCGCGAGGTAGAAAATCCTGCCCTCGTGGAGATATCGAAAGCTCGCGCTACATTCGGGGTTGGCGCACTTGGACAGCATGGCGCACTCCTGCCAGCCGTACAGTCAAAAGACTATGCCAGCGGCGCCTCAAATGAGGTGACCGTAGACACAAAATCGGGTGACCTTCATCACTGGGATTAGAGGTCTTGGTTTCGGCCTCTGAACAATGGCGCAAGGCGTTCTTGCAGGCCCTCGATTGCTTTAAATAATTCCGTGAGCCCCTCCGTCCCGAAATCCACCTCCAACGACTGCAGGTCGATGGTCAGGTCCTTCGCGATCTGTGTGGCGCGGCGCACCCGATCCTCTGACAGCGCGCTGATGGCCGAATACGGATCACGGTGCTGTTGCTGCAGCCCAACCCACATCTGCACCACACGCGCCGTCTGGCGAATGCTGTCGACCGCGTTGCGGAATTCGCTCAGAATGCGCGGCGAAAAATCCCCCGAAACGATGAGCTGTTCCAGAATCCGCAGTTCGTCCGTCGTCCTTTGCAGGCGTCCTGAAATCAACGCTGAATCGGCTGGATGTCCTGGCTGATTTCCGGGCTTACGTTCGGGCTGACCTGCGAGAGGTTCCATAAGATACTCTTCGTCCCTCATCGGTGAGTCAGCCCGAAAACTTGAATGGCGCGCTGATTTACAATCGCTCGGGAGATGACCATGACGTCTCTGTCGAGCCTCGCGGCCGTTTGCCTCAGCGCTGCACTCCTTCAGTCGAGCGCGGCGCAGACCGTCTCCCCCAGCCCCGCTCGCGAGCCTTCCGCAACCCCCGCGCAATCGGTACCATTCGCTGCTGAAGCCGCCAGCGACGCCGAAATGGCCGAACGCGTTCGCCAGGAATTCCGCCACGCCTGGGACGGCTACAAGCAATATGCCTGGGGACACGACGCGCTGAGGCCGCTGAGTAAGACCTATCACGACTGGTATGGCGTGCCCCTGCTCATGTCTCCCGTCGACGGCCTGGATACCATGATCCTGATGGGCATGGCCGGCGAGGCCGATACCACTCGCGAGTACATTGACAAGAACCTGTCGTTCGATCGCGATATCTACGTTAAGAATTTCGAAATTACCATCCGCCTGCTGGGTGGTCTGCTGAGCAGCTACCAACTGAGCGGCGACAAGCGGCTGCTGGCCTTGGCCGACGATCTGGGCACGCGCCTTCTACCCGCCTTCAATTCTCCGACCGGAATGCCCTATGTTTTCGTCAACCTGAAGACCGGCGCCGTGCGCGGCGATGTCACCAATCCGGCCGAGGTGGGCACACTGCTGATCGAGTTCGGCACACTCAGCAAGCTGACCGGCAAGCCCGTTTATTACGACAAAGCCAAGCGCGCCGTGGTCGAGCTCTACAACCGGCGCTCGCCCATCGGCTTGGTCGGCTCGTCCATCAACGTCAAGACCGGCGCCTGGACCGATCCCGTCAGCCACATCAGCGGCGGTATCGACTCTTATTACGAGTATCTGCTCAAGGCTTGGCTGCTGTTCGACGACAAAGATTGCGAGCGCATGTGGAAGTCGAGCATCGATGCCATCAACCAATACCTCGCCGACCAGGCTCCCACCGGATTCTGGTACGGCCAGGCCGACATGAACACCGGCGCCCGCACCGGCACGACCTTCGGATCGCTCGACGCGTTCTTCCCCGGCACGCTCGCACTTTCCGGCGATATCGAGCGCGCTCGCAAGCTGGAAGACTCTGCCTACAAGATGTGGACGACGTTCGGCATCGAGCCGGAAGAAATGAACTACGTGACGATGAAGATCACTTACGAGGGATACGAGTTGCGCCCCGAGATCATCGAGTCGGCGTTCTACCTTCGCCATTTCACCAATGATCCGCGTTACCGCGAAATGGGCCGCACGTTTCTCGACAGCCTGATCAAGTACTGCCGCACCGACGTGGGCTATGCCGCCCTCAGCAGCGTTGCGAACAAAACCAAGAAAGATGAAATGGAGAGCTTTTTCTTCGCCGAAACTCTCAAATATTTATTCCTGCTCTACGCTCCGCCCGATACCATCGACCTGACCAAAACTGTTTTCAACACCGAAGCCCATCCTGTCCGCAGAACATGGTAGCGATGACGAATCCGTAACCCCGTATTCGAAACATGACCATAATATGACGATCATTCACTGCGCCGCCCTCCTCTTCGATATGGACGGAGTGCTCATCAACTCCACTCCCGCTGTGGCCCGCGTCTGGCGCCGCTGGGCCATCGAACACGGATTCAATCCCGAGGAAGTCGTGGCCCGCGCCCATGGCCGCCCCAGCCTGACTACCGTCCGCGAATATCTCCCCAACTCGGATCATGCAGCCGAGAACCGCGAGGTCGAACGCCGCGAAATCGAAGACCTTGAAGGCGTCGTTCCCCTGCCCGGCGCGCTCGACTTGCTCGCCAGCCTTCCCCCCGATCGTTGGACCATCGTCACCTCGTGCACGCGCCCGCTCGCCGAAGTCCGTATTCGAGCCGCCGGCCTGCCGCTGCCGAAAAAACTCATCACCTCCAACGACATCACGCACGGCAAGCCGCATCCCGAGCCCTATCTGAAAGGCGCGTCCGTTCTCGGATTTCCCCCGCAGGACTGTATCGTCCTCGAAGATGTTCCCGCCGGAGTCCGCGCCGGCAAGGCCGCCGGAGCGAAAGTCATCGCCTTCAAAACGACGATGCAGGAATCCGTGCTACGGGAAGCCGGCGCCGACTGTATCCTGAACAACTGCGCCGACATTCGCCTGCTCGATCATAAGCAGAATCTAAAACTGGCGCTCACGGAAGAGTAGGTCGAGCCCGACCACGCTCGTAAATTACTCTGCGTCCTCGGCGGTTTTCACTGTTTTGTGCGGCGGCTAAAGTTCCTCCGGCCCCCGCCGATCAAGCCTCCAGCAGTGGATTACGTAATTAGGAGCGACTCATGTCAACAGCAGCGGTTTCCTCAAGTTCGATTTACCAGGAGTTGCAGTCGTACTATCAACAGCGCGGCTCCGACTTGCAGCAACTGGGCCAGGCGCTCCAGTCCGGAGACCTTGCCGGCGCGCAGCAGGAATTCAGCGCCATCCAGACTCTGGGCCAGGGCGGCCCGTTCGCCAGCGGCAATCCCTTCGCCAACAAGCAGCGCGAGCAGGACTTCGCGGCCATCGGCCAGGCCCTGCAGTCCGGCGATCTGGCGGGCGCGCAGGCGGCCTTTGCCCAACTGGAAAGCACCTTCCACTCGCACCGGCAGCAGCCATCGCAATCCCAGAGCAACGCCCTGCAGAGCAACGAAGCGCAATCGGCGATCGTGGTGACCCTGAGTGCCGCAGCCACGTCACCCGCGGCGCCCACGCCTGCGGCTACCACAGCGTCGCAGCCTGCCGCAGCCGCAAGCTCGACCGCGCCTGCCGGCGGATCGGAAATCGTTCTCAACCTCGGCACCCTCACCCCGGGGGAGCAGATCACCATCGGGATCAGCAGCGCGGCCGGTGGCGGCGAGCAGGTCACCGTCGGAGTCAACCAGCCGAATCAGACTCCCGAACAAATCAGCTTCAACCTCAATCCGAACAGCAACCAGGAAATCATCCTCAACCTGTTCAATAGCGCGGCCAGTCCCGCCAGCACCGCGCAGGGCAGTGCCGTCAACGTTTCGGCCTAGGTTCTCGACACTAGTGCGGGCGAGCAAGGCGCTCATCCTCCGGCCCTGCTCGTCCGCACCTGTGAAATCAGGCTCGCCCCTCCTACCTCGTAAAACCCCTCACTCCTGCGTTAGACTTTCTGCATCCATCCAGGGACCGTCATCCGCAAGGAGCAACCAACCATGAAACCCAGGCTGCTGATCTCGCTCGCCAGCTTGTTCGCGCTCGCCTCCCTCGTCATTGCGCAGGATGCCCCACGCAATCAACCCACCGCCAAGTCCCAGGAGAGAATCGTCAAAGAGGTCGGCCACAAGCTGCGCATGCTGCCCTATACCGGCGCGTTCGATAATCTGGCCTACAAAGTGGAGGGTTCCACCGTAACGTTGCTTGGGCAGGTGGTGAGGCCGGTTACGAAATCCGACGCCGAGAGCGCCGTAAAGCACATTGAAGGCGTTGAGAAAGTCGACAATCAGATTGAAGTCCTTCCGGCGTCATTCATGGACGACGGCATTCGCCGCCGCGTGTATCGCGCGATCTATCGCTATCCCGCGATGCAAAAATACGCGATCGACCCGCAGAAGCCCATCCGCATCCTCGTCAAAGGCGGCCACGTCACGCTGGAAGGCGTCGTCGACAGCGAAATGGATAAGAATCTTGCCGGCATTCGCGCCAACGGTGTCTCCAACGTCTTCTCGGTCACCAACAATCTGCGAGTCGAAAAGTAGTAAGGCAGCCGAGACTTACGTAGGGGCGGACGCATTCGGCCGCCCCGCGAGGGAAACGAGTGCCCCCGGGGACTTGTAGTCTTGCGGCATTTACTCTGCGTCCTCTGTGTCCTCTGTGGTTAGAGATTTAGAACGTGCTAAATCGATATTTCAGCCTCCTTTCTGATCCTCCCGCGTATAATTCTCCCGAATTTGACTTTCGCCCCAACGGAGCACCCGGAGGAACGCCATCATGACTCTGCATTCGATGAATCGCCGCACCTTTCTCGAAACCGCATCCACCGTCACCGCCGCCACGCTGTTGACCAGCCGCCTGGGCTGGGCTGCCGGTGATCACAAGATCGATAAGGTTGGCGTGCAGCTTTATACCGTGCGCGACCTGATGCAATCCGATTTCGACGGCACCATCGCCAAGGTGGCAAAGATCGGCTACAAGGAAGTCGAATTCGCCGGATACTTCGGCCGCACCGGCCAGCAGGTCCGCGCCGCATGCGATAAGAACGGACTCGCCGCCGTCTCCACTCACGTGCAATACGACGAACTCGACGACAAGTTTCCCTCCGTCGTCGAAACTTCCAAGACCATCGGTTTGAGCTACATCGTCTGCCCCTGGATCCCCGAGGAACTCCGCAAGTCCCCCGACATCTGGAAGCAGGCCGCGGCCAAATTCAACCACTGCGGCGAGCTCAGCAAGAAAGCCGGCATGCAGTTCGCCTATCACAATCACTGGTTCGAATTTCTTCCCGTCAGCGGCAAGCTGCCCTACGACGAACTGCTCAAGGAATGTGACGCCAATCTGGTGAAGATGGAAATGGATCTCTGCTGGATCACCGCGGCTGGTGGCGATCCGCTGAAATATTTCAGCGCCTATCCCGGACGGTTCCCGCTGGTTCACGTCAAAGATCTCAAGACGCTTCCCAAAGTGACGGCCGGAGGCGCGCAGAACTACGGGGATACCGTCGACCTGACTGAAGTCGGCAGCGGCGTCATCGACTGGAAGAAGATTTTTGCGCAGTCCGACAAAGCGGGGATCAAGCACTACATCGTCGAGCACGATCACCCGAAACAGCCCTTCGACAGCATCGCGGCGAGCTACGACTATTTGAACAAGGTGCGCTGGTAGATTGAAGCGGGAACACTGAGCAAGGGAACCTCAAGCGGATCGTCCGCGTCTAAAGCAAGTGTGGAACCATTGACGTCGATCACCCCACCCCGATCGTCCGCGGGCCGGCGAGTCTTCGCCGCGCTGTTGGTGGTTTTCGTCCTGCTGAGCGGTTCCTGCGAGAAAAAAGCCGCGGTGATGAGGAGCGTGCGCCCCCTGGCGTTTTCAAGCCTCAACGAATCCAGGGGTAATGCTGGTGACGGGTACCGTGTGCAAATGGCCTCGTCGACGATGGCCCTCGGTGCAGTCGGGGGCCAGGACTACGACAAGTCTCCCGATTCCGTCAACGTAGCTCTCGCCGCCGGCCAACCCGACACTCTCGAAGCCCGCAAGATCATCCGCAACGGATCTCTCGAACTGCTGGTCAACGACGTCGGGCAGTCCATTGAAAAGATCGGGTCCATCGTCAAAGGCGTGGGTGGCTTCATCGAGAAGTCGACGCAGATGAATAGCGCCGGCCACTCGGCGTCGGTCACCGTTCGGGTTCCCGCGGGTCGTCTCGACCCGGTCATGGCCCAGATCAAGAGCCTGGCCACAACTGTCGACCGGGAGAGCGTAGAGGCGCGCGACGTTACCCGCGAATACATCGATCTCGACGCCCGCCTGCGCAACGCTCAGGCTGAAGAAGCGCAATACCTGCAGATTCTGAAACGCGCCACCACCATTAAAGACACGCTCGACGTCACCGAAAAACTTGCCGATGTTCGCGGCCGGATCGAACAAATGCAGGGTGAAATGAAGTTCCTGAGGTCGCAGATCGATATGTCGACCCTGGAAATTTCGCTGCGCGCCGAAGCCGACGCCACGGTAGCGGGAATTCACTGGCGGCCTCTGCGTCAGGCCAAGCTGGCCGTCAGTGAAATGGTTTCGGGACTGGCCGACTGGGTCGACTCGGTCATCGCCTTCTTCATCAATCTGCCATTGATTGCCGCCTGGCTGTTCTCCATCGTTATCCTGGTGTTGGTTGCAGTGCGCCTTCTGCGTTTCTTGTGGCGACGCTTCGGGCCGAAGACCAGTTGGCGGCTGCCTTGGAAGCGCCCGGCTCCGCCTGTCTCTACGCCGGGTCCGGGTTAAGAAGCGTGCATTGTGTTTGCAGTTCTGGGGTTCAATCGGATGTCGCAGGGGAGGTTCATGCAAGTCAAGCGCACGCCTAAAACCTATGACGTTTGCATTATCGGTTCCGGCGCGTCGGGAGGCACCGCGGCTAAAGTGCTCACCGAAGGCGGCCTGAGTGTCGCGCTGCTCGAGGCTGGGCCGCCGCTGGTTCCCGAAAGAGATTACAAAGAGCACGTCTGGCCTTACGACTTGCCCCATCGCGGTGCAGGCGTCGGTGGCCGGGCGCGGCAGGGACTCGAAGACGAATTCCTCGCTCCCAACGGCGCCTGGGAAATCGAAGGCGAACCTTACGTTTCCGCTCCCGGCTCGAAATTCCGCTGGTTCCGTTCTCGCATCGTTGGCGGACGCACCAATCACTGGGGACGCATCGCGCTCCGCATGGCCCCGGTGGATTTTAAAGTGCGCTCGCATGACGGCATGGGCGACGACTGGCCGCTCAGCTACAACGACGTCGCACCGTATTACGACAAAGTCGAATCCTTCATCGGAGTCTTTGGGACGAAAGAGAATATTTCCAGCGCTCCCGACGGAATCTTTCTGCCGCCGCCCAAGCCGCGTTGCACCGAAACCATCATCAAGAAGGCCTGCGACCACCTGAACATCCTGTGCATTCCGTCGCGCCTGGCCATTCTGACCCAGCCCCACAATGGCCGCGCGGCCTGCCACTACTGCGCGCAATGCGGCCGGGGATGCATCACCGCTTCCAATTTCAGTTCCAGCCAGGTGATGATTCCACCCGCCGAGAAGACTGGACGCCTCACGCTGAATACCGGCGCGATGGCGCGGGAACTGGTCGTGAACAAAGACGGCAAGGTCGAGGCAGTTTCCTATATTGACAAGGCGACGCATGAAGAGAAGCGCCTTCATGCCCGTGCGTTCATCGTGGCCGCCAGCGCCTGCGAATCCGCGCGGCTTCTGCTGAATTCCAAATCCACTCTCTTTCCCGACGGCTTGGCAAATTCCTCCGGCGTCGTCGGCCGCAATCTCATGGACACCGTCGGCAGCGATGGCGGCGGATATTTTCCGCAACTCGAAAAAATGCCGGCGCACAATCACGATGGCGTCGGCGGCATGCACATGTACTTGCCGTGGTGGAAGTTTGACCGCAAGAACGACTTCCTGCGCGGCTACCACACCGAATTCGGCGGTGGACGCGGCATGCCCGGCGTCGGCGACTACGACGACCTGTGCGACGATTTTGAGGGCTACGGCTCGGCCCTGAAGCAGGAATGCAAAAAGAAATACGGCACCTACATCGGCTTCGCGGGCCGCGGCGAAATGATCCCCAACGAAAACTGCTATTGCGAAATCGATCCTTCCGCCGTCGATCAGTGGGGCATCCCCGTCCTGCGCTTTCACTGGAAGTGGAGTGACAACGAAATCAAAATGGCCAAGGACATGCAGGAAACCTACCGCGAAATCGTGGAAGCGGCCGGTGGCGTCTACCTGACTTCGACTCGTCCCGATGGCCCGAATCCTTATGGAATCGCCGACGGCGGCGTGATCATCCACGAAGTGGGCACGGTCCGCATGGGTGAGCACGCCACCACGTCCGCTCTGAACCAGTACTGCCAGGCGCATGACGTGAAGAATCTGTTTGTGACCGACGGAGCCAGCTTCGTCACCAACGCCGACAAGAATCCTACGCTCACGATTATGGCCCTGACCTGGCGGGCTTCCGATTACTTGCTGGATCAGGCGAAGAAAGGAAATCTGTAGCCCGAGCGCTCATGTCCATCTCACGACGCGACATTCTCAAGTCCCTCACCTTCACCGCGATCACCGGCTCGGTGCTGCGCGTGATTCCGCTGGAGGCAGCCGAATACGCGCATCGCATGGTGCGAGCCGAAAAAGCTGCGGCAGATAATCAGGTCTACGCGCCCAAGTTTTTCTCGCCTCACTTCTACAAGACCTTGCAGTCGCTCTGCCAGACCATCCTACCGTCCGACGAGAATGCCAAAGGAGCGATCGAAGCGGGAGCGCCCGAATTCATCGACCTGATTACCAGCGAGAACAAGGACTACCAGGTCGCGCTCGGCGGCGGACTGATGTGGCTCGACAACACCTGCATCGACCGCTATGGCATCGCTTATCTCGATTGCACGCCCGGGCAGCAGAAAGAAATTCTCGACCTCATCGCCTACCGCAAAAATGCGAAGCAGGATCCCAGCCTGGGCCAGGGCATTGAATTCTTCGCGTTCCTTCGCAAGCTCACCGCCGACGGTTTCTTCACCAGCGAAATCGGCATCGAATACCTGGGCTACATCGGGAACACTTTTGTGAAAGAGTTTCCGGGCTGTCCGCCCGTCCCTGAATAGCCGTAAATCCGCGCTGCGAAGATGGTTGCGAGGGACACGTACCGACGTAACAACCTGCTCTGCCGTTTTTATGGCACTTTAGAAGTGTGCCGAAACCAGATCCCAGCGGATATATCGATTGGGACGAAGGGCGCGAAGGCTACGTCGAGTCGCCCAACAAATTCGTGCCCGTCGTCGCCGTCCCGAAGACCGTCAAGACGGGCCCGGAGACGAACAATCTGCAGAGCATTCGCCGCGAGGAAATGCTGGCCAGCTTGATTGCCGCGGCCGGCACCATCTGGGCGGTCTACGTTGCCACCACGGACTACGACAATCTCTGGCGTCTGCAAATCATGCCGCCTGGACCCGTGGAGGTTTGTGCTCTCGGCATCCTAGGCTGGCTGCATGCGAAATGGCGCCGCTCGATCCGCGTCTGAACACTCCGCGTCTGATCGATCCGCGTCTGAACGCAGCTAACTCTGCTCATCTCCTCCCGAACGGATCTTCAAGCGACAATGTTTGTGGCGTGAACAGCTCCGCGCCGTTCTCGGTTACGTGCATGTCGTCCTCGATCCGCACCCCGAACTCGCCGCGAATATAAACTCCCGGCTCGTTGCTCGTCGTCATATTGGCCTGCAGCAGCGTGTGGTTGCCGCGGACAAGATATGGCCACTCGTGGCCGTCCATGCCCATGCCGTGGCCGAGCCGGTGCGTGAAATATTTATAGTCAGGGCCATATCCGGAGTCGGTGATCACCTTGCGGGCCGCCGCATCGATTGAGCCACATTCCACTCCCGGCCGCGCCGCCGCCAGCGCGGAGGATTGCGCGCGCAGCACGATGTCAAAGACTCTCTTCATCTTGTCCCCGGCCGCGCCCGAAGCTTTGCCCAGAACAAACGTCCGCGTGATGTCCGATTGGTAGCCCTCCACCGTGCAGCCGTCGTCGATCATGATGATCGAGCCTTCGCGAATCACCTGCGGCGCCGCCAGCCCGTGGGGGAATGCCGTGGCTTCGTCGACCATAATGCTGGCGTCGCCGGGAAATCCCAACTGCCGGTACGCCGCCTCAATCAGGCCAGAGGCGTCGCGCTGAGTCATGCCCGGCCGCAGCGCGTGATAGACGGCCTCGTAGGCCGCGAGCGTCACCTGTGCCGCCAGCCGCATTAGCGCGATTTCGTGGGCGCTCTTGATCATGCGGCATCCGGCGGTCACCGGAGTCGCGCTGGAAATATTTGCCTGCGGCGCGGCCTTGCCAATGCCATCGGCAAAAACGAAGCGGATGGTCTCCTCGATTCCGATTTTGCCGCCGGCGATGCTGCGTTCTTTCAGTCCCTGCGCGATGAGTTGGTACGGGCTCTCATCCTCCTGCCACACGCGCACGTCGGCGTGCTCGCTATCGGGTGCATTGGCGAGTTGCTCGCGCGCCCGACCTTCTTCAAACGCCGGGCACACATAAAATGCCGCGCCCTTGGCGGGCAGAACCAGCGCGAACGTGCGCTCCCCACCCCACCAGCGAACACCCGTGAAGTAGCGCAACGACGTGCCTTCCATCAGCACGATGGCGTCGAGCGTGTTCTCGCTCATGAGTTGACGGGCGCGCTCCTGACGGCCGTGCCGCTCGTCTTTGGTGATGGGAGTGGCCTCGCTTTTGCGCGACTTCAATTGCGCCAGCGATGGCGGCAGGGCAGCGTCGTCACTTCCCGCGGCTGCCATCGAACGCGATGCCGCCGCCAGCCCTGCCGTGACTCCGCCCACTTCCAGAAACCGTCGCCGCGAGATCATGAACCCCTCCCAGAAGAACAATCTCAGAAGAACAATCTCAGAACATCAATGCAATCAGGCAATTATAGGGGCTTCGCAGGACTAACGGGGACAGACGTAAGCTGGGAAAGGAGCAAACTGGAATGCGAAACCAGCCGCAAGCTTCTTGTTTTGCTGAGGTTAAGCTATATACGTACAACGATGTACATACAGTGTAGCAATGTGAGACGAATTCTTGAGGTAAGAGTCGGCGCGAAAACCGCTTGCCGGTCATCGACCAGGATGCCCTTTGCGGAGCCAGAAACGACCCTGGCTTCGAAGATTGATCCGGTGCCTAGGGGAACGGTCGTCCGCGAGAAATTGCGCGTCCTGGCGGCCTGCGAGAGGCCTCCTACGACTTTTCAACCACTTACACGAAGGCTCAACGACATACGGAAAGAGGGCGCTCCGTGGTCATGACGAAGCGTTCTGTTACGCTCACTCAAAGGTCAATGATTGAAATCGCCTATTTTCAGCAACCGGCAAGGATTCCTTCCGTGCAGCGAACTCTACTTCTCCGAATCTTTGCAGTCAACCCGGTCGACCTGTACTGCCGTAGAGTTGCGAGTAGTGAATTGATTGAGCGCCTGCGGATCGGTGTCGGTCCAATAATGTGCTGTGCCCCGGTAGGCGCCTTTGTTCCAACCCAGCTTTACTCCATATCCAACATAGCCTGTGCTCCAGCTGATTTGGAGGTAACCATCGTCAGTCACCGTCCAAGACGATAGCGACAAATCCCAACGTATTTTCGGGTCCAAACTTCGCGCCGTGAATATTTTTCCAGCAGAGTCTTTGTGATAAGGAGATGGGTGATAGGTAAGCAAAAAGCGCTTTGGCAAAACAGCATCGTCTCTGTTCATGACCGGATGCTGCGCCACGACCCGCAAGACGTAGCACCCTGCAAATTGTTTGGTGACCCCTGTTTCTTGAGCGGACGCAAGACCTGTGCTCGCAAGTATCAGAAGCAGGTAGAGCTTCGACATGGCCAGAATGATACTGGAGGCAATTGCTCAACTGTTGCAAAATCCCCAGTACACTCAATGACGGGGCGGCGCGCGATTTTAGTCGCACGGCTGCTCTCTATCCATGGAATCCGGCTTCCAGTGCGCGGCCTGCGGAGAATGGAACACAACCTCCGTGGACGAATCCGCCGGACGCTGCCAGCGCTACGTCGAAGACTGCCAGGTCTGCTGCAAGCCGAACGTCCTGCGCGTCGAATACGACACTTCGTCGCAGGAGTTCTTCATCACCGCCGAACTGGAATGACCGGAGACCTAACTCAGAAAAGCGTAAACCACGAAGGACACGAAGTATCACGAAGGATTTCACGGGTATTGTTTTCCTGAGTGAACCTTGGTGTCCTTCGTGGATTGAGGTTTGCCTCGGGCAGGAAAGGGCTCGCCCCGTTTCGCTGCTCGCGCTATAGTGGGCAGTCGGCGCGGACAGGAGTCCGCGCGTGTGAAAGGAACGAACCCAATGGCAACTGGCTACAGTGCTGGCAGGATGGTCGCGCACAACATGGTGACCACGCAATTTGAACTCGATGGATTCCGCGTGACGCGCACGCTGGGCGTGGTGCGCGGCATCGTGGTTCGGTCGCGCTCGATTTTCGGAACCATCGGCGCGGGATTGCAGACGCTGGTCGGCGGCAACATCACGCTGCTCACCAACCTATGCGAGAAGACGCGCCAGGAAGCTTTCGACCTGATGCTGCAGCACGCCGCCGAGTTGGGCGGAAACGCCGTGGTCGGGGCGCGCTACGACGCAACCGAGGTCATGCAGGGCGTCACTGAAGTGCTGGCCTACGGGACGGCCGTCTTCGTTGAGCCGGCGAAGTGAAAACCAAAATCTTCAACACAGAGGACGCAGAGGACACAGAGGAAATAAAAGTATGAACCAATCAGGGCCAGCAATCCTTACTCGATCGAGCCCATCATCCAGATTTCCTGTTTCCCTCTGCGTCCTCTGCGTCCTCTGTGTTGTAATTTGGTTTTGCCAGGCTCACTCTTTATACAAGTAGCCCGCCACCAGCGCGGTCAGAATGGCGCCCAGCCACATCTCGATCATCCAGCCAAAAGGCAGCGCGCGGCCAACCGCCGACCATTCGGCTTGCGCAAAATTTTCCGGGAAGCCGGCGAAAAAGCCCACCAGAAAGCCAATCTTGAGCGCCGTGCCGGGGCCAGGCCCCAGGCCTTGACGGGCCCACGCATAAAGATGCGCGACCGCAATCGCCATGATAAATAGCATTACGGTCCACGCCGCAATAAAGTAGGGATAGCGCGGCGTGGTCAGGAACCAGCCGGCTTTCTGCGCGATCACGTAACGGAAACCGGTGATGTACCGGTACACAAAAAAACTCCACAGGTTCCAGACCACGCCTCCTGCCAAACCTCCCAACCAGATTCTGCCTCTGTTGAGTGCCATGCAGCGCCTCCTCAATATCTTTCTTGAAACAGTGCTTAGGACGATATGCGCGGAAGTGTACACCCAATCGGTCGGCAGCGGGTAGGAAGGCCCACGCCCTGCGCTGGATTAGCTCGTCGACCATGATTGGATGATAGACAGCAACTGCGAAATTGAACGGCCGCCTGCAATGGCGGCCGTTCAATCTTATCGGTCCAGCCTTGGTGGCCTTGGTTTAGCGCTCGCGCTCCTTGGCCGGTTTCGTCTTGTTGTTGTTGTGCTTCTCGTTGTAGATCTGCTTGCTGTTCTTGTTTTCTTCCTTGTTGGCCTGTTGCTTCTCTTGCTTGGTCAAGGCACCGCCGTTGGCGGTGCGCTCGTTGTGCACCTGCTGGGCGACTGCGGCCTGGTTCTCGTTGGTGTGGGCCGCTTCCCCGGAAGTCATCTGGCCGCTGCGCAGCCCATTGGCGGTGCGCTGCTGCTGGTTGGCTT
>Ga0209415_10010539_pt1 | contig 15695 bp, 11 predicted proteins | sample PeaSoiSIISIP2007_FD_187696 | JGI IMG/M metagenome (GOLD analysis project Ga0209415, IMG submission 187696) | Peat soil microbial communities from Weissenstadt, Germany - SII-SIP-2007 (SPAdes) (version 2) | ecosystem: Environmental > Terrestrial > Soil > Wetlands > Peat | place: Germany... | reverse complement strand
CTCGGCGCGAGCCTCGTTGTCTCGTACGTGCGACACGGCCTGCGGCTCGAAGCCGTGTCCCCGGTGAACTACGTGGGCGTGACCGGCGTCTTGTTCATGATCGCAGGCTTCACGACCTTCACGTTCACGCTGCTGCTGCACGCGATGGCCGCCGTGTTGGGCAAGAAATAGGCGGCGCTCGAGAGTCTCGCTACATCGCCCCGGGATGGCTCGAGGCGTCGTCCACCTTCACCCATCGGATCGCGAGCTCTCCCGCCAGATCGATCCGCTCGAAGACGATCTCCACGAGACCCGAATCGAACGCCCCGGCCGGGATCGACAGCACGCTCGTCGCCTCCTGCGGCCCGGCCGTGATCTCGCCGAGCCCCACGGACGCGCCGAAGGTCCTCCCGATCGCCACGCTTAGACGCGTCTCGCGGCTGGCATACGTCTTCACTGCGACGCTCGTGGCGAATGGCCATTGCGCGGCGAAGACCAAGGTCGCCCGGCGACGCTGCACGTGCATCCCGTCTTCTTCGGCGTCGAAGCCGGTGACCAAGTTGGCGTGTTGCTTTCGCGCGAGATCGATGTCGCCTCGCTCCCACTGCAGCGTGCGGTAGTTCCGCTGGTAGAGCGGCTCGGTGGCGTCGCGCCACGAGCTCATCGGCAGGCCGTAGCGCAGGTGAAAGATCGCCTCCGCCGGCAGGAGCGACAGGTCACCGACGTGATCGTCGACGAAGCTCCACGCCGTCTCTTCCCCCACGCCGTAGAGCCCAGCCTGCGGCAGCCCCCACTCGGTCGTCACCCGGCCGAGACCGAGGCCGTACGCTGCCCCCACGATCGTGAAGGCGACGGGGACGAACACCGCGACACCGAGGGCGGTCCGCGCGCGCGCAGGTCGGGCGCGGAGCCAGCGGTTGGCGCGGGCGAGCGCAATCGCCGCCGGCGCGGCGAGCAGCGGCAAGAGCGACGTGAGTCGCCGCGCACCGAAGGTTCCGCTGCCGTGCCAGTCGATCGGCGCCGAAGAGAGCCACACCGTGGCCGCCGCAGCGAGGAGCAGCCCGCCCGCGAAGGCGCGCGTCGACCGCTCCCGTAGCGCGAGGACGGCGCCGGGCACCGCGAGCCACACGACGGGGGCGGTGTAGAAGAGGCCCCCGTGGGGAGCGAACAGCACGAGCCACGGGTGCGCGTGGGCGTACTGCATGTAGAGGTGCCCGTGCGGCGCCCCCGCCCAGAACGAGCCGTACAGGTACTTGTAGACGAGCATCTGCGGCAGGGCGCCGCAGAGGAATGCCCCGGCGCCCATCGCGGCGAATGCGAGCGCAAGCGTGCGCCATTGCCTCCACAGAACGGCGAGCGCCAGCGCCGCGGGGACGATTCCGTAAGCCACGCTGACCGGTCGCTGCAAGAGGCCGATGCCTACGGCGACCCCCGCCAGCGCCCAGCGAGGGATCGAGCGCGGGCGCTCCGAGGCGCGCTGTGCGGAGAGCACGGTGACACCCGCCCAGAACGCGTCGTGCACGTGGGAGTAGCTCGGCATGATCGCGGCGTACGCAGGCAGCGAGCTGGCGAAGCCGAGCAGCCCGGCCGCCAGCGCCGCGGGGCCGTCGTCGGCGTAGCGGCGCCCGATGCGGTACATGAGGCCAATCGTCAGCGCGCCGAGCACCGTCCCGAGCCAGAGCGTGCGCGCCGTGATCGGTCCGCGACACGCTTGCTTCTCCTGCTCGGGGGCGTCAGCGGGGACGGTCGTCACGGTCTTCATGACCCACAAGAGTGGCGCCCAGGTCACGGTGGGTCCGACGTAGAACGGGTTGTCGGGGTGGCCGGTGCCCCGGTCATGGTTCTTGTCGTAGGGGTCGCCGCAGATGCGGTAGTCGTTCGTGAAGTCGATGTCGTGGTCGTAGACGAGCGAGCGCGTGAAGAGCCACGTGTAGTGGCCGTCCGAGCCGGGGCTCGTGGTGTTGAACATCGTCGAGAAGACGACGTAGGCGAGGACGACGACGGCGATGCCCCAGCGGGCGGCGATCGCGCCACGCGCGGCCATTCTGACCAGCGAGGACGGCGCGGCGGAGGGGAAAGCCATCGGGGCCGCCAGCGTACTAGGGCTCCCGCCCTCCGACCTGTGCTAATCGTCGCATCGTCGACGGTCCCACTGGCGCTCGCATTCGCCTCACGCCTCTTCGATGAAGCTCACCCGTCTTCTCTCGTCTGCCCGGTACGTCCTCGCAGGGCTGGCCGCCGCGTCCTTCTTCTACTTCTGCGTCTTCCGGCCCTTCTGGACGGTCGTCGTGAACCACGAGGTGAAGGTCGAGTTCGCCTCTTCGATCTGGGGCGCCCTGCTCCTGGCGAGCTTCGCGGGGTGGGGGAGCGGGCTGAACGCCGTGTTGTTCCGGCACCGGCGCGCGGACTGGGGGCTTCGCTGCGCGTGGGGGTGGGGCGTGAGCGTGGCGATAGGCGGGTTCCTTTGCGCGCTGCACCTGGCCCGGCGCGGAACGCTCTTCGGCATCATCGCGGTCGGGCTGCTACTCCTCTATCTGACGTTTGTCGACGTCTGCTGGCGCTGGGCGAAGGGCGGCACGCTACTTCGGCGGAGGCGCGCGCGGCTCCTCGCCGTGGACGGACCTTTCTATGCCGCCGCCGCAGTGATCTGCGGGCTTGGCGCCCTCTACGCGTTCGGCGAGATCTACAACACCGACTACAACCCCAACGACGACCATCTCGCCTACTTCCAGTTCGCCCGCGAGATCCTCGATCGGGGCACGCTCACGCAGCCTTTCAGCCTCCGCCGGATCAGCGCGTACGGGGGCAAGTCGCTGCTGGACGCGATGCAACTGGCGATCGACGTGCCGGAGACGCATCTCCACCTGCTCGACAAGGGCCTGGCGACGCTCACCATCCTCGGGCTGATCCTCGGCCACGCTCGAGCGTCGCGGCGCAGCGCGCGGAGTATCCTCCTGCTGGCGATGCTCTTCGTCGTGGTGCTCCCGGAGACCGGGATCAATACCTCGGCGATGAGGACGGCCGTGGTCTTCTTCCTCGGGCTCTACCGGACGATGGTCTGGGCGCCCGTCGCCGAGGCTCGCGGCCTTCGCGCCGCGGTCCCCATCGCGATGCTAGCGGCAGGCGCCTGCACCCTGCGACAGAACTACCTCGTCCCGATCGCGGCGTTCTTCGTGCTCGCGTATGCCCCGCCGATCCTCAGGAGCTTGCGCGTTCGCCCGCCGCGCGTGGACGGCGGCGCGCTGCGTGACGCTGCCGCGACCGCCGCGCTGCTGGTCGCGTTCCTCGCCCCGTGGTGGGCACTGTCGCTCCGCTGGTGCGGGACCTTTCTCTTCCCGGTGCTGAAGGGGAACTACAACTCGGCGTATTCGTTCTTCCCCACGCACACTCGCCTCGAGTGGTTTCAGTACATCTGGGCCAACGCCAGCCGCTTCATCCCGATCAAGGCGACCCCGATCTTCGCGATCGCCGCGCTGACGATGAGAGACCGCACGCGCCGGAAGCCGTTCTCGGCTCTGGTCGGCGCTGCGTTCGTGGGCTTCGCAATGCTTCTCTACGCCTATCCCGGCGCGGACCCACCGAATCAGGGCCGCTACTACTTCGGGTTCGTCGTCGCGGCGGTCCTTGCGACCACGCTTGCCAGCGCCGACCTCGCGCAGCGCTGGACCGCGGCGGGGCGGAGGAGGGCTCAGCAGGTTGCGTGTGTGCCGCTGGTGATCTTCGGGCTCGCGGTGCAGCTGTACGACGAGCGCGAGCGCCTATCCACCCTGTACAAGGAATGCCTCGGTCGGTTCGCAGACCTGCACGCCTGGGTCCGCTCCACGCAAGATCCTACCTACGTCACCCTCCAGCTCGCGGTTCCCGCGGCGGCCACGATCGCCACGTTCGTCGACAACCCGTCGCACTTCGACCACCGGCGCAACATGATCGAGTGCCTCGACATGATAGGCGCGATCAGCCCGAGGCCTGGCATCCCGCTCGCCGAGGGCGGAGACGCCGTCGCCACGTACCTCCTCGAACTAGGCTACCGCTACCTGATCGTCGGGAACCCCGACGCCGCGGCGAGTCTGTACCGGCGCGACACCTGGGTGAAGAAGCAGAAGGACGCCGAAGAGGTGTGGAAGAAGTCAGCCCACTTCTATCTCGAGGCGTTCGACGACTTCGACGAGCTGCGCCGGACCCGCGTCCACCTCGCTGAGGCGGGCGACATGACGACGCTCGATCTCGCGAAACGGAAGCCATGAGGGCGTCCCCGCCAAGCTACGCTGACGTCACCCCCCGAAGACTTCGCTCGCGATCTGCTTCACGGCCATCTCGACGGCCTGGTCGGACGTGTAACGCAGCTTGAACCCGAGGGCCCTGAGCTTGTCGGGGATGAGCCGCGACGTGGGCACGTCGCCCGGCCAGCCCTGAGCTCCGCCCGAGTACACGATGCGCGCCGACGGGTTGGGCGATGCTGCGACGCAGAGCTCGGCGATGCGCGTGACGCTGGTCCAGTCGCTCGGCCCGAGGTTGTAGACGTTGAGTGGATCGGGAGCGTGGTCGAGCACGTGCAGTAGGCCGAGCGCGCAATCGGTCACGTGCAGGTAAGGCTTGCTCTGCCGCCCGTCGCCCAGCACGTCCAGGTGATCGGGGTGGGCCTTCAGCTTCTTGCTGAAGTCGAGGATTGCCCCGTGCGTGCCGCGCCCGCCCACGACGTTGCCGAAGCGGACGATGAACCCTTGCAGCTTGAAGCACTCGACGTACGCGGCGACGAGCGCCTCGCCGGCGAACTTGCTGGCCCCGTAGAGCGAGATCGGTAGGTGCCCGAGGTCCTGCTCTGCGCAGGGTTCGGGGGTGTTGCCGTAGACCGTACCGCTCGACGAGAAGACGAAGCGCTTGGCGCCGGTGATGCGGGCGGACTCGAGGGAGTTGTACGTCGAGATGGTCCCCTGCTCGAGGTCGAACCGAGTGCGTTCGAGCCCCCAGCGGGCTTCAGGGTTCGCAGCGAGGTGGAAGACCACGTCGTGGCCCTTCATGGCATCCGTCAGCTTGTCGAGGTCCAGGGCGTCGGCCTGGACGAGGGTCGCACGGCCCGCCTCGAGGTGCTTTGCGATGAACTCGACCTTGCCCACCGACAGGTTGTCGTAGACGGTCACCGGGCCGCGCTCGACGAGCAGGTCGACGAGATGGCTTCCGATGAAGCCTGCTCCGCCGACGACGAAAACTCGCATGGGCGGCAGTATACGGTAATCGTGCGCGACGCGCCGGGACTACGACCGGGCGAAGAGGGTGCCCCGCCCGGTCACCGGAACAGCGCGCTCAGCCCCCACCCGACGGCACGCAGAACCCCTTGTCGCACCGGCGACTTGTGGTGCGACGCTCCGTGGCGAGCGAGCACCTCGTCGCGGTGGCTCAGGTACCAGTCGTACGAGTCGCAGAACATCTCGACGTTGCCGAACCGCGGCGTCCACCCGAGCTCGCGCTTGGTGCGCTCGAGGTCGAAGTACATCGCGCGGCCGTACATCAGCGAGTGATATGCGCCCAGCGGCGACAGGCCGGCGCGGCTGGTCACCTTCATCATCGCCACCGCGGGCGACATGGGCACCGACACGACGCGGCTACCCGTTCCCGCGTGCCGCACCAGGCCCTCGAGGGTCTCGCGCATCGTGCCGAACCTCTCGGCGCCGACGTTGTACGTGGCGGCGCCGGGGCGCGCACCCGCCTTGATCGCGGCGTCTGCCAGGTCGTCTGCGTGGACGAACTGGTAGAGGTTGTCGCCTCGTCCGAGCACTGGGATGTTCTTGCCCTGCCGGATCCACTCGAACAGGATCTGCATGATCCCCAGCCGGCCGTGCCCCATGATCGTGCGCGGGCGGATGATCGTGATGTCGAGCCCCTGGGCGACGTACTCGTGGCACAGGTCCTCCGCGGCGAGCTTCGCGCGGCCGTAGTCTTCCTGCGGTCGCGGCACGGTGGAGTCGTCCACCGGGTTGCGCTCGGGAGCGCCGAACACCGCGCTGGACGACATGCTGACGACCTTGCGCGTCCCGGCCTTCAGTGCGGCCTCGAGCAGGTTGCGCGCGCCGTCGCGGTTCACGCTCCAGAACGCCGCCTTGTCTTTGGCGAGCGGGACCATGGCGACGTTGTGGTGGACGACGCTGGCTCCCTCGACCGCGCGGCGCACCGCGTCCGGGTCCCGGATGTCCCCGCGCATCATCTCGACGCCAGCGGGCCGCTCGTCGGCGTCGTTGATGTCGAAGATGCGCACGCGCATCCCGGCGGCGTGCAGGCGTTCGACGAGGAGCGTCCCGAAGTACCCCGCGCCTCCGGTCACCAGCTGAAGATCGCTCATATCGACTGTCCGTGGTCCAGCATCCAGCGGATCGACCGGCGCATCCCCTCTTCGAGATCCACCTTCGGATCGTAGCCGAGCTCGCGCTCCGCCTTGGCGATGCTGCACGCGATCGTCTTGTTCATCTCGGAGAGGACGTGGATCTTCTGGTGGTATAGCCCGAGCGACTGGAGCATCTTGTCGACGAGCCACGCGACCCCGCTCGCGAAGCCCGGGAGCCGCATGCGCTTGTGGGCCACATTCACCTGGAAGTCGCGCTCCAGCACGCGCTCGATGGTGTCGATGATCTCGGTCATCGGATAGGGGCGCCGGTCGGCGATCCAGTAGACCTGCCCGCGCGCCTGCTCGACGCGCTCGCACAGCAGCAATCCTTGGCAAATGTTGTCGACGTAAGCCATCGACCGCCGGTTGTCTCCAGGTCCGACGATAGGTGCCTTGCCGTCCTTGATCATGGTGAAGAACAGGGCCTGCCGCGGCGGCTGCCCGGGCCCGTAGAACCAGGGGGGACGGATGACGACGGTCTCGAAGCCGTCGCCGTTGGCGGCGCGGACGAGCTGCTCGCCGAGCATCTTGCTCTTGCCGTAGCCCATGTACGGGTTGTACGGCGACGACTCGTCGAACACGTGATCCTTGCTCGGGTTCGTCCCGATGGGCGAGTTCGAGGAGACGTGAACCATCCGGCGCACCTTCGAGCGCCGGGCCGCGTCGACGAGCGTGCGCGTCCCCTCGGTGTTCACCTCGAACAGCTGCTTCGTCCCCTGGGTGGGGTGGATCACGCCGGCAGAGTGGAAGAGCGTGGCCCCCTCGGAGTCGGCCAAGAACTGACCCACCGAGCTCGCGTCGGACAGATCGCCTTCGACGATCTGGACGCGGTCGCCCAGCTTCTTCAGGTCCGCGACTTCGCTGCCGCGAAGCACGAGGCAGCGCACGCGTCGGTCGCCAGACGAACCGGCCAGCGCCGGCACGTCGGGTAGCCCGTTCAGAAGCGTATCGACCAGGCGCGTCCCCAGCCATCCGGGGGCCCCGGTCACGAGGGCGAGCGAGGTAGGAGATGTCATCGAAGGGCTTCGCTGAAGTGGACTGCGTTGCGTCGCGCGAGGGCCATGACGCTGCCCTGCGGATTCACCCCCGGCGAGTCGGGCAGCATGCTGGCGTCGTTGACGTACAGGTTCTGGTAGCGGTGGACCTTGCCGAACGAATCGGCGGCGCATCGATCGCGCCTCTCGCCGATGGGGCAGGAAGAGAAGGCATGCACGGTGGTCAAGCTCAGGGCCGAGCGCGGAAGGCGCTCGTCGAGCCAGCGGATCGCTTCTACCTCTTTGCGGATGGTGGGCAGACCCTGCACGGTCGGGTGGACCTGCGTTGCGCCCGCGGCCAGGAGCAGCGTGGCCAGGCGTGCGAGCCCCTTGCTCAGGTTGATCACGTCCTCGTCGGACAGCTCGTAACGCAGGACCGGGGCCCCGTCGCCCAGCAGCGACGGGCGCACCGATCCGCGTCCGCTGCCCCGCACGGCCACGTAGTACGACGCCATGTTGCGATAGCGGCTCATTTGCTCCCTGGTCTGCAACCAGTTGTCGCTCAGTAGCATGGCCAGGTGGCCCGGCGTGAAGAAGGCCCCGCCGAGCGACACCTCCGGCCAGAACTCCTTTACCTGCAGGAGCGGGAGGACGCTGTCCTGAGCGTCGATCTGCTCGGGGAAGAGCGCGGCGACCTTGAGCATCGGGTGGATGCGCAGCGAGTCACCCACGTGGTGCTTGATGCCGCTGCGTCGAAGCAGCGCCGGGGTCTCGGTCGGCCCCGCGCAGACGAAGACGTGCTCGGCGTCGATGCGGACGAGCTCGCGGGTACCGTCGTCGCGGCGAACCTCGGCGAGCACGCCGGTGATGCGATCGCCGTGGTGGACGAGCAACTGCACCCCGCAGTCGGTCACGAGTCGAGCCCCCGCGGCCTCGGCCTCGGGGAGGACCCGCCGGCTCATGCCCTGCTTGGAGCCGGTCGGGCATCCGGCCGCGCAGGCGTTGGTGCTCTTGCAGCCGGGCGCCGCGCGAGGGACCTCCTGTGCCGCCCAGCCCATGGCGTCGATCCCACGCCTGAACACCGTCGTGCTCTTCGGCTGCGGGCCGCCGTAGAGCGAGACCCCCAGCAGCTCCTCGGCCGAGGCGAAGTGGGGCTCGAGCTCGGCGGGCGTGGCCTCGCCGAGGTCGAACTGCGCCTTCCACTGGAGCAGCACCTCGCGCGGCGTGCGATGCCAGAAGCCGCTGTTGATCTCGGTACTCCCGCCCACGCACGCCCCCTCGACGTATCCGACGGGAACGCGACCGAGGATCGGCGTCATCCCGCGCCGCCGGTAGATGCGCCGCATCGCTTCGACCGAGCCTTGCCCGTACTGGTCGAGCTTCCACCGCGCGCCCTGCTCCAGCACGCACACGTCGAGCCCGGCGCGGGCGAGCTCGAGGGCCGTGACCGCACCACCGGCACCCGAGCCGACGATCAGCACCTGGACTCGTCGGGGCTCAGCCATTCGTGCCCAGCGCGAGAGCGCGCGCGACGTCGGCGCGCTCGTAGTACGCGAGCAGCGCGATCGAACGCACGGGGCGGAAGAGCTGGCGCAGGAGCCCGACTCGACCGAACGCCCACGAGTTCACGGCGGCCCTGCGGCGCTCGAGGTCGAGCGCGCAGAAGCTCCGTACGTAGCGCAGCCGCACGTAGAAGCGGAACGTGGCCATGCCGGCCTCGAACATGACCCTGAGCCTCGCGGGGAGAGCCTCCATCTCCTGGGTGAGGAACGTGGCCACCTCGACGAGCGCCGCGCGGTCCAGCGCGTTTCCGTGCGGCGTGAGCAAAGCCTCCGTCAGCGCCACGTCGAACGCGGAAGCGTCTCGCGGTACCCGCGCCGGCTCGAGGCGCGCGATGACGTGGACGGGTACCCCCGACACCGTGTCGGTCTTCGGAGACGAACGCGCGGCGCGAGCCATCGCAGCCGTGGCGCCGACCTGGATGCCGTACCAAAGGATGGCCCCGGCACCCCAGAGTGTGACCGGCACGTAGAACGCCAGATGAACCACGATCGCGTAGCCCATCGCCGTGGCGGCCGGTACTCCCTGGGACGCGAGGGCCTGCGAGCAGAAGAAGTGGAACGAGCCCACGAAGCCGGGGCTCGACGGAGCCAGGATCCCCAGGTTCGTCACGCTCATGGCGACCAGGGCGGGCGCCAGGTGAAGGTCGAGCGAGAAGACAGGCAGGATGAAGGCGAACATCATCGCCTCGAACAGCCACACGATCAGGCTGTACGCGCAGATGGCCATCGCATCGCGCGGGCGGCGCAGGACCGCTCCGGCGACCGTGATGCTCGTAGCCAGCGTCAACACACGGTCGCGCCAGCGGGCACCCAGGCGCGCGGAGAGCCTAGACGCCGTCGCCAGCACGACGCTCGGAAGAAACACCGCGACCAGGACGACCGCGAGGGCGGCGCCGAAGACCAGTGAGCCGACGCGGGCGACGTTCCAGATCCACTCTGGTCGCGTGCCCAGGGAAAGGGCCCCGACCAGGAGCAGCACCAGGATGGCGATCCCGTCGAGGAGGCGCTCGATGAACGTGATCGTCAGCGACTGCGACAGGGGCATTCCGGTGCGCTCTGCGAGCATTCCGGCCCGCACGAACTCGCCCAGGCGCGCCGGAAACACGTTGTTGCTTGCGTAACCGACGACGACGACGTTGGTCGCCGTCGACAACGTGAGGATCGTCTCCCGCCTGACCAGGACGCGCAGCCGCTGGCCCCGGATGAAGTGCCCGATGACGTACGACATGATGGCGAGCGGCACCCAGGGCAGCACTCGAGCCGACCCCCAGGTGGACAGGACCGCGCGGAAATCCAGGTGCCGCAGGGCGAGCGTCACGAACACGGCGCTTCCGAGCAGCCCGATCGCGGCCACGAAGACGCGCTGCGATCTCGCGCTCGGCATCGTCAGGCTGCCAGTCGCGGCACAGGCACCGCACGCACGATCTCCTCGATGCGCTCGTCGGCCGAGATGCCCTGCAGCTGCGCGTCCGGGTGGAGCATCACGCGGTGGCGGAGGACCGCGGCAACCATGGGCTTGACGTCGTCGGGCGTGACGAACCCGCGCCCCTCGCTCGCGGCGATGACCTGGGCGGACTTGAGCAGCGCGATGCTCGCGCGCGGGCTCGCGCCGAGCTCGATCGCCTTGTCATCGCGGGTACGGCGCACCAGCTCGACGATGTACGTGATGACTGCGTCGTCGACACGGACACTCGAAGCGAGCTGCTGCATCGCCGCGATCTCCTGGGGCGACGTGACTGCCTGGAGCGAGGACAGGTCCGTCGGGTCGAAGCCGTCCGCATGGTGCCGTACGATCGTGCGCTCGATCTCGGGCGGCGGGTCGCCGACGGTGAGCTTGAAGAGAAACCGATCGAGCTGGGCTTCGGGCAGCGGGTACGTGCCCTGAGACTCGACCGGATTCTGGGTCGCGACGACCACGAAGGGCACGGGCAAAGGCCGCGAGGTACCGTCGACGGTGACCTGATGATCCTGCATGGCTTCGAGCAGGGCGCTTTGCGTCTTGGCGGGGGCCCGGTTGATCTCGTCGGCCAGGAGCAGCTGCGCGAAGATGGGTCCCGGTACGAACGTGAACTTGCCGGTCTCGCGGCTGTAGACGCTCGAGCCGGTGATGTCGCTCGGCATCAGGTCCGGCGTGAACTGGATGCGTTTGAAATCGCACCCGCTCACGACGGCCAAGGTCCGCGCGAGGAGCGTCTTGCCGAGGCCCGGGGCGCCTTCGACGAGCACGTGGCCCTTGGCCACCGCAGCCACCAGCAGGCCATCGACCAGGTCCTGCTGTCCGACGACGACGCGAGCCATCTGCTGCCTGATGCGATCGAAGGTCTGCTGGAATGTCGAGGCGTCCACGCGGATTGTCTCCTTACCTGTCCTGTGCCATCGCCGCAGCGTAGACCGCGCCGAGCTCACGTAACACAGCAAGCTCGTCGCCGATCGGCGGCGCCCCTGCCTTCGCCTGCATCGCGCGCGCCCAGAGCCGCTGGCAGGCGTCCAGCGGCATCCTCGCGCGCGACGCGAGGAACGCTGCGATGTCCGAGGATCCTCGCGGCATCCGTGCCCGGAGCCTCTCGTCGGCGAAGCGCGCGTAGGCCGTGAGGGCGTGCGGGGCGCTGCGGGCGCGGGCGTAGAGGGCACCTACCGCCTCCACGTGCTCTGCGAAGGCCCGGCGTCTGGGCGGCGCGGCGGGGCGAGGCCGCGACAGTCGCGTACCCACGGCGAGGAAGAGCACGAGCGTGAAGACGAGGGCGTGTCCGAGGCCCATCCCGAGGCCCGCGCGCAGCATCGCTGCGATCGGTGTCGAGGGCGGGCTCACTCCGTCGTCGGCGTCCGCGAACCGCATCTCGGTGCGCGAAGTGCTGGCGAGGATCGCCACGAGCAGCGCCGCGTTGCCGGGACGCGCCAGGCCGGCGTTGGTGAGGAGCTCGTTGGTCACGATGCCGAGTACGAAGCCCCGGCCGCGAGTGAGCACGGCAGCGTAGGTGGTGCCGTCGTCGAACCAGGCGATCCGTTCGCTGGGTCCGCCGAGCTTGAGCCCATCTCCCGAGATGACCTCGCCGTGCTCCTCGGTGCGCGAGTATATGGCCGACTCCTCCGTCGCATCCTCCTCGTCGTCATTCTCCTCGCCGGACCCAGGTGCAACGGCTCGCGCCAGCAGGCGACGGGCGGTCAGTTTGTGGGGGCCGCTCGAGGAGGCGCGCCCGGCTCCGTAGTCCTTCAGCCATGACGGCGGGAACCCGGCGAGGACCAGCACGCCCCCCTCCTCGACCCACGCGGCGAGGTGCTCACGCGTCTCGTCGTCGATGACCGTTCGGTCCATGTCGACGATGACCGCTGCCGTTCGCTCCCCGGGATGCGGCAGTGGCATCGACGACAGCGCGGTCTCGAGGCTGCCCACCGTGATTGCCTGGCGCGTGAGCACGTCGCGCACGAGCTCGTCGCCGGCGGGATCGTCGCCTGCCACGCGCGGCTTGGGCACGGAGGCCCCGCTGCATCCGAGGGAGCACACCATGATCACGAGAAGCATCATCGCGACAGGCAGCGCGCGAACGATCGCCACGGCCCGGTGGGCCGCGCGTCCGACGGCATCCTGCGTCGCGTCTTCTCCCCCGAACTGCACCCGGTCGACCTCGCGCACGATTTCCCGCAGCGCCGGCTTCGCGCTCGGGTCCGAGCACCCGCGTACGTACTCGCCGTTGGTTCGGTCCTTGGCGAGCCGCACCGCGCCGCGCTTGTCGAGGGCGCGCAGGCTCGCGGCGAGGTACAGCTGCAGAGCGGCTTGCAGCTCGCCCCGAGCGGTCAGTTGATGGGCTCTCGCGAGGAGCTGCTCTTCGTCGGCCAGCGTCATCGCCTCTTCCAGCTCCAGGGGCGCGGGAGCCCTGGCCGGCTCGATGTCCTTCTTTGCCCCGGGCTCGTCCTGCCTGCGCAGCCGCATCAAGCCCCGCACGATGGGGACGAGGATGGCGATGACCAGCGCAGCGATCACGACCCACACGGTCACCTGTGCGACGAGGCCGATGAACGGCGGAAGGGACAGCCACCCCATCCACCACGGCGGAAGGGATGGCGGCTTCGCCGCCGCGGCCTTTGCGCAGGCAGCCGCGAAGCCCGCGCAGTCCGGGATGGCGCTTGCATGCGGGCACAGGTCGATGGCGCGAGACGACAGCGGCTCGTGGGGGGCATGGCAGAACGGGTAGGCCTTCTTGGCCATCGCGTCGTCCACGTCTGCCTGGGCGTGGGTGGGATCGAGTGCGGCGAAGGCTGGCGCCCCCGCCGCCGCCACGACGGCGATGGTCACCACGAGCAGCAGGGCGCGACGCCTCATGCCGCTTGTCTCCCGGGGGACTCTTCCGCGACCCGCGCGGCGATGGCGGCGAAGCGCGTCTGGATGTCCCACCCCTCGGAGCGCGTGCGGATGTCGAGGTAGACGAAGAACCGCGCCGTGGCCAAGAGCGGCAGCGCGGACCACCAGCCCGCGAGCGCAAGCCAGCTACCACCCTCGCGGAACATCGACGGGGGCGGCTTGATCTCGAGGACGCTCTGGAGGATCTCGCGGCCGGCCACGTCGGCGAGCATCGCGGCGCCGAGGGGTGCCAGCAGGGTGATCAACATGGCGCCGGCCGCCGTGCCGAACTGGGCGTTGGCGATGCGCTGCGCGCGGCCGAACGTCGCCCCGACGCTCGCCTGCTCGAGGATGACGACCTCGATCACGAACAGCAGCACACTGCCGATCCACAGCCAGGGCAGCCAGAGCATCACGGTGCTCGCGAGGAGCGCCAGCAGTTGCAGCAGCCGAATGCCCGTGATCCGCGGCAGCGCGCGCAGCGCCATGAGTATCGCTTCGCCGGTTCCGACCGCGTCGGCGAACACGAGGCGCGACGCGAGGGCCACGAACGGCGCGGTCGCAAACGACGACAGGACGACCGCAGTCGCCCATCCGAGCCACCACCCGCCGAAGTGCGCGACCGCCAGGGACGCTGCAGCCGCGGGGAGTACCACCGCGAGCGAGAGCCTCGCATATGCGCCGGCATTGAGCGTGCAGAAGCGCACGGCCAGGTCGAATACGTCGAGCAGCGGGCGCTCCCTGAGGGTCACCCGCGCGCGCATCAGGTCCATCGGTCGTCCTCCTCGGAGCGTTCGATGTGCGCGGCCTGCTCCGAGCCACGCCCGCCCAGGACCATGTACGCCATGACGATGACGAACATCCCGACGCCCACGCTGCGCTTGACGACCGCCGGCAGGCTGGACGACGACCAGAACCCCTCGACCGCGGCGGCCATGAAGAGCATCACGGCGGCCCCGAACACAATCACGACCACGCTCCGGGCGGCGGCCTGGAGCGAAGCAATCCGCGTCCGGTCTCCGGGCGCGATGATCGACCAGCCCAGAGCGAGGCCGGCGCCGCCTGCAAGCACGATGGCGCCGAGCTCGAGCGAGCCGTGCCCGACCACGAAAGTGAGGATGTTGTCGCCGGCGCCGCGCGCGGCGACGTACCCCATGATCGCACCCGTCGCGAGGCCGTTCTCGACGAGGTAGAACGCCGAGCCGACGCCGAACGTCAGGCCCGTGGCGAAGCAACGCAGGGCGATGCCCACGTTGTTGTTCACGTAGAACCCCGCCATGAGCGCGTCGGTGCCGGCGTCGCGTCCCGAGTCGAACCCGCGGCTGTACGCCTCGACGAGGGGACGCAGCTGGGCCTCGGGGACGATGCGCACGGCAAAGCCGGGATCGGCGAGCGTGGCGAGAAGGCCGGCGAAGAACGGCACGAAGAAGAGCAGCAGCGCGACGAGCATCGCGACCCGGTGCCGGCGTACCGCCCGCGGAAACGCCTCTACGGCCACGCGTAGCGCCGAGCCGCGGCCGGGCGCGGACCAGCGTCCTTTGGCGTGGCCATAGACCGCCGTGTGGGCGGCCGCAGTCAGGCCCTGCAGGTACTCGATGAGCTGAGCGCCGTAGCGCGCAGCCTCCGCGCGCGCGAGATCGGCGCATACGTCGCGGTACAGGGGCGAGAGCTGGGCGATGTCCTCGGGGGGCAGTCTCCTCAGGCCGCGACCCTGGGCCACGCGCGCCAGGGCGTCGAGCCGGTCCCAGTCGCGCTGCCGGCGGTCGACGAAGGCGCGCTCGGTGAGGGACGAGACTAGCGCCATGAGCCGGGGACCTTCGACGACGCGGGCGCGTCGGTGCGCCCTGCGCTCGCGGCGCGATCGTAGAGCAGCGCCAGTGTGCGCACGGGATTCTCGCTTCGCAGTCCGAAGCGCGCTGCGAGCTGGGGGGCAATCATGCTGGCCAGCTCGAGCTGCCGGGCCTGGCCGAGTCGGGGACCGCGCCGGAGGAACATCTCGATCGCATGCCGCTCCTCGGCGTCGAGGCGGACGTCGTCCGGGAGCTGGGCAAGCTCGTATGGCTGGGCCGGGGGGAAGAGCAGGAGAGGAGTCGCGGCCCGGGTGCGCTCGGGCACGATGACGATCGTGCCGGCCACCAGGTCGCCGAGCCTCTGGAAACGTCGGGTAGCGATCATCGACACCAGCCCCGAGATCGAGAGCAGGCCCGCCGTGTACGCGAGCGGCAGCGCATCCGCCGCGCGCAGCACGTTTCGGAGGGCCGCGGCCCGGAAGCCGATGGGGCGCCCGGACGCCGTCACCACGCGCAGGCCCAGCGCGCGCTTGCCCGGCGTGCGCCCCAGCCAGCCCTCGAGCACGGCGAAGTACAGCCACTGGATCGCGAAGAGCACGACCAGTAGGAACCCGATGCCGAGCCCGAAAGCCCCCTCGGCCTCGCCGAGCACCGCCGTGCCCGCCACGGCGATGACGA